>ENA-OPXH01000063-OPXH01000063.1-human-gut-metagenome-genome-assembly--contig:-NODE-63-length-96417-cov-9.972697_pt1 | contig 96417 bp, 89 predicted proteins | sample MGYA00241521_ERZ502034 | MGnify/ENA primary metagenome ERZ502034 (study PRJEB25962, sample SAMEA2042103) | human gut metagenome | biome: human gut; feature: human-associated habitat; material: faeces... | reverse complement strand
CGTTCATAACTTAGCCCCCAATCAGTTCATCAAGCCTGATAGCCACTCTTCCTGATAATGAATAATACAATGCTGTTAGCTTTGCCTTGTCGTACAAATTTGCATACACATTATAATAACATAGCGATATTGACATACCGAAGCCAAATATTTTTAAGGGTATAGACGTTACATCAAGTTCTTAGTATATGAAATTTGCAAATTATTCTTGGATTTGGCTCAAATCAAATGCACCGTTCTCAATCAACTTCAAAATTGTGTCTACCAAGTTGTTTTTTACAGTTTCACTTTCATTTTCAACGCCAGAATACTCTACGTAAATAGTGTTCTCTCCCATATCAAAGGTTGCATAATATATTACGGTTTTGATACCTTGACTATTTGACTTTGTTACGAAATATCCTGCATCGATATCAATGCCGTCTACACTTGAAGTGATTGTATTTCCATCAATGATAGTATCTAATAGATTTACACCCTGTTTAGATACTACCATTCTTGTATCACTAATTTTTCCCTCAAAACCCAGAATATTATGATTGTCAGCATCAAAGTAAGCATCTGCGGTAACAGGCAGGTCTGCAAAAAGCATTTCAATCTCAGCATTGCTCAAAGGTCTTGTTGTTACATTTAAGTTAATTGAAGATTGTGATAAGTCATTTTTAACAAAAGTAATTGTTTCTCCACCATCCAGCGTGGCAATATCGTTTTTTGTACCAAACAGATTGCTTTGAAAAACTCCCACTCCAATCACAACAACGAGTACGAAGCAAGCAGCAACAGACACCCATTTTTGCCGATTAGTAATTTTACTTGTTTTTTTCATAGGTTCAGCCTCCTTAATATACTGATTATCGACATTTCCCAATGCCCTCAAAAGTTTCTTTTCTTTCATACAGAGATACCTTCTTTCTCTAATAATTTTTTAAGTTCGTTCCTTGAACGAAATAATGACATCTTGATTTTGCTCTCACTCATACCATATTCCGTTGCAATTTCTTTAATGGGCGATAAATACCAATATCTTCTCATAAAGATTTTTCGCTGTTCTAATGACAGGGAAGAAAGAAAGCGGTTGAGAATATCCGTTAGAGCAATTTCTTCAACAATGTTTTCTGTACTATCCAACGATGGTATGCACTCTTGTATTTCATCAAAAATCAATGACATTTGCCCGCCATTACGTTTCTTTGCATTGAGCAGTTCGTACCTGTCCAAAGATAAGTTGCGAGTAATCTTCCCTAAAAAAGTTTTTAGGACAGATGGACGGTTAGGCGGTATGCTGTTCCAAGCTCTTAAATAAGTATCATTTACACATTCCTCGCTATCTTCGTCATTGTGAAGAATATTAGAGGCTATATATCTGCAATACTTTCCGTATTTTTTTGAAGTTTCGGATATAGCAGCTTCGGAGCGCTCCCAATATAAATCTAATATCTGCTTATCATCCATAAGCTTCTCCTCCTTCCCCTTGTATTAAGGTCTTTCACCCTAATAGACGAGAAAAATGTGTCAAGCGTCACTTAAATTCAAAAAATATTTATTCAAAGATTAGCTTTCATTTTTTGAAAGAATATAATAAAACAGCAAAAGACGTACACCAACAAGTCTCTTAATATTCAATGCGGAAAAAGTTATTTCAAATGGGGGTTTAATTTTGCCCCCTCCAGGGTATTATACTGGTTCCACCAAAGGCGGGGTTTCGCAACACCATAATTACTTGTTGCTTCCTAAAGGAAGCTCATTACTTCCTTCCATCTTCTTACTTATCGTTTTCTTCCTGTTCCTGTATGTATTTTCTTACCGTTTCTTCATTCACATTTCCTACTGTCGATACGTAATATCCTCTCGCCCAAAAATGTCTATCTCCCCACTTGCTCCTATATTCCGGATGTCGGTCAAACAACATCAATGTGCTTTTTCCCTTCAGATATGACATAAACTCTGAAACACATAGTTTCGGTGGAATTGCAATGTACATATGTACATGATCAATACATACTTTTCCATCTGTTAGTGTTACCTATTTCATCTCACACAATTTTTTGATTGTTTCTACTAAATCTCTCTTTGTTTCACCATACATTATTTTTCTTCTAAACTTTGGAATAAAAACAATGTGATATGTGCAATTCCAGCGTGTGTGTGTTATACTTTGATTATCCATTTGGATACCTCCTGTGTTTTGATATGGTCTGCGAAACCAATATCATTATAACACGCAAGGTTTTATTTTCTAGCACTCTAGGTAACGCTACGGCTTTGCCTCGGCCCCCATTTCAAATGGGGGATTAACAAAACTTTTCATTTACGGTTCATCCGGGAGCTGTACTACCTCTACAATTGCTTCAATTGTTTCAACCAGAGCATCACTCCATGGATATGCCGCATCATCACAGCCTGCCTGCTCAAGTAATTCTTTTGCATCAGGACCTAATAATTTCTGATATGCATCATACACAGATGCAAGCTTATTCGAAAATTCCACCTGTTCAGAGTTTCCTTTATCAGAAAACCATGATACTGTCTCTTTTTTAATCTCATCTGTGGTCATACTGGTTCCAACCCCCCCAGTTAAGCAAATGTGCTGCAGTTTTAATAGAATTCATTCCATTTCCGGCTGTTCCTGGCTGAATATCCGAATCAATTTCATCTAATACACCTCTGAATTCTTTATATGACGGCTTCACATCCTGTAATTGATTTTGTTTCTTCGTCTCTGTTTGCTCCATATTATTATCTTCTGCTGTTGCCAGCTCACTATTATCTTCGCTCGTAACGACCTGCTCTATACTGTTTCCAGTATTAGTCATAGTTTCGGTTTCCTGCTGCCCACATGCGGTCAATGAACATACCATAACTACCATAATCATCAAAAATAACTTATTCTTCATAATTTTTTCTCCTGTCATTCTACATTATTATTCGTTCCATGATGTATAACTGCCCATCTTTATATTCTGCGGTAATGTCACCTCCCATTCTTTCAGTCTCTACTCTCATGAAAACACTCCTAAAACATCTGTATAATTCTCGCAATCTCCATAACTACAATCTTTAGCATCACTCCACCGGACATCACATAAAACCATATCTCACGCATATGCTGTGACTTTGCAATTGGTGTTGCTATTGCTGCAATAATTATGATTGCAGCTCCGACACATCCAACGATGTTCGGGACGCTCACAAGTGAAAATATTCCAGGATTACAGCTTCCATCTATCGTATACTGAATTGTTTTATCCAGTCCGTCTCTTGCAGCTGCAAAGCAGCATATAACAAGACTATATGCCAAAATAAACAGGCTCCTTCTGCCCCAGAAATTAATGTTGCTTCTGTTACTGATTGAGTATCCAACAAACCCAACCAGCGATACAATCATAAGTGTAGTAACTGTTGTTACCATATTCCCAAAATAGAGTTTCATCCTTGACCTCCCATAATATAAATGACGCAGTGCAAAACTGTAATATTACAATCTGCACTGCGTCTTAGCGTCTGGCTTCCTTTACTATAAATTTTTCTGCATCAATCAGGCTTTCTTTTTTACACTTTGGACAAAACAAAGGAAAATTTGTTAATACCGTATCCTTCCTTGCCAGTGTACTGTTTGTCGGGGCAGGCATCACGGAACATGACCAGCATTGCCCCTGTACCACAGCCACAGTCCAGTACGTCCTGACAGGGTTCTTTCAAAAGCTCCTCCAACAAGTCGGGGTAATCCTTGCGGCACAGGTTGTACACGCTGGGGTCACTGTCATCAAATTTCTCCGCCGCAGCGTCAAACTCCCGCAGAGTGAGATTTTTGTATTTTTGGTTTGTCATAATAGCACCTCTGCATATTCATTTGCCATTTAGTTAGTTTATACTAATCGAATATTATCATATTTCTACATAGTTTTCAACATCCTATCTGTGTCTGTAGTCTATCAGCAACTTGACCCTTTCTATTTTTATAAAAAGCTTAGATTTTTGTCTTGACAACTGAGCCACTATAGAGTAACGATATATGAAAAAGATGTGAGAGGAAAATCATGAAGGTTGAAACATTATCAGAAAAAGATATCAATGCGATCGGGCATGCATTCGGTTATTATGAATATGCTCAGGGCGAAAAGGGGCTTGTTTCCGCATACAGCAGCAAAGACGCAGTCGTCAGTTATATCAACGGCTATGTGGAAATGGTACTGCAGGCAGGTATGCTTTATACAACCGGTCCGCAGCAGGAAGCATTTATTGCCTATAAGCGCTGTGATGAAAAAGTGGGACTGAAGGCAGGTCAAAAGCTGATAAAAGGGATGTTTGCAGGATCATCCTTTGGTGAAGTGGTACGGATGCTCAGCATTCTCGGAAGCGGTGGATCATCTTCCATTGAAAAGAAACTGAAAAAGAAAAAACAAAAATACCTGTTTGTCGGATTGGTATGTGTGCGGGAAGAATACCAGGGGCAAGGCTATATGAGGAAAGCGCTGGAGCTTGCGTTTGCCGAGGGCAACAGACTGGGACTCCCGGTCGTACTGGATACCGATGCCAAACTGAAAAGTGATAAATACAGACACCTTGGCATGGAACTGGCAGGCGTCCGTACCTGCAAAAACGGCAGTAAATTATACGAACTGATCAAATATCCTGATTCCACGGTCTAATGAAATTAAAAATCATACACTGTCTAATGAAATTGGAATTTAATAATTAGTTTTTTTCGCAATCAAGACTCCAACAGGAGCTAAACCGCCATCCACCAAATTCACTTTGACAACTGTAAAGCCATAATCCGTAATAAACTCACAAAAATTTTCCTTCTTCCATTCTTTGTATGCTTTAAATCCTGTAATAGACATCAATCGCTTTCGTAAACCACTTGATTTTTTCTCTGCCCATAAGAAGGTTGGTGCGTACAAAATGCCGTCTTTTTTTAATACTCTACGAATTTCCTGCATTGCTTTTTCAGGCTCTGGCATAATGTGCAGTGCATTTGAAATTACTACACAATCAAAATTTTCATTCTCATATGAAAGTGCCGTTGCATCGGCTACGCAAAAACTAAGTTTTTCTGTTGTACCTCTCCTTTTCGCTTGCTTAATCATATTTTCCGAAAAATCGGTTGCCGTCCAGCTATTAGTACAATCAGACAATGGGAAAGATAGCTGCCCTGTTCCACAAGCTAATTCTAATACATTCATATCAGATTTGAGATAATCTCTAATATATCCGCAGATTGCATTATAAAATTTCTTATCTGACTCCATCAAAGGTGCATATATTTTTGCAAGTCGTTGCCAATAACCCTTGTTTGCCTTGTCTTTCATATCAAAATCTCCATTTTATTCAATAATACAACTTCTGAGTTATAGTGCTATTTTTTTCCATTTTCTAATCTTAGTTCTAAATGTTCCGAATGGAGCAACTGTGTTAACATGTATGAACTTGTATACTTCCCAGACAGCTGTCTTAGTTGCTTCGTCAGCCCATTTTCTCATATGTGGTTTAAATAATTCTTCCTCACTTAGCGAATCGATCATTGCATAAATAGAATTAATATTATCATTCAACATATCTTTCAACTCCTGCAGTGACAGATACGCATATGTATCTGTGAACCATTGATATAATTCACCAAGCTGATTCCATTTAAAATCATCTGAAGGAGTTTTGACATGAAGACCTTTTCTTTCATCTGCTTCCCATTTAAGGACGAGCGTTGTCCATCCAACTTGGTAAGCGAGATTTTCTGCCGGAGTTCGGTCAACTTCATCAACCCTCTTATCCTTTAAAGATTCTGGAATATCATTAAATTCAAAAATATACTTTGCAAAGCTTTTATTTATCTCTTTTTTAAGTTCGTCTTTATTCTCGTATGTTCTCAATAGTCTATTTCTCCAAACTTGAATTTGGAACGTGCTTTATAAATTTTTTCCGATCCCCTCAAGTTCGTTCATGGAATCCTTGTTTTTTTCAAGTTCATCTCTGGCTGTTGCGTAATATGATTTTTTGAAAAGCATATCCCATGAAAGATATTTTGCCATACAGTCAAACTGCTTATCAATCAGCTCATACTGGATACTGTCTACGGGAGAACCGCCTACAACAATCGTGCCAACTTTTTTATTTTTTAACTGCAATCCACGGCAGTAGCACTTATCAATGATAAGTTTCAATTGTGCTGACATTCCCCACCAATAAACTGGTGTAGCAAAAAGAATCATATCTGCGGCAGCAATTTTATCAATTGTAGGATTTGTATCATCCTTATCGACGCATCCCTTAGAGCATTGACAGACACCACATCCCTTGCATGGTGCAATGTTGAGTTTGTCAGGTTCAATGATTTCAATTTCATTCTTTTCTGATGCTCCTTTTATAAATGCATTGATTGCTGTCAGCGTGTTTCCTTTTCTGGCACTTCCATTAATGATTACAATTTTCATGCGTGTATCCTCCAACTTTTTCAATTCAAATAACTTTAGGTTGCCTGTCATAAAATATTCGAGAAGAACTCTTCTAGTAAACTATTGATCATCTCCGGTTTATCTGTATTAGAATTATGACCGGCCCCTTCAATCCACTTTAAAGGAATTTTCGTTTTTCGATGCCATTCTCTGTTATACCTTATGCATGAACCGGCATGATCCTTTGTACCACATATCAACAGGGAAGGACATTTGATTTCATAAGGCAGATCCTTTTCCATTGCCTCTGCCAGAATACGAAATCCATGCCCGGCAATTTGTGCATAACGATGCTGATCACCATCATAGACTAGCATCATTTCCTTCATCAGGTTTCTGCCATAATTAGAAGTCGCAACTCCCTTTGTTCCGGATTTCAAAAGCAACTTCCATGGGTAATGTGCATATACTGGTTCCATTCTTTTCAGAAGCCAGATCTCCACTGCTGTCACATAGTTTCTCTGGAGCGGTGCTGAATCAATGGAAATAAAACCTGCCAGCCGGTCAGGATACAATTGTGCATAAGCCTGGCCTACATATCCTCCCATTGATTGACCGATTATAATTGGTTTTATGATTTCTTCTTTTTCAAGAATCTCATTCAGCCATTTTGCCTTATCAAACAAGTCAAAATCAAACCGGAACGGCCAGGAAGAGGCATGAGCCGGTGCATCCCATACAATAATATTATATTTTCCATTGAAGTAAGCAACCTGTTTATCAAACAGTCTATGGTCAACAGTCAGCCCCGGAAGAAATACAAGCGTCGTTGTATCCAAACTCAGAATACTTGACCAATAGTGAATTGTTCCGCAAGGAGTTTGATATGTACTTTCCTTCAACAAATCCACCTCCGCAATTTTCATTTTTCTCAGTTACACAAACTGAAAAACTTTAACTATTTTCATATTGTTTTTTTATATCAAATACATTCTGCTACATCTCATCCAGTTTTTGACCATCGTGGGCTTTCCATTGACACTCAGTCAATTTCATATCTGTAAATACCGCTTTAAACGATGAATCTTCCGGACTGCATGCATAAATCCAAATTTGATTTTTCCTGCACCAGCCCACATATGACAAATCCTCATTTGCTTAAACCGTATGCCATCCGCAGAACATTCAATGCAATAATCATCTTCACGTCTACTGAGACGATACCACATAGATTTAATCTCTGCATCAATTTCCGTAGTTGCCCAATCTGAATATCCATTGTTTGTCACAACACTTCCCAGGTGCTGAAAATTGTCATTCTCATATTCTATAGAACCTTTCAACCAATTCTCACTGTCAAGATACATAACCACACCGCACTGATCAAAGCGATGATGGCTTTCCTTAAAATCTGTTTTCACCATAAATGAAAAAAACTTTTCCTCTGTTTCTATCTGCAAAACTGGAGCATTATCATTGCGGAAATGATAGTAAGTTCTTTGCCACAAATCAGTTCTAGGTTGTGTAATAATCTCAATTTTGTCATCTGTCAGCGTGTAATCATCAGGTTCTCTCGTCCACTTAAAATCTTTTATATTCATTTCATTATCCCTCCAACTCCCGATTTGTCTTAACAATACCATTCACATTTCACTGCGTTTCATAATCTATTACTTTGCGTTATTTTCTAATTTCTAAAATTAACAATACTATATTCATAGCCGCTCTTACAAATATTACAAGTTTCAGTGAACAGGATTTCTTACTGACCATCGAAGATCTATTTTAATTTACCTTGTCATACTTGGCATTAATTCGATCTATTTCTTCTTTGATGATATTTCCAAAGGTCTTATCATCCATTTCCTGACTCTTTGCTGCGGCAACTGATTTATCTGCAAATGCATCAAATGTAGCCTGTTTACTTTCTAAAATTGACATAATTTTTTCATCAACTGTTCTTTCACATAGAAGACGATATACAAGTACATTTCTTGTCTGTCCCATACGGTATGCTCTTGAAATAGCCTGATTTTCTATGGATGGCTTAAATTGAGGTTCGCAGAGTATCACTACACTTGCAGATTGAATATTTAATCCGGTTCCGCCAGATTGTATTTGTGCTACAAGCACAGTTCCAGCCGGAGCATTATCAAATTCATCAATAATTTCTTGCCTGCGTTGAGGTGTAACAGAGCCATTGATTGGATTAGTACATCTATTTCCAAGTAACATCGTCACCTTGTGAATTGTATCCAAAAAGAAAGAAAACACAATTACTTTTCTATTTTCAGATTCAGCTTCTTCAACCAATTCTAACAATCTTGAAGCTTTAGATGAATCCTTAAGATCATCTACATTCCATGATACTCTTCTTGCTTCTGCATAATTTCTTGAAAGAACTGCGTTTTCATAAGCAATTTCTTCATTATGTGATAAACTACACCACTCTTTACTTTCAATCAAATCTGGCAACTCCGTTAGAACATCTTCTCGTTTTCTGCGGTAATAAACAGGTGCAATTGCCTCCCTAAACTGTGGAGCTGCAGACATAAATGCCATTCCCTGAATCTGTGAAGCAATGTGGGGTTGTAGAATACGTACCAGAGATATCATTTCATCAACTTTATTTTCCAAAGCAGTACCTGTCATAAACATCAGGCGTTCTGCATGCATACCTATATTCTTTACATTTATACTTCTTCTTGCTTCCGGATTTTTTATGTAATGTGCTTCATCGACTACCATCAACTTAAATTTAAAATCATCTGGCAAGTCGAAATACGCCGTAGTTTCATATGTTGTAACAGCAACTCCTCCACTTTTTATCCAAGATTGTAGTGCTGATTTACGCCCGCTACCATGAATTTTTGTAACACTAAGCAAACTCATTTTTCTTATTTCACGACACCAATTTGTAATAACACTAGCTGGGCAAACAACAACAAAATGAGTTCCTCCGGTATTTCTAAGAGACACCATTGTTGCAATTGCTTGAACTGTTTTTCCCAGCCCCATTTCATCACCAAGAAGGATTCTTTCCTGATGAAGAGCATATTTTACGCCCCATTCCTGATAACGTCTTAATTCACATAAAAGCCCCTCTGGGAAGAAGCATTCCTCCTGAATTTCGCGTGCAAGATTCTCAGGCAGTCCGTACACTGCGTCATCATTTCCAAGCACACCTGGATTAATATCTTCCAATTCATTGAAAAATCCAACAGAATTAGTTGCAAAATCCTGCCATGCCTCACTATTTGAACTTCTATCAATTTCATAATTTTTTGAAATCTGTTCCTCTGCTTCACTTCCATATTCGCTGTCAATAAGATTAACTAGAATATTGTACGCTTCTGTAGCCTTTTGTTTTTTTGCTTTTGATGATAAAAACCATCTCAGGCTACCTGTAGAAGGATTCAGGTCTTCTACAGCATAATCAATTGTTCGCTTATTTTTGTTAAGTAACTTTCTGCACTTATCTGCAACATTTCTACTTCGGCGATATTGTGATAATGCAAGCACAAGTTCTGTTTCCTCTTTTGAGCGACTGTCCGTACTTAAACTAATCTTAACTCCCTGCCTTGCCTTTGAAACAATATCGTTTACAATTCTTTTAATCGTATATGCAGCATCCTCACTTATTCCATGAACAGAAGCAATAGAGGATACCGATGTAGCTGAGATATCAGCCATCGTTTTATAGCCATAATCTCTTAGTGCTTTTACTCGAATTCCTTTTTTATCTCGATTAACTTCCTCTATTGGAATATCAGCAAGAACTTTAAGCACTTTTTGGGCTACTAATGCATCTGATGCATGTTTTACCTTTTTACGATATTTCTCTTCACAGGAAACAACTCCATTTAATTTTTCAATTATGTTTTGATGCCATTCAATTACTCGCTTTGCATCAATAGAGCTGAATGGTCTTGCCATTACTATACCTCCATAGTTTTACAAATTCCATTTTATATTTTACTTAATATTACGATTCATTATATCATATTTCCTTCCCCACCACCACAATTCTCCAGTCATCCCCTTTTCCATTATCGCAAGTAGACAGCATTAACATCTTCTTTCCATATTTTGGTTTCTTTCCTATGTTCCACAAGCTATGCTCCAACACTTTCTCCACAAATTTGTCATAGTCCTTCTCATCCCTTGCCATTACAAACTTCCAATACTCAACCTCTTTTATGTTCACACTCATGACAGCAAACACTTCATATTCTCTTCTTCTGTCCATTGTAAAGTAAATATTATTATGCCTATCAAAGAAATCCTTCTCCTTATACTGTTCCAGTGCCCCAAACATTTTTCCACTGTTTATGTTATGACCATAAATAATCAGATTATCAGATTTCTTTAAGTCACAATAAGCACTTAAATATGGTGTTCCGTAAAAGCTATAATTCTTATTAAAGTCATGCTTTAAATAAAAATACAGATTATCCCTTGTCTGCATTATGGGATAACTTATGCTAGTTCCTGACACTTCCAAGTATCCAATGCAGTCCTTATTTTTTCTCTTAAGTTTTTCCACATTTATTGTCCTGTCTTCTTTATCTGTCACACTTTCCTGTATTTCCTTAAATCCAGTCTCACTTTTCTTCTCCGCTTCTTTTTCCTTAAAAAAAGGGACAGCTGCTATAACAGCCATCCCCACTAAAAGAAGTATCAGAGATATTTTATTTATCTTCTTCATCGTCCTTCTCCTTTTTGAAATTGTATTTTGACTTGTCCTTTGCTCTTACGCATACAAAACATCCGAGTGCAAGTAATAATGAAATAAGTGAAACCACCATTCCTGCTGTCTTTCCATTAATGCCTGTCTGTGGTGTGTCAGGTACCACAGGGATTCTTTCATCTGTAACTGTAAGTTTCTGAACCTTTCCAGTGTCCTTAATTCTTATCCCTTGCAGCCTTGTAATGCTCTGGTGCATCCACTTCCTTAAATGTGTAGGTTTCTCCTGCCTTAAATATTCCCTCGATAAATTTAGCTTTCTTTCCGGTTGTAAACTCATACACCTTCTTGCCCTTGCTGTCATATACCTTGTACTTTGTATAGTTAGAACGCATATCTACCATTGTCATAACCATACCTTCTATTTTTAGCTCCGGATTTATCTGTCTTCTTACTCTGCTTATCGTCTTTATTAACTGCTGTAATCCTTTTACCGGTAAATACGATGCCTGGACCGGAATTAACACTGAATTGGCACATACAAGCGCATTAATGGTTATCATTCCAAGACTTATTGTCATTCTACCCTGTGAGTCTGCATCTATTAACAGAACTCTCTTCCCCTTTCTTGCTAATCCAATACCTAAATTAACTGTTGTGGTAGTTTTTCCTACTCCACCCTTCTGGTTTGCTATTGCAATTACCTTACACATTTCTTTCTTCCTCCTTATACATTTTTTAGAATGAAAACTCATATCGGCTCTGATTATTGTGTTACATTTTCGTCTTACTAAAGAAACAGGAAGACTTCGCATCTAATTTGATTGAACCAAAATTTTCCCAAATCAAACCAAAATTCTGAGATAAGACGTGATAATTTATGATATTTTATGTATCTAAGATATTTTGCATTTTCAGGATTCAGAAAGCAAAATCGGTTCTAAACTTTACTTGTGGGGTAAGGTTTAGAGCCATTTTTATTTTATGTGATTTTTTAGATAAAAAAATAAGCATATATCAAATAATCTCTTATAATAGAATCACCACAAAACCACAAAGGAGATTTTTTACTATGCATAATAATGATTATATTTCAAATTTAAGACCTTTTTATTACTAAATTGGAATCTACACCTGATGAACATCACATTTATTTTAAATTAAAACGTAAAGACTGCCAATGTCCTCACTGTGGCACATTGACTAACAAGGTTCATGATTACAGAACGTCCGTTATAAAAGATTCTCCAATCATTGGAAAATTAACTTTATTATATTATTGCAAAAGACGATATCACTGCGATATCTGTAACAGACACTTTACTGAACCTTTTTCACTTTTACCTAAAAATTGTAGGCTTACAACACGTTTACGCTTTGAGGCAATTTATTTATTAAAAAGTTCATTAAATGTTTCAAATGTTGCAAATCAGCTTGGAATATCTGCTTCATCAATCTTAAGGAGACTTAATGACATTAAATATGATACACCAAAAACTCTTCCACTTGTCCTTTCAATTGATGAATTTAAGGGAAATTCGGGCGGAAACAAATTTCATTCAATTCTTACTTCACCTAAGGAACACAGGGGTTTTGACATTCTTCCAACACGAACCCAATACCAGCTCGAAGATTATCTTATGAAATTTAAAAACCGAAAGGATGTAAGATATTTTGTCATGGAGCAGTCGTAAACTTATTCTGGCTCACAAAAGCAAGTTGAAGGAAGAAAGTCTTGATGCGCTTGAGGTTATGTTACAGCAGTCAAATGATCTTGCTAAGGCTTATTATTTAAAAGAACTTTTTTATGACTTTATGGACTCCAAAAGTAGTTCTGAAGCCAAACCCAAACTTCGTAAATTTATTAATGCTGCATCTGTCAGTGAACTGGATGAATTTAACTCAGTGCTTACCACTCTTGCCAATTGGGCAAAATACATACTTAACAGTTTTGATTGCCCATACACAAACGGGTATACTGAAGGAATGAACAATAAGATTAAAGTGATTAAACGAAATGCTTATGGATATAGGAATTTTGATAATTTTAGAAACAGAATAATGTTATCTTGTGATACTATTTAAAAATCGTGTGTGATCACAAATCACACATGATATATATAAGAGATTACCCCCATGCTTGACAAAGAGTCGAAAAAATCAACCATTTCCAATTAATTTTGAGCCGACATAAAAATTATAATGATATTTATTACTTCAACAAAAAACTCGCACCGATGGTGCGAGTTTTGAAAGTTACTTTTTCTAAAAATAATTTTATCATATCAATTTCTAATGTACCAGTTTCTATATATATTCTTTAAACTCATATTTTAATATTGAACTGTATAGATTAACCCTTTCAGTAATCGAATTTCTGTTAAATTCATCGTATGGTTTAAATTTAATTTTGCTCCTATTTTTATAATTCACAAACCCCGGACTCTTTTCATACTTGTCTTTATTCAAAGATTGAGCCAATATGTTTTGACTATAATAACGTGGTACTTTTGTCCTGTAATCATCATCTCCATACGAAGCATTAAAACTTTTTGGTAGTACTAATAAATCACCAATACTATTTCTTGTATTCTTAAAGTCTGCTTCATTATCAAACTCAGCCATATGTTCTTCATAATGATCTGCCCAAATATGTTCAACTTCAATTTCTTTTTTATTAAGCATATAATCTGACTCTCCAGACTCTTTAGCCACTATTTCTGTAATCAAAGACAACAATACTTTTATTTTAGGTTTGTTTTGTTGATTTAAGTGTGGAGATGTACCATCCAAACCATTAATGTCCATTTTATAATTAATTAAAAATCTTCTTAGTTCATCTACTGACATATTTCTAATATTCTTACACAATTCATATATTCTTGCCTCCATCTGATTCTGTGAAATCAGCCAATGATTCCAAACTCTCCATGATAATATTTTTGTAATATATTTAGATAAAATCTTTACTTTCTCGTTAACTGTATCTATATCATCTTTATATGCAATAGCAGCTAATATCGGTGCCGGTTGCATCGTAAAACCATAATCATCGTTCACGATAAGATACAAATAATCATTTACATTCCTACTTTCCATTAATTCGATAATGTAAATGTATTTTTCAGCAAAATATATTATTCTATTTACAAATTCTATAAAATCATCTGATGTATTTAATCCTAATTCTTTACTACTATCTCTTACCCAACGATGAAATTCTTTACCTATTTTTACAAAATCTGATGATGTATTCTTTGCTTGGGATAAATTATTTGCATAATGCGCTCTAAAATAAATTTTAAAGAATTCAAATTCAGCCTTAGATTTCGAAGATAAATTAATTGCAGTTAGTCTTTTTATTATATTATCAAACTCATTCATTATACTGTTTCTTTTAGCTTCGTCTATATTAGCCAAAAGATAGCTTCTTAACATTTCTATTTGTGTTAGAGACAATCCTCTATCATTCATTGTTTCAAAGATAACGTATGCAAACTCATCACTGTTTGTCCAGACTTTCGAAAACATAATCTTTTCTTTCAACCAATACATAAACCAAACGATATTAGAATCATTAATCACATCTATTCTCCAACACTCATCTATATCTGAGAATCTATCAACAAGATTTTGTACTGAAATAGGATCGCTACTTTTAACACTATATTCTCCATTTTCGTACAACGATTTCATACATTCTCTTCGTTCCTCAATATCCAAATTAAATAATTTTTCTCCAAAATAATCTGAATAAATAAGTTCGTCTATATCTGTTGGAAATTTATCTACATGACCAAATTTTCTCTTTAAATACATCAATAAAAGCGTTACGGTGGTAATTCTCTGTTGCCCATCAATAATCGCACTTCTTGCGTCATTTTTTTCTGAAAGCACTATTTCTCCCATAAAATAAGGAGAATATTGACTTACTTTATGTAGTGGATCCTCTTTTGTCCAATTTTTCAAGAACTCAACTGTCAAATCTTCTATCAAATCCTCTATTTGTTTTTTCTGCCAAACATATTCTCTTTGGTAAAAATCAACATCATACTTTTCAGCAAACAATAGCTTGATAGGATATACATCACTTTTCACAATTACATTTTCCATTTTTTACCTCTCTTTTTAATTTTGTTAAATTCTTACGAATAATATAATCATCAAAATACTTACAGAAATTTTGCTTAGATAACTTTTATTCAGATATGCTACTAAGTGTCCGATAAATTGTCACTACCGGTCACTTATCGAACACTTTGTATCCAATATTCCACAAAAGTGTCCGATAGTGTTCAAAAAAGTGTTCGATAAGTAGTAATGTGACCACTAAATCACATATTTAGTTGCCGGTCCGTTTCCAATCTTCGTAATCAATCCTTTTTCTATCATCTTATCAAGTAATTTTCTTGCTCCTGTCTTTGACTTATAACCACCTATATCAGCAGCTTTTTGCGAAGAAATACTTCCATTCTGCCTGATATACTCAAGAATTTTTTCTTCTTTTGATATAGCCGTTGCTATTACTTGATTTGTATTTTTATTTCGAAAATCAGCAGCCCCTGGAATATATACCACTTGTCCGACTTCAAGCTTTAATGTTACCCTGTCATTGCGCTCTGAAAAATCAAATTCCGGTTTCTTCCAGTTTTGTTCTGCCCATGCAGTCATAATCTTATCAACACCACTTCCAGCACGCTCACCGACATTTACAAACCCAAACATTTTTAAGATATTAGGATTTCGTGGATCACTATTGCCACCTGCATAAAATTCCTCTTTTGTTACTCTGATAGTGCCGGGATTGGAAATACTAAGTTCCTTACCTTTTTTAACGACAAGGATTCCTCGTCTACCATAATAATTTGCGTGTGCCAGTGCATTTGCTAATGCTTCTTCCAAGGCATCATGCACATCCACTCTGTCTACCCGATATCCATCTCGTCTATTTGCAAATGGAACTGCTACATCATCGTCCATTCTGGTACGCACCTTACAGAAAAAATCATATATATTACCACTCCAATCGCCTTCGTTAGAATGTGTACGGAATAACCAGCGTACAGCTTTACTATCGCATTCCTCACGATAATCCAGAAAATAATTCGGAAAAATCTCCGTAATATGATAAGCCTCTCCAAAGAATAATAGTCCTGCTATCGTTGGAGATAATGTACCATTTTTATTCTTCGCTACCGCCCTTAGTTTCATAAGGAACTCGTCATTTTCCAAAGCATTCCAAGGATGTCCACTGTGAAGCTGTTCAAAAATAATTCTATAGCCTTTTATCGTATCCTGATTCAGCACTTCCAATCTAAACTCATCCAGAACTTCTACATCTCCAGATACATCTCTCTGATCTGCAAACATTGCACGGACTGCCTCTTCAGTACAAAGAAAGTCGCCTTCATAATCTCTTTTATAAGTACCTTTCATCGGATCTATCCCGATGTATACCGGCTTATCGTGCCTGTCTGCCGCAGGTACATCAATTCTTAATATTTTCTTTCCTTCAACATCCACAGGTCTGACATGATGATTTAATAAAATATTCTTCGACACTTTATGTTTGTCATTCAATGTACTCCAAAAGTCTTTCTGATATTTAACAATCTGCTTGTCTGTCAGTCCTTCCACTGTAAACGAATCCCTGTGTTCCTTAATTCCAAGCAGAATCGTTCCACCATTTGTATTCGCAAAAGAAGAATATGTCTCCCATATGCTCTCTGGAAGTCCACCGATTGCCAGCTTACATTCTCGTTCATGGTTTTCGCCAAGCTTCAATTCTTTTAACATTTCCTGCTTCATCTATAATAAAACCTTCCTTTACTTTAAAATAATAGTTCACTTTGTCATTTATAGTTCACCCTCTTCAAACAAATCATTGTCTAAAAAACTTCGTACCATTTTTCCAAATTCAGTTATTCTTACACATGGTTCCCTATTCAAGTCATATGCTATACTTGGATCTCTCTTACTTCTAATTTCTGAAAACATATCATTATTAATGGCTGCATCTATACCCATTTATAAAAAATCTAATGCTATATCCTTAATATTGTCATTAAACAGTGTGTTTTTAAAATCAGGTACTAAATTCATATGTCACCTCACTATTCGTTACAAACATAAATATCTTAACACTTCTATTTTTTCATTTTCTAAATATAGTTCTTCGCTTTTTAACCACTCTACTTTTTTTGGGAGAGTATCCACCACAAATGCTATACTGTATTTTGCCCTAGTGGCTGCAACATAATATTTCTGTGGCGTTTTCAATGTCTTTCCCTTAAATAAAAAATCTTTAAATGGACCATTTGGATAAATTAAAACTCTCTCAAATGTCATCCCTTTACATTCGCCAAAATTGAAAGAATAGTAGCCATCCGTTGATGTTTTTTTATCGTATTTTAATACTATAGGTCTATAATAGTTGTAATATTTTTGTACATCATTCTTATTTATAATAATTACTCCATCATGATCCGTTTTTTCGTTCATTGATGTACCAATATTATTTTCATTCGGATAAACTCTGTTTGCAAAAGAACAAATATTCTGATTAAATCTTCGACTAATCAAATTCTTTTGTACTTCTACAACATCTTCTGAAATTAATTTTTGAAAGAAATCCCAGATTTTCGTTCCTGATTTACTTTTATTCCTTATAGAATTATTAGTCTTAAATGTTGCTTGTTTATTATCGCCCACACAAATAACTTCTATATCCGAATACATCAAAGTTGCAATAATATCCAAATCATATCCTGTCATATCTTGAACTTCATCGATGAAAATACGAGAATACACTCTACTTAATCGATTTATGACTTTTCCCTGACTCTTTTTGTTAATTTGTAACACTAATTCTGCTATTTCTTTAGACTTAACATCACCATTTGATGTAATATATCGTCCTCTTGTACCGGTTTTCCCATAATTAACTTTACCATATGCATCCGTAAAATCTATTGATTTAATCTCGTTAATTCCAAAAATAACATTCTGATAAGGTTTAACTAATTCATTTAATATAAAACTATACCAAGTCATTATATCGATTTTAGAATCTATTACTCCCATATTTTGCTTGCAAACTTCATCTTTTATTGCACCGACTCCTCTATTAGTATATGACAATAATAGTACTCTTTTATTCGACTCTGTATTAGCTGCTCTCTCTAACGCTTCTTTGCATATATTATATGTTTTTCCTGCACCTGCGGCTTCAACTCTAATTATATTGTTTGATTGCATCTTTTATATACTCCGGATAATTTATCTTCTCTTCGCTTTCTAACACACGAAGTGCCCATTCAGCTTTATTCTTTGTCATAAAACTCAATACTTCTTGTTTATCTTTGCTTTTCATCGAACCATTTTTTGATATAACTTTCTTAAAAATTTCCGTTGGATCACCATTTTTGCAATTTACTTCCAACACGCTTGGCTCTATCGTATTAAGCATTTCATTTTCTTCGTATTTAAAAACTAGATTGGTCTTATCTAAATATTTCGAGTACTTATCATTAATTTTTTTTTTAATATCTCCATCATTATCTGTCACTATGACTATTTTTTTCTTTAACAACACTGCAATGTCACAATAACGCTTAAATGCTAATGAATCTACAACAATCACATCAATTCCATCTTCCATAGGAAGTTTTCCGTATTCATCCAAATATGCTCTCTGTATAATTAATTCATCTGTTGGTCCTTCTACTAGAATAACTTTTTCTGCCAAAACAACCCGAAGTGTATCATAACCTGGAAGTTTCTTAAAATATCTTTTGGTATCTTCTGGTAACTCACTCATTGATTTAATTTTTCCATTATATAAAAGAAAAATATTTCCCAGATTAAGCTTATTAGCAATATAACTACTATGAGTAGATATAAATATCTGTTTTCCTTCACTCTGCATAATATGGTCTATAAGCCTTGTCATATTCGTATATGAAAGATTATTTTCCGGTTCTTCCATCATAATCAAATTCACTTGTTCCTTAGAATTTTTAATTGCCAATTCAATTTTTATTGAATTTTGTGTTCCAAATCCTATATTCTCAAATGGAATACTTTCAACCATAATTGTCATTTGATGTTTCCACTCATCAATATTGTCTTCTCTTAAATCAACAGCCACACTTCTTTCGTTTACTTTTACATTATTCTTCATTGAAAGATTCAATTGCTTTACAACCGCATTTTCTTGAAATGTGTGTCTACTTCTTCTATATGCCGTGCTTAAATCCGTTTGTTCTTTCGTTGTCAAATATGTTGCAATATTGCTTGTCACAAATTTATCCATAACATACGAATAATCTTTTCTTGTTGTATCAATAAAGGTTCCTTTTACAGGAGCGTACCGATATACAACTGGTGTCCCCTTAAAATAATGATAACTAACGGCATAAAATTCTATTGGAATATCATAAATTTCTTCATCTTTTAACATCTGTTTATAAAAATCAGAATATTCTGAATCAAATGCTAATTCCATTCTAATTCCAGCACAGTTTTCTCTCAACTCATTATTAGTACCTGTAAACGCCGCATCTTCTATATCCAAATATGCCTCTATAATAATAACCGGAGGGGATTGTATTTGTTTTTTATCTTTCAATGAATCTATATAGTTTTCTCTTATCTTTTGGTTAAACAAATTTGTTTTAATCTGTTTTTCAAAAGATCTCCCATTCAAATTTCCTGTTGATACAATAGAAATTGCTTCTAAAATCGTACTTTTACCAGAATCGTTTTCACCTACGAATATATTAACATCAGATTGCATTTCGATTACTTCTTGTTTAATTGATTTATAATTCTTAATTAATAACTTCTTTATCATAATACCGCTAGCTTTCCCCCCTATCTTCATAGTCTTTATTTCTATATAAACTTGTAATTTTCAATCTTTTTATTTTTCTCTATTCTACCACACCCACCTCTTCTTATTCAATTGCTACTTTTCTTTCTCCTTCCTTTCCATCTTTTCATACATATTAGTATTATAAAGCCTGTAAAGTTTACTGTCCTTTGTTATCACATTGTCAATTGGTACCATTCTCCTTCCATATTTTATCAGTCCACATCCTGACAGTGAATCTATCACATAATTAAGTTGCTCTTCTGATATTTCCAATGACTCCACTATATAAAGTTATACTCAAGTATGTACATAAAATATTAAATAAAAATGTACAAATGTTATGATATATGAGTTTAGGCGGAACTCATAATGATAATTAAAACGAAATCATAACAGATTTAAAAATCAGGAGTGTTAAGGATTTATATAAGCTGAAACCGTTTATGGAGGAAACGTCATTGAAAATTAATAAAAGTCAAATAGCCCATAAGTTAAATGTAGTTTATGCAAGCATAACTCAATTTTCTCTCTTCGCGTACTACCACTCCAAGCCGTGTCCTACTTCGAATACACTACCTTCGGTCGTTCCTTCTCAGTAGAGGGCTGCGCCCTATAAATAAAAAAGAGAGCATCCTCTCGCCCATGTAAACATGGTTCGTAATATTCTTCAACTCCACACCAAGCTCCTCTAATTGATTTGCTTCGCAAATCAATTAGCACGCGTCATTCGCAGAATGACGCATAACATAAAAAGAGATAGGTCCTCAATTATGCAAGCATATGAGAATCCTATCTCTTTTTATGTTACGTCGCTTTGCTCAAAGCTTCGCGATAATTATTTCATCTGTTTTGCAACTTCTGCAGCGAAGTCTTCTTCTTTCTTTTCAATACCTTCGCCTGTTTCAAATCTTACAAAGCTCTTAAGTGCAACTGTAGCACCAACTTCTTTTGAAACTTCAGCTAAGTATGCTTTTACTGTCTGCTTTCCGTCTGCAGCCATAACGTATGTCTGATCAAGAAGACATACTTCTTTTAACTGCTTTGAAATACGACCTTCAACTAAGCCGTTGAAAATCTTGTTAGCCATAATTGCTTCCTTCTTGCTCATTGCAATTGCAGCTAATGCAGCGATTGCTTCTTTTGAAAGGAAGTTGAATAAATACTTGTCATTCTGCTTTTCTTCTAATACAGCCTTGTCTTCAGCATTTAATGCATCTGAAGCAAATGCTTCAGCGAAGATATCCTTCTGGATTGGCTTTGGAAGTGATGATACATCATTTAAAGCACTGTCAATTGTGATTTCTCTCATCTTAGCAAGTTCTTCATCTGAGATGTCTTCTCTGCTAACGTACTGAGGGCTCATAGCTGCAATCTGCATAGCTACTGTCTTAATTGCTGCTACAACTGTATCGTTTGCTGGAGCATCAGCGTCAACTAATACACCAATCTTTCCACCAGCGTGGATGTATGAAGCAAGAACTCCGTCTGATTCAATCTTCTTGAATCTTCTGATATTCATGTTTTCACCGATTACTGCGATCTGTGAAACTAATTCGTCTTTAACTGTCTTTGTTGTATCAAGTGCCCATGGTTCAGCCATGAATGCGTCCATGTCTGCTGCATCAGAATCAAGAATCTGATTTGCAACGTTTGATACGAATGTCTGGAATTTTTCGTTCTTAGCAACGAAGTCTGTTTCTGAGTTAACTTCAACGATTGCTGCCTTGCCGTCTTTTACTGCTGTAAATACAACACCTTCTGCTGCAATTCTTCCTGATTTCTTAACTGCTGTAGCTTCGCCTTTTTTTCTTAAGATTTCGATAGCTGCTTCCTGATCTCCATCTGTTTCTACTAAAGCTTTCTTACAAGCCATAACACCAGCGCCTGTTAATTCTCTTAATTCTTTTACCATTGCTGCTGTGATTGTCATAATTATATCCTCCTAAAAACTATATCTTATTCTTCTGTTGCTTCTTCAGCTGCATCTTCAGCTACCATTTCTTCACCCTGGTTTGCTTCGATAACAGCATCAGCCATCTTAGAAACGATAAGTTTTACTGCTCTGATAGCATCATCGTTACCTGGGATAACATAGTCTAATTCTTCTGGGTCACAGTTTGTATCTGCAATACCGATTAATGTAATTCCAAGTGAATGTGCTTCCTGAACACAGATTTTTTCCTTCTTAGGATCTACTACAAAGATAGCATCTGGGATTCTCTTCATGTCCTTGATACCGCCAAGGTTCTTTTCAAGCTTGTCCCATTCCTTCTTGATGTTAACAACTTCTTTCTTAGGAAGAACATCAAATGTTCCATCTTCTGCCATCTTTTCGATGTCTTTTAATCTCTTAATTCTTGACTGGATAGTCTTGAAGTTTGTAAGCATACCTCCAAGCCATCTTTCGTTAACGTAGTACATTCCACATCTTTCAGCTTCTGTCTGAACAGCTTCCTGAGCCTGTTTCTTTGTACCAACGAAAAGAATTGTACCGCCTTCTGTTGCGATATCTGAAACTGCCTTGTAAGCTTCATCTACTTTACCTACTGACTTCTGTAAGTCGATGATGTAGATACCATTTCTTTCTGTGTAGATGTATTCTGCCATTTTAGGGTTCCATCTTCTTGTCTGATGTCCAAAATGAACACCTGCTTCTAATAACTGTTTCATTGAAATAACGCTCATTCTTATACCTCCTGGTTTTTTAAAAATTAATTATTGATACTGTTCCGGTTGTTAACCCGGCATATATCATGCCTTCCATCTGCTTCACCAAATCAGACAACCCCGAGCGTGGGCACCGGTCTGACTCTCCACAGATGTGCTTAATGCAACTCAAATATCATAACACAAAAAAAAGCAGTATGCAACTGCTTTCTTTCGTATAAATTATGTTTTTTATAAAATTCTCATTCAGACTTTCACACAATTTTTCCACAACATTCTTTTGCTATGTTGTCATATTGTTTTTTAGTTAGCCTGCTTTTCTTTCTTAAGTTCTGTAACATAACCACACTGTGGATCTGCACATGCAAGCTTGTTACCTTTTTCAACCATATAGCCTCCACACTGTGGACACTTTTCTGCAGAAGGTTTCTGCCATGACATAAAATCACATTCAGGGTTATCTATACAACCATAATATCTTCTGCCCTTCTTGGTTTTCTTAAGTAATACATCCTTTCCACACTTTGGACAAGGAACGCCAATCTTTTCTAAGTATGGTTTTGTATTTCTACATTCAGGGAATCCCGGACAGGCAAGGAACTTACCATGTGGGCCGTATTTAATTACCATACGTCTTCCACATTCTTCACAGATTTCATCAGATTCTTCATCTGCAATGTCAATCTTTTCTAAGTTCTTTTCAGCATTTTCTACCTGTTCTTTTAAGTCAGGATAGAAGTTTCTGATAACTGTCTTCCATTCTATTGTACCTTCTTCAACTGCATCAAGAAGTGATTCCATGTTAGCTGTAAACTGTGTATCTACAATAACACTAAACTCTGTTTTCATTACATTGTTTACTGCTTCACCTAGCTCTGTAACATAAAGATTTTTCTTTTCTCTTGTTACATAACGTCTTGCAATAATTGTTGTAATAGTCGGAGCATAAGTGCTTGGTCGTCCAATACCCTGTTCTTCCATTGCCTTTACAAGTGCTGCTTCCGTAAAATGTGCAGGTGGCTGTGTAAAGTGCTGATTTTCTTCAAACTTTTCAAATTCAAGTTTTGAATCTTTTTCAAGCTTTGCAATGGTGTTGTTTGTAACAACTTTCTCATTATCACTGTCTGTATAGACTTTCATAAAACCGTCAAAATCAAGTTTTGATGTTGATGCATTAAAAATATACTTTCCTGCATTAACTTTTACGTTAGTTGTTTCGTAAACTGAATTTTCCATACGGCTTGCAACAAATCTTCTCCAGATAAGCTGATATAATCTAAATAAATCTCTTGGAAGCTGGTCTTTTACTTCTTCAGGCATTAAGTTTACATCTGTAGGTCTGATTGCTTCGTGAGCATCCTGAATCTTCTTGTTTGACTTCTTTGAGTTAATCTCTTTAGCCATATATGAATCGCCATATTTGCTTTCGATAAATTCCTTTACCTGAACTTCTGCTGTTTCTGATACTCTTGTGGAATCAGTTCTCAAATATGTTATAAGACCTATTGTTCCTCTGCCCTTAATGTCAACACCCTCATACAACTGCTGAGCTATTCTCATTGTCTTCTGTGTTGAGAAGTTAAGCGCCTTTGAAGCTTCCTGCTGCAATGTACTTGTTGTAAAAGGTATAGGTGCTTTTCTTGTTCTGCTTCCCTTTTTAATGTCCTTAACAGTAAACTCACTGTCTTTTAATTCCTTAACAATTCCGTCTAACTGTTCTTTTCCGGTAATTTCTAATTTACCCTTGTTGTCACCATAAAAGCTTACTGTAAATTCTTTATTTTTGTGCTTTAATACTGCATCCATATCCCAATATTCTTTTGGAATAAATGCGTTTATTTCATCTTCTCTGTCACAGAGCATTTTTAATGCTACAGACTGAACTCGTCCTGCACTTAAACCTCTTTTAATCTTCATCCATAATAGCGGACTAATGCTATATCCCACCATTCTGTCTAATACTCTTCTTGCCTGCTGGGCATCAACTAATCCCATTTCTATATCTCTTGGATGTTTTAATGACTCTTTTACTGCCTGCTTTGTAATTTCATTAAAAGTAATTCTGTAAGTCTTCTTTGGATCTAATTTCAAGGCTATTGATAAGTGCCATGAAATTGCTTCTCCCTCACGGTCCGGGTCAGTTGCCAAATATACTTTGTCTGCTTTTTTTGCATAGCGACGAAGTTCTGCCAACTTGTCTCCCTTTCCCCTAATTGTAATGTACTTTGGTTCGTAGTCATTTTCCATGTCTATTCCCATTGTACTTTTAGGAAGATCTCTAACGTGTCCATTTGAAGCAACTACTTCATAGTTAGAGCCCAAAAACTTTTTAATAGTCTTAACTTTAGCCGGTGATTCCACAATCACAAGATATTTTGCCATAAACATCTCCTTAAAATATTTTCGCTGTTGTCGTTAAGCCTTTGAATAATAATTTTCTGATGGCTGCTCTACCAGTCCCATTAACTGAAGTTTTAGCAGCATACCTGTAAGTTCTTCATACTTAAAACCTGTTTCATTCATCAGTTCATAAATATTTTTCGGCTGTAAACGTAACCCACTATACAACAAGGCTAAATCTTTTTCAAGACTTTTTTCTTTTTGTTTTTTCTCATTTTCGTTTTTTGAACCACTATATTGTATGTCATTTAGCACGTCGTTAGCACCTGTAATTATGCCTGCTCCTGCCCTTATGAGACAGTTGCATCCATCGCTTAATTTCTCGCCCACTCTACCCGGTACTGCCATTACGTCTTTCCCCTGTTCCAATGCCCATTCTACGGTAATCAGGGAACCACTTTTCTCTCTTGCCTCAACTACTATAACCTTGTCCGAAAGTCCGCTTATAATTCTATTTCTAAGAGGAAAATGCCAGGCTATTGGTCCTGCCCCCGGAGGATACTCAGAAATTATTCCACCATTTTTTAAAATATCATTATAAAGTTCTATATTTTCTATTGGATAGCAAACATCCACACCACTTCCAAGTACTGCAAATGTTGGCGTTCCACCTTCCAAAGCTCCTATCTGACTATAAGTATCTATGCCTCTTGCCATTCCGCTTATAATCTGAACTCCGTTTTCCGACAGCTCTCTTGCCAATGCTCTTGCCATTTTTCTTCCATAATTAGAGCACGCTCTTGCCCCTACCATTGCCACTACAGGCTTGTCCCTGTCAGGCAGTCTTCCTTTATAAAATAAATATTCCGGTCTATGATTATAAGGCAACAACTTAGCCGGGTAATCCCTGTCATTTACTGATACAACTTTTATGCCCTGTTTTTCTAATTCCTTTATGTAGTTTTTGTCCTTTAATTTTTCCAGCTGTTCTTTGTATTCACTGCCTCTTTTATTGTTTATTTTTTTATTTTCATTTGTATTTGAATTTTTATTTATGTTTTTATTTGTATTATCCATATTTATTTGAAAAGCACCGGTCTGTAACTTACAGCCTCAGCTATATCCCCCTGTTGTATTTTTTCGTGTTGTTTTAAATCTGCTATTGTTCTAGCCACTTTTATGATTTTGTCATAAGCTCTTATGCTTAAATCCATTGTAGTATATATTTTTTCCATTAAATGCTGTTCTTCTTTGTTAAGCTTGCAGTATTTCTTTATATTTTCGCCTGAAAGCTGACTGTTAAACTTAAACTTCTCATTGGCATACCTTTCACGCTGAATCTGAACAGCCCTATTTACTCTTTCTTTGATGGTTAAAGAATCTTCTGGCTGTTCTTCTTTTTCCAATTGAAAATATGTAACCTGATTCATATGCACGCACAAGTCTATTCGGTCTATTAGCGGACCGCTTATTTTTTCCATGTATTTCTTTACTTCCTGCTCTGTGCAAGTACATTTGTTCATGTCAGGGTAGTAACCACATTTGCAGGGATTCATTGCCCCTATCAAAATAAATTTAGCCGGAAATTCATATGTTCCTCCGCTTCGGGACACAATAATCTTCTCATCCTCCAATGGTTGTCTTAATGTTTCAATTACCTGCCTTGAAAATTCAGGCAATTCGTCAAGAAACAGTATTCCCCCGTGCGCCTGTGTAATCTCCCCGGGTTTAGGATTAAATCCACCTCCAATCATTGCCGAAACTGTTGCCGTGTGATGTGGACTTCTCACAGGTCTGGTCTTCACAAGGCTTCCTGAAAGATTTCCTGCCACACTTTGTATTTTTGATATTTCTATTTGTTCTTCCAATGTCATGTCAGGAAGTATGGATGGCATTGTTTTTGCTATAATGGATTTTCCTACTCCCGGACTTCCCATCATTAACATATTGTGCATTCCTGCAGCCGCTATTTCCGATGCTTTCCTTGCCTGAATCTGTCCTTTTATATTTTTAAAATCGTATTTGTAATCTTCTGTTTCCTGTGGAATGATTTTTATTTCAGGCGGTTTCATATTAGTTGCCAAAATCATTACCAGTTGATTAAGATTCTCTACCCCGATTATTTCCAAGTCTTTTATAAAATCACATTCGCCTACGTTTTCAATTGGAACATAGCACCTCTTAATTCCCTGTTCCATCGCTGACAGCGCCAGTGGCAACACTCCGTTAATCTTTACAATGTCCCCGTTAAGGCTTAATTCTCCTAAGAACATTTTGTCATCTACTGTGCAGTTAATCAGTCCCATTGACATAAGTATGGATACTGCCACAGGCAGGTCAAAATAGGTTCCCGTCTTTCTAATATTAGCCGGCGAAAAATTTATTGTAATTCGCTTAGGCGGTATCATAAAACCTGAATTCTTAATTGCTGTTCTAACACGTTCTCTGGATTCTTTAATATTGGATGCTAAAAGGCCTACCATATCAAAAGATGGCAGGCCATTACATATGTCTGTTTCCACAATAACAGGTTGGGTGTCAATTCCGGTTATTGCGGCACATTTTATCTTACATACCATATAAGTCCCCCGCTTTCCTTTAGTATTTTGATTATATATTTAGTTTTGTTTTTTAACAAAATCTAACATATTTTCTGACTATTTTTCTTTATTTCTTTTTCTGAAGCCAGTTTATGTTGCATTTTGTTTTAAGTGTTTCATTTGTAATGTAGTTTTATCACATTCTATATGAATTATCAAGAGCTTTTTTTAATTTTTCTAAAGCTCTTTTTTCTATTCTGCTTACATAGCTTCTTGATATGCCAAGTTTTTCCCCAACCTTTTTCTGAGTCATTGGCTTCTTGCCATCCAATCCGTATCTCCAGACAATTATTTCTTTTTCTCTTTCATTTAAAATCTGTGCCACATATTTCTGAACAAGGCTGATATTCTCGGCTTTTTCTATTTGTTCAAGCGTATCCATTTCATCATTTTCAACCACGTCTATAAGGCTTATGGTATTTCCCTCTTTGTCCGTTCCAATAGGCTCGTTTAATGACACATCCTTGCTTCTCTTTTTTTCCGCTCTAAGCATCATTAGAAGTTCGTTTTCTATACACTTTGCAGCGTAAGTTACAAGGCGATTCCCCTTGTCAGGATTATATGTGTTAACAGCTTTTATAAGTCCAACTATTCCAATGGAAATAAGATCCTGGTTTTCCCTGTTCTCATCATAATATTTTTTTACAACATGGGCAACAAGTCTTAAATTCCTCTCAATCAGTATGTCCTTAGCTTTTTTATCCCCAAGCCTCATTTTTTCGATATAAATCTTTTCTTCATCAGGGGTAAGAGGTTCCAAAAAAGTTTTCAAGCCGGATACCTTTCGACATACTTAATCTAGTTTATGCTTTACCTGACTTCTTTGTGCCTGTACTCTAAAAAGAAAAAAACTTGAAAAGTTACTTATCTAAGTTCTCTCCAAGTCTTTTTATATTAACATTTATTCTGCTTTCATTCTAAGTATGTCTCCGGCCTCCGGTACCTGGTCAAGCTTTATTGTAATAATCTGCTTTGGATGCGGACAACTTTCCATTGCCGCTCCATCCTGATCTGTAATCGATATTACATTAGCTTCAATATCTCTTCCGTCAGCTTTCATTATTTCGATTTTATCACCTAAGCAGAATTTGTTTTTCTGCTCAATTACAAAACTTCCATCTTCCAAAGGTTCCCCTGATATTCCAAGATATACATAATCTCGTTCATAAACGTTACAATCATATATCTGTGTTGTTTCATCAGGTTTTCCAAAGAAAAATCCTGTTGTGTACTGTCTGTAAGTACACTGTGAAATTAGTGTTTTGTATTTTGGAATGTTTTCTTCGTACTTCTTTGGATTTTCAAAATAATCATCAATTGCCATTCTGTATGTTCTGGCAACTGTTGCCACATAAAGAGCTGTCTTCATTCTTCCTTCTATTTTGAAGCTGTCAATTCCTGCGTCCACAAGTTCAGGAATATGGTCAATCATACATAAATCCTTTGAGTTGAAAATGTATGTTCCGCGCTCATTTTCTTCTACAGGCATATATTGGCCCGGTCTTGATTCTTCCACTACTGCATATTTCCATCTGCAAGGATGAGTGCAGGCACCTTTATTTGCATCTCTTCCCGCCATAAAACTACTTAAAAGGCATCTTCCTGAATATGAAATACACATTGCACCATGTACAAAAGTTTCAATTTCCAAATCATCCGGAATATGATTTCTAATATCTTTTATTTCGCTAATTGAAAGTTCTCTTGCTGACACAACTCTCTTTGCACCTAGTGAATGCCAGAAATTGTATGTTCCATAGTTAGTATTATTAGCCTGTGTGCTTATATGAAGTTCCATGTCAGGCAACATTTCCTTTGCAATTGTAAAAATAGCAGGATCAGCAATAATAAGCGCATCCGGCTTTACTTTTTTCAAGTCATTGAAATATGCCTTAACCGGTTCAATATCACTGTTATGAGCCAAAATATTGGCTGTAACATACACTTTTACGTTATATCTGTGGGCAAATTCCACCCCTTCTTTCATCTCTTCCAATGAAAAATTCTTAGCTTTTGCTCTTAAGCCAAAAACTTCACCACCTATATATACAGCATCTGCTCCATATCTCACAGCAGTTTTTAAAACTTCCAAACTGCTTGCAGGAACTAATAATTCAGGTTTTTTCATCTTTAAATCCTTTCCTCATTATTCATCTATCAAAATAGTATCTTGTATATAATATCTTTTTTCAAATATTATTTCTTCACTGATATTGTTATTCCATCACCTATTGGAACAATAGTTGTTTCAAGTTCAGGATGATTCTTTACTACTTCCAAATATTCACGCATACGCTTGTGAATTGTTCTGTCACGTCTTCTCACAACGTACTTAGACTGGATAATATCCCCTTCCTGCAAAACATTGTCTGTTATAAGAACAGCCCCCTTCTTCATTAAACGCATAACTTCAGGTAGAAAATGAATATACTGTGCCTTTGCCGCATCCATAAAAACAAAGTCAAAGCTGTCTCCTTCAAGGCCGGGCATAATTTCCATGGCATCTCCTTCAAGCATTGTAATAACATCTTCCTTATCTGCTTTTTTGAAATTATCCCTTGCCTGAACAATTCTCTTTTCGTAGTTTTCAATTGTTATAATACTTGCGTCCTTTTCAATTGCTTCACTCATTAAAATGGCTGAGTACCCAACTGCAGTACCCAGCTCTAAAATTCTTTTTGGTTTTGTTATTGTAAGCATTACTCTCAAGAAGCTTTCCATTTCCTTTCGGATAATCGGAACTCCGTCAATATGAGCCTGCTGTTCAATTTCTTCCAACACATTATTATTTGGTTTTTCAAGTGAATGCATGTAAGTGACTATTCTCTCATCTACTATCACACTATTCTCCCTTTGCTTTCGTAGTTGTTTCCGTTTCTTTCTTGTCCTCTTCCGGACCGGCATTTATAATCTTAAAAATCTCCTCATTGCTCTGAGATGTATTAAAAGAATATGTTCCTGCCTTTATTTTTCTTACTTCATAAAGATATGACTGAACCGTAAAAACTCTTGAACTTTTTATAACATTAAACTCCTCTAATGTTTTTCCAAAACTTTCTATTGAAGTTCCCTCATCAACAGTAAATGTCATATCTGTTCCCGGCTTTGGATCCACACCTTCATTGCTAAAAATCTGTGAGCCAAAACTATATGCCGTTGTGGCACAGACAATGGCAACAACTATCATTACAACATAAACCAATGTTTTTATTGAAAATTTTGCAAATCCCTGTGAGGTCTTTCTATTATCCATGTAAATCTCCATTTCACTCACTTACAAAGCGATGTTCTTTATTACTCAACTTCCATGATAATTGGTAAAATCATAGGATTTCTCTTCATTGTTTTCCAAATATATTCACCAAGGCTGTCTTTTACTACCATCTTAATCTTGCCCCAGTCAGCATTTCTTCGGCTTAAACATTCTTCCAATGCCTCAGTTACCACAACTTTTGCATTTTCGATTAAGTTCTCTGATTCCCTAACATAAACAAATCCTCTTGTTACAATGTCAGGTCCTGCCAATATCTGATTTGTGTATTTTTCAAGTGTTAATACTACTATTATAATTCCGTTTTCAGCAAGGTTCTGTCTGTCACGTAAAACAATATTTCCTACGTCACCTACTCCAAGTCCGTCCACAAGAACTGAACCTGCAGGAACCTTTCCTACTACCTTGGCATCTTCTTTTCCAATACTTAACACATCACCTGATTCCATAAGAAAAACATTCTTCTTAGGAATACCCATTGACTGTGCTAACTTTCCATGTTCCATTAAATGTCTGTATTCACCATGAACAGGTATAGAATACTTAGGTTTAATTAATGAATACATTAACTTAATTTCTTCCTGACACGCATGTCCTGAAACGTGAGTTTCATTAAAAATAACATTTGCGCCCTTCATATAAAGTTCATTAATAACCTTTGATACAGCTTTCTCATTTCCCGGAATTGGTGTTGAACTAAATACAATTGTATCTCCCGGTTTAATCTGTACCTTTCTGTGAATTGATGCAGCCATTCTTGAAAGTGCTGCCATTGATTCACCCTGACTTCCTGTTGTAATAAGTACAAGCTGATCATCTGTATAATTCTTCATTTCTTCAATACTAATTAATGTATTGTCAGGAATCTTAAGATAATCCATCTCTCTTGCAACAGAAATAATATTTACCATACTACGGCCTTCAACTATAACCTTTCTGTTATATTTGCAGGCTGTGTTAATAATCTGCTGTACTCTGTCCACATTAGATGCAAATGTGGCAATAATAATTCTGCTTTTAGTATTTTCTGAAAAAATATGGTCGAAAGTCTTTCCTACCTTTCTTTCAGATGGTGTAAATCCCGGTCTTAATACGTTAGTACTGTCACACATTAAGGCCAAAACACCTTTCTTTCCTAATTCGCTAAATCTGCATAAGTTAATTGCATCACCAAAAACCGGTGTGTAATCTACCTTAAAGTCACCTGTATGAACAATTACACCTACAGGTGTGTGGATTGCAAGTGCTGCTGCATCTGCAATACTATGGTTAGTTCTAATAAATTCAATTCTGAAGTCACCTAAATGTATGCTTTGTCCAAACTTAACAACCTTACGCTTTACAACACTTAAAAGATCATGCTCTGAAAGCTTCCCTTCAATAATGCCCATTGTTAACTTTGTTGCATAAATAGGTACGTTAATCTCTTTTAAAACATATGGCAAAGCACCAATGTGGTCCTCGTGACCATGCGTTATAACGAACCCTTTAACCTTATCTTTATTTTCAAGTAAAAATGTAATATCAGGTATTACACAGTCAATTCCTAACATTTCATCATCAGGAAATGACAAACCGCAGTCGACTACAATAATTCCGTCATTATACTCAAATGCAGTCATGTTCATTCCGATCTGTTCCAGTCCTCCCAATGGAATAACCTTTATTCTTGAACTATCACTCATATTTTTTATTTTTCCTCCTAAATCTCTATTCACGTTCTTCTTTTCTTATACTCATAATACCTTGCTAACTATAAAATCATCACAATTCTCTAAACACATAGTCATCCCCCTATTTACAAACTATCACATTTTCTATGATTGAAACGATTTTACTTAATATTTTTCTATTTTATCGCTCTATATCAATATCTTCAAGCAGTTCTGAAAAAATTCTTCCGATATAATCTAATTCAGAATCGTCTTCTACCATCTCATATATTGCTTCTTCATCATTTTCATCTGATACATCTTTTAAAATATGTGCAATTTCTTCCTCTTCATCCCCTTCCTCTGTTACAAGGATATAGTTAACGTTGTTAATTCTTGTTTCTTCAACAACATACATTTCAACTTCATTACCTTCATCATCTGTTAAAACAATCTTTTCTTCCATTAAATAAATCTCTCCATATTCTTTAATCCTATTTACTACACAGTTCCTATCGTTATAATAATAGCTATAGCTTTTTAATCTTATGTGTTCTTTTCAATCCTATTAATATAATCTTCCAAAATAATTGTGGCCGCAATCTGGTCCACATACTTATACCTGTCCTGTTTCTTTATGCCTGCTTCATCCATAATCTCGTAGGCTTCCACAGTTGTAAGTCTTTCATCCTGAAAGACTATTTCAAGACCTGTTCTTCTCTCAAGCATTGTGCCAAACTCTTTGGTCTTTTTAACTCTTTCACCTTCCGTACCACTAAGCATGACAGGATAACCAAGTACAATCTTCTCTATATTGTATTGTTCTACTAACTGCTCTATTCTTGCTAATGTCTTTCGTAACTTGTTTGGAGAATCCCTTCTTATAATCTCAACTCCCTGAGCTGTATATCCTAAAGGATCCGTAACTGCAACTCCAACTGTCTTAGAGCCAAAATCAAGTCCTAAAATTCTCATTCCATTTTCCATTTTATTTTCCATTTTGATTTTTATACTGTGGTATATAAAAGCATCAAAAACTTATCAGCCGGGATATTCGTGATTTCAATAGGATTATTGCTTACAATGTTAGCTATAATACCATTCCAAAACCACATCTTAATTAATCGCTTTCCCATATTTCCGCCTGATAAGTTTAATTTTATGTTATTCTTATGCTGTTTTATACCACCTTTATTTCAACTTATGGTTAATGTAATACTTTACTGTTTCTTCAATAAGTTCATCACGTTCCACTTTCATAATCAGGCTTCTTGCATTCTTATAGCTTGTTATGTAAGTTGGATCCCCTGACATAATATAACCAACAATCTGATTTACAGGATTATATCCTTTTTCAGCTAAGGCTTCATAAACCTTTTCGAGAATCTCCTCTACTCCTAATTTCTGTTCCTGTGGAACTCTGAAAAATTGTGTATTTCCTAAATCGCTCATCTTATCACGTCCTTTTTTTACCTATCAAGTAGGCTTTCTTTATCACTAATTTTAATATAAAACTTACATAGTGGCAAGCATTATTTCATTAGTTAAAAAATCTTTAACATTTACTTTTCGTATTTGTCCTTCAAGATTTTCCTTTTCGGGCACTGCAATTTTAATATAATCAACTGTATGTCCAACCCAATATTCCTTGTTATCCAGTAGGATTTTTTCTTCAAACAATACTGTGGTATCTTGACCTATTTTAGCCTGTCTAAACTCTTTTGTAAGTTCTTCTCCTGTTTTGATTAAGTCTTCACTTCTTAATGTTTTTATTTTTTCATCTATCTGATTTGGCATTTTTGCTGCCACAGTGCCATCTCTCTTTGAATATTTAAAAACATGTAATTCTGCAAACTTAACCTTCTTTACAAACTCTCTTGAACTAATGTAGTCTTCCTCTGTTTCTCCCGGAAATCCCACAATAACATCTGTTGTAAAAGCAGGATTATCAATATACTTTCTAATTAACTGGCACTTTTCATAGTATTCATCTGAAGTATAATGTCGATTCATGGCTTTTAATGTTTTGTCGCATCCGCTTTGAAGTGAAAAATGAAAATGCGGACAAATCTTTTTAACCTTGCCCAGTCTTTCCACAAAATCTTCTGTTACAACTTCCGGATCAAGGGAACCTAAACGTATTCTTTCAATTCCATTAACATTGTCTGCCATTTCTATAACATCTATTAACTTTTTGCCATTGTCATCATAGCAGCTTAAGTTAATTCCTGTTAAAACTATTTCCTTAAAACCTGAAGCTGAAAGTCTTTCAAGTTCAGCTTTTATGCTTTCCATTGTTCTGCTTCTTATTCTTCCCCTTGCATAAGGAATTATGCAATATGAACAGAAATTGTTACATCCATCCTGAATTTTCAAGTGGGCTCTTGTATGTTCTGTTACTGTTGAAATTTCCAAATCTTCGTATTCATCTGTGTGGTTAATGTCAATTACATATTCTTCTTTAACCTGTTCTCCGGCTTCTTTTTCTGCATAATATTCATTAAGAATTTCCACAATGTCTTTTTTTCTGTTATTTCCTACAACTAAATCTATTGAAAGATCCTGTGCCACTTTTTCAGTTGCAGTCTGCACATAACAGCCTGTGGCCACTACTACTGCATTAGGATTTTGCTTCTTAGCCTTATGAAGCATCTGTCTTGATTTTCTGTCTGCCATATTTGTAACAGAGCATGTATTTATAATATAAACGTCTGCCTGATCCTGGAATGATACGATTTCATAACCTGCTTTTTTAAGCAATTGAGTCATTGCTTCTGTCTCGTATGAATTTACTTTACATCCAAGATTGTGAAGTGCAGCTTTTCTCATATTTTTTCTCCTTTATAAAAATTAACTGATTTTTGCAAATATTTTTGGGCATTTATACACATTGACAAAGATTCAATCCGTGTTATCATTTTACATATAAAGATTAAGAGAGGTATTGATATATGAAAACAGTTACAATCAACTTAGGATCAATTGATAAGGTTAAGTCTTTTGTCAATGATATTACAAAATTTGATAGCGATTTCGACTTAGTATCAGGTCGTTATGTTATTGATGCAAAATCAATTATGGGAATCTTCAGTCTTGATCTTTCAAAGCCTATTAATTTAAATATTCATGGTGATGAAGATAATGCTGAAATTATGGAAGTTATTAAGAAATACGAAGTATAATTTCTTCTATTCCTAAATAAGTATTTTTATTTATTTTGATTTTATTAGCAGGTTTACATTTAAGTAAACCTGCTTTTTTATTACAATATCAAATTTTTTAATATCATCTATGCTTACACAGTGATGGATTTCTAACCAATCTCTATAACTTCTGCTGTATTTACAGCATCCTCAAACATTCTGTCGATTTCTTCTGCCAAATGTTTTTCTGAGTTTTTAATTACATTAATGTTAGGTTTTGTTACAGGGTGCTTTGCAACAAATGTTGTACAACAGTCTTCGTATGGAAGAATTGATGTTTCATATGTTCCGATTTTTAATGAAATATCAACAATCTCCTGCTTATCAAAAGCAATAACCGGTCTGAATACAGGCATTGTACATACTTCGTTAGTTGCTGCAAGACTCTGCATTGTCTGGCTTGCAACCTGACCAATGGATTCGCCTGTAATAAGTCCCTGTGCCTTTTCCTTGTTTGCAAAATATTCTGCAATCTTCATCATATATCTTCTCATAATAATTGTTAATTCATCATGAGGGCACTTGTCATATATATACATCTGAATTTCTGTAAAGTTTACAACATAAAGTCTCATTGGACCTGAATATTTTGATACTAACTTAGCTAAATCAACAACTTTCTGTTTTGCTCTTTCTGATGTGTATGGTGGTGCGTGGAAGTAAACTGCATCAACCACAACGCCTCTCTTAGCTGTCATCCAGCCTGCTACAGGGCTGTCAATACCACCTGATAAAAGCAACATCGCCTTTCCTGCTGTTCCTACTGGCATACCACCTGGTCCCGGAATAATCTTTGAATAAATATTAATGTGATTTCTGATTTCAACATTAATTTCAACATCAGGATTATGAACATCAACCTTTACACCTTCAAAAGCATCTAAGATTCTTCCACCTAATTCTGCGTTAATCTTCATTGAATCCATTGGATAATTCTTTCTTGCTCTTCTTGCCATAACCTTAAATGTAAAGTTTTTGTCAGGGTATGTTTCATCAATGTATTTAATAACCTGTTCTGCCAAATCATCAAAACCATTGTCTTCAATCTGAACCATTGGACAGATTCCAACAATACCGAAAACGTGCTGTAATGCATCTACAGCTTCATCAAAATCATAATCACCTTCTGCTATTGCATAAATTCTTCCGTTTTCTTTTGTTACCTTAAAGTTTCCGTCAATCTTATCTAATGCTCTTTTGGCATTGTCTACCAAAGCATTTTCGAAAAGATATCTGTTTTTTCCTTTTACGCCAATTTCAGCGTATTTAATCAAAAATGATTTAAACATCTTCCTCCTCCAAAATAAATTGTACTAATTTTTATGTTATTTATCTACGCACATATTTTCTCAAAATAGGCAATAATTGCTTTATTTCTCCAACTGCATAGTCAACTTCTTCCTCTGTGTTAAATTCACAAAAACTAAATCTTACTGTTGATTCCAAAAGGTCCTTGTCAATTCCCATAGCCTTAAGTGTTGAGCTTACGGCAGGTCTGTTAGATGAACATGCACTTCCTGCTGAAATATATATGCCCTTGTCCTCTAATGCATGAAGAAGTACTTCACTTCTAACGCCCTTAAAACTTGCACTTACAATATGAGGGGCTCCAAGATTACCTTTTCTGCTGTTTACAGTTACACCTTCTATTGCTTCAAGGCTGTCAATTAACTTGTCCTTTAAATTAGTCATAATTTCAACGTTATGCTCTAAGTTGTCATAACAATCCTTTGATGCCTGACCGATTCCTGCTATACCCGGCACGTTTTCTGTTCCGGATCTAAAGCCCATCTGCTGACCGCCACCAAAAATAATGGGGTTAATCTTTGTATTCTTTTTAATATAAATAAATCCGCTTCCCTTTGGTCCGTGAATCTTATGTCCACTAACTGTAAGAAGGTCTATATTATCTCTTCTTGGTTTAATTTCCAACTTGCCAAATGCCTGAATTGCATCTACATGATAAACCACAGAAGGATTTACTTTCTTAATATACTGACCGATTTCTCCTACCGGCTCAATTGCTCCAACTTCATTATTTACATACATTGTTGAAACTAAGATAGTATCTTCTGTCATTTCTTTTTCCAAGGCTTCCATCTGTACAACGCCATATCTGTCAACAGGCAAATAAATAACTTCAAAGCCCTGTTCTTCCAAATATTTCATTGTTGCAAGAACAGATGAATGTTCAACTGATGTTGTTATGATTTTGTTACCTTTACGTTTGTTAGCCATTGCTGTTCCAATAATAGCCATGTTATTTGACTCTGTTCCGCCTGATGTAAAGAAAATCTCTTTTGGATCAACTTTTAATATTTTTGCTATATTTTCCTGTGCTTCTTTAATATATTTTTCAGCCTTAACTCCAACCATATGCATAGCTGATGGATTTCCAAAATCCTCTGTCATTGTTTTTACAACAATGTCTTTTACTGAATCTGTAACTATGGTTGTAGCTGAATTATCAAAATATGCTTCCATTTTAACCTCTATATTTAACTATCAATTATTTACATAACTTTAATTATTTTTGTTTCACTCTTCTGTTTCAAACATTAAAACTGACATTAATGCCATTCCGGCTGTCTCTGTTCTTAAAATTCTTTTGCCAAGAGTAATGTCATAAGCTCCGGTATTTATTGCCTGTTCTACTTCTTCCTCTGCAAAACCACCTTCAGGTCCAATAAATATTCCAACGGTCATGTCCGTCTTAATCTGACTTACAACCTGTCTTGTATGAGCCATATTTTCTGCATTTTCATATGGAATAAGTACCATATCCATAGCTTCTGCCATTTTAAGTGCCTCTTTGTATGTTACAGGCATTGAAACTTTTGGAATAATTCCTCTCTTAGACTGCTTAGCCGCACTTTCAGCAATTGAATTCCAACGTTTTGTTTTAGAAACAGCTTTCTTATTATCAAGCTTAACTATGCATCTCTTAGTGAATACAGGAACTATTTCGTATGCTCCAAGTTCAATCATCTTCTGGATAACCGTTTCCATTTTGTCCCCTTTAGGCAATGCCTGAAAAAGAGTAACCTTAATTGGAAGTTCCTTTGCCACTCCATTTACGTCTTCTATTTTTGCTCGCACCTGTTCATTTTCAAGTTCATCTATTGTACAAACATATTCCCTGTCTTCTCCGTCGCTTATAAGAATGGTTTCGCCCTTCTTCATTCTGAGAACGTTTTTTATATGATTAACATCTGAACCTATAATTATAACTGCGTCTTCCTGTATCTGGTCTTTTTTAACAAAAAATCTATACATCTTATTTCACTCTTACCTATTTCTTAATTGCCATAATGGCACGCCAGTCACCCTGATTTACTACTTTTGAAAGCTGAAGATTACTATTATTATTAATTGCATCTTTAACCTCTTCCTCTTTCATATAAATAATACCTGATGAAATAAATACTCCGCCTGGCTTTAAAAATCTATCCACAATACCTGCAATTGGAATAATTACATCTGCAAGAATATTTGCAACAACAATATCGTACTGCTCTGCCTCAAACTCAGCCTGCATTTTTTCATCTTCCAAGACATTGCCTGCTTCAACTTTCACATTATCCATAGAAAGCTTATTTACCTTAAAATTATCATAAACAGCCTCAATTGCCGCAGGATCAATGTCGGTCATATCAACCTTTGAAGCATTTAACTTCTTTGCCACAATTGACAAAATACCACTTCCGCAACCTAAATCAAGAACCTTGTCACCATCCTTGACATATTCCACAAGCTGCTTAATACAAAGCTGTGTTGTGTCATGCTTACCTGTTCCAAAAGCAGTGCCCGGATCAATTTCAATCATCTTCATACCCTTATGCTCTTCATCTACTTCTTCCCAAGTAGGCTTAATAAAAAACTCTCCAACAGTAAAAGACTTAAAATACTTCTTCCAATTGTTAACCCAGTCAACATCTTCAGTTGTACTTTTTTCAATACTGCCTTCGCCCACATTAATAAAGCTCTTAGCTTCCTTTAACTTCTCTCTTAACTGATCAAGAAGCTGCTCTGCATTATCATCTTCCTCTGTATAAAAACTAATATATGCAGTTCCGTCATCTTCAGGAAGATCGGCCAAATAATCAATAAACTGCTTCTCCTTATCTTCCTGACTAATCTGCACATTATCTTCAACCTGAATACCACTAATTCCAAGTTCCATCAAAACACCACTGACAAAATCCTCTGCCTGAGTAGTTGTCTTTAATTTATACTTATTCCACTTCATATAAACGCTCCATTTCCTGAACCCTTTTTAACTGATTTATCATAACACATAAACATCTAATACGCAAATTTTCTTTTTCCCACATTTTGTAATTTCAAATTTTCGATATATAATAAAAACAACTCATATACAATTTTGATATATTTCGGAATATTTTATATAATTCAATAATAGGCAGAATTTTCCAATTTTGTGCTATAAAATATTCCAAAATACACCCAAAAATTATATCTAGTTGTTACTTTATACAAAGGAGATTAAATGATTGAAAAGAATTGATTTTGATAATGGCAATGTTGCCGGCAATATTCTTAATGCTGCCATTCCTATGTTGGTGGCTCAGATTTTAAGTCTTTTATATAATATTGTTGATAGAATTTATATTGCCCGTATTCCTGATGTTGGTACCGCAGCTCTTGGTGCGGTGGGACTTTGTTTTCCTATTATAACTATTGTAACTGCCTGCAGTAATTTGTTTGGAAGTGGCGGTGCTCCTCTTTTTTCCATTAGTCGTGGTATGGGTGACTCTAAGAAGGCTAACCGTATTATGAATACTTCTTTTTCTATGGTTTGCGCGGGAGCTGTTGTTTTAACTATTGTTGGTATTGTTTTTGCAAAGCCTATTCTTGTTTTGTTTGGGGCATCTGACAATGCATTGAGTTATGCTTATCCATATATGACTATTTTTATGCTGGGCACTCTTCCTTCCATGATTTCTACAGGAATGAATCCTTTTATTAATGCACAGGGCTATGCCACAACAGGCATGCTTTCTGTTGCAATTGGTGCCATTGCCAATTTTATTTTAGACCCTATTTTTATTTTTGTTTTGGGACTTGGTATTAGGGGAGCTGCTATTGCTACCGTTATTTCGCAAATTTTGTCTGCTTCTTTTGTTATTTTCTTTCTAAGATGTAAGTCTGAGTTAAAAATAAGACTTTTGCACTTAAATGAAATAGCAGGTTGTGTTGAGTACGCTAAGAATATTGTTAGTCTTGGAACTGCCGGTTTTATTATGCAGGTTACTAATAGTCTTGTTTCTATCTGCTGCAATAATGTTCTTTCTGTTACAGGTGGGGATGTTTATATTTCGGTTATGACTATTGTTTCAAGCGTTAGACAGATGGTTGAAACTCCTATTTATGCAATTAACGAAGGGTCATCTCCTATCTTAAGTTATAATTATGGAGCTAATCGCCCCGGTCGTGTAAGAAAGGCAGGAGTTGTAATGGGCTGTCTGATTCTTGGATATACTGCGATTATGTGGACTTTGATTATTGTTGCACCGCATTTTCTCATTCAGATTTTCAGTTCTGACAGCGCTCTTATAGCTGACGCTGTTCCTGCGCTGAAACTTTATTTTGCAGCTTTTATTTTTATGGATTTGCAGTATATTGGTCAGACATTTTTCAAATCACTTAACAAGAAGAAACATGCTATTTTCTTCTCTTTGCTTAGAAAAGTTGTTATTGTTGTTCCTTTAACTTACATATTCCCATATTTGTTTAATATGGGCTCTAATGGAGTTTTTCTTGCAGAACCTATTTCTAATGTAATCGGTGGAAGTATGTGCTTTATTACAATGCTATGCACAATATTACCGGAATTAAAAAGAATGGAAAATAAATAAAAATACCCCTTATACCGGCTAACGTTTTGATTTGTATAATCTCTGCCTTTCCGTTATATGGGGTATTTTTTCTATTATTTTTTAAAGAATTTCTTTATTTTATCTTCTGCTGTTTCATGTTTGTCTTCACCAAATTCATTTAAAGTGTTACCTGAAACTGCATCAAATTTTTTGATTAATTCCTTCTGTTCTGATGTAAGTTTTGTAGGTACTTTTACAACAAGTGTTGAGTACTGGTCTCCTCTCATTGAGTTGTTACGTACGTGGCATACACCTTTGCCTTTTAATCTGATTCTTGTTCCTGTCTGTGTTCCCGGTTTTATGTTAAATTTAACATCTCCATCAATTGTTTTTACTCTGATGTCGCCACCTAAAGCAGCCTGAGCAAATGAAATTGATGTAGTTGTATATATATCCATTCCGTGACGTTCAAATTCATTACTTGGTCTTACTCTAATATCAACTAATAAGTCACCTCTTGGACCTCCATTACGTCCCGGCTCACCCTGTCCTGTAATTCTAATACTCTGTCTGTCATCAATACCTGCAGGAATATCAACAGAAACTTTCTTCTTCTTTGAAATATATCCTGCGCCATAGCAGTCAGGACATTTCTCTTTAATTACTTTACCTGTACCATTACAATCAGGACAAGTTGTTACTGACTGCATTGTTCCGAAAAGTGTCTGCTGCTGGCTAACGTACTGTCCACGTCCACCACATTTTGAACATTTTTCAGGAGATGTTCCAGGTTTTGCACCTGTACCATTACATTTACTACATGTTTCCTTAAAGTTGATTGTAACTTCTTTCTTGCAGCCGAAAACTGCTTCATTAAAGTTGATTGTTATACCAACTCTAACATCTGCACCACGCATTGGACCATTGTTAGCTCTTGAGCTTCTTCTGCTTCCGCCACCAAATATGTCACCAAATATATCTCCAAATCCACCAAATATATCACTAAAATCTGCTCCGTTAAAGTCAAATCCACCTGCGCCGCCTGAGCCGTCAAAAGCTGCGTGACCGAACTGGTCATACTGCTTTCTCTTACTGTCATCACTTAAAACTGCGTATGCCTCTGATGCTTCCTTAAACTTTGAAGCTGCTTCTTCATCTCCCGGGTTTGCATCCGGATGATATTTTTTGGCTAATTTTCTATATGCTTTTTTAATTGTGGCACTGTCTGCGTTTTTGTCTACGCCCAGTACCTCATAGTAATCTCTTTTATCTGCCATAGCCTGCCTCCTAAACAACTAAGACTTACTTGCGTGTGAAAACCCGTCCGGGATAACTCGGGCGGGATTTTTCACATGCATGTTGCATCATTTATTATACTTCTGTAAATTCACCATCTACAACATCATCATTTGCATTTCCGGCACCCTGAGCACCCATGTCTGGACCTGCACCCTGAGCTCCTGCTCCCTGTGTCTGTTCATACATCTTAGCAAATAATTTCTGTGCACTGTTCATTAATTTTTCTTTTCCAGCCTTAAGTTCTTCAATCTGAGCATCTGTAACTTCTTCGCCAATTCCTGCGATTGTAGCCTTTAATGCATCAAGGTCTGCCTGAACTTCCTGCTTGTCGTTAGGATCAAGCTTGTCGCCTGCTTCATTCATAGCCTGTTCTGTCTGTGATACCATAGCATCAGCTTCGTTCTTAGCATCGATTCCTTCTTTACGTTTCTTATCCTGTGCTTCGTATTCAGCTGCTTCTTTTACTGCCTTATCGATATCTTCATCTGACATATTTGAACCTGCTGTAATTGTAATGTGCTGTTCTTTTCCTGTTCCTAAATCCTTAGCTGAAACATTAACGATACCGTTTGCATCAATATCAAATGTTACTTCAATCTGTGGAACACCTCTTCTTGCTGGAGGGATACCATCTAATCTAAACTGTCCAAGGCTCTTGTTGTCTCTAGCAAACTGTCTTTCACCCTGTACTACGTTAATATCTACTGCTGTCTGGTTATCTGCAGCTGTTGAGAAGATCTGACTCTTCTTTGTAGGAATAGTTGTATTTCTTTCAATAAGTCTTGTAGCAATACCACCCATTGTTTCAATTGATAATGAAAGTGGAGTTACATCAAGAAGAAGGATTTCGCCGGCACCTGCATCACCTGCTAATTTACCACCCTGGATAGAAGCACCAAGTGCTACACATTCATCAGGATTCATCTTCTTTGATGGTTCATGACCTGTTAACTGTTTTACTTTATCCTGTACAGCAGGGATACGTGTTGAACCACCTACTAATAATACCTTGCTTAATTCTGCTGCTGTAATTCCTGCATCCTTTAATGCATTCTGTACAGGAACTGCTGTTCTTTCAACAAGGTCTCTTGTTAATTCATCAAATTTAGCCTTTGTAAGTGTCATATTAAGATGCTGTGGTCCCTGTTCATTTGCTGTAATGAAAGGAATGCTGATTTCTACCTGAGTTGCTGATGAAAGTTTCTTCTTAGCATCTTCTGCTTCAGCTTTAACTCTTTCCATAGCCATCTTATCGTTTGAAAGGTCGATACCTGTCTTGCCCTTAAAGTCTGCTACCATATAGTCCATAATCTTCTTATCAAAGTCATCACCACCAAGTCTGTTATCACCTGATGTTGCAAGTACTTCGATAACGCCATCACCGATTTCGATAACAGATACATCAAATGTACCACCACCTAAATCGTATACCATAATCTTCTGTTCGTTTTCATTATCAAGACCATAAGCTAAAGCTGCTGCTGTTGGCTCGTTGATAATTCTCTTTACATCAAGACCTGCAATCTTACCTGCATCTTTTGTTGCCTGTCTCTGTGCATCGTTAAAATAAGCAGGTACAGTAATAACTGCTTCTGTTACTTTTTCACCAAGATAAGCTTCTGCATCAGCTTTTAATTTCTGAAGAATCATAGCTGAAATAGCCTGTGGTGTATAACTCTTACCATCAATTGTTACTTTATAATCTGTACCCATATGTCTTTTAATTGATGAAACTGTACCTTCAGCATTTGTTACAGCCTGACGTTTAGCGTTATCACCAACTAATCTCTGACCATCTTTCTTAAATGCTACTACTGATGGAGTTGTTCTGAATCCTTCAGCGTTTGCTATTACTGTAGGTTCTCCACCTTCCATTACTGCTACACATGAATTTGTTGTTCCTAAATCAATACCAATAATCTTTCCCATGATTGTTTCCTCCTATATAATCTAAAAACTTGTTAATATCTTTATTTGAAATGGTATGTTGTTAATTAGTTAGCAACCTTTACCATACTGTGACGGACAACTGAATCTCTGTATTTGTATCCTTTCTGTAATTCCTGGGATACCATGTTTTCTCCAAGTTCCTCGTTGTCCTCATGCATTACTGCATTGTGAAGTTCAGGATCAAATTCCTTTCCTTCAGCTTCGATAACTGTAACTCCCATATCTTCAAGAGCTGCTGTCATCTGTTTATAGATAAGATTCATTCCCTGACCTACAGGTGAATCCAAATCCTCTTCACTAAGAGCTGCAACGCCTCTTTCAAAGTTATCAACAACCGGTAAAATTTTTTCTATGATTGCCTTGGCTCCTACTTCATACATTGCTGTTTTTTCCTTTTCGCTTCTGTTTCTGTAATTCTGAAACTCTGCAAAAAGTCTTTGATATTTATCATTTAATTCTTCAATCTGCTGATCCTTTTTGTCTTTCTTATCTTTCTTTTTGAAAAACTTCTTTTTAGTATCTTCAGATTCTTCAGAAGTTTCTGTATCTTCAGCTTCCTGTTCATTAGCTTCTTCTACAGTTTCTTCTGTCTCAATATTTTCAGCCTTTGTGTTTTCAGCTTCATTATCTTTAACTTCATTATTAGTTTCTTCGGTAATGTTTTCATCCAAAGTTTCTTTTTCTTTTTCCATTGGACTTTCCTTTCTTTCTTATTCTATTGTCTAACTAAGCTTTGCTATGAATGTTCATCCTTAAATGTATCGCTTAGTTGTTCTTTCACATTTCTTAAAGCATCTACTACTTTCTCGTAGTCCATTCTCTTCGGTCCGATGATTCCTATTGTTCCCTTGAAACCATCTTCCAATTCGTATGTTGCAGTTACAACACTGCAATCTTTCATAGACTGTACAGGACTTTCACTTCCAATGTAGACCTGAATACCTGTTTCCTCATCTCCTTCATTAATTAATTCGGTGAGCTGAGACTTTTCTTCTAATGTAGTAAGTAATTGGCTTGCTCTTTCTTTATCACTTAATTCAGGATATTTGAAAATGTTGGTTGCACCTGAAGTATAAATCTTCATCTGCTCCTCTGTTGCAATTGCTTCCGTTATTGCTTTCAAAACCTCGCTTACAACTGATTCAAACTCTCCTGCCTGTGATGCCAGTGTAGTCATAACTCCTAAATTAATTTCTTCAATTGATAGTCCTGCAAGGACTGTATTAAGAGCTACATTTAATCTGACTACTATTTCCTGGTTAACATCCTTGCTGACTTTGACAATTTTGTTAACCACATGGTTCTTATCTGAAACTACCGTACAAAGAAGACTCTTTTCTTCCAAAACTGAAAGCTGTACGAACTTAATTCTGTTAGTCTGTGCTTTCGGTGTGGAAACCATTGTGGCGTAATTAGTATTAGTTGCTAACATCTTCGCCATATTCTGTAATAAGGTTTCAACCTTATCAACTTTCTGAATAAGTAAATCTTCCTTTTCAGTAACTTTCTTCTCTCTCTCATCAAGCTCTGCCATCCTGTCTTTAAGAATATTGTCTACATAAAATCTGTAACCTTTATCAGTTGGAATTCTTCCTGCTGATGTATGTGGCTGAACTATGTAGCCTAACTCTTCAAGGTCTGACATTTCATTTCTAATTGTTGCTGAGCTTAAATTTAAATCTGTATATTTGGAAATGGTTCTGGAACCTACCGGTTCGCCTGTCTCAAGATAGTTCCTAATAACAGCGTCTAATATTTTTTCTTTTCTCTCATTAAGTTCCATGGCATCTCCTTTCTTTTTCTGTTAGCACTCGTTTAATTTGAGTGCTAATATTTTATCTGTGTTAAAGTTACCACTCCTCAACCGCTTTGTCAACATTTTTCTAAAAAAAGTTTTGTAAATAATTTGTGAACTTTCTTTGTACGCGATTGCATTGTCCAAAGGTCTTTTCTCACCTTTGCTTGCACAATGATGGGAAAATGACCTTGGGACACGCCCGGATATGAACATAAAGGTGAAGCGTAAGCTTCGCGATATGCAAATATCAGGGAGGATTGCGGGAGTGCGTAACACGTAACAATCCGTGCAATCAATTGGTGCGGATTTCTAATCTGTATAAGAAAAAGAACTGTTACTCCGGCACTTGAACTCTGCCAACTTAACAGTTCTTTTCATTGTGGTTATTATATTTTTATTATAGCTTTCATCGTCATTGCTATTCCAACATTTATTAACTAATTCTTTGCTTTTTCTACTGCTATAAATCCAAATGTTTCAGGTCCAACATGAGTTCCTATTGTAGGTCCTATCTGATAACATTCCTTAAACTTAATTCCTTTTTCTTCAACTTTCTTTACAAAGTTATCAAGATTCTCTGTTCCGTCTGAATAAATTCCATAAATTGGAAATCTTTCATCTAAGTCCATTCCTTCTATATAACTAACAAGTCCTGCAATGGCTTTCTTTCTGCCGATAAACTTACCTTTTACAATTAACGTTCCTTCCGGAATTGAAATAACCGGCTTAAGCTTTGCAAAATTACCAAAACCTGCCTGCATCTTTGTAAGTCGTCCACCTTTGTATAAATTTTCAAGATTGTCAATTGCAAGGTTAATTGATATTCTTGATTTTAATTCTTCCAATGCCTCTACAATTTCATCTACAGTTTTTCCTTCATCTCTTAACTGCATTCCGTAATCTACCATTATCTTTATAGCATATACTGCTGTTTTTGAATCTATAAGATGGATTCCGTCATATTCAGCCATATCTTTTGCAATATTGGCACTCTGATACGTTCCACTTATTCCACCTGAAAGCATAACACCTATTATCTGGTCTCCATTAGCCTTAGCCTCTTCGAAAACATCAAGAAATGCCTGTGGTGATGGCTGAGCTGTCTTGGGAAAAATATCTTCCTCCCTCATTCTCTTATAGAATTCACTTCTGCTTATTTCAATTCCATCTTTATATGTATCATTATCAAAAGTAATCGACAAAGGAACAAATGCAATTCCTTTTTCTTTTGCTTCATTTACATCATAGTCTGAACCTGAATCTACCATAAATTTAATCATTATATTTTACCTCTTCACCTTTAAGTGTTTTTATTGTACTTGCTTGTATCGTATACGTCAATAGGCTATTGAATTCTTTTCAAATCCGTAGCATAATAGTATTTCAGCACAAAATAAAAATCAATATATTTTGTACTAATTATAAAGGAGAGTTAACAATATGAATGAATCTGTTTTATCATTTAAAAATAAATATTTTGGCGATAAAAATTTTTACAAAATGACCCTTACAATTGCCATCCCCATTATTATCCAGAATCTTCTTACTAATCTGGTTAGTATGGCTGACAATATTATGGTAGGACAGCTTGGAACTAATCAGATGTCAGGTGTTGCAATTATAAATCAGTTGTTTTTTGTTTTTAATCTTTTAGTATTTGGAGGAATGTCCGGAGCAGGACTTTTTTCAGCCCAGTATTTTGGGCAAAAGAATCACAATGGTGTTCGTGATGTTTTTAGAATGAAGATTCTTATTGGCATTGCAATTATTGCTATTTCTCTTTCTGTTATGATTTTTCTTCATGAACCGCTAATTAATATGTTTCTTCACGAAGGAAGCAGTTCAGGAAATATTCAGGAAACATTCAATTATGCAAAAAACTATCTTTACATAATGGTTATTGGAATTGCACCTTTTGTTATTTCTAACTGCTACAACACTACTCTTAAAGAATCTGGACAGACTGTTGTCCCTATGAAAGCCGGAGTTTTGGCTGTAGTATTTGATATAGTTCTCAATTACATATTTATTTTTGGAAAATTAGGATTTCCTGCCATGGGCGTTGTTGGTGCAGCCATCGCCACTGTTATTTCACGTTTTGTTGAATGTGGCTATCTTGTAATTTATACTCATAGACATTCAAATGATTATCCTTTTATTAAACATTGCTACAGAACTCTTAAGGTTCCGGGGTCTCTTGTTAAGAAAATAATTATAACCGGTGCCCCTCTCATGCTTAACGAATTTTTATGGGCAGGTGGTCTTACATTGCAAACACAGGTTTTGTCCACTAAAGGTCTTGCCACTGTAGGAGGCCTAAATATTTGCAATACTATTGGAAATATTTCTAATTGTATTTTTGTTACAATGGGAACAACTATTGCTATTGTTGTAGGACAACTACTAGGTGCCGGAAAACTGAAAGAGGCCAAAGTGACTGCTACACGAATGGCTGCTTTTTCACTTTTAATATCATTTGGCATGATTATAATTCTTGGCCTACTTGGACCTGTATTTCCACATTTCTATAATACAACCGACGAAATACGCGAACTTGCCACAAAATTTATATGGGCTGTAGCTGCTGCAACACCATTTATATCGCTGTCAAATTCTGAATATTTCATTTTGAGAAGTGGTGGAAAAACTATAATTACATTTCTATTCGACAGTTGTTTTGTCTGCCTTGTAAATGTACCTGTTGCAATATGTCTTACAAAATTTACTGCCATACACATTGTTGGAATATTCTTCCTTGTAAATATGCTTGAAGGTGTTAAGGCATTAACAGGATTTATAATGGTGAAAAAAGATATTTGGCTTAACACAATTGTTGACTAAAAATAATTAAGAAAAAAGAACAACCGATTCATTTTTTGAAATCAGTTGTTCTTTTTTATATTATTGAAATGTAAAACATCAAACTGTTAATTACTTGAATTGTCACCTGCCTGGTGCTACCACAATTTAGTATCTTTTTTAAAACAAAAATTCTGACATTACATAATTGCTTAAATCTATACCAAACTCTGTAAGCTTAACGTAACCATTGTCATTTATAAGAAATCTTTTATCTTCCATTCTTTTCTGAACTTTTCCGTAGACTTCCATATAAGTCTTCCCAAAATACTGTTCAAACTTTTCCATGCTTACACCTTCCATCATTCGAAGCCCTAAAAACATAAATTCTTCCATTCTGTCCCGTTCAGTAAGCTGCTGTAGATTTTTTACTATACTGTTTAGAATATTAACCTGATTTTCAACTTCACTGGAATTTCCCACATTATTTATTGAATTCTCTTTGATATTGTTAGTTAATACTTCAATATATTTATTTATATCTGAAATATTATTATAACGATTCTCTTTATACAAAGATGCCGCACCAATACCAAAACCTAAATATTCTTTTCGCTGCCAATAACCTATGTTGTGCTTACATTCTTTCCCCTGTTTGCTATAATTAGATATTTCGTATTTTCTATATCCATTAGAACGCAAAATATTATTTGTAAGATAATACATCTTTCTTTCACTTTCTTCATCGGGAAGAATATTTATACCTTTTATCTGAGCTTTTTTTACTCTGTCATACATTAATGTATTTTCTTCAACTATAAGACTATAAGCTGAAATATGCTCCGGCTCTAAGCGGACAACTTTGTTAAGGGTCTCCTCGTAACTTTTTAAAGTCTGTCCCGGCAAAGCGCTCATTAAGTCCACATTAATATTGTCAAAGCCACATTTTCTTGCCAAATTATAGCTTTCAAGAAATCCTGCGTAATTATGGATTCTTCCAATGGACTTTAGTTCTTCGTCATTGGCACTTTGGAGGCCAAAACTTATACGGTTAATTCCACTTTTCTTATATTCCCAAAGCTTGCTTTCCGTAATAGTTCCCGGATTGCACTCTATTGTAATCTCAGGATTTTCAGACATATTACAATTATCTCTTAAAACTGACATGATTTTTGAAATCTGATTTTCTTCTAAAAGTGAAGGTGTGCCTCCACCAATAAAAACAGTGTCCACAACATATTCTGACATTTTATTCTTATTTAGCTTTATTTCATTAATTAATGCCTCAACATATTTCTCTTTAGTTTCCAAATCTGCCGGTGCTGACAGAAAATCGCAGTAATCACATTTTTTTACGCAAAAAGGTATGTGAATATAAATTTCAAGTCCATTCATTATTTCTACTCCAAAACTTATTCATCATCAAGTTTTAATACTGCCATAAATGCTGACTGTGGAATTTCCACATTACCAACCTGGCGCATACGTTTCTTTCCTTCCTTCTGTTTTTCAAGAAGTTTTCTCTTTCGTGAAATGTCACCGCCGTAACATTTTGCCAGAACGTCCTTACGCATAGCCTTAACTGTCTCTCTTGCAATAACCTTACTGCCAACTGCCGCCTGAATTGGAACTTCAAATAACTGTCTTGGAATTTCAGTTTTTAATTTTTCACACATCTTACGACCGCGTTCGTAAGCTGACGCTTCAGGAACGATAAATGACAATGCATCCACTTCCTCTTTGTTAATCAAAATATCAAGCTTAACAAGCTTAGCCTGTTCGTAGCCCTTTAATTCATAATCAAAAGATGCATAACCTCTTGAACGTGATTTTAAGGCATCAAAGAAATCGTAAATTATTTCATTTAATGGAATATCATATTTAAGTAATGCTCTTGAACCTTCAACATATTCCATACTGATATATCGTCCTCGTCTCTGCTGACAAAGCTCCATAATTGCACCGATAAACTCTGTTGTTACCATAATTTCCGCACTTACAATAGGTTCTTCCATATGTTCAATCTCACTTGGATCCGGAAGGTTTGTTGGGTTTGTAAGGTCAATTACTTCGCCATTTTCTTTATATATTTTGTAAATAACACTTGGCGCTGTTGTTACAAGGTCAAGGTTGTACTCTCTTTCAAGTCTTTCCTGAATAATTTCCAAATGTAGAAGTCCTAAGAATCCACATCTGAAACCAAAACCTAAAGCAATAGATGTTTCAGGCTCAAACTTTAATGCTGCATCGTTAAGCTGTAACTTCTCCAACGCATCTCTTAAATCAGGATATTTTGCTCCATCTGCAGGATAAAGTCCACAGTAAACCATAGGATTAACTTCCTTATATCCGGGAAGTGGTGCGTCTGCCGGATTATCTGCATCAGTTACTGTGTCACCTACTTTTGTGTCAGACACATTTTTTATACTTGCAGTAATATATCCAACCATACCTGCAGGAAGTTCATCACATGGAATAAACTGACCTGCACCAAAATAACCAACTTCAACAACATTGGCTGTTGCCCCTGTTGCCATCATTTTAATATTCATACCCGGCTTAACTGTTCCTTCTTTAATTCTGCAGAAAATAATAACGCCCTTGTATGCATCATATAAACTATCAAAAATCAAAGCCTGAAGTGGTGCATTAGCATCTCCTTCCGGTGCCGGAATTTTTTCAACGATTGCCTCTAAAACATCTTCACAATTAAGGCCAGTCTTGGCTGAAATAAGTGGTGCGTCATGGGCTTCAAGACCAATAACGTCCTCTATTTCTGCCTTAACTCTGTCAGGATCTGCTGAAGGCAAATCAATCTTATTAATAACAGGGAATACTTCCAGGTCATGGTCAAGTGCCAAATATACATTGGCCAAAGTCTGTGCCTCAACTCCCTGTGCCGCATCAACTACAAGCACTGCCCCATCACAGGCTGCAAGGCTTCTTGAAACTTCATAGTTAAAGTCAACGTGTCCCGGTGTATCAATAAGGTTAAAAATATACTCTTCTCCATCTTTAGCCTTGTAAATAGTTCTAACGGCCTGAGACTTAATAGTAATACCTCTTTCTCTTTCAAGTTCCATATTATCAAGAACCTGAGCCTGCATCTCTCTGTTAGTCAAAAGACCTGTCATTTCTATAATTCGGTCAGCCAATGTAGATTTACCGTGATCTATATGGGCTATAATACAAAAATTTCTAATTTTACTCTGATCAATATGTGACAATTTATTCGCTCCAATCTGTTTATATTTTGTCTGTATTATTCTATTTGCTTATATTTTTTAACATTTCTAACAATTAGTTTTCTAAAATTCATTCACATTTTAACATAAATAAATCATAGGTTCAAACATTTTAACTTTATCACTTTATTATTTTCATTTTATTTGATAAACTTAATACTATGTGCCATAATTTTATGTCACTTAAGTGACGGAATGGAGAAAATATGAACTATGCAGAAATAAAAACATTTGATGTGGCAAATGGTCCCGGTATCAGAGTTTCTCTTTTTGTAAGTGGCTGTAATCACAGATGTCCCGGATGTTTCAATGAACAGGCTTGGGATTTCAACTTTGGTCAGCCCTTTACACAGGAAACCATTGACTACATTATAGATACTTTGTCTTTTGGTGCTTATCAGGGAGTTACATTCCTAGGTGGTGAGCCAATGGAGCCTGTTAACCAGAAGGGGCTGCTTCCACTTGCCCGAAAGATAAAAGAAACATATCCCGAAAAAGATATCTGGTGTTTCACAGGATACGACTTTGAAAAAGATATAATTGGACACATGTACAACGAGTGTCCTGAAACTAAAGAACTTCTTTCCTATATAGATGTTCTTGTAGATGGTCCATTCATCGAAGCACAGAAGAACCTAAACCTGGTATTTCGTGGTTCCGAGAACCAGCGCTTAATTAGAATACCTGAAACATTAAAAACCGGGAATATTGTTTTATGGGAAAAAGAAATGTAATCTAAATGGTATCTTTTACCCATTGCAGGCAGAAATTTCTGCAAGCAAACAATAGGCAGGATTTCGCAATTTTGCGAGCATAGCGTACAGCGATAAACTTACTGTCTGAGCCGTAGGCGAGTTTAAGTTTTCGCTGTACAATAGGCGGCGGAGCAAAATCAGAAAGACAACGTGTTTGCGGTAGAAATTTCTGCAAGCAATGGAGCAAGATACCATTTGGATTACATTACATTTACAATAAAAGGAGATTTGTTATGGCTGTTAATGTTAACGTAAAAAAATTAAAGGAGAATGCTACTATTCCTACTTATGGAACTGAGTATGCCGCAGGTGCTGATTTGTATGCCTGCATTGAAGAAGCTGTTACTATTGAAGCCGGTGAAACTAAGTTTATTGGTACTGGTATTGCAATGGAGATTCCTGAAGGTTATGCCTGTTTGATTTATGCTAGAAGTGGTCTTTCATGTAAGAGAGGTCTTGCTCCTGCTAATAAGGTTGGTGTTGTTGATGCCGATTACCGTGGAGAACTTACTGTTGCTCTTCATAATCACTCAAACAAGGCTGAGACTATTGAACCTAATGAAAGAATTGCACAGGTTGTTATTACACCATTTCTTTCAGCTAATTTTAATCAGGTTGATGAACTTTCTGATACAGTTCGTGGTGTTGGAGGATTTGGTTCTACAGGCAAATAACATTATTTCAAAAAGGCGCATTTCAATTCCATGCGCCTTTTTGCTTTATGCTTTAAATTTTTCATCTCAACCTTACGATATATTTTTCATACCCATAACGTTTTACTGTTGCAGTATAAGATTAAAATGTATCATTTTTGTAACAGCCGTGTTTACGTCATAAAATTTTTATCTTAGTAATTTATTATCAATAATTCTTTATGGATTTTTATTATACTTTTTAATAAAAATCATTGTCAAATCCGTCTATTCCAACTTCTATGCTTTTTTTGCCAAGTTCTACTCTCCAAACAAGTCCACTTATTATTTCACACTGCCATATGTAATTCTCATCTTTGTCAACTATGTCAATTCCTTTAGTTTTTTTATCTTTGTCAACTATGTCAATTCCTTTAGTTTTTTTATCTTTGTCAGCTAATTCATTATAATAAATACCCTGTTCATATGGTTCTACATAAATTCCATTATAGTAATCTGATAGCTGCTCTATTATTTCTTTTTGAAAAGTATCCAAATTAATAAGAGTTAACTTATTCTTCTCTGCATTCTGCTTAGCGTAGCTAAGCATGCTTTCCACATTGTCTCCTGTGATTTTTATGTCATATATTTTGTTGGTCGTATTGTCCAAATACACGGTTGCCATAATCTTTGGATTCTTGCTTAATGTTGCTGTTGCCTCTAAATATGGGAAAGAAGCACTTTCACCAACAATACTGTAACACTTTTGAATAACAATATTTTTAGGTACCAGTTTTATTGTTTTTTTATTGTTTATTAACTCTTTACAGCCAAAAAGCTCAAGCCAATAATTTATTTGCTTTTTTACATTTTTTCTAATTGTTTTCAATTCGTTCTCTGACGGATCAAACAATACTTCAACTTTCTTTTTTGCATATTCTTTATCAGTAATAATAGAGTTAAGGTCCTCTAACTTCTGGTCTATTGTTTTAGTCTTTGCCGTTGATGCCATTTCAAGGTTTACACTGCCTGTATCCTTATCACTATATTTAACCTGATTTAAGTAGCTTGTATCACTGTAATAATATAATAATTGAGGCAGAAAAACCGCCAAAGCCACAATTAGCAATACTGCCACAGGTAATATTCTTTTCTTCATTTAGTTCTGTCCTTCCTGAAAAACAATACTTATTATCGTACCTTTTCCTGGTTTACTTCTAACACTCCACTTAGCATTATGTATGCTTACAATCTTTTTACAAAGGGACATTCCTATGCCTGCACCGCCCTCTTTTCTTGCTCTTGATTTATCAATCATATAAAATGCTTCAGTGATTTTTTTAATTTCACTTTTCTCCATTCCACAGCCATTGTCCTGAATAAAAACTGTGTATCCTTTTTCGGTTTTTATAGCCTTAAGGGCAATTATTCCCTGACCTGAAATGGCTTTTCTGCCATTATCGATAATATTCATAAACAGGGACTTAAGCAAATCCTCATTTCCAACAATCACAGCCGGTTCAACAGACATTTTAAACCTGATATTGTGTTCCCTAAGCATTTGTTCTACAGTTTTTTCAATGTCATTAAACATTTTCTCTGTACTAATTCTGTTAAATTCGATTTTCTGCTTATCAAGAGAAATCAAATCCATTAAAGTAAATGACAACTTCTCCAGTCTTTTTCCTTGCAAAAATATATAATTGGAATATTCTGAAATCTCTTCTTTTTCAAGGTCCATTGAACGCATCATATCAGAATAGCCTATAATTGAAGTCAAAGGAGTTTTCAATTCGTGAGCGAAAGCTGCCGTAAAATCTTCCTGTCGTCTTGCTGTATCTTCCAACTCTTCAATATTCTTCTCCAGCCTGTCTGCCATAATATTAAAGCTATTAACCAAGTCTCCAACTTCACCGTCAGTTTTTATCTTTGCTCTTGTGTCGTACTGACCTTTTGCCATTTGACTTACGGTATCAGACAACTTTTCAATTGGTCTTGTTATTTTTTTAGAAAAAACATATGCAAGAATGCAGGTAACAACAAGGGCAATTCCCAATATTACCCTATAATTTTTCATCATTTCATTTATGTCATTGTAAACTTCATTAATGCTGCTAACAATGCTTATGTAATATGTTCCGCTTTCAATTGTCATTTTTGACATTGTTTCCAAATAATAACTACCATTATTTTTAAAAATCAAGTATCCAAAATTATTGTCTTTTAAATCTTTGATTTTTATATTTTTTCCTATTTTGCTGTCAGTATATATTGCTTTTTCTTTCTGATTTACAATTGTAATTCCAATCTGGCTTTCGCCCATACTTCTTTTGACTGAATCAATTATTTTTTCTATGTCATTTTTTTGAATATATTCAGTATCCGATGACAACATTGAGGCTGAAGCTTCAAATGAATATACAAACATTTGATTCTCGTTTTGCTTTCTTGACAATTCTCTACTTAAAGAATTATCAAATGATAACTTTATGAATATTCCTCCAAATATAGAAAAAATAACCGTAACAATTATAATCAGTGAGAAAAACATTTTCCAAAAAAGTTTCATTTAACACCTTTTCCTGTTTAATTATTGTTGATTATATGGATTGCTTTGTGCTCCTGTAATCACACTAACTTGTATCCAACTTTGTACACGGACTGTATCTTGTCTCCCCAGTCCAGTTTTCTTCTAAGTCTTTGAATATGTAAATCTATAGTTCTGCTGTCTCCAACATAGTCGTTGCCCCACACATTTTCATATATTACATCTCTGTAAAGGGCAATATTTTTGTTTCGTATAAGCAGAACCAAAAGTTCAAACTCTTTATGTGTAAGGTCCAAAGTCTTGCCTGCCTTCGTTACACTTCTTGACTGAAAATTAATTACCACATCATCTTCAACCAACTCGTCGTTTGTCTTCTTGTATCGTCTGAGAACACTTTCAACCCTTGCAAGCATTTCAACTACTTCAAAAGGCTTTGCAATATAGTCGTCTGCTCCTGCTCTAAGGCCCTTAACCTTATTATCTGTAGTTCCCATTGCAGTAATAAAAATAGACGGAATGTCCATTGACTTTGCATACTCCAAAAGTTCATAACCGTCTATTTCCGGTAGCATTATGTCGAAAAGACATAAATCAAAATGCTTACTGTCTAAAAGATTTGCCGCATCCTTTCCGTTATATGCGCATGTGCATAAATAACCTGCCTTTACAAGATTTATTTTTATTAAATTTGCAATCATTTCATCATCTTCTGCAACTAAAATTTCTATCATTAATTTTCTCCCAGTATACATATTAATCCACATTGTATTTTACATTAAATTGTATCTTATTTGTAAACTATTCTCCAAGTACTTTTTTTATTAAAACAGCCAAAGGCTCTGCTGCATTTTTTGCCTCCTGATATGTATTGGTCTGTGCCCCAACCTCAATTAACATACACTGCTTACCAAGGGACAAATTATATTCATAAGCATTTACATAATTTCTTCTTGTAAAACCCGGATAATAGCACTCTGCGTTTACTTTCATTTGAAGTCCAAGGGCAAGATTTTCGAACCTGTATGGATTTTTCAAATAATCAATATCGCCACTTAGCTTAAATCTGGACATGCCATTAAAAAACATAATCTGGGCAGTCTTCTTTCCATTGATTTCCGTAACCAACCTTGTTCCGTCATTTACTCCGTCTCTGTGAATATCCAAAATCAAACTAATTGACGGATATTTCTTTAACTGCTTCTTTACCCCAGCCTTAGACTGGGTGTATGCCTCGTGTCTGTCCAACTTACCATTTACTATATCATATTTTGTTTTGTCGTGTATTACATTATAACCAAACTGCTCTCTTAAAATCTGTGCCAGCCTGTTTCCAACACCAATAATTGTTGTGTCCTCATCCTTTGTTGTGTTGGAAAAATCCTCCATTGAATGAGTATGATATATTAGTATTTGAGGTTTCTTATTGTTTCCCGTTATTTTAAATTCTTTATTTAAAGCCTGTTTAATTGGCATATCACTTTCTTTTATGGTTGTTGCATTTGTTACCGTATAGAATCTGTTAATTACTTCTTTAAAACTGCCAATATTTTTTTCCGTATAATGTTTTCCCGATTTTTTAGGCATTGGAACTATAGCCTTATTTCTCTTCTTTTTATTGTTGTTCTTTTCATTATTTTTAACAGTTGTTTCCACAGGTTTAGCAGTAGTTTCCACTTCTTTTTTTGCAATCTGATTTTCGGCTTTCATATTTTCATACAAAATATTTATAACCTGGCTATATGCCGGATCACTTGTGTCATAAGTGTATTCGCTTTTTGCTATATAATCTGTTACAACCGTTGTAAGAATCCTCTTTTTTGCATCCTCTGCAATATCTTTATGATTCTCCAAATATATCATATATTGTGTCATTATATTTGAGTTTTCCAAAATCTCCTGAGCAAGCATATTTCCTGTTTCCATTAATTCTTTACTTGCGGCAACTTTTATTTTCTTATTAGTTATCATATTTACACAGGAAAAAGTTATATAAGCACACAATACAACAATAATCGCCTTTACAATTACACTAAACATATAATCAGGCGATTTAAATTTATACAGTTTTATTATTCCATGTTTTGTATGTTTCTGCACTTTTCCTGTCTCCCTTTGTCCCACTTTTAAAATTATATGAAACAAGGTCCTGTAATATTAATTTCTATTTTAAAACATTGCAAAACATATTTATTCCACAGGCAATTATTTTGCTTAAGTTATCAACAATTTCATCTATATCCTTTGGAGTTACAAACATTTGCTCTGTATCTTCCGACAAAAGTTCTTCAAACAACTGATATTTTTCATCAGATGTGTAGTCCTTAAATATATTTGAAATGCTATTATTTTGGTTATGAGAAGCAAGTATTTCCAAAAGCTTCTCCATTGTGTCATTAACAATTGTTGCTCCACTTACAACCATGGGAACCCCAATGGCAATAACCTTGGTATTTAGAGATTGTTCATTCAACCCTTTTCTATGATTGCCTATTCCTGAACCGGGAGTTATCCCTGTGTCCGTAAGCTGTATTGTTGTTGTAATTCTTCTTACATTTCTTGCTGCAAGTGAGTCTATTGCAATAATAATGTCCGGTTTCATTTGAGCCGTTATGCCTTTTACTATTGAAAAAGTTTCCATACCGGTCTGAGCCAACACCCCCGGAGCCAAACAGTACACATTAGGCAAAATTTCAATCTGCTCGGCAACTTTTGGTCCCAATGAATCAGGCGTAGCCTTTGAATTTCCAAGACCCACTATAAGGATTTTTTTTATGTTTTGATTCTTAGTCATCTCTTCCATATGATTTGCTATTTCTTTTGCAAAAATAGTTTGCCTCTCCAAATCATCTTCCTTAAAAAGTCTTGTTTCCATTGTAACATAACTTCCTATAGGCTTTCCCATGGACTTTGCGCCATTTTCATTAAATATTTCCACATCTGTTGTTGTCATAAATAATTCTTTATTGTAATTTTTGTCTATTTTTACTCCACTAATTTCAATATTTCTTTTAAATCGTTCTCTTTCCTCTAATGCCAAATCCGTATAAATGTTTATTTTTTTCATAAAGCCCCCTGAAAACTATATATTCTTAAAGACGTTATTTGTTATTCATCAAATTCAATTTTTTCTTATAAAGCCATCCATCGTAAATTCTAAAAAATAAAGCGAAGCACTTTATGCTCCGCTTTATTAATATCTACATTATTATTAAATTTATTCAAACTCAAAATATGGCTGACCTTTTTTAAGCTTTACACCCTTAGCCTCTGCCATTTCTGATACACTTACTATCTGATATCCTTTCTTCTGAAGCTTTGGAATGGCTTCTATTGCTGCATCCACTGACCAGCTATGAATGTCATGCATAAGAATTATCTGTCCATCCTTTGCACTGTCCATTATAGATTTAACTGTTTCCTTCTTGCTTTTAGTCTTCCAGTCCAATGTGTCAACTGACCAACATACAATAGGCATCTTAGCAGCTTTCTGCACCTTGGCATCTCTTATTCCTGAACCATATGGTGGTCTTAAAAATTTAGGATTATATCCTACTGCCTTTTTAACCAATTCATTAACTCCATTAATCTCGTATTTACGTTTACTCTTAGATACCTTGTCTAGTGCACAATGATTCATTGTATGATTTCCCAAGTCACATCCAAGAGCATCCATTCTCTTAAGTAATTTATCAACCGGAATATCAGTTCTCTTAAGGCTGTATCCACACATAAAAAATGAAGCTCTAGCATTATACTTCTCTAATGCATCCAGTAGCTTTCCTGTATATTGTCCCGGACCATCATCAAAAGTCAACGCAATCATAGGCTTGTTAGGATCTATTGCTCTTGTGGTTTCTTCCTGAACTGTGGTCTCAACCTGGGTCTGCTTCTGGCTTGTTTCCACATTTCCCGCTGTTGGTACTGATTTTTTCTTTCCAAAAATCATCTTTCCGGCAAAAATTATGACAATAATAACCCCCACTGTTATGGCTATTTTTTCATACTGTCTGCGCACTTCTTTCTTTCTTTGTAATTTCTTTAGTTCGTTTTTCTCTCCCGTTGTCATATTTACCTCACTTTCATAGAACTGCATTATATTACTTATATTTAAGTTTTGCAATACTTTTTTTTATTATTTTCGACTTTTTTTTACCACTCTATTTTCACCTTATTTTCCCACTTAATTTTTGCCTCTTTTCTTTTAATCTTATGTTTATTTTTTGCTTGTGACTACTATAAAATAATGATAAAATTTAGTCAGCATATTTTGTGAGGTGTAACGTGAAAACTTTAGCTAATGATATTAAAAATAAAAGCTTTAAAAACGCATATCTTTTATGCGGTGAAGAAGAATATTTAAAACTTAATTATAAGAACCGGCTGATTAAATCCATTGCCGGTGATGATACAATGAATCTTGGAATGTACGAAGGAAAAAACATTGACATTAACGAAGTTATAGACAGTGCGGAAACTGTTCCTTTTTTTGCTGAATACAGACTTATTGTTATGGAAAATACCGGTCTTTTCAAAAGTGGCGGGGAGCAGCTTGCCGAGTATATGAAGACTATTCCTTCAACTACTATTTTTCTCTTCGTTGAAAGCGATGTAGACAAGCGTAGCAAAATGTACAAGGCTGTAAAATCCGCAGGTTACATCTGCGAAATAAACCGACAGACTGAAAATGATATTGCAATTTGGGCTGCAAGAATTTTTGATTACAATGGCAAGAAAATCACAAAAGCCAATATGTCATACCTTATTGCCAGCGTTGGCACCGACATGGAAGTCTTATCAAGAGAAATCGAAAAGCTTATTAGCTACGCATTAAACAAGAACGTTATTTCTAAAGAAGACATTGACGCTGTTTGCATAAAACAGCTTAACGTTAGAATTTTTGATATGATGGATGCAATTTCCGTAAAGAATCAAAAGAAAACCTTGGACTGTTATTATGAATTAATTGCAGAAAAAGAACCTCCTATGAGAATCCTTTTTATGATAAGCAGACAGTTTAATCTTATGCTTCAGGCTAAAGACCTTTCATCCCGCGGAATGAACCGCGAACAAGTGGCACACACAATGGGCGTTCAAAGCTTTATAGCCGGCAAATGCATCAACCAATGCCGTAATTTCTCAATGGCCGAACTAAAATCAGGGCTCGCTGAAAGCGTAAACACCGAATCCCTAATTAAATCAGGAATGATGGACGAAAACATAGGGGTTGAAATGCTGCTGGTAAAATATAGTAAGAGAAACTAAAAAAGAAGTTGCAGAAAACTGCAACTTCTTTTTTATTCACAATTGTAATTATGCAACTGTGTTAACTAATTTTGTTAATCTTGAAATCTTTCTAGCAACGTTGTTCTTGTGGTAGATACCCTTTGAACCAGCCATTTCGATAAGCTTTGTAGCTGCAACTAAAGCTGTGTTAGCTGCTTCCTTATCGTTAGCTGCAACAGCTGCTTCAACTTTCTTAACAGCTGTCTTAACTGCTGACTTAGCTGCCTTATTTCTTTCGTACTTTGTCTGATTAACTAAAATTCTCTTTTTTGCTGACTTAATGTTTGCCATTTTTGTCCACCTCCGTGAAAAATCTAATTGTGATTTCCGTTGAGAGAGATTGGAAATCAAGTTTCACCATCTGCGCCATTGGAAATGCGGACGTTTGACGCAGACACTAAAAATTATTCTAGTAAAAAAAATATATATTGTCAATATTATTTTTTAAATTTTCATTTAATTTTTTACCGTATAGTTATCCCACCTTTTTCATCCGTCCTATATATCACCCCACCCTGCTTTCGTAATCTTTCCATTGTTTCATTTCCAGGATGTCCGTATGAGTTGTTTTTCCCCACAGATATTATGCTGTACTTTGGATTTACTTTTTTCAGAAATTTTTCTGAGCTTGAATAGTTTGAACCGTGATGTGCCACTTTTAGGACTGTGTAGTTTTCTTCTATATCATCTTTTATTTTCTCTTCAATTTCCTTTGATATATCTCCTGTCAGCAGTATTTTTGAAGTTTTATTTTTAACGGAAAGCACTGTACAGTAGTCGTTTTTATCCGATGCTGTTGTTGTGGTTTCCGGATATATGCACTTAATTTTCGTTTTGCCAAGGCTCAATGTATCTCCCTTTTTTATGTACAAAACATTGATTTTTTTTAACTTTGCTTTTTCAATCAGTTCATTGTAAGTATCATCCTTCATATTAATGTCTGGCATCACAAGGTTTTTAATTCTTATTCTGTTGGAGTTATTATTTTCTAAAATTTCCAGTATACCGCTTATATGGTCTTTGTCCGTATGGGTTATTATGGAATAGTCGATTGTTCCTATGCCTTCGGCTTTTAAGTATGGCACTATGCAATTTTTTGCCACCTGTTTTTCAGACGTACTGCCCCCATCTACCATAACTTTCGTTCCATTATCTCCATGTATCAATATGCCGTCACCCTGTCCCACGTTAATAAATGTTATGTAAAACCCCGGATTTGGAATATAATATATCAAACAATTTAGTAGCAAAAATCCTACAATGCAAGCTAATCTTAGTTTTACATTTTGACCCTTTATTCTTCTCTCTTTTTTAGCTTTCTTTTCCAGTACAAGTCCTGTTTCTTTTTTTATTATGTTCCTTTCCTTCTCAGCCCTTGTATACTTAGTTCTTATGTTTTTAAGTCCAAACAAAACCACAAGTAATATTGCATAATAAACTATAATTATAGTCACTTTAGGTTGTCCAACCACTATACTTGCAACTGAGCTTTTGTTAATTATGTTACACAGAAATGTGTAAAGTTCCAATATTCCACAGCCGGGAAATATTACAGCTTTTCCAAAGCCAAACATTATGCATGAACAAAATATTCCCACAATTGAAGATACAATTACCACGCTCATTAAAGGCACTACAACTATGTTTAACAAAAAAGAAAATGTTGGCAGTTCATAATAATTCCACGCCAGTATTGGATTCATTACCAAACTTATTGTAAAATTAGCACTTAAGACTTTGATTATTTTATTATCCGTGTTCAAAATTTCTTCAACTATTGGCAAGATAAGCACTATAGCTATAATTGCCCCAAAGGACATTTGAAATCCACTATTACAAACCACAAAAGGGTTCTGAACAAGCAACACAAGTCCTGCAAGGGATATGGCTGTTATGGCATCGTATTTTCGTCCAAGAACTTCCCCTATTATTTTTAGTATAAACATTATTATTGCCCTAATTGTTGAAATTCCAAAACCTGACATTATTCCAAAACTCAAAACAACAGGTATGGATACTGCTGCTGAAAAAAGAAATCTGAATCTTCTTCTAAGCAATCTGTAAATTGCCATGCCGATAAAGCTAATGTGTAGCCCGCTTATGGCAAGTATATGTGCTATTCCTGACACCGAATATAACTCCTTTATGTCACTGTCAAGGTCGGTTTTGTCCCCAAGGATTATTGCGCCGATTATTCCATTCTTATTATTTATAATAGAAAATATCCCCTTATTATCACTGCAAAGCTTTTCCAGTCTTTCAATTATTTCCATTCTCAATTCATAAAGTCCCTGTCTTATTCCGCTGTAATCACTGTTTATTACTTCAATGGTTCCTGCTTCTATTTTTCCATAAAAACCTAATGACAGATAATATTTTCTTGAATCAAAATTTCCCTTATTGGCAGCTTCTTCAAACTGTCTTAACTTTCCCCTTACTTTTATAATATTTCCTATTTTTACATTAGGAATCTTCTCTGTATTTACAAATATTCTTTTAACACTTACGCTCTTTTCTCCATTCTCCACTTCTACACCTTTTAAATAAATATTTGTACCAAATGCAGTATTTTCTATTTTGTATATTTTTCCCTGTACAATTACAGTATTTTCCTTCAAATCATATATATGATTCCGTGTTGTAATTTCGTTACTCATTAACATAAATCCCATAATTAAAGTAAAAAAAATCACCACAAAAGCACCCATATCTTCATATGCTTTTATGATGATTTTTCTAATAACTATAATTGCCAGCACAATGCATGGCACTGCTATATTCAAGTCAAAAACAGCTATTACCTCTCCAAGTACAAAAGCCAGTAATATCCAAAATACCGGTCTTTTTATAACTGTCACTCCTTTTTTATTTATTTTTCTGTTCAACCAAATCCAAATTTCTTATAAAAGGCTCTGCCAATGAAATATCGTCGTGATATTTTAAAGCTGAATCACCCTCTACACTTATCTGAACCTTATGAATGTTATCAAGTTCCAATAAAGAATTTACGATTGAGTATATTACAAGCTTGTTGGAAACCGTACTCTGTTCCGTTAAGAAATTGTCTCCAAAATCCACATAACATATGTTTCCGGCTGTTGCAACACTTATAAGCTCTGTGTCACTTGTAAGGGTGGCTGTATATTTTCCTTTCTGCGGGCCCTTAATAAGTTGCTCAACTATAAACTGCTCTTTTGATTTTCCACTGTAAGATGCATTATTAAGATTGTATTCCTTTAATTTAGTACCTTTCTTATTGGCAAAATACAACTTGAAATCATCCTTATTCTTATCTGCTAAATCCCCTCTTAATCCCGAAATAAAATCAGATGCTTTCATTGCCGTTACTGTTTTGTCATCTCCTGTCTGTCCATATGGTACACCCCCTATTGTAAATGCCACATAGTCAACACCGTCAATCTGATTAAGAGTGCAAACTACTGCTGTCCTGCACAACACTTCCACCTGTGGATTTAAAACATTATAGCTTTCGCCAAAATCCACTGTTAAAAGTCCATCTGCCAAAGTATAACCGTTAACTGTTACAGTGTCCGGAATTGCTTTTTTATCATTATCCTTACCATTCCTTTGCAATGCCTTAAGTGCTTCAGAAATCTGATTTTCAGTTTCGCCTTTCTGAAGTTTGTAACTTTCCGTAACTAATTTTGTATTTGCTGTATTAACATAATACATCTGAAAGCCTTTTTCTGCTTTAGTTACTGACTTGTTTCCACAGCCCCACAAAGTTGCAATAAGACTTACAACTAATATTAAATTAACTATATTTTTGATAGTTCTTTTCATACCTTTCAATCTCCATTTATGCAATGTACTTAAGAGGTATACGTACAGTAAATGTTGTACCTTCTCCCTCTTTACTGTGAATCTTAATGGAACCATGGTGCTTCATAACTATTTCCTTAGTTATGGCCAGACCAAGACCTGTTCCTCCTGTCTCCCTTGAACGTGCCTTGTCAACTCTAAAGAATCTTTCAAAAACTCTGTCCTGATTTTCTTCAGAAATTCCAATTCCTGTATCTGTTACTTTTAAATAAAAATACTGGTGGTCTGAATTTAATGACGCCGTAACAGTTCCATCTGTATTGTTGTACTTTATTGCATTTTCAACTAAGTTAGTTGCCACACTTGCAAACTTAAGTTCATCTACGTCTGCAATAACCGGTCTGAAACTTTCAAATATTAATTCAATGTTTTTGCTTTCAGCTATAGGCTTTAATCTCTTAAGAACAGCTTCCAATATTTCATTAATATTAACTGATGAAATATTAATTTCTGACTCTGATTTTTCCATTCTTACCAATGCCAAAAGGTCTGTTATTATGTCATTTTCCCTGTCTATTTCTTTTGAAATATCATGCAAAAATTCCTGATATAATTCTTCCGGTAATCCCTGCTGACCTAAAAGTGAATCAGCCAAAACTTTCATTGACGTAATAGGTGTCTTTAATTCATGTGACACATTAGATACAAATTCCTGTCTTGATTTTTCCTGCGTATTTAATTTGTTTACAAGCTGACGAAATTCGTTACTTATATCCATTACTTCCCGGTAATCTTTTTCTTCTTCCATATTGCCCTTTGCAATTTCTTCAATGGAAATACCGATTCTCTTAATTGGTTTTGTAAACATAACTGCGCATAACCAACTTGCAAATAAAGCAAAAATCAAAACAAGTACATCTGCAATGGCCACATTTCTTACTATATAATCCTTGTAATCAACTGCATCTGCTGTTGAATAATTGATGTATAAAGAACCTATAACCGTGGTTTTAGTCTCTCCTTCACCGTCTGAAACAGTTGATGTAATAGGTATCGCAAATTCTATGTAATTATGACTCTTGCTATCAACCTGAACAGTCTCACCCTTAAAACTTTTAATAACATTTTCAGATATACATGTCTTGCCTTTTTCACTGCTATTGCTATCCTTAATAATAACATATCGGCTGTTTACAACCTGGATTCGACAATTATATTCCTTGGCTAACTGTTCAATCTGGGCATCTACAATATCAATGTTCTCATTGGACTGGTCCAAATAATTATTGTTAATAATATTATTCTTTAGCATTGTATTGTTAGCCTTAAAGCTGTCTATTCTGTTTTTTAAATAATTCTTTGTTGTTACGTTAACAATAAATATGCTTGAAGCAAGAGCCGGTATAATAATAGCAAGCATAATTACTACAAAAACTCTTAGCTTCAAGCTTCTTATTGGATTAACAAATTTTGAAATCTTATTATTATTCATGTTTCTATCCCTGGAAATAATATCCCATACCCCACTTTGTGTGAATATACTCCGGTTTAGCCGGGTTCTCCTCTACTTTCTCTCTTAATCTTCTAACGTTTACATCTACGGTTCTTGCATCACCTGGATATTTAGAGCCCCAAATCAAAGTTAAAAGCTGCTCTCTACCGTATATCTTTCCCGGATTTTCAGCTAAAAGTTTCAAAATGTCAAACTCCTTAACTGTTAATCTAATTTCACGGTCCTCAATATAAAGACGCTTAGCTTCAATGTCAAGCTTAAGCTTTCCTGATGTAATAACCTTTGGTTCCTCAGGTTTTGCAGGAGCTTTACGCTTATTTCTTCTGATAATGGCTTTAATTCTTGCCTTTACTTCCAATATATTAAAAGGCTTTGTAATATAATCATCTGCTCCATATTCAAGGCCCAATATTTTGTCCATATCATCACCCTTTGCAGTAAGCATTATAATAGGCATATCGGAAAACTCTCTAATCTGCTGACAAACCTCATATCCTGTTAAAATTGGTAGCATCAAATCTAAAAGAACTATATCATATTCAGTTTCTTTCGCCTTATCAACGGCTTCCTGTCCGTCATAGGCACAATCAACTTCATACCCTTCCTGTTCCAAACTAAATTTCAGTCCCTTTACAATTAATTTTTCATCATCAACTACTAACGCCTTCATTACATAAACCTTTCTACTTAATCAACAGTTATCATTTTTTCAATGTTTGAGTAAATGGAATCACCTATTCCCGACACGTTTTTTATATCTTCCTTAGTTTTAAAATCTCCATTCTCCTCACGGTAGGCTATAATTGCTTTAGCTCTTGTTTCTCCAATTCCTGACAACGAAGTAAGACCCGCAACATCTGCAGTGTTAATGTTAACCAGATTTTCCTTAATGTCTTCACTATTATGTGTCTTGTCATTAGTGCCCTGGCTACTATTCTGGCCACCATTGCCTGAATCAGAATTTCCGTCTAAATTTTTCTCTGAACCATTCTCATTCTCCTTAAGCTTAGCATAATATTCCTTCTGGGAAAGTACTACAATATTCTGGCCGTCTTTCAAAACTTCAGCCATATTAACTCCCTGCTTCTGGGCTTTCTTAGTAAGCCCTCCTGCCTTCTCAATAGCCATAAAAACCCTGTCGTTACTCTTTAAACAATACACTCCCGGATTGTTAACCTGACCACTGACATAAACATAAATCTCTTCCAAACTTTCTGATGGTTCTTCACTGTTCTCACCGGCTTCCACACGTGTAGTCTGACTGTTGTTTTCAGCCTTGTCCGTTAAAGAAACCTGATTATTTTTATCCTTACAGCCCGTAAAAAATACTAAAACCGCAACCATTGTTAAAACAATGTATTTCTTTGTACTAATCATTCAAACTCCTATCCGGAGCTTCCCCTTGAACGCATATCATAATTGTACAAAATTATGTTTCAGTTAGCAACACTCATTTTTCACAATTTTATATTAATTTTATCTTTCAAAAATGAAAATACCTACAATTGCAATAATTGCACCCATTAACTTGCTCCACTGAAAATCAACCTTTTCAACTCCAAACATTCCAAACACCTCTATCAGATATGCAATAATAATCTGGGATATTACAATCAAAAGAACTGCCTTTGCAGGGCCAAGTATGTTCATACTCTTTATAACTGTCAAAGTAATAAATGCCCCAATGACACCACCCAGCAGCATATACTTATTTTCCATATGAAACATACCCGACACATTTTGACGTCCCGTAATAAACCAGGCCAAAATACAAACGATAAAAGCCGTTAGCTGCACCCATGAATTGGCAGCCCAAAGGCTGCTACTTTTCGTAACCTGCGTGTTAAAAACACCCTGAACACTCATCAAAGCTCCTGAAATCAATGCAATAATAAATCCCCACATGTAAAAAACCTCCACTATTCACTTAGTAAGGTATTTTTTATAAATATCGCACAGAAATTCCCGTTGCAAACACGTTGATTTACGCGTTTCTACAAGCGGTGCATAAATTAGATAAACTGCTTTTATGAGCTTGCTCGATAAAAGCTTGTTTAACTAATTTATATATCGCGCTAGCGCGATATAAGTATGAAGCGTAGCGAAATACGAATCACCGCTTGTTCCGCCGCCTATTGTAAGACAAAAATCTAAACTCGCCTACGGCTCAGACAGTAGATTTTTGCCTTACGCTATGCTGGAAAAATTGCGAAAATCTGCCTATCGTTTGCAACGGGAATTTCTGTGCCATATTAAGTCAAAAAAAATACCCACCAAATGTTTATAGTGGATATTTTTTACATATTTGATTTATTTATTCATTGTTTTAAATATTATTGATATTGTTGTGCCTTCCCCAAGGGTGCTGTCGATTTGGATTTCTGCCTCGTGTTGTTCTGCTATGTGTTTTACAATGGCGAGCCCAAGTCCTGTACCTCCTGTTTTCTTTGAGCGGGCTTTGTCTACTCGGTAGAATCGCTCGAAGATTCGGTTTAAATCGTCTTCCGGTATTCCAATACCGTCATCCTTCACCTGAAGTATTATGTTGTCATCTTTTTTGAATACTGATGCCCATACGTGTCCTTCCGGCTTGTTGTATCTTATGGCATTATCGCAAAGGTTGTATATAACCTCCTGTATCATTTCCTGATTTGCCTTTATTATACAGTCTTTTTCTATTATGTCTGTTGCGATTGTTATGTTGTGTTTTTCGGCATTCATCTGCAACATGTCCACACAGCTTACTACTTCTTCATTTAAGCTTACGTTTGTTGTTGACAGCTGATGGTCCATAACATCTAACTGTGACAATTCAATTATGTCATTTATAAGTGACAATAATCTGTTTGCACTTTTATGAATTTCACTGGCAAAATGCTGGATATCTCCCTCTTTTGCCATTCCTGTTTCTATCAATTCTGCGTAACCTGAAATTGAAGCCAACGGTGTTTTCAACTCATGAGATACGTTTGCCGTAAATTCCTGTCTCATTTTTGAGCTTTTCTTTAATGCTTTATGCTGGCTGTGAATTTTGTCCATAAACGGCTGGATTTCTTCATATGTTTCCGTTGCCTTATCATCTTCAAGATGTTGTGCCATAAGCTCTATTGGCTTTATAAGACTTTTTGCCAAAAGTTTTGCCACAACAAGACTTACTCCTATTGCCAAAATAAGAACTACCAAAAAGATTGGGAATATCTGTGCGCCAAATTGCCACAGGTTTCCTGCTTCTTTTGCAACTCTTATTATTTGACCGTCGTTCATTTTTTCAGCATAGTAGTATGTATTTTTTTCAAGTGTGCCTGACTCTCTTATTGCACTTCCACTACCTGTCTTTAATGCCTGTTTAACTTCCGGTCTGTTTCCATGATTGTCCATGGAACCAATGTCTGCATTACTGTCATATTCAACTTTTCCGTCACTGTCTATAACTGTAATTCTCAGATTATCTATTTTAGGATCAAAGTCCTTTTCTATATATTCAAGAACTGCCTCCGTTGTTTTTAAAATATGAACATGAGTCTTAAGATCCTCCATAACCTGACTTCTGTACATATTATAAAAAATTCCTACACTTGCTATCATTGTTATTATTGTAAAAATCACCGAAATAATGGTCATTCTTGTATATATTTTCTTTTTCACTTACTTGTCCTTTCTGTAATTCATTGTGTAACCCACATTCCTTACAGTCTGAATAAGATTTCCTTTTTCGCCTATCTTACGTCGTAATGTTTTAATGTGCATATCAAGAGTACGTGATTCACCTTCATAATCAATTCCCCATACTCTGTCAAGAATCTGGCTTCTCTGAAGAACGATTCCTGAGTTCTGAATTAACATTTTTAATAACTGATATTCCTTGTATGTTAATTCAGTCTCTTGTCCATCAACTAAAACCTGATGCTTAGCATCATCCATTGTTATGCCATCAAAACTGTAAATGTGACTTCCACCTGAAACATTTGCTCTCCTTAACAAAGCTTTCACTCTTGAAATTAGTTCCATAATTCCAAAAGGCTTTGTCATATAATCATCTGCTCCCTGATCAAGCCCTTTTACCTTGTCCATTTCAGAAGTTTTTGCAGTAACCATTATAACCGGTAACTTTGCCGTACTCTGCTCAGCTCTCACATCCTTTAACACAGATAATCCGTCTCTGTCAGGTAACATTATATCCATAATTATCAAATCCGGATGCTCTTTTGTCAAGGCATTTTCGAAATCTGATGCTGTTGCGAAAGTACTTACCTCATATCCTGCATTTTTCAATGCAAACTGTTCAATTTCCGAAATATTCTTATCATCTTCTAAAATATAGATTTTTCCCATATGCGTTTCCTATTTTTTTTCAGGTAAGATTGAATAAGCAATGTTTACGGCATGATCCGCTATTCTTTCTAACCCAATTACTAAATCAGTAAAAATAAGTCCAGCCTCAATTGAGCAATCACCTGCTGCCATTCTTTCAACATGACCTTCCTGATAATCAATCTGCATCTGATCAATAATGTCTTCTAATTCATTAATCTTATCCATATTAGACTTGTCATTGTTAACAAATGTTTTTACTGATTCATCAAAAATCTTAATTACTTTGTTATACATTTTTATAAGTTCTTTTTTTCCTTCATTAGAAAAGTTGATTTTTTTATTTTTCTCTTTAAAAGCGTCATCCATAATATTTACTGCATGGTCGCCAATACGTTCTACGTCAATAACAACGTGGAATAAACCACCTAATCTTTCTCTATCCTTAATAGGCATACCATACTGGTTAGCTTTTACCATATATTCTGTTATTCTATGACTTAAGAAATCAATGTACTTCTCTCTTTTATAAACATCATCTGAAGCACTTCTGTCATTTTCAATTAATGCTCTTGTTGAAAATTCAAGATTCTCTCTTACCATTAATGCCATACGTTCAATTTCCTGAACAATTTCAACCATAGCTGTTGATGAAGATGGTGCACCTGAAACTCCAATGTATTTTAATACCATTTCGTTTTCATCATGTTCTTCATTTCCCTTTGAATGAATAACCTTCTTTGATAATTTTACAAGAAGACCTGAACATGGGAATAATATAATAGTCTGGAATACCTTGAATAATGTGTCTGCGTTGGCAACAAATCTCTTAAAGTCACCTGAACCGCTAATACCCATAATTCCATTAATAATAGTCTGGCTTGCAAAAGCTAATATTATTGAAATAACAACAAGACCTACAACGTTAAACATGACGTGGATAAATGCTGTTCTCTTAGCGTTTCTGTTAGCATTCATTGCAGCCATAACTGCAGGTGTACATGAACCGATGTTTGCACCTAAGATAAAGTATAAACATGCCAATGGTTCAACAAGTCCTGAGCCTGCCAATAATACCAATACGCTGACTGTTACTGATGAACTCTGAACAATAACTGTTAAAACAAGTCCAAGCAAAACTGCTATGAAAGGATTGTCCAAATATTCAAAAATCCTTACTAATGACTCATATTCCGGTATCTGGCCAAGTGCCCCTGTCATAAAGTTAATTCCAAGGAATAATGCACCGAAACCAAAAATAACCGCTGCTATCTTTTTAAGTAATGGTTTCTTTCCGAACATTAATACGGCTGAACCAATAAATATAATAAATGGTGCCACTGCCGTAAGTTTTAATGATACTAACTGTGAAGTGATTGTTGTACCGATGTTTGCACCAAAAGTTAACCCTACTGATCTTTCAAGTGTTAAAATGCCTGCATTTACAAAACTTACTTCCATTACAGTTGTTGCACCTGAAGACTGAATAAATGCAGTAAATAATGCACCAAATACTACTCCTATAAATTTAGTTTTTGTGCATTTGTCTAATACCCCTCTAAGTTTTTCACCTGCGGCCTGCTGAAGACTGTCACTCATATATTTCATTCCAAATAAAAAGAGTGCAAGACCACTCAACAATTCTGTTATCATTGTGTACATAACTCTAATTAACTCCTAAATATCTTTTTCATTATTTTCGCTGTCGCTTCTTTACCATAACAAGCCTAAGTAAAATCTACGTAAAAATTTTAACATAGTTTTTACTTTTATACTAGATAAATATCTTTTTTTTAATATTATTTCGATTTATTAGTACTTTTCCACAAAATTTGCATAAAGATACTGCTAATTTTTTCAGTTTGGTTTTAAATATACGCCTCTGCAATCCTTTGGAGAATTTTTGCTTAATATAATTTCCCTATGAATTTCTTATTAAGAAAAAAATGTGGGACATTTTCTTACATCCCACACTTTTTCTTAACAAAATATTTACTCAGTTATTTCGTATTTTTTCATTAATTCTTTCTGATAAGACTCATCTTCTGCTGACTTTTCAAGCTCATCATATTTCTTTTCTGACATTAATGCTTTGATTAACTTATTAACCTGACCGGATCCCTGAGCTTTTCCTTCTGCAATGCCTTTTCTCCAACCTTCGGCAAGTCCTCTCTTATACTGTCGGTCCATTTCTGTATTATATGACATGTATATTACCTCCAATGCCTATTTTGTCTATCGAGTTATCCTATGGACATCTTTTCCCATAATCCTATATTATAAGCATTGTGACAAAATTTCAATCATTTCATCAACATTTTCTTTTGTTATAACAAGAGGTGGTACCATTCTAAGCACATCACTTCCTGCTGATATAACAAGAAGTCCTTTTTCAATGGCTTTATTTACAGTGTCTATAACAGGTGTTGTAAGAACAAGTCCCTGCATAAGTCCTTTACCACGTCTTGCAACAACATTGTCGTACTGTTCCACTAATTTGTCCAACTGTTCTTCCAAATAATTGCTTACTTCATTAACATGTTCAAGAATATTCATTTCTTCAAACAAATCAAATACTTTTGAAACTGCTGCTGTTGCCAATGGATTTCCACCATAAGTTGTTCCGTGATCTCCCGGAACTAATGAATCACAGCACTTCTCCCCTGCAACAAATGCTCCAACAGGAACACCACAACCTAAAGCCTTGGCTGTTGTAATAATATCAGGTTTAACATTATAATGCTGGAATGCATACATCTTTCCTGTTCTTCCCATACCACACTGGATTTCATCACAAATCATTATAATGTCATTGTCATCACAAATCTTTCTGATTCCTTCCATAAATTCCTTAGTTGCCGGATAAATTCCACCTTCACCCTGCACAGGTTCAACAATAATAGCACATGTTTTTTCATTTATTAATGCCTTTACACTGTCTAAGTTATTAAACTCTGCAAACTTAATTCCTGAAATCATTGGCCCAAAAGGTTCCTGATAATGTGAGTTACCTGTTAATGCCAAAGCTCCCATTGTTCTTCCGTGGAAAGAATGATTCATTGCAATAACTTCGTGGTCTGAATTTTTGTCTCTGTCATAAGCATAACGCTTAGCCATTTTTAATGCACCTTCAATAGCTTCTGCACCACTGTTAGTAAAGAATGCTTTCTTAAGTCCTGATGCTTCCACTACCTTTTTTGCTGCTTCAATGGCAGGCACATTATAATACAAATTAGATGTGTGTATAAGCTTGTCAATCTGAGCCTTTAACGCATCATTATATTCTTTATTTCCATATCCTAATGCAAATACAGCTATTCCTGCTGCAAAGTCTAAATATTTCTTTCCATTAACATCATAAAGATAAACACCTTCACCTTTATCTAATACGATTTTAAATCTGTTATATGTATGTATAAGGTACTGTTCTCCCTGGTCCATATATTCTTTATCTGTCATTTTACTTTCCTCACTTTTATTAACGTTTTATTTGTTTAATAAGTCAGTATAGAATTTTTCCTGTTCGTCATCTAAAATTGCTGTACCGACACCTTTATTTGTAAAGATTTCAAGAAGAATACTATGTGGAATCCTTCCGTCAAGAATATGAACTCTTGATACACCATTTTTTATAGCATCCATACAGTTTTTAATTTTTGGTAACATTCCGCCGGCAATTATACCATCTTCAATTAATTTTTCTGCTTCTGAAACTGTCATTTCTGAAATAACTGTACTGCTATCATCTTTATCCATATAAACACCCTCAGTATCTGTTAAGAATGCAAGTTTTTCTGCTTTTACTGCTTCTGCAATTGCACTTGCAGCATCATCAGCATTAATATTGTAACCATGATAATCTTCATCTAATCCAATAGGACAAATAATTGGTAAAAAGTCATCTTCAAGTAATTCTAACAAAATTTCTTTATTTACATGTGTAACTTCGCCAACATATCCAATATCCTGGCCTTCTGATAATTTTTTCTTTACAGTGAGAAGTCTTCCGTCTTTACCACTGATACCTATTGCACGTACTCCTAACTGTTCAACTATCTGAACTAATTTCTTGTTTACGCTGTTAAGTACCATTTCAGCAGCCTCTAAAGTATCTTCGTCAGTTACTCTAAGTCCGTTAATGAATTGCGTTTCCATTCCAAGTCTGTCAATGTGACGGCTAATTGCTTTTCCGCCTCCATGAACGATTATTGGCTTGAATCCTACTAATTTAAGAAGTGTAATGTCCTGAATTACGCTTTTCATAAAGTTTTCGTCAAGCATTGCGCTTCCGCCGTATTTTACTACGATGATTTTTCTGTTGAATCTTTGTATGTAAGGTAGGGCTTCAATTAGCACGTCTCCTTTTTCTATCCATTTGTCCATGTCCAGCTGCTGCTGTTGTCCCTTCATTATCATTTTCGTCTCTCCTTTCGGTATCGTGCAACAAGTTTTTTCCAATCTCACACGAAATTTTTTTATTGCAAACACGTTGCTATTCTTATTTTGCTCCGCCGCCTATTGTTTGCTTGCGTAATTTTCTGCTTCGGCTGAGAATAAATTATGTTTTCAATTACACTCAGATATTTTATTTGTGTTTGTTTTTGTTGATTGTTTTATTCTTCATTGTCCTCATCTACGTAGTTGAATTGTAGTTCTTTACCGTCTGTTCCGTAGATGCATGCTGTTCCACTATATGTAGAGTCTACGTTGTTGTATTCTGTGATTTATTTTCTTCCATTCTTTACTCCTTCGTTTATCATTGTCCCTTTTAATTATGCTTTAAGCCTTAGCTTCTGTAGTCTGCGTTAATGCTTACGTATTCATGTGTCAAATCACAGCCCCACGCTGTTGCTGTGCAATCACCCATTTTTACGTCTGCAATGGCTGTTACTTCATTTTCTGACAAAATCTTTGTTGCCTTTGCTTCGCTGTAGTCTGTAGCCATTCCGTTTTCTACTATTTTAAGTTTGCCTGCTTTGCTTTCAAAATAAATATCTACTTTTTCAGGATCAAACTTGGCTGTTGAATATCCCATTGCACAAAGGATTCTTCCCCAGTTAGCATCATGTCCGTAGATTGCTGCTTTTGTAAGGCTTGATGTTACAATTGACTTAGCAAGTGTTACTGCCTGTTCTTTGCTTTGTGCATTTACGATTTTTACTTCAAATAAAGCTGTTGCACCTTCTCCGTCTCCTGCTATTTTCTTAGCTAAAAATTCATTTACTGCGTGAAGTGCCTCTACAAATTTATAATAATCTTCGTTTTTCTCTGTAATTTCAGGGTTGTCTGCCAAACCATTAGCTAATAACAATACTGTATCATTAGTTGATGTGTCACCATCTACTGAAATCATATTAAATGTATCTTTAATGTCACCACTTAATGCTTCGTATAACATTGACTTTGAAATTTTTACGTCAGTCATTATAAAACCTAACATTGTACACATATTAGGATGAATCATTCCTGAACCTTTGCACATTCCTCCGATTGTGCATGTTTTTCCGCCAATTTCAAATTCAAAAGCTATTTCCTTTGGAATTGTATCTGTTGTCATAATGGCTTCTGCTGCCAAATGACCACCATCTAAACTTTCGTCTAATGTTGGTGCAAGTAACTGGATTCCTTTTGTTATTTTGTCCATTGGAAGCTGGGCTCCAATAACACCTGTTGAAGCTACAAGTACCTGTCTTTTTTCTATATCTAATGCTTTAGCTGTTGCTTCTGCCATTTGTTCGCAGTAATCCATTCCTATTTTGCCTGTACATGCGTTGGCTACACCACTGTTACATACTACTGCATGAACATAATCTGATGTGTAAATTGTATCTCTGTCCCAGATTACAGGAGCTGCTTTTACCTGATTTGTTGTAAATGTTCCTGCGGCAACACATGGTGTGCTGCTATATATCATTGCCATATCTTTTTTGTCTTTTTTAATTCCGGCTTTTAAGCCCATGGCTGCAAAGCCTTTTGGAGCTGTAACGCCACCTTTGATTTTTTTCATGGTTAAATTCCTTTCGTTTAGTTTTTTGCTACTTTTATGTTCAGCTCGATTACGTGCTTCGCACTTCATCTCGCTGTGTTTATGTTTGTTATTACCTTGGGAACGAAGTTTTCTTTCAAAAGGAACTGTGTTCCTTTTGAAACCACAGCTACTGCTGTGGTTTTGTACAAATAGTAATGGGCATCCTTGCAAGCAAGCTTGCAGATGCCTATTTCTATTTGTACAGAAATCTTCTGTATTTGTGTTTTATGGGAACATTGGTACTTGTTGTAAGCCTTCGTTTTCCGGTAATCCAAACATTATGTTCATATTTTGCACTGCCTGGCCTGCTGCTCCTTTTACCAGGTTGTCCATAGCTCCCATCATTATTATTCTTCCTGTTCTTTCGTCTACTTTGAAGCTTACGTCCACAAAGTTGCTTCCTTCTACCCATCTTGTTTCAGGTGGTGTGCTATTTTCGAGTACTCTTACAAAGTATTCGTCTTTGTAGTATTTGTCGTATACTGCTTTTACTTCTTCATATGTCATCGGTTTCTTTAATGTGGCATATGATGTTGCAAGGATTCCCCTCTGCATTGGTATTAAGTGTGGTGTAAAGTTTATCATTACTTCTTCACCTGCTGCATAGCTTAACTGTTCTTCGATTTCAGGTGTATGTCTATGTGTTGCAACACCGTATGCTTTGCAGTTTTCGTTTACCTCACAGAATAAGTTGTTTACTTTTGCTCCACGTCCTGCTCCTGATGTTCCTGACTTAGCATCTATTATTATTGATTTTGGATCTACCAATCCTTCTTTTACCATTGGATATATTGATAAGAAGCTACATGTTGGGAAGCATCCTGGATTTGCTATTAATCTTGCATCTTTTATTTTGTCTCTGTTTACTTCGCATAATCCATATACTGCTTCTTCTATAAACTGTGGGCTCTGGTGTTTGATTCCATACCACTTTTCATATGTAGCAACATCTTTTATTCTAAAGTCTGCACTCAAATCTATTATTTTTACTTTTTTAAGAATTTCTTCATTAACTAATGAGCCACATAATCCCTGTGGTGTTGCTGTAAATATTACATCTACTGCGTCAGCTAATTCTTCCATATTGTCATCCATGCATTTTGCATCTACTATCTGAAACATATTTTTAAATACATCTGCATATTTTTCATCAACGTAGCTTCTTGAACCAAACCAGACTACTTCTGCCTCTTTATGCTGCTGTATTAATCTTACTATTTCTGCTCCTGCATAACCAGTTGAGCCTATAATACCAACTTTAATCATAACTAACCTCTTTCATTATTAATATGTAATTCTTTTTGGGTTAAATGTTTTGTTATTCAATCCATCTCTTTATTTTAGTATTTTCCTTATTAAAATACAACATTTTTATATGTGCATTAATAAATATACATCTTTTGTGTATATTATGCAAGTGATTTGCATAAAAATACATAATAACACATTTTTCCCTTGCATTTTATGCATATATGCTGTATAGTATCACGTGAAAAGAAAAAGTGGATGCAATATTCCACTGTTTATTATATTTATTTTTATGGAGGATTTTAAAATGGCAAAGGAAAAAGTTATTCTTGCTTACTCAGGCGGACTTGATACTACTGCTATCATCCCTTGGTTAAAGGAAAATTATGATTATGATGTAGTCTGCTGTTGCGTGGACTGTGGACAGGGAAATGAATTAGACGGACTTGAGGAAAGAGCTAAGTATTCAGGTGCTGCTAAATTATATATAGAAGATATTACTGATGAATTTTGTGATGATTACATCATTCCATGTGTTCAGGCAGGTGCTGTATATGAAAACAAATATCTTTTAGGTACTTCTATGGCTCGTCCTGGAATTGCTAAGAAGTTAGTTGAAATTGCAAGAAAAGAAGGTGCTGTTGCCATTTGTCATGGTGCTACAGGAAAAGGTAACGACCAGATTCGTTTCGAACTTTCTATTAAAGCTCTTGCTCCTGATATTAAGATTATCGCTCCTTGGAGAGACAGTAAGTGGAAATTACAGTCACGTGAAGATGAAATCGAATATTGCAAGCAACATGGTATTGATCTTCCTTTTGGAACTGATCAGAGCTACAGCCGTGACCGTAACCTTTGGCACATTAGCCATGAAGGTCTTGAACTTGAAGATCCTGCTAATGAACCAAACTATGACCACCTTTTAGTTTTAGGGGTTTCTCCTGAAAAAGCTCCTGATGAACCTGAATATGTTACAATGACATTTGAAAAAGGTGTTCCAACATCAGTTAACGGAAAGAAGATGAAGGTTTCAGATATTATCCGTGAATTAAACAGACTTGGTGGAAAACATGGCATCGGTATTATTGATATTGTTGAAAACCGTGTTGTTGGTATGAAATCACGTGGTGTTTATGAAACTCCTGGTGGAACAATTCTTATGGAAGCTCACAAGCAGCTTGAAGAATTAGTTCTTGACAGAGCTACAATGGAAACTAAGAAGGATATGGGTAACAAGTTATCACAGATAGTTTACGAAGGAAAATGGTTCACTCCTCTTTGTGAAGCAGTTTGCGCTTTCGTTAAATCAACACAGGAATATGTTACTGGTGAAGTTAAATTCAAACTTTACAAAGGAAACATTATCAAGGCAGGAACAACTTCTCCATATTCATTATATAGCGAAAGTCTTGCATCATTTACAACTGGCGAATTATATGATCACCATGATGCTGACGGATTCATTACATTATTCGGCTTACCACTTAAGGTTAGAGCAATGAAGATGTTAGAATTAGAAAAAAATAAAACAAATCAGGAATAATTAATCAAAATTAATTAAATGATTCTTATAAAAATATCCGATTATTGATTTTTTTCAATAGTCGGATATTTTTTATTTTTTACCCCTATAATTTTCATGCACTTTTATCACTTTCTATAGTTGTAATTTCTTTACACCCCTACCTTTTTATAGTAGAATATAGATATTAATGTAAAGACGGTTAGAAATCGTTTTTTTATTGTTTATATTTGAAAAATACTAATGTTGTTGTATCTATATTCTGAAGGCAATAACATTTCAGACTTTAAATAAAAGTACAAATTTATAAAGGTTATTAATATGAAAGATTCAATTATAAAGTTTAGAAGTTTTTTGTTAGCACATATTAAGAATCCAAGTTTGCAAACACTTATTAAAGGCTTAATAAGTTACGAAATGCTTACTTATGTTTTTTTCGGCATTGGTACTGCCATTGTTGACTACCTTGTATTTACTTTTTTTAATGCAGGTAAGGTCAGTGCCCTTATTGCCAATATTATTTCAACATTTTGTGCTATCATTTTTTCTTATGTCACAAATAAGCGATGGGTGTTCAAAAGTAAGACCAGCGGTTTTATGGAAGTTCTACATGAGTTTTTGCGCTTTGCCAGAGCCCGTATAGCTACTTTAATAATGAGCGAAGTTATTATTTTTGCTTCAGTTGCTATTTATGGAAATAACCAGAAAGTCAACCAGATTTCAAAACTTATTTCTATGGTTCTTACGGTTATTTTAAATTATATTATCAGTAAATTATTTATTTTCAATGATAGAAAGGAGCTTATTAATGAAAACAAATAGTAAAAAGTTTTCTATTAAGGATTGGTTTGAAAAAAATAAGTTATATATACTTGCTTTTGTATTGCCTATTTTATCTATGTTAATAGTCTACTATTTTAAGGATATTTTCCCATTTGGTGACCAAATGTATCTTCGAAGTGACTGTTATCATCAGTACACACCTTATTTAGAAATACTTCAACAGAAACTTAAAGACGGGGGAAGCCTTTTTTATACTTGGGAAATCGGCGCCGGTATGAACTTTATGGCGGTTGCCGCTTATTATCTTACAAGTCCCCTTAACCTACTTGCCATTATCTGGCCGGGTTATATGGCTGATATGGTAAGCTTTTTCATCGTATTAAAGATGGGACTTGCCGGATTTTCAGTATGCTACTATCTTACAAAACGTTTTGGTCAGAAAAATATTTCTTCCGTAGTTTTCGGTATGGCATACGCTTTATCAGCTTATTTTGCAGCATTTAGCTGGAACATTATGTGGCTTGACTGTATGTGGTTACTTCCATTTATTGTTCTTGGTCTTGAAAAATTAGTTAACGAAAAGAAATGCAAAATGTACTGCATTTCACTTGCACTTGCAATTTTCTCTAACTATTACATTGGCTTAATGATTTGCATTTTCAGCATTATTTATTTTGTTTACTTATTCTGCATTGTTGAATTTGATGAAACTGTTGAAAAAACTAAAGCAAGACTTCTTATTTTAAAAGACTATGCAATTTACTCAATACTTGGCGGTGCTCTTGCAGCATGCGTTATCTTACCAGAGTATTTTTCATTGTTAACTACTAAGTCTGCTGATTCAAGTTTCCCAACAACTTTGGAAGAAACTGTTTCAATGCTTTATATGATTTTCAGATCATTAATATGTATTCCTGTTGCAGATTTAAAATATTATCCTGAACCTAATATTTATTGTTCAGTAGCTATTTTTATACTTATTCCATTATTCTGGATGTGTAAAAAAATTAATGTTAAAGAAAGAATTGGCAAAACCGTTATTGCCTTGATTATGCTTTTAAGCTTTGGTCTTAATATTCCTGCATATATCTGGCACGGATTCCATTTTCCTAACAGCTTGCCTTGTAGACAGTCTTTCCTTTATATTTTCCTTATTCTTACTATGTGCTATGAGGCATTTCTGTATATTAGGGAATATGAGCCAAAACATATTGCATGGGCTACAGGCGGTTCAGTAGCTTTGGTATTTTTACTTGACCAGTTATTTAAAGACGCTTCTATTTTCAGCGATTTGGAAATTGAGACAAGCATTGTAAAGATTATTTACTTTAGTCTTTTGTTTATAGTTGTATATGCCTGTCTTATTGTCTGGTATAAGAAAGCACCTAAGCTTAAACCTTTCCTTTCATATTTGATGGTTCTGATTGTATTCTGTGAATTAACTTTGAATATGAATGTTACAGGTATTCCAAGTACATCAGGAAGAAAAGGTTACTACGAAGCTACTAAGGCTTACGACCAGTTAAATGATATTACTAAGAAAGATGCAGATTCTCAGAACGTTAAATATTACAGAACTGAATCTGCTGTCCACACTACAAGAAATGATGGTGCCCGTTTTAATTACAATAGTATTTCAACATTTTCATCTGTATTATCTGCTAATATTCAGGATTACTTTGATTCAATGGGATTACAGACTTCATACAATGCATGTTCATACTATGGTCATACACCACTTACAGCATCATTGTTCTCAATAAAATATGAATATTCAACAGGAGAGCCATCTCTCCCTAATAATGTATCATTGCTTAACAGCGCTTCTTACAATTTAGAAAGTGGTGGAAATTCAACTGTTTATGCATATGAATATAATAACACATTACCATTAGGCTTCTTAATTAATTCAAGTTCAATTGCAAAGATGAACTCTGAAGCCGGTGATCCATTTACAATGCAGAATAACTTTGCAACTTCTGCAGTAAACGGCGGACAGATGATTTTCCATAGATTAAAGACAGACGGTACTAATTCAATTACTGCTCAGTATAATCTTGAAGAAAATGATACAGCTAATAAGAGCGGCACAAAAGTTTATGATATATACTTCTACTGCGAAACATCTGCTGAAACTTTAACTGCTACTGTTTCTAATGGAAGCATTCAGGACAAGTCTTTTGTTTCAAGTAGTGTTACAACTTCTACTTCAAAAACTTTTGATTCTGCTAACCAGAATTATATTTGTCATCTTGGAAATGTTCCTGAAGGTGCAACAATTAGCATTTCCGCAAGTGACAACACAGCCATCTCAGCCATGTACGCTTATGCATTTGATGAAACTGCCTGGGAATATGACTACAATCTTTTAAATGCTAATCCTTATCAGGTAACATCATTTAGCGATACAAAGATTGAAGGAACACTTACAACAGACAAGGGCAATTTGTTATACACTTCAATTCCTTATGACAAAGGTTGGTCTGTATATGTTGACGGACAGAAAGCTAATACAACAGCTATATGCAAGGGTGCTCTTACAGGTGTAATGGTTACTGCCGGAACACACCAGATTACATTTAAATATACTCCTAGAGGATTCTTCCAGGGAATTATAATTTCAATAATTTCACTTTTAATTCTGTTGGGATTAATATTTAAAGACCGCATATTAGAATTAATCACAGGAAAAAAGAAAGGCTCAAAAGTACCTTCAAAAAAACCACAGGTTCAAAAAGCTGTGGCAAATGAGGAGCCAAAAGTTTCAAAATAAGAACAATAACATATTGATTATTTGTAATTAATATTACTAAAAACCACCCGTTGGATTCGGGTGGTTTTCTTATTTTTCTCAAATTACTGTAATAAATAATTGTTTTTCGGTTTATTCTCCATAGTCTGCACTTCCTAATTGTGAATCTGAACTCTTATTGTTTGTCTTCTTTTCTCTTTTCCAATGTTATAGTCAATATTCCACCTGCTGTAATAAAGAAAACTATCATCCACAATGTTATGTTACTGTTCTCACCTGTTTTTGGAGTATTATTATTCACAGATGTTGTTATGTATTGTGTTTCAGTTTCTGTTGGATTAACCATTGTTATCGTTTCTTCTGTAGTTGCTTCTGTTCTTGAAGTTGTCGATACCTGTTCTACTGTAGTTGCTTCTGTTCTTGAAGTTGTCGGTACCTGTTCTACTGTAGTTGTTTCCTGATTAGTTGTAACCTGTTCTGTTGTGGTCGTTTCAGGGATAGTTGTTGTTGTTTCAGGAGTTGGCTTTAACTGAAGGGCCTTAATTGCATCTTCAATAGCTTTTGCCATTGCGTCAACTGCTGACTGTTCAGTATAGTCTTTATCGCGAACAACTGCATCTATAGCTGATGTTACCGCTTTAAAATCTATATAATCATCTTTATTTAAAACATTCGCCTTGGCAATAGCTTCATCTACTTTCGAATAATCTGCCTGAAACAGATATTTTTGATTATATGTTGAATATATAAGGCTATAATGAGCATTGTCCCAAACCTGTCCAATGATATGCATAACTCCTAACTGATTTGAACTGTCAATAATAAATGCCGGATATGTTGGAAAATGAATTTCATCTCTATCGTACAACTTCTGTGGAAGTGTATCTGTGTTTCCGGTTTTAGGATTTATGTAATATATACAAATATCTTCCTGTTTAAATTCTTTTACCTTTCCATCTTTATCTTTCCAGATTCCATCTTTTGATTTTTCATAGTCCTCGCCATCTATTGTAATATTGGTTATATTTGTATTTAATGGTTCATATAGAAGTGCTGTAATATATGTCGGAATACCATCTTTAGACACTATTGAATACTTAGTATCTCCTGTTTTTGAAACATCTGCTAATTCTGTATTTACCAAACCATTCTGCTCATCATTAGAAATCTTATAAATCTTTCCATTATTGTAATATGCTATTCCCGGAATATCAGAATCAATAACTGATGCATATGTGCTTCCATCTGTAAGTTTTTTTACATCATTTCCATTATCTATAGCCATCTTTAATGTGGACGATTTATATTTGCCAAAATAATAATTTTTCTTCACAACTTTTTCAGCCATTACGTCATAAATATTTATCTGCTCAGTTGGTTCATCCCAAACCGTCACTACATCATTACCTACTTTTGCAATTGCATAGGATGATATGTAATTACAATCTCTTGCAAAGACCATTGGAATAAGCCTTCCATTTTCATCAGTAACATTATCTTCTGAATAAAATGTATTATTATCAGGGTTATAGTAAAAACCTTCTATTCCATATGCTTTCTTGTCTTCTGTATCATAGTACACTATCCATGATACAAGAAACTTTCCATCAATCTCTGTTACCTTCGGAGTATATGTACTAATATTCTCTGAATCATAATAAGAAACATTAGTATTTTTAAATTCAACATTTGATGTACTGTCAAAGACAGCAAGAGATACTCGCATAGATTTTGCAATATCTTCACTGGTACTTGATTCTGTAAACTCTTTAGTAGCATTTGTCCAAACAATTATGCCCTTATCATTACCTGAATATACAAAAGGTTCCATATCCAAAGTACCGTCATCCTCAACAGATACCGGTACTGACCATCTTTCGTCTGTACCTATGGCATACACAACTTCAGGACAATTAATCTCACTCCTATCTCCTTTATCCGTAATGAAAGCCATTATTTTTCTTGTAGTATTAGGAATAGATGTCAACGTTATTTTGTCCTTACTATATGTGCCTTCCTGTAATAACGTATTAGAAACATTACTGTCCTGAGCAGATATTATAGCCGGCATAGTACCAGCTAACAACGCAACAGACAAAAAAAACGCCCACAACCTTCTCTTAATATATTTCACTTTTTTCATAAAACTCCTCCTTTACTTAAACATTTACAATTTCAAAGTTCATTCTTAAACCTTGTCCGTTTGACTTATTTTTTTCATATGTAACTTGAAACTATCAATTTAATAAAATCCGTATCATCTGTATCTATAAATAATTTTACAATATGAACTTGTGAAAGTAAATACGAACGTTTTGCAAAAGGGAGCATATCATTTTTAAACTTCTCTCTATCTTTTTATATTGTACCGCCAAAGAGAAGATGACTGCAAACAATAGGCAGATTTTCGAAATTTTGCGAGTATAGTGTACAGCGATAAACTTACTGTTTGAGCCGAAGGCGAGTTTAAGTTTTCGCTGTACAATAGACGACGGAGCAAAATAAGAAAATCAACGTGTTTGAAGGCATCTTCTCTCTTCGATACATAAAACACAATAGGGAGCATAAAAATTATATGCTCCCTTCTTACAATAATTACTATTTCTTGTTTAGTTCCTTTGAAATCGTGTTGTACACTGTCATTAAATTTACAGCTTTCACATTTTCATCTGTTGACAATTTAATCTTCTTTGCCTGATCATCATTAAAGTTTACATCTATATCTTTCAGATATTTAGAATACTTGTCATTAAAATATGTCTGCTGTGCATTCTTTATGATTTCTTCTTTGTTTTTTTCTGTTTCACTCTTTAAATAACTGTTTACACAATATACAAGATAATAATCTTTTCCATCCTGTATAATGCTGCTTATTTCCGAATTGCTTAAGTTAAAAGCACTCTTTTCATATGTTTTAGTGGCCTCATTTTTCTTTAATATTTTCTCAAACACGTTATCTTCACTATACTGCTTTGCTTCTCTGGCAAATGTCTGATAACCACCTTTTACAAGGTCTGTAACTGTTTTAAGTGTGCTTTTAATCTTGTCTTCTTTAGTATTGTCAGTATTCATTCTGATGTACTGAATCTTCATTACTCTTGCTTCTTCATCGCTAATCTTTGCGTCTGCTTCTGCTGCCAGTGCATCGTAAACCTTGTCCGCCAAATAATAATTCTTATACAAGCTTTCCACGTTTTCCTGTGAAGCTCCGGTATATTCTTTTTCCTGACTTGTTAAGGATTTATAATACTCTGCCGCTTTAGTCTTAATCATACTGCTTTCATCTGTTGACAGGGAAATATTTCTTTCCTTTGCCATTGAAGCTAATGTATACTTAACTGTTATGTCTTCTTTAACCTTTTGCATTACATATGACTGCAGTGTCTGATTGTCGCTTACTTTGGCATTCCAATCTACTTTGCCACCAAAGTCTGCCTTGTAAGTTCCTGCTGTATCCATAAGAACAAGCATATATTCCTGTTTTGAACATACTTCTTTGTCTATTTTAAACATTTCACTGCTGCCAAGCCCCACTATCTTACCGATAACAGGTGTTTTTGAATTAAAACTGCATCCAGTAAGACTGCTTACTGACAATGTCACAACCAAACCTAATGCTACTATTTTCTTTTTCATAAGTTCTCCTTACATTCGTATTATATCTTCCAAAATCGTATTAACATTCTCTGCTATGTGTTTAGCTGAACGTCTTACCTCACTGTCTGCCCACTGCATTGCATAACTAAAATATGCATGGCCAAACATTTCAATGTCATTGTATCCGCCGCCAAAAACGACTGTATCTTCTTCTGATGAATTAAACACATGCTGTAAAACCTGAATGGCATTACCTTTTGTTACATACTTTGCTGTAAGATATAGCTGTTCAGGGTTGGAAATTGCCACATTTGCATTCTTTGAGAATTTCTTATAGAAATACTCATATGAAGTCTGGTCAAAGCCTTTCTTTGCAAAAATAGTAATCTTGTTAATTTCACCCTTCATTGACTTTGTATCTTTTTCCTTTTCAGGTTCAATTCCCATTGTTCTCAAATAATTAATAAAATCAATATCTCTTGTTGTTACAACTGCATTTCTCTCACCTGAAAATAATAACTTATAATCCCTGTTCTTTTCCAGTTCATTTGCCACTTCAAGACACACAAGTCTGTCCAATGGAGTCTTACTTATAACTTTATCACGATATATAACTGATCCGCCATCATTACATATGTACACAATGTGGTCCTTTGCTTTTCCAAACATAGGATATACTGCGTCATAATTACGTCCTGTTGCCACAGCAAAATAGACGCCTTTTTCCTTTAATTCCATTATCAATTCAATGGTTTCTTCCTGAACCATCTTTTCCCCGTTAGGAACTAATGCTGTTTCTAAATCACTAACTACAAAATTAATCATTACTTCACCATTTATTTTCTTATTTGTTTAACTGTTGAATATTTTCCATAAACATATATGCCTGACATATTCCTGTAGGCCATTACTTTATAATAATACGTCTTTCCTTTCAAAAGTCCAGTATTATTATAAGAAATTTTTGTCTGTTTTTTTATTTCTTTTATTTTTGTATATTTTCCTGTTTTGCTTTCACTTCTGTAGATAACATATCCACTGGCACCAGCCACCTTTTTCCAATAAAGTTTTGCACCTTTTGCAGTTGACTTTATTGATGTTATTTTCACTTTGGCTGGCTTTGGATATGCCTTTGAAGCCTTAGACTTACTTCCCTTATAAGTTGTTTTTCCAACCTTCTTATACCCTTTTATTTTATAATAGTATTTCTGTCCCGTTACAAGATTTTTATCTTTATAAGACACTGTAGTTCCACTTACTTTGGCTATAGTCTTATATTTTGAACCGGAAGTTTTTCTATATATCCAATATCCTGTTACATCACCAAGTTTGTTCCATGTAAGTTTAATACTATTGTATCCATTGTTTGTTGCCTTTATTGTAGCTGTTCCCGGTACAACCTTAACCTTACACGTAACTTTTTTACCATTGGCAGTTGTAGCTGTTACTGTACATTCTCCAACTGACTTTGCGTAAACATTTCCTCTTGATGTAACCTTTGCTATTTTTTTGTTAGATGACTTCCATGTAACATTTCCATCTGTTGTATTATTTGGAGTTACTGTAGCCTTTAATTTTTCTTTTGTTCCATTTTTTAAATTTAATGTTGTCTTGTTAAGTTTTATACCTGTTGCATGTATACTTTTTGCCAAAACATTTATTGTTGACACACTACTTTTTCCTGCTGCAGTAAAACCGTGTATTGTTACAGTTCCTGCGCCTATGCCTTTAACATTTCCTGCATCATCTACTGTTGCTATTGCCGGGTTGTCTGACAAATAATAAACTCGTTCAGATGTCTTTAAAGTTGTAGGAAGCTTCAATCTTCCTGCTTTTGCAATAGTATATTCACCTTTTAAGCTTACATATGCTGCCGAAACATATCCTATGTATTTTTTTCCATCTTTCACAAAACTAACTTTGTACCAATACGGATTACTTAGCCATCTTACTCCATATTCAATGTCTGTATTAGAAACTTCTGTAACTGTAACTGCCTGATTCTTTGGTAAAACACCAACTGCATCATACGAAGTTGCAGGACCTTTTCTAACATTTACGTCACTATTTGCCACACCTTTTTTGTTTCCGCTTATTCCAAGTGTAATTGTATTACTTTCATTTGGCATATTATTAAATACAGGTATAACAAATGTTTTGGCATGAGCAGCTATTCCAAGGCTTTGGTAAGCATCTGCCGTTGACGCTGCTTCTGATGCGGCACCTGATATGTTAGTCATATATTGGTGTGTATAAATTGAATATGTACCATTGCTCTTCACATTAAATCTTTGAAGATACATAGTATTCTGTCCTGCGTTAATGTACTTTTCGCCTAAATACTGTGCCCCACCTAAAATAGATTTCTCTGGTGTGTTCCAAGGTCTTTGATAAGTACTTCCTGACTTTGCCCATTTTAAACCGTTGGCAATTGGATTAGCACTTGATGTAGCTCCAATATTATAAAAATTATAAATTCCTGTATATGTCTTTGAATATGTACCTGTAACACTTCCGCTGGCACCCATTCCTGCGTATTTTGAATTAGCTTTAGAACCAATTTCCTGCAAAATTTTTGAGGCAATATGATACGCACTTACCTTTGCATTCTTTGCAGCAGTCATAATCTGTGCTGAATACAAAGTATTAGTTGTCTGATACTTTCCGGCCGTATCAATGTATCCTATATTGTTTTTATACATAAACGAACCCTGAAGTATTGCTTCAACACCTGCCTGTGTCTGAGATGAACTGTCATATGCCAACTGTTCAAACATATATATGTGGTTTTCATCCAAAAAGTTTCTTGGATCCATAAAATATGCCACACAATTCTTTGATGCACTAACCCATGAAGCTCCATCTTTTGCTATGTACTTACCTGTAGATGCATTATAATCTCCAGCCAGATTTGACTTTAAATACTTACTATACGCATTCTCTATAAGGCTTCTGTTATGACTTGCCTCATTTTCAACGGCTGTAAAAAAATCCACGCCTGTGTTATCCGGTACAAACTTCCAGTTAGGGTATTTATTATGAAGTTTTCTTAAATATGTTTTATAACTAGCTGGAAAACCATTAATGCTTGTCTCAAAAGCGTCTGCTGCCTTAACTGTTGTATCCACTATTCCTGCATAATTTTCCAAACCTGTAACCAATGCAATAATTAATATTACTGCAAGTATTTTCCGTATTAGTCCTTTCTTCAAATAAATCACCCTATCCTTTGTATAACAAGGTTTATGCCTTAGATGCACGAACCTTTACTCCTTTAGTTCCTCTTTTTCCGATTTTAAGCTTCCTTAAATCAACGGTTTTTCCGTTACATTTTACCACCTCATTATCCCCCGTATCAAGAAGGTAAACTTTAGAAACAAAATCTCCATCATTTAGTTTAATACCCTTAACTCCCAATGTAGCCTTCTTCATTTCAGGCACTTCCTTAAGTGGGAATCTTAAGAATATTCCTTCTTCTGTCTGTAGCACAAGAATCTCTCTTGTATACTGTAATTCCTGTTCCTGTCCTACATCCATTGATGCAGTTGTATCAAACAATTCCATCTGTTCAAAATCTAATGGTTCAAAATCATCTGAGCCACCTGTTAACATTACAGGCATTTCTTCAACCTGTTCTTCTGAAATCTGCTTATTTGATACTCTTGTTATTTTAACTGAAACAACCTCATCATCTTTTCCAAGTTTTGTGGCAAGCATTGTTTTTCTGTTTGTTTCAAACTCGTTTCCATCTACTAACTTAATCATACCATTTTTAGTTGTAAACAAAAGTTTCTTATCTTTTATCATATCAAAACTTACAAGTGTCACTATGCTTTCACCTTGGCTACTGTAATTTCCAAGATTATCAATAGGTATCCCTTTCTCCCTAACCTTCTTAGTTGGAATGGCTGATACCTTAATCTGATGAACATTTCCATTATCTGTAAAGATACAAATACTATCTGTGTTCATACATCTGAAATAATATTTATTCTCTTTCGTAACAGATTCAATGTTTCTGTCAAATGCTGCCGGATCAAGAAGTTTTGAATATCCAAACTTATCCTGAACAAAAACAACTTCCTGTTCAACAAAAGCATTCTCATCAAATACAGCTTCCTTGCCATCTTCAATAAGAGTCTTTCTAGGCAATGCATATTCTTTCTTAATGGCTTTAAGATCTTTTTTGATAGTCTTAGTCATTGTTTTTCTATTTCCAAGAATATCCTCATACTGACCGATTTTGTCCATTAGTTCTTCATATTCTTTCTGAAGAGCTAATATTTCAAGTCCTATTAACTTAGATAATCTAAGTTCCAAAATAGCCTGTGCCTGACGCTCTGTAAAAGAAAGATTTCCTGCAAGAATCTCAGACTCAGGATTTTTAAACTTAATATCATCAGTTTTTCCATGTACAAGACATGCCTTAACCTGTTTCTGACTCTGTGAACCTCTGATTATTTCAATAATCAAATCAATAATGTTTGTTGCCTTAATAAGACCTTCCTTAATCTCTTTTTGTTCTAATGCCTTATTAAGAAGTGTTGTATATTTACGCTGTGCCAGTTCATACTGGAAATCAACGTTATATTTTATAATACTCTTAAGTCCCATAACTTCCGGTCTTCCATCAGCTATTGCTAACATATTTACACCAAAAGTATCTTCTAACTTAGTTTTTTTATATAAAATATTTTTTAATTTTTCAACATCGGCACCTTTTTTAAGCTCTAAAACAATACGAATACCGTTTTCATCTGAGCCGTTTGAAATGTCAACAATGTCTGTTGTCTTTTTTGTTTCTACTAAATCAATTACATCTGAAATAAACTTTCCAATACCTGCACCAATCATAGTATAAGGTATTTCTGTTATAACAAGTTTATCCTTTTCTCTGCCTTTGCCTTTTTCAAATTCTAATTTTCCACGAAGCTTAAGCTTTCCTGTTCCGTTTTCGTAAATGTCCTTTAAGTCTGACTTATTGGCTACAATACCACCTGTTGGAAAATCAGGTCCCGGCATAATCTGTAATAATTCTTCAGTTGTAATATTATTATTATCCATATATGCAATAACTGCATCTACAACTTCTCCAAGATTATGTGTTGGAATGTTAGTCGCCATACCTACAGCAATACCTTCAGCTCCGTTAACCAAAATATTTGGTACTCTTACAGGAAGAACTGATGGTTCTTTTTCTGTTTCATCAAAGTTTGGTACAAAATCAACTACATCCTTATCCAAATCTGCCAAATACACATCCTGTGTAAATTTCTTAAGTTTTGCCTCTGTGTAACGCATTGCCGCAGCACCGTCACCCTCAATTGAGCCGAAGTTTCCGTGACCGTCAACTAATGCCATTCCCTTTTTAAAGTCCTGAGCCAAAACTACTAATGTTTCATATATTGAACTATCTCCATGAGGATGGTACTTACCCATTGTATCACCAACAATACGGGCTGACTTACGATGTGGTTTATCATAATTAAGACCTAACTGGTCCATTGCGTAAAGTACACGTCTTTGTACAGGCTTAAGTCCGTCTCTTGCATCCGGAAGTGCTCTTGCACAAATAACACTCATGGCATAATCTATATAGCTTTTCTGCATTACTTCAGAATACTCTGTTTTTATAATCTGCTCTGCCATTTATTTCTCCTAAATATCTAATTCTGCGTCTGTTGCGTGAGTATAAATAAAATTACGTCTTGGTGCAACTTCACTTCCCATTAACATACTTGTTACATCTGATGCCATTTTTGCATCTTCAATTTCTACCTGCTTCAAAATTCTTGTCTCCGGATTAAGTGTAGTTTCCCATAACTGTTTTGGATCCATTTCACCTAAACCTTTATATCTTTGAAGTGTAAATCCTGTATGATGTTTTCTATATTTTTCTAATGCCTTATCATCATATAAATACTCGCCTTCCCCCTTCTTAGGCACAACCTTGTAAAGAGGAGGTGTAGCAATATAAATATGTCCATGAGTTATAAGTTCAGGCATAAATCTATAGAAAAATGTTAATAACAATGTGTCAATATGAGCTCCGTCAACATCCGCATCAGTCATAAGAATAATTTTGTTGTATCTTAATTTTTCTATGTCAAAATCATTTCCATAACCTTCAGAAAAACCACAACCAAAAGCATTAATCATTGTTTTTATTTCTGCATTGGCCAATACCTTATCCATTGAAGCCTTTTCAACGTTAAGAATCTTTCCTCTTATTGGCATAATAGCCTGTGTCTTTCTGTTTCTTGCGCTTTTAGCTGAGCCTCCGGCAGAATCACCCTCCACTATAAAGATTTCACATTCTTCCGGTTTTCTGCTTTCGCAGTTTGAAAGTTTACCATTACTGTCAATTGAAAACTTACTTTTTGAAAGAAGATTTGTTTTTGTTCTCTCTTCTGCTTTTCTGATTTTTGCTGACTTTTCAGCACAACTAATTACATTTTTTAATGTTTCTAAGTTTTTATCAAAGAATAATGTAAGCTGTTCTCCGGCAATTGATTTTGTTACCTTTTCCGCATCCGGGTTATCAAGCTTAGTCTTTGTCTGTCCTTCAAATCTTGGATCAGGATGCTTTACTGCAACTACAGCCACAAGACCGTTTCTTACATCAGCTCCCGTAAAGTTATTATCTTTCTCTTTTAATATACCAAGTTCTCTTGCATACTGATTAATTGTAGAAGTCAAAATTGACTTAAAGCCTGTAATATGTGTACCACCTTCCTGTGTATAAATATTATTACAGAAACCTGAAATATTTTCTGTAAAATCATTAATATACTGGAAAGCAATTTCTACTTCTATGCCGTCTTGCTCTTTCTTAAAATAAATAATGTCAGTAACTTTTTCCTTCTCTTTGTTCATATCGGAAATAAAAGCCTTAATTCCGTTTTCTTCGTGGAAAGTTACTTCTTCTTCCTCTCCTACTCTTTTGTTTATAAAAATAATTGTAAGATTAGGATTTAAATATGCTGTTTCATGCAATCTGCTCTTAATTGCATCAGCCTTAAAAAATATTTTTTCAAAAATCTCTGCATCAGGGAAAAATGAAACTTTAGTTCCCGTATCATTCTTTCGGCACTTTCCTACTTCTTTTAAATCATAACAAACCTTTCCCTGTTCATATCTCTGGTTGTATATTTTTCCATCTCGTTTTACATTAACTTCAAGCCATAAAGATAATGCGTTAACAACTGATGAACCAACTCCGTGAAGACCTCCGGAAATCTTGTAGTTTCCATCTCCAAATTTACCACCTGCATGTAAAGTTGTAAAAACAACTTCGACTGCGGGTCTTCCAACCTGTTCATTAATGTCAACCGGAATTCCTCGTCCGTTATCTTCAACTGTAGCTGAACCATCTTTTTCAAGTGTTACTGTAATCTCTGAACAGTACCCTGCCAAATGTTCGTCAACTGAGTTGTCCACTATTTCATATATTAAATGGTTTAATCCTTTAGTTCCAACACTTCCAATATACATTCCCGGTCTTTTTCTAACCGGATCCAGTCCTTCCAGTACGGAAATGCTATTGCCATCATAATTATTTGCCATTATATTACTACCTTCTGCTATTATTGCTGTTATTTTTTTATTATTTTCCTACTATTCTTTAGTAGCTCTGCTTATGCCAAATTCTATTTCTGTCAAATTCTATTTTTTCTTAAAAAATCCACTTCCAAAATGTTTACGAAGTAGTCTGTCCTCATTTTCAAAATGGGCAAAATCATTAAATCTTTCAACGTGATATGTTTTGCTTTTTTCATCATATAAAAGCTGTGAAATACTGCAGTTTTCAATCTGTCTTCCAACTGCAAGCCAGTTCTTATATGGAGCACCCATAATTCCTGTAACCAATGCTCTAAGCACACCACCATGAGTAACTATACAAATATTTTCATAGCCTTTCTCAAGGCTGTCCTTTACTATGTCATCAAGTCCTGCCTTAGCTCTTTCATAAACCATCTGGCAGTTTTCTCCATCAGGATAAGTCATATCTGTTGTCATGGTTGAACGCTGTGCAAGATAGTCACCATATTTTTCATCAATGGCTTCATTAGTCATACCTGTCATTGCACCAAAGTTAGCTTCCTGAATTCTTTCTTCAATTACTCTTGGCTTATTAAGATACTTATTAATAATGTCTGCTGTTTCTTTAGCTCTTATTAACTGACTTGAATATACAACATCAATATGATATGTCTGTAATCTTTTTCCAACAAGGTCTGCCTGCTCTCTTCCTTCCGGTGAAAGTTCAACATCTACATTACATAATTTACTATTCTGTCTGCCATGTCTAATTAAATAAATATTCATTTTGCAATCCTTTCTCATCTATGCATATTGATACATGTTCTTTGGTATAACCTTTTTATGTCCTTAATATGCTATTCCTGTATCTTATCCTTATTATTACTGCTTATCAATATACTTAATCATTCCGGGTCCCAGCTTGTCTGTTGGTCTTGCTATAAAACCAAACTTCTTATAGAAATTCTCTCTCCCCACTGCACACATTAAATCAAGCATAATTCTTGTTCCAGGCAACTGAATCTCTTCAACATAATTAATCAGGCTTTCGATAATCATCTGACCTATGCCCTGTCCCTGATATTCGGGAATTACAATAAGGTCCTGTATATAACAGATTACAGCTCCGTCACCTACGATTCGCCCCATTCCAATAGGCTTGTCTCCATCGTAAGCAACCACAGTCAAAAGACTTCCCTTAATAGCTGCTGCCGCCTGCTCCTTTGTAAGACTACGCCAGCTTACAGCCGTTCTTAATTCTAAATATGTTTTTACATCTAATTCGTTATCTTTTAAGTACATTGTTTTTCCCTTTTTAGCCATTTTAACTAATATATTATACAATAGTTTTTGGGGGCATTCAAGATGCTCCTCATAGATTTTGATTTTTATGTATCGCCAAAAAGATCGCCTGAAAACACGTTGATTTTCTTATTTTGCTCCGCCACCTATTGTACAGCGAAAACTTAAACTCGCCTTCGGCTCAAACAGTAAGTTTATCG
>ENA-OPXH01000045-OPXH01000045.1-human-gut-metagenome-genome-assembly--contig:-NODE-45-length-110541-cov-25.022781_pt1 | contig 110541 bp, 125 predicted proteins | sample MGYA00241521_ERZ502034 | MGnify/ENA primary metagenome ERZ502034 (study PRJEB25962, sample SAMEA2042103) | human gut metagenome | biome: human gut; feature: human-associated habitat; material... | reverse complement strand
TGAAACTATCAATTTTACTGGCGGGGAGTATTTTAACCTCGGCGATTGTCGGCAATGCTTATGCCCAGACCTGCGGTGCTCAGCCCTCATGTGCCGATTTGGGATATACACTGACTTCAACGTCGGGCTGTTTGGGAACGGCCGTCAAATGCCCGTTTGAAAACAAATATAACTGCATAACCCAGTCCAATCTTTCCGAATATTCCAAAAACAGCAGTAACTGGTGGTACAAAGACAAAGCTACCGGCTTAATCTTTCAGGGCGGAAAAGTAAACGTTACGACGACTTCCAATACCGGAACTTATGTCAGCTTTCCAAAATCATTCAGCGTTACCCCGATGACACTCGTCGTGTCTCCCTATAATCCACCAACAGATAAAGATTATGATGTAAACTATGTTGCAACGACAAGGAACATCTCTATCTCATCATTTTATGTAAGACTTTGGGATACTGAGAAAGATAGTTCTCGCACAGGTTATGTCAGCTGGTTTGCCGTCGGTTATTGAAGCATAAAAAAATCCCCTCTTTTGAGGGGATTTTTTGAAAGTTCTTTACTCAACTCTGCCGCAGAAATTCATTCCGCGCAAAAGCTCCTCCGTCGGCATTTTTTTCTTTCCCTGACGTTGGATTTCCGTTACTTCCAGCGCCTTGTCTCCGCAGGCAATGACCAACCGCCCGGCTCCGTCCAAAATTGCACCGGCCTCACCGCTCTCGTCAACTACTTTAGCACGCAGAATCTTATAACGTTCACCACCGTATTCAAAATAAACCGCCGGATACGGATTAAAAGCCCGTATTTTACGCTCCAGAACCTCTGCCGGCATCGAAAAATCCAGTCTGCTCTCCGCCTTGTCAATTTTGGCGGCATAAGTCACTAAACGTTCGTCTTGCGGTTCCGCATGAAGATTTTGCCAATTATCCAAAGCTTTCACAATCAACTCGGCTCCCAGTCCGGCCATCGCGTCATGCAGCGTCTCCCCGGTGGTTTCCGCCGTAATCGGAACCGAGCCTTTAAGCAGCATATCGCCGGCATCCAACTTTTCAACCACCTTCATAATCGTAATGCCGCTTTCATTGTCTCCGGCTTCAATCGCCCGCTGAATCGGCGCCGCACCGCGCCACCGCGGCAACAAAGAGCCGTGAATATTGATGCAGCCCAGAGGAAAAGCCTCAATCACGGCTTGCGGCAAAATCAGCCCGTAAGCAGCTACCACCGAAATGTCTGCCTGCAAAGCCTTCAATTCAGCCTGAGCTTCGGCACTGCGCAGCGTTTTCGGCGTCCGTACCAAAATTCCGTGCGCCTCGGCAAATTCATGCACCGGTGACTTGGTCAGCTTTTTGCCGCGACCGGCTTCCTGCGGTTCCCGCGTATAAACGCATACCACTTCATGCTTGGCAGCCAAAGCCTCCAGCGCTTTTACCGCAAAATCAGGCGTTCCCATAAAAACTATTTTCATTTTCAACTTTCTTCACGATGTTTTTTCAGCTTTTTCAGCAGCATATTGCGTTTCAGCCGGCTGATACGGTCAATATAAAGAATACCGTCCAAATGATCCAGTTCATGCTGAATAACAATGGCTAAAAAGTCATCGGCCAGAATTTCCTGTTCTTTGCCCTCATAATCAAGATAATGTACCCGCACCTGCGCATGGCGCTCGACCTCTGCCCGCTGATCGGGAACCGACAGACAGCCCTCCTCGCCGCAAACCTTTTCCTCTGACCGCCAGATAATTTCAGGATTAATCAGATACATCGGCTTGCCCGTCCGGTGTCCGGCGCCGTCATCTTCCTGCTCGGCATCAATCACCACAACGCGTTTGGACACACCGACCTGCGGCGCCGCCAAACCGACGCCCACAGCTTCATACATTGTCTCCAGCATATCATCAAGAAAACGGCGCAGCTCATCGTCAACTTTTTCGACTTTGGCGGCTTTTTGCTTTAATATCGGATGCGGATACTCATATACTTTTAACTTTGCCATCTTATCCAGCTTTCAATTTAACTACACGGAGGCGTCTTTTGCCTCTGCATCCTTATTGACGTCATCGCGCACGGCATGTGCCACCTGATCCAGCAAAGCATTGACCATTTTCGGTTCCTGCTTGGTAAAAAAGGCATAGGCCAAATCAACATATTCTTTAATAATAACTTTAGCATCAATGTCTAAAGTCGTTGTAATTTCATAAATTGCGCAGAGGAGCAAAGCGCGCAGTGTCTCGTCCATGCGTTCCAGCGTCCAGCCTTTTGCCAAATAGGAACTCAGCGATTTTTCAATATCTTCCTTGCGGGCATGCACGCCTTTAACCAAATCGGCAAAATAAGCGCTGTCCATTTCATGAACCGGAACCATCTCTTCCTTGTCCATTGATTTTTCGGCAATCACATAACGCCCGACCTTCCCGTCAACAAAATCTTTGATAACTTCCTCAACCGGGTTTTCCGTCACCGCGATGACATAAGTTGCCTGAACGGCAGCCAAACGCGCTTCGGTTTTCATTCTGATTTTTTCAGAAATATATTTTTTTGCCATTTTAGTCTTCCTTTTTAACCGCACCGGCTTCCGAATTCGCCAGTTTATCTATTGTTTCCACAAATTCCTCAAAATCTTTGACTTCCCGGAAATCCTTATATACCGACGCAAACCGGATATAAGCGATATGATCGAGCTTTGACAGCGCTTCCATCACATATTCGCCGATGAGCACCGAAGGAATTTCCGTTTCGCCGGAACTCTCCAGCCGCCGCTGAATCGAATTGACGATTTTTTCCACCCGCTCAATATCCACCGGACGCTTGCGCACGGCCAGCAAAATGGAATGTTCCAGCTTATCGCGGTCAAACATCACCTTTTCGCCATTTTTTTTAACCACAATCAAATCCCGCAGTTGGATTCGTTCAAACGTGGTAAAACGCGACCCGCATTCCGGACACTCGCGGCGGCGGCGGATAGCGGTGTTGTCCTCGGCATTTCGGGAATCTTTAACCTGCGTATCGTCACACCCGCAAAAAGGACATTTCATGCTAAACCTCCCGGGATTAATAACATCTTGTCTCTTTATAAGGATAATGTGCTTATTTTGCAATAGCTTATTTTCACTCTTTTTAAAAAGAAACAGACTTTGCGGGAATTTTGTCTATTGCGCTTTTGAAAAAAATATGATACGACTGAAAACAAATGCTATTATTTTCCTTATTGTTAAACCCTTTAAAACTTACAAATTATGAAAAAGTTTTATTTTCTGGCTCTTGCAGCCCTGGTTTTGAGTTTGGCCTCCTGCGGCCCGAAAGTGATTGAGAAGAAGTTTGAAAAAACAAACTTTGCCACGGTAACGGTGGAGGGTTCAGGCAAATACGGCGTCAAGGACGTTGTTTCCGGCCGGGAAATCCTTCCCCAAAGCTTCGACAACATCGGTTACTACTACAGCGGATTTTTTACCGCTAAGGACAACACCGGCGTTCAGCTTTTCGACAAAGACGGCAAATGCGTCATTCCCGCCCAAGAACAAATCAGCGCCAAAGAAGGCTATTTCGAATTTACCAAAGGCGACACCAAAGGCTTTTATTTCATCAAGGAAAAGAGCACCGTCTCCGGCGTTTACAACAAATTTGAAATTGACGCCGCCGGCAACATTTCTTTCGTGAAAGACGGCAAATACGGCGTTCTGAACAAAAAAGGCGAAATTGTCATTCCCGGCGAATATGAATTAATTCTATGGGACGGCAAAAACTACAATGCGGCCAAAAACAAAAACGACAAGCGGCCTTATTTTGACGCCAAAACCAAACGTTTCAACTGGTACCTGGCTGAAGCCGCCGTTTTTGACGCTGACGGCAAGCTGGTGAAAAAACTCACCGCGCCGCAAGCCAAAAAAATTTTTGAAGCCAAAAAATAGACGGCTTCAAAACGCTCTGAAAAAACACCTCCCGCCTCTCCGGCCGGAGGTGTTTTTGTTTGTCCGTTTCAGACAGCAAAACCCGATATACAAGTTTTTTAACCGTAAATCGGAAACAGTTCACATAAGGCAATAACCTTTTGGCGGATATCGGCAATCACTTCTTCCGCATCACCGGCAGCCAAGGCATCAATAATATCGCCGATCCAATTGGCAATAACCTCAAACTCTGTCTCTTTGAAACCGCGTGTCGTTCCGGCCGGTGTTCCGACACGAATGCCCGAAGTCACCTTCGGCGGCATCGGATCAAACGGAATGGCGTTTTTATTGCAGGTAATGTTGGCGCGCTCCAGAGCGGCGGCAACCACATCGCCGGTCAGTTTTTTCGGCCGCAGATCAACCAACAGCAAATGCGTATCCGTGCCGCCGGAAACCAAATCCAGACCGCGGGCCTGCAAGACCTCGCCCATTTTCTGCGCATTTTTAACCACCTGTGCCGCATAGTCCTTAAACTGCGGCGTGAGATCTTCTCCGAAACAAACTGCCTTGGCGGCAATCACATGCATCAGCGGGCCGCCCTGAGTTCCCGGGAAAATCGCCGAATTGATTTTTTTTGCAATATCTTCATTGTTAGTCAAAATCATGCCGCCGCGGGGACCGCGCAAAGTCTTGTGCGTCGTTGTTGTTACCACATCGGCATATTCCAGCGGATTCGGATGGACGCCGCCGGCAACCAGACCGGCAAAATGCGCCATATCCACCATCAGATAAGCTCCGACTTTATCGGCAATTTCCCGAAAACGCTTAAAATCAATCCGCCGCGGATAAGCCGACCCGCCCGCGATAATCAATTTGGGCTTGTTTTCCAAAGCCAGGCGCTCAACCCCGTCATAATCAATCAGCCCGGTCTCTTTACAAACGCCGTATTGAACCGCCTGCAGCCATTTTCCCGAAAAAGAAACCTTTGAACCGTGCGTCAGATGTCCGCCCGCATCCAGCGACATGCCCATAATCACGTCGCATGGTTTCAGCAGCGCAACATAAACAGCCGTATTGGCCTGACTTCCCGAATGCGGCTGAACATTGGCAAACTGCGCGTTAAACAACTTTTTAGCCCGTTCAATCGCCAGATTTTCCACCACGTCAACACATTCACAGCCGCCGTAATAACGGTGCGCGGGATAACCTTCCGCATATTTGTTGGTCATAATCGATCCCTGCGCTTCCAACACTGCATTGGAAACAATATTCTCCGAGGCAATCAGTTCAATCTGATTCTGCTGGCGTTTCAGCTCACATTCAATTGCATCAAAAACCGCTTTGTCTTCGCTTTGCAAATTTTCTTCAAAATCCATATAGTCCTCCCTATTCGTCCAACTTAGAGATGCGGCGTTCATGCCGGCCGCCGTCAAAAGCCGTCTGCAAAAAGATATCCATCCGCCGGGCAGCCTCGGCAAAAGTCATGGTCCGGCCGCCGAAAACGGCAATGTTCGCATTGTTATGCTGCCGAGCCAAAGCCGCAACCTCATCACTGTACAGAATTGCCGCACGAATACCCCGGCAGCGATTGGCCGCAATTGAAATGCCGATGCCCGTTCCGCAAATCAGAATACCGGTCTCCGCCTCACCGGACAATATCCGGTCACACATCGCCTTCGCAATATCGGGATAATCGCAAGACTCGGACGAATATGTCCCCAAATCATCCAGTTTAATCCCTTTTCCGGCATAATATTCTTTCAGCTGTTCCTTTAAATCAAATCCGCCGTGGTCGGAAGCAATTGCAATCTTCATTCTGCCCTCCTTTGCAAAATTTTCCTTATCATAAAAGATAAGCGCAGTTTTGCAATGTTAAATTATTTCCATGCACAAAAGCGCGGGATGAAAGCCGTAAGAATCTGATTTTTAAACAAATTAAAAAAAAGTGCAAAATAATATAAAAAAGTTATTGACGAGAACTAAAAAGTTTGTATATATAGAGGACGTTGAGTGAATGAGGAACTCAAGTTGAGGTATCCCGATTGGCCGGTTGGCAGAGTGGCTCATGCAGAGGACTGCAAATCCTTGTACATCGGTTCAATTCCGGTACCGGCCTCCAAAATTCATTCGTTACCGCATTTATTATTCCGGCTTAGCTCAGCGGTAGAGCAATCGGCTGTTAACCGATTGGTCGCCTGTTCGAATCAGGCAGCCGGAGCCAATAAAAAAACCTCCCTCTGGGAGGTTTTTTTATTGGTTATGACTGCCTTGCCTAGAACAACGACTGCCTGTTCGTATCAGGCTCGAGGATAAAAACAACCGCTGCTCCGGTTGTTTTTACCGCAAGAGACGTAGCTTTGCCAGGATATAAGTGCTCTCGCAGCACGATATATCCGTTGCAAAGCAAGTGACCGACGCGCAGTTAGTGAGTGCTCCCGCACGAACTTACTAAGCTAGAGCCGGAGCCAATAAAAAAACCTCCCTCTGGGAGGTTTTTTTTTAACCGTGACTTCCTTCTGAGCCGGAAATCCAAAGGGAACCTGTCCGAAGCGGATTGTTAGCTATTTTTCAAACTCACATTTATCCGGAAACATTCTGCTTAGCAACTCATACGCTCTTTCCCGATGTTCATCTGTAGTCATCATATCGTCATTAATACAAAAAACACATGGCTTAGGATTTTTGAAAAAACGATCAACATCTATTTTGCGCAAGCAAGAATAATAAGCAGCCTGCCGCGGAAAAAAACGATATCTGATCCTATTCAGCCATTTTTTCACACCGGAAAAACAGACACTCCCGGAAAGCTCCCTGTTATCAATTACAATGAATGGCGCTTTATTATGCCATACTTCGTACAAAGAAACACACCACCGCATAATATCATCAGAACAACGAAAACGGTTTCGCCTTGTTCGGGTTGTTTCTTGAGAAAAAATATCATAAACCTCTCTATATACACTTTTACGATAAGCATCAATATTATGATAAGGTTTGGCTTCAAAGCCGATTCTACACTTTTGCCCAACAAGTTCAAAACATTTTTGTATCAAAAGACTATACCTGTCACCCTGATTCACAAAAGGCACACTCATACGAGAAATCGGAAAATTTTTAGAAAAAAAGAAATCCGGATCAACTTTACGTCCGAAAAAAGTATCATCATTGGCCAACAAAAAATGTTCTGACAATCCCCTGATATTATGTATCCCGGTTTCAATAGCCATAGAATTAAAAGTAGGTAAAACCTCTCGGGGCAAAATATCCTCATGATTAACCAACGTAATTTTAGGATGTTCAACATTTAACCATGAAGGAATTTGATGATCAGTAATCAGATAAATATGATTAACCCAAGGAACAAACTTTGCAACCGAACGCATAGAAAACAGCAATTCATTATTATTAATAAATCTGCAATCAGCTGCCGCTGTTTCTTCAATACAATCATATTGCTGAAATCTTTTTCGCTTGGCACTCCACTCTTCATCAGTAGAATCGCACCACAAATAAACCAAATCAATTTTAGTCATAAGAAAATTCTCCTTTAGACTAAAATTAACACGGCTCCTTGAAATAATTAATACAAAATATTTTTTTATCAACGACTTTCTAAAAAAACCAATAATGCAAAGCTTGCTCCAAATCGGCAAAATTCTCAATAACTGTCATTCCCTGCCGCTCACGTATCTGATATTCCTCCTGCGCGGCATCATAGACCAGCCAATCAAAATCATTTGTTCCCAGCAAAATCATCTCGCCGAAGACATCCGAATTATAACGTTCGTTCTGCGTTACAACATCCTCCAGCCCCGGCCAGGATTCCGGCATCACTCCGAACAACAAAGCCCGATCGGAAAAAGCACCGTTCACATATCGCAGCAAGGCAACATAATCCGGCGGCAGCGCACAACGCTCTTCTGCGGCCAAATACTTCTTGCAATCATCCAGATAACGGGGATTAACCGCCTCTCCGCACCAAACGTCCTCATCTTGCATAAGCTGCCGGGCGATATCTTTTATCAATGTTTTTCTCCTTTTTAGCCGGGGATTTTGCTTTTTCATTGGTTATTGCAAAATCTTTTATCTCTCCACGGATATTGTCTTCCGCCTTATACCCCATACTGACGGTCCAGTACTTCCCGTCATTTTGGTTGTCATATCTCGTATCGACCAGATATTCAATAAAATCGGAATCTTGCTCATCGCCGGCCAAAACATTTTCATAAAGCTGGTCGCCGTTGCCGAGTTCGCCATGCGCCTTGCGGATAACGGCATCGGCCTCGTGCCAAATGTCATGCTGCGGCGTATCGTTGGACCAATCGTCGACTGATTTGAATTCGGCAATTCCAACATAATTCTTCTGACTGTTTGCCTTGCCGCCCAGATATTGAATCGCCCATTTATGATGCAGGGAAAAAAACGGAATAACCCCTTTAAACTTCTTTCGGTCAACTTTGGGATTCGGCCGGCCTTCGTTTAAAATGCTCGGCAGCAGCACGTCAATATATTCCTGAGAAACGCCGTGTTTCAGCAAAGAGTCGCAAAATTTTTTCTGAGCTTCCGGCGTCGGAATGGCATTATATTTCCAAAAAAACGCTTTATGACGGCTGTCCAGCCCGGGAACCACATCTTCCAGCGCAAGAATATTTCCTCTTCCCGGATGATACGGCTCCTTGCCATACTCATTGAACAAAATGCGCCCGAAATCCGCCACTTTCATTTTCGGCAACAATTCAGGCGGAACGCCCTGTCGGGCCATTGCCTCACGCAAAGGCATTTCAATTGACGACAGCATCGTCGTCCGGCAGCAGGCCTGCCATGCCTTGCTTCGGCTGAAATCATAGCTGAACGGCGAAATATCAATCCGCGACCGGGACGGACGACGGCTGAAATCTCTGTATGCTTCCGAATAAGGATTATAACGTTTCAGCTGTTCAACCCCGGGAATCTGAAAAAATCCGTTAAAATCAGCCCGGGTCGCTTTTATTTCGTCTTCGCTTGCTTTCGTATATGGTTTACACTCGATTTTTTTATGAAAATAAGCCAGAAAGTCATTCGTCTTCGCCCGGTTATAGTCACTGCGATTCTGTTGATAATTGCGCACGGCCAGCTTAATCAGCGCATTCAGTTCGCTTTGCGGCTTATTGTCGATATATTCCTGAAGCTTAGCCCGTTCTTCGTCATTTTTGACCGTATGAATCAAATGGGTAATCTTTTTAATTTCCTCGGACTGCAACACATCCCGAACATAATTTCCCAGCTTGCGGCCAAAATAAACATTATAGCTCTCACAGTAATTGTTAAACAAAGCTTCCATGTTATTTTTACAGCCGAGGTCAACCAGCTTCAGTTGTGCAAACAACTGCTGAAATTCTGAACGATAGCCGTTCAGCAGCGTGTTAATCCGCCGCTTTTCCGCCTCGTCGGAACAGGCCCGGCGCCGCTCTTGCAAACGTTGAAATGCACCAAACGCTGCATCAAACTTGTTCAAAAGCGCAACCCGTTCCTGATTAGGCAAATCCGATCGGCTGATTCGAGGTCTTTTTCCCATAACATTCTCTTTTTTGTCGTTTATTTGTCTATAAAATACCACATTATGGTAAAGATTTCTATAAAAAAATGCAGACAGAAACAAAAAAAGCGCTATATTAAAGGCAAATGCCACACAAGGAGATGAACAATGTCACGCCTTTATAAAAATATCGTCATTCTGACCGGAGCCGGAATTTCCGCAGAGTCCGGCCTGGCAACCTTCCGCAGTTCCAACGGTTTATGGAACAACCATCGCGTTGAAGACGTTGCCACCGTCGAAGGCTTTCAGCGCAATCCTGCCCTCGTGCACGATTTTTACAATGAACTGAAAATTGAAATTCAAAAGGCCAAACCAAACCCGGCACATCTCGCCATCACTAAACTGCAAAAAGAATACCCGGGCACCGTCAGCGTTATCACCCAAAACGTTGACACCTTGCACGAAAAAGCCGGAAATACAAATATCTGCCATATTCACGGACAAATCAACCAGGCCGTCTGCCTTAACTGCGGCCATATCTTGGAAACTTTCGGCGATGTCGATACTGAAACAACCTGCCCTCAATGCGGTATCAGCGGCATGATGAAACCGAATATTGTCTTCTTCGGAGAAAATCTGCTCGGTATGGACAAGGTCGAACAACTGCTGCAAAACTGCGACTTATTTATTTCCGTCGGAACTTCCGGCGTCGTTTTTCCCGCCGCAGCCTTTGTGCAGACAGCCAAATACCATGGCGCCGACACCTGGGAATTTACACTCGAACCAACCGCCAACAACTATTACTTCGACCACCATATCTACGGCCCGGCCGGACAAACCCTGCCCCCGTTCGTCGATAATCTCATCAGAGAATCCCACCCTGAGAACGGACTTCCGCTATAAATCCTGTTCCAAACGGACGGCTTTGAGTTTGGGAATAAAAAGAACTTCGCTGCCGCTGCGGACAAAATAACCGCGATTGACCGCCCGGGTCAGATAATGTTCCCGGTTTTCGTCGTCAATAACACGAACTTCCCGCTGTTGCAAATCCTGCCGGCAGCCGAGCATGCCGCAATAAAAACTTCCCCACACTGCCGCCGTCAGCAGCAAAACGCTGCGATTGTGGTGAACAATCCGCAACGCCAGATCCGCCAGCAGCACAATAACCGTAACAAAGAATCCGCCGAAGAAATAAGCCGGAGCCGCTGCCCAGACTTTCCCGTACACCAGAATCAAAAACAAAAAATAAACTGCCGCAACCGCCGCTGCTCCCAGCAGGCTCCATCCGCCGATACGAAGAGCAATTCCGCCCAGCACTTTTAACTCGGGCCACATTTTCTTCCGCGAAAGCTCATATTTATAAACCAGCTTGTCATATTGGCCTTTTTCGGCAGCCAGAAAACGCTGCAAACGCTCTACCGAAACCTTCCGCCCCCGCCGCCGCGATAATTTGCGGTATGTATTTTTGCCGTAAGCTTTTGCCAATTGCAACCGCAAGAGCCACTGCTCCAAGGCACTGTTCCACAGCTCGGTTTTCAAACGCGCAATTTGCTGCAGGCTGTCTGCCGGCCCGTCATATTTTGCCCACCAAAAGCGGAGCTTATGCAGCAGTTTCTGATACGGCCCGGAAGAACTGTCTAAAATCTGTACTATCAGAGAAGTGTATAAAATCAGCCCCAGAACAAGCCCCGGCAGCGTTCCGCTGTAATAGTCCCTTGTCCGCAGCAGACTCATATAGCGCCAGTCCAACCCGTAAAAATATCCCAGATTATAAATAAACAGAGCCATAATGACAATCAGGACCAGCATCGGCAGATAAGTCTGAAACAAATCGGCCACCCGAAACGGCTGTTCCCAGCTGCGGACAGGCCTGCCGGATTGAATTGTTTTGGAACGGGGCATTTTTCTTCCTTCTCAAACTTTCATAACTTGACAACATTATAGACAAAATTTACATTTTCGCAACAAAATTTTATGACACAAAAAAACCGGGCTGCACACCCGGTTTTTATCCTCAAGTCATTCTTCTATCCGCCAGTTTCCGTCCCAAACAACGTGTATGGCTTCGGCATTCGGCAGTTTTTCGCCGTTGCCGCCCATTGTCATCAGCAAAAAGCGCAAAGCGGCGCTGTGCGAAGAAATGCCGATAACACTTTCGGGCTTCTCCAGCAAATCGGCCAGAGCCTGCTGCATCCGCCGTTGAATGGCTGCTTTGCTCTCCCCGCCCGGAAATCCCTGTGCCATCGCCAAACCCGGCTTATACCAGTTGTCAATAATCTCCGGCCACCGGCGTTTCACTTCCTCTTTGGACAGCCCTTCCGCCGCACCGAAATTGCCTTCCAGCAAGCGTTCGTCACTGATAACCGCAATACAGAGCCGTACGGCCGCAATCTCTGCCGTTTGCCTTGCCCGCCGCAAAGGAGAAGTATAAATCACCTCTATCTCCTTTTCTTCCAGATAAACCGCCAGTTTTTGAGCCTGCAAACGCCCGGTTTCATTTAACCCGGCGTCAATTCCCTGCCCCTGACGCAGCCCGAGGCGGTTATACTCGGTTTCGCCGTGGCGGAACAGATAAAAATCTTTTCTTTTCATAAAAAAATAATTTTAAGACAACAATATAAACAAAATTCCTATTTTCACGGAAACTTGTTTAACACTTTTTGACTGCCGTGCAAATTAATTTTTACAAATTTTCTAAATCTTTAAGATAAATCCAGCGCTTAATCTTGGAAAAATCGGCGGAAGGCGTGCCGTTCAGCGTCGAAATCAAATACTTTCCGTCTGCATCCTCAAACAGGCAAAGCGCATCAGCCTGCGGCAGAACGCCGGAATACCAGAGCGTTTTGTCTTTTTGCATTTTGGCCAAGCTGGACACACAACTGATCCAGCGTTTTTTCATCTTGGCAATCCGCCATTCGGCAAACACCACATATAAAATCACAATCAACCCGGCTATCGGCATTTTTCCCTCGCTGACAAACATCTGTAATAAATTAAGCATATATCGGTTAATTTTAAATTGCCAACAAAAAAATATCCCGCCTTAACGGCGGGATATTTACTGATTGAAAAATCAGTCTTTGTCATGAACGTCATGAAGCTTCTTCTCATGGCGGTCACGGCGCATGTCATGACGGGCTTTCCTGGCTTCATGGCGCTTTTTCATTTCTTCATGATGCCGGGCTTTGATGTCTTTAAGCTTTTCTTTCTGCTCCGGAGTCAGAATTTTTTCAAACTCCAGCATATTGTCTTCACGCAGCTTATCCATCTTCTCACGAATGTCTTTCATCTCCTCAAACAGCGGTTTAAGCTTTTCACGGCCTTCTTTGCGGATTTTCTCGGCCCGCTCCTGCTGCTCTTTTGTCAGTCCCAAATCGTCCGCCAGTTTTTTAGACATCTTTTTCTCCATCTTTTCCATTTTCTTCTCCATCGCTTTATCGGCACCCGGCGGCGGAGGAGGAGGCAGCATTTCATCTCCGTGATGCGGCGGCGGAGGCGGCAGCGGCATATCATCGGCAGCCTGAACATTCAGGGCGCCCAAAGCCATAACGCTGAAACAAACGGCAGTTAATAAAACTTTCTTCATTATCATTCTCCTTTTAACGGTTGTAACACTTCGCTCAAAAGTTTCCGAGCATTAAAGAGTCTGGATTTGATGGTTCCGACCGGATCGCCGGTCTTTTTGGCAATCTCCTCATAACTCATCTCTTCAAACTCAAACAGAATAATCACCTGGCGCAGCTTTTTCGGCAGAGTGTCCACGGCCTTCAGAATAATTTTCTGGCGCTCTCTGGCATCAAACCGCTCTTCGATTTTTCCGCCGACGGCCACTTTTTCCAAAATCGATTCGTCACCTGCTTTGCGCAGCTCGGCCCGGTGCTGACTGGATTTCAGATAATCGCGGCAGACATTGGCAGCCAAAGCGCTTATCCACTGAACAAACTTCCCTTCTTCATGATAGCGGTCCAGATTCCGCCAGGTCTTGATATAAACCTCTTGTTCGATGTCTTCATTATACGAGCCGGTCAATTTTTTGATAATTGCCTTAATCCGGCCCTGATGCGCTGCAATAATTTCTTTCATTTAGCCGACCATCAACAAGCCGTATTCGTCAACCGGCAAGCCCATATCTTCAATAACCGAACCTTCTTCTATCTGCGCCACCTGATTTTCAAACTCCATATCCGGCAGCAGGGTATAGGTGTTGTATTTCTGCGGCCACAAGCTGCTCATCATCACCACGCACACCAGCATTCCGAGTGTTGCTTTAATCCGGTTGTTGCGGCGCTTTCGGGCAAAATACAGCGGCTTGGCCTCCTGTAACAAACGAGAAATGTCATCCATGTTTCAAACTCCTTACCCTTATTAGAACGAGACTGTTGTCATTAAAGTTCATTTTATTTGATATTTAATTAATATCCGGTCGTCACACACTGCTGAACCGTTACACCGTTGTTAACGGTAGTTGTGCAGTTGGAAGTCGCAACCGGCTGCGGCACAACGGCGGCTTGCACCGGCACATAGGTCTGAACCGTCTGCTGCGGCGTCAGCAAATTGGCTAATGCCGCCATCCCCACAATCGTCCCCGCCACGGCCAGAGCCGTCCCGCTGCGGTGATGCTTGTGCCTGACGGCTCCCGGCCGATGATACGAATAAACAGGCCCCGGACGGAAATGCGCCCCGCCGTGGCCGGGAAAAGCCTGAACCGTCCCCGTGCTTAACATCGTTACCGCAGCCAACAGCATCAAAAATTTTTTCATAAATAAAACTCCCTGTTTTTTTAAGTCTGACACTTCTTAAAACGAACGTTTTTTCTTTTTTGTTCAAAATATTTTTTAATCCCGCGTTTTTCCTTCCCGTCCCTCACTCGTTGTCCGCCCTCCGCCATTGCTCTGATAACCATATAATTCATGTCCTTTCTCCGTGTCATTACCCGGCTTGACCGGGTAATCTGAATTTATACGCCTTTCCGGTTTTATCCGAACATTCCGCTCAAACCGGAACATAATAAAAAAACAGCCGGATATATCAATCAAACTTAAAATCATCTCATGGCCTTACATAAATTTCCCCTTGCAATTTAGCCGGCTCTCATTTACAGTAGAACCAGCTTTCAGGCAAGGTAAGTCCGGTTTCGTCCGAACCCCAAACCTGATTAACCGTGAGAGCGGGCGGGAACCTAGTAATTCTTTCATCAGTTACAAGACCCTCTCATGTGAGGGAGCCTCCAATATAAGGCGGCTTCCGCACGAATAAGGAGGGCTGTCCGACTGGTACAGTTACTAGCTCCCTCACACCTTCAGGTCTGAGGGTTTTGTTTTGATGGCAGCTCGAAACAAATAAAACCTGATTAAGCTGCTGAATTTTATAAACACGGTATTGGCTTTGTAAAATTCTTAAGTTATAACATATAATAATTCAGTGTGGACGGTTTGAAACCCCGACACAGATAAATATGTTACATACCCAACGCAGCAGGCGTTAATCTGCACTCGTACCCTTTTTAAGGGGAGGAGTATTGCGAATACCCGTACCGTGCCGGCTTCGTCCGGCACGGATACGGTAATAAGCATAACTGTATATGGGTATGTACAGGGTTTCAGCTCCTCCCGCCTTTTGAAAGGATAGGTTGTTATGCAAGCTGATTTGTCCCATTTTATCATTGAAGATAAGCAAAATCTCGGCTGGAGATTTCACTGGCTGCGTGCCGAACAGCAGGAGCCGATTGATATCTGCGCCCAAAAACTCAATGTTTCCGTTGACGTGATTGATAAGATTGAAAGCGGACAATTTGACAGTCCTCAAGTCAATCTGGACATCTTAATCCGTTATCTCGCACTTTACGGCGAAAAGTTCCGCCTCAGCCTCGGAGACGACTAATGGACGACAGATATATTTTTCACTGGAAAGAGCTCCCTTTTGACGGTGCTTATTACCTGGCGGAAGAACTTTATTCCGCCCGGCGGCAGAAAAAACTCAGCCTGGAGGAAGTCAGCCGGGCCACAGGCATTCCGCCGGTTCGGATAGACGCTCAGGAAGTTATGTCGGCGGACATAGATTTCCATATCATCGCGCGATTATTGGATTTTTATCGGATTAAACTGGGTTTGAGCAAAGGTTTTTTTCCCGGCTTGCCGCAAAACTATCAAAAAAAATATTTCCGCAATTAAGGCAGGCGCTCCGAACACTGCCGTTTCTTCCCGGCCGGAACCGCACCGTCTCCCGGCCGGGGCGGAAAATCCTTTTATCAATTCTATAAACAGCGGTAAAGATTAGCTTTTCGACAGTTGGCAACATCTTCAAAGCGGCGGACTTTATTCCAGACTTGCGCAACCTTGGCTGCTTCATATGATTTATAAACAAAATCAACCCGATAGTAATCCGCCTTAATTTCTGCCGCCTCCGCCGCAAAACACAACGGCTGTTCGGCAAACAGCATCGTCTGGCAGTCCTTCGACAAAGCCTGATATTTCTGTCCGTCTTTCTCCAATTTCAGCCATTTTTCACCGCGCGGACAATCTTTGCAGGCATTACTGCGAATACAGGCGGCACTGGTAAACAATGCCGCATCCTGATAAACCACCATTGTCACCGGTAAAGGCGCCTGCGCGGCAATCAGGCTGAGGTTGTCAAGCTGGTCTTCCACCGAAAGCGTCACCCGTCCGGCATTCATCTCTTTAGCCATCTGCATGGCTTGGGTATTCAGCATATATAAAGGCGCGTCAAAGCTTAAATCAATTCCGTTTTTCGGCAGCACCGACAATCCCCAGTAATTGCCGATTTCCCATTTTTTATATCCCTGCGCCAGCAAAGTCTCTATCAGCGGCTTAAACTTGTCAACCCGTCGGCAGACCGTCGGCAGCGCCAGGCGGAGTTTGTTTTTAGGCAGCTTTTTCAACTCGTTGACATCACTTTGTTCATTCAGCAGATAAATAATTTCATCGGCTTCGTCCGGCGCAATGGCGGCAATTTTAGCCAAACTGTCGGTTTTTATAACCCATTTGGCGGTTTGTATCCGGTGCGGAGCGTCCGTCTCCGGCAGATTTCCCTTCTTGTTTTCAACACTTATTTGCGCATAAAGCTGCCGCCGCAGCTCATTGAACAAAGACACCGGAACAAACAAACCTTCCGGATTGCGCACCTCAAACCGTCCCGGCTCCACCGCGGCATCGCCGCTTTTGGCAAAAGCCTTGCGGGCGGCTTCAACCGTTTTCTCAGGATGTTCTGCCGCGGCAAAATCACCTGTTATCCGGCTCTCAACATCGCCGCTGCGAGCAACAATTTCCCCGCCGGCAATTTCGACGACAATGTCAACCGCCGCTTTCTGCCGAAATTCACCCGGCTTGGGCTTGCCATAATCATAAGCGCCCTTAACTTCGGAGGCCGAGGCCAGATAAATGTTCCACCCTTTTTCCAAACGCGGCGTCTGCGGCGGCAAATCCATGGTAATTTCTTCCCCTGCCGGCACTTCAAACACGCTTTGCCCTCTCAGACGCAGCCGCTGGACCGAAAAACCGAACGGCTTTTCCATGCCGGGAATTTCAATCTGTATCCCGTCATAGCGCGCTACCTTATGTTTGCTGTGAAAAGTCAGACGCCCTTTGCCTGCCTGCTCCACTTTGCCGATCAGCAGCCCCCGATGCCCGACAAATTCACGTTCAATCACATTTTTATCTTTGCCTTTGAAATGAAATTTGCACCACGGCCGCGAAAAAATCTGTTTGATATGTTCGGCCCGGTTTTCATCAGCCCCTTTGCCGTCCAATATCCGGCGGTAATAATCGGTAACCGCGGCCACATAAAGCGCCGTCTTTTTACGCCCCTCAATCTTCAGCGACGTTACCGGCATTTTCAGAACATCTTCCTGCAAAGCCATGTCTTTCATCGAAAAATAATGCTTTTCCCCGGCTTCGCCGGTAAAATTCGCCCGACAGGGATATAAACATTTGCCGCGGTTGGCGCTGCGTCCGGTTTCCACCGACGAAAACAGACAGAGACCGCTGTAAGAATAGCAAAGTGCCCCGTGAATAAAAGCCTCGGTTTCCAACCCCGGAATAGCGGCAATTTCTTTAATTTCTCCCTGCGTCAGTTCGCGGGCTACCACCACCCGGCTGAACCCTTCCTTTTGCAGCGCCAGCGCCCCTTCTTTATTATGAACCGCCATCTGTGTACTGGCATGCATTTCCAGTTCCGGATAGCTCTCCCGAATAATCCGCGCCACACCCAAGTCCTGCAAAATAACCGCATCCACTTTGCAGCGCGAACAAATATCCAGACTTTTCAGCAAATCGGAAAGTTCTTTTTCCTGCACCAGCGTATTGACCGCCGCATACACCTTGCGTCCCAGGTGATGCGCATAACCGACAAATTCATTAAGGTTTTCTTCGCTGAAATTGGTTGCCGTTGCCCGCGCCGAAAATTGCTGCAGCCCCAGATAAACGGCATCTGCCCCGTAAAACAGCGCCGCATACCCGGCTTCAATATCGCCCGCCGGCGCCAGAAGTTCAGTTTTCATGGTCTTTCAGTCTTTCGCTAATGTTTCTTTGCGCTCAGATTATTGCGCCGCTTTGCGAATGTCAAGCCGATATTCTTCCCGGCTGTATGCCGGAAATTTGGTAAAAAGCCAGCGAATACGCGCATTTTCCGTGCAAATTCCCCACATGCTGCCGTTAACCAGCACTTCGGCCGCTCCCGCCTCGGCATCTGCCAAAGCCGAACATAACGCCTCGGAAAGCTGATAAACTTCCACATAACACATTTGAGGGTCTTCGCCCACCGTCCACAGATGGTTAAATCCGAAAGGCATTCCCGGCATCCGCTCCCTCCGGATCGGCCGATAAGCCGACGCCAAGGCGCGCATCTCCGCCCGAATAATCCGAACGCTCCCTATAATTTCCTTTTGTTCGCGGCATTCTTCCCGCGTCATCTGCAAAACCGGCGAACACCCCGCCGCCGATAAAACAAAAAGCAGAGCCATTATTTGTTTCAGCATCTGTATATCCTTAAATTAAGAATGATACACAGCCAAAACAAAACCCTGCCCGGTTAATCTGTAACCAGCATACCTCTCCCCGGTTTAAAATATCTTAATTTAAAAATAAAAAACCCCGTCCTTTCCTTAAGACGGGGTTTCCGTTTTCTATCTGTCTAAACTGCTTCTTGCAGCAAATCATCCGGAATAATTAAATCGGCCGTAATTGTCGAAGTAATATCTTCCAGACTGAACAAAGGATTAATCTCCTGCAGAACCAGCCCCTCCGGTTCTACCCGCAACACGCAGCGCTCGGTCACAATCAAATCGACTTCATGCGCGGCAGTCAAAGGCAGCGTACATCTTTTCAAAATTTTAATCTGGTCTTTTGCCAAGTGCTCCATCGCCACAATTACTTTCTTGGCACCGACGACCAAATCCATGGCGCCGCCCATGCCCGGAGCAAACACGCCGGGAACCAGCCAGTTGGCAATATTTCCTTCCTGGTCAACCTGCAAAGCCCCTAAAACCGTCGCATCAATGTGTCCGCCGCGAATCATCGCAAACGACATCTGACTGTCAAAAAAGGCCGCCCCCTGCTTTGTCGTTACCGGAATACCGCCCGCATTGGTAATTTTCGGATCAACTTTGTCGGGAGCCGGCTTTTTTCCGACGCCGATCAAGCCGTTTTCCGACTGAATCATCACATGAACGTTCTCGGGAATATAATTTGCCACTTCTGTCGGCAGGCCGATTCCCAGCGTAACGTAATCGCCTTCTTTCAGCTCCTGTGCCACACGACGGGCAATCGTTTCTCTGATTTGTTCTTTGGTCAGTTCCATTTTTCACCTATACAACAATGTAATCAACAAAAATACCGGGAATAGTTACCATATTCGGATCAAGACTGTCGTCCACCAGCTCATCGGCTTCAACAATGACCGTATCCGCCGCAGAAGCCATCACCACATTAAAATTACGGGTCGTCCCTTCCAGATAAACATTCCCGAATTTGTCGGCCTTGGTTCCGTATATCAGGGCAAAATCAGCTTTCAGCGGCTTTTCAAACAAATATTTTTTGCCGTCAACTTCCATTGTCTGTTTGCCTTCCTCAACCGGAGTTCCCACCCCCGTAGGCGTCAAAAAGCCGCCCAAACCGGAACCTGCCGCACGAATCTTCTCCACCAGCGTTCCCATCGGGGTCAATTCGACCTCCAGTTCCCCGGCGTTCATCTGCTTTCCCGTTTCGGGATTGGTTCCGATATGTGCGACAATCGCCTTTTTGACTCTTTTATTGGCAATCAGCTTGCCGCGGTCACTGTCGGGAAAACAAGTGTCATTGGCGATTAAAGTTAAACCGCTGACGCCGTTTTTCAAAATTTCCTCAATCACTTTTGTTGGCGTTCCGCATTTCAAAAAGCCGCCGATCATAACCGAAGCATTGTTTCCGATAAGTCGGCCCGCTTCCGTGGCTGAAATAATTTTCTTCAATGTTTCTTACTTTCCTTATTAGCAAATCGGAAAATATTATACTCAAAAAAAGCAAAAAGTACAGCCTTTAATCACTGTCTTATAATTTATTTTTGTCCTTTTGTCAAATAATGATTGTTTTTCGCCTAAATTTATGTTATAAAATTTCCATTCAATCATTATTATGGGATACATTTATAAATCAGGCGGCTTGCCTTTCCCTAATAATTTGTTCCGAAAATAATTTACTAACTTCAATATAAACAAAAATGAGAACAAATTTTTTAAACAAAGTTGCCGCAATGTCCGGCAAAAATGTGAATGAACTGGTAGGTATGTCGCAAAGCGAAGTTGTTAACAAGGTTATCCTGCCGATAATTGTTCAACCGACCGGACAAGATATCCGCGGCTGGCGCATCGGAGACGACTATATGTCATTGATGGCCGAATTCGGAGAATATTGCTGGCAACAGGACGCTTTTACCGGAGAAATTCTCCTTGAAATTGCCCTCCAGCGCATTTCCTGCGGTGCAGTTCTTCACGAAGCCAGCAGTTACAAAATTCTGCCCGAAGCATATCGGAAATATTCCGCAATGTGTGACCAGCCGGGTTTAATGAGCGACGCCTGCTTCGATTTTCTGCAAAAGCAGATTGTAACCTGCCTGAAGGCCAAGCTGACCAGAGAACACGCCCAAAAAATCATCTTTGGCCTGATTGATCACTTGGACGAACAGGGAAATGAACTGAACGGCTATATGCTGAAATACGGACATTTCCACACCGACAACCAAACGGTTTTCTCCTGGGCATGGGAAACAGCCGGCAAATACTTCACTTATGAAGAATTGTACGACCATTTTGCCACCCCGGAACGCTGGGAACGTTTTATTCCTTTCTTCAAAGAAAACCGCCCCGTCATCTACAAGCCGGATTTCTGCAAAAGGATCGGCGTCAGCGGTTTCTGGAACAAACGCAAAGTTTGGAAAAGACTGGCCTGAAACAACATCTGATAAAAAAGGTTCCGAATTATTTTCGGAACCTTTTTTATTAATGCACCGTTCATACAACAAAGACGGCAGGATAATCATTTGATATAAAATAATTTTAGCAAAAAAATAAAAATTGTGCAATTTTTTGCTTGATTAATTATTTTTAGAAGTGTATAAACTCTTTCGTAAACACGATGGGAGTTTAGCTCAGCTGGAAGAGCATCTCGTTTACACCGAGAGGGTCGGGAGTTCGAACCTCTCAACTCCCACCAATTAAAAAAACCGCCTTTATGGCGGTTTTTTTAATTGGTGAAATGAAAAGTGAGAACACCCGGGAAAGGGAGTTCGACAAGGAGGAGCAGGCGAGACGGGAGTATCGCCGCTCTTGCGACGACGAAGCGACGGAACGCCAGCCGAACAACTCCCCTATCCGCTAATTCCGCCATAAAGGCGTTTTTTTTAATTAGTGAAATGAAAAGCGAGGACGCCCCGCCATCCGCCGCATACTTTTCCTCTGTTTGCCGAGAACCTCCTCCATAACAAAAAAGTGAGCCGAAACCCGGCTCACTATCTCAATAATATTGGACTAATTAAGGAAAAAGGGCTGGAAACCCGGCCCTTTCTTATAATTAGTTAACAGAGTCAACCAATACTTTACCAGCTCTGAATTTCGGTTGATTGCGAGCCGGAATTTTGATGCTCTGGCCGGTACGCGGATTGCGGCCGGTAGTAGCAGAACGTTTAGAAACAGCAAAAGTACCAAAGCCAACCAGGCGAACTTCGTCACCAGATTTCAATGCAGAAGAAATAGAAGATACAAATGCATCAACAGCTTTAGCTGCATCAGTTTTGGTCAAGCCGGTTTCGCTAGCAATGCTAGAAATAAGTTCATTTTTATTCACGGTGAGGACTCCCTCTAATTATAAGTTATAAACCAATGTCAACAGCAGAACCGCTGTTTACAAGAAAATTTAAGCCTGAATTTTGACCGAAGTCAAACGAAAACAAGGCCTTACCCTCAAAAAAACCGCTATTTATCCCCAATTTTTGCTTTTTAAACCTCAAATAACGCTTTTTTGACCGACTTATTCACAGCTAATCCATACCCAGCAATAATTTGCCGCGATTCTGAATCCGCCTGTTGCGAGTCCGTTTAAACAGCAAAAAGCCCGGCTGTCCGGCCGGGCTTTAACGCCTTATATATAACTAAGACTGCTTTTGAGAACTCTTTCCGGCTTTTCCCTTCTGTGTTTTGGGCTTGCCTGCCAGCGCAATTTTCAGCACTTCGGACACCTCCGACACCGGAATAATCTTCATTCCCTTCTTAACATTATCGGGAATTTCAGCCAGATCTTTCTCATTCTCTTTCGGAATAATAACCGTCTTAATTCCGCCGCGCAAGGCTGACAGCAGTTTTTCCTTCAAACCGCCGATAGGCAAAACCCGCCCTTGCAGCGTAATTTCACCGGTCATCGCCACATCTTTGCGCACCGGTGTTTTTGTCAGCACCGACACCAGAGTTGTGTACATTGCAATACCGGCGGACGGACCGTCTTTCGGGGTTGCTCCCTCCGGAACGTGAATGTGAATATCCGTTTTGTCAAAGACTTCCGGATCGATTCCCAAATCTTTTGAATGAGAACGCACCACGGAATAAGCCGTCTCAATCGATTCCTTCATCACTTCGCCCAGCTTGCCGGTCTGCGTAATCTTGCCTTTGCCAGGCATATCCACCGCTTCGATAAACAGAATATCGCCGCCGACTTCCGTCCAGGCCAGCCCGGTCGTTACACCGATATGGTCCTGCTGTTCGGCTTCGCCGTAGCTGTAACGTCTGACACCGAGATACTTGTCCAGATTTTTGGAACTGACCTCCAGCTTTTTCTTCTTGCCTTTCGCCAGCAGAATTTCTTTCACCGCCTTGCGGGCAATCGTCGCCAGTTCACGCTCCAGATTCCGCACCCCGGCTTCACGGGTATAATAGCGGATAATATCGCGGATAGCATCTTCGGTAATCGTCAGTTCGGATTCCTTAACCGCATTTTCGGAAAAAATCTTCGGAATCAGATGACGCTTGGCAATTTCGATTTTTTCATCTTCGGTATAACCCGACAAACGAATAATTTCCATACGGTCCAGCAGCGGCCGCGGCATATCCAGCGAGTTTGCGGTTGTCACAAACATAACGTCCGACAAATCGTAATCGACTTCCAGATAATGGTCGTTAAATGCCGCATTTTGCTCCGGATCCAACACCTCCAGCAAAGCCGAACTCGGATCGCCGCGCCAGTCATTGCCCAGTTTGTCAATTTCATCAAGCAAAAACAGCGGATTGGATGTTCCGGCCTTTTTCATGCCTTTAATAATTTTGCCCGGCATGGAACCGATATACGTCCGCCGATGTCCGCGGATTTCCGCTTCATCGCGCATACCGCCCAATGAAGCCCGCACAAAACTGCGCCCGGTTGCCTTGGCGATGGATTTGCCCAAAGAAGTTTTGCCCACGCCCGGAGGGCCGACCAAACACAAAATCGGACCTTTGATTTTATCGGCACGCGACTGCACCGCCAAATATTCGACAATGCGTTCCTTGACCTTTTCCAGCCCGTAATGGTCTTTTTCCAGCACTTCCATTGCCTTGGAAATGTCTTTGTTAACCTTGGAACGCTTCTTCCAGGGAATGTCCAGCAGCCAGTCCAGATAGTTGCGGATAACCGTTGCTTCGGAAGACATGCCGCTCATATTTTTCAGCTTTTTGACTTCGGCCAAAGCTTTTTCTTTTGCCTCTTTGGATAATTTGGCCTTTTCGATTTTAGCCATATAATCGCTGATTTCGCCTTCCTCGTCACTATCGCCGAGCTCTTTCTGAATGGCTTTCATCTGCTCGTTCAGATAATATTCCTTCTGGCTTTTTTCCATTTGCTTTTTGACGCGGGTTTTGATTTTGTTTTCCACTTCCAGCAAAGTAATTTCCGCATCCATAAAGCCAAGAATCTTTTCAAACCGTTCCTTCAGCGTCCGCCCTTCCAGCAAAGCCTGCTTGTCGGCAATTTTCAAAGCCAGATGCGAAGCTATCGTATCGGCCAGTTTGCTGTTGTCTTCAATCTGATTAACCGAAACCAAAACCTCCGGCGGCGTTTTTTTCGAAAGTTTGACATATTCTTCAAACTGAGAAAGAACGGCCCGCACCAAAGCTTCAAGTTCGGTACTGTTGTCCTCGGCATCCGGCAGAATTTCGGCTTCCACTTCCATATAATCGGGATTGTCGATAAACTTGGAAATTTTAACCCGTTCCATGCCCTCAATCAGAACTTTCACTGTTCCGTCCGGCAGTTTCAGCATCTGCAAAACCGTTCCGACCGTCCCGACGTGATAGACGTCGTTTTCGGTCGGATCTTCAATTGCGGCCTCTTTCTGCGTCAGTAAAATAATGTTCTGATCCTGATCAACGACCTCCTGCAGCGCCCGAATGGATTTTTCGCGCCCGACAAACAGAGGAACAATCATTTTCGGATAGACCACGATGTCGCGAAGCGGAAGCACGGGATAAATATTCTTTTTTGCCATTTTATCTTAATCCTCACATATTTCCTGTTATCCTTTTATATAGGAAAACTTTTTGTGAACTACAATAGACACACCCACATATTTAAGACTTTTGTGGCATATTTCGAACGGCTCGGCAACGGTTAAACGCTTTAATCCACAACGATATGAGAAACTGCTGATAAACGGCGCCAATATTGTGGGGAATTTATAATCTTGTATTTAAAATTAAAAACTTTGCTATATGATAGAGACAATTATAAGTCTCACCAAATAAATATGCTTGGAGAAAATTTTTAATGGCTGCTTTAAAAAAACAAAGTTTATCCGGAGATGAAATTACCGTTGACATCTCGGTAACGCTCGGTACTGCCGATCTCCGGGTGCAGCAACTGCTGAAGCTCGGCCGCGGCGCCGTTGTCGAACTGGACCGCAACGTCAACGACTATGTTGACATTTACGCCAACAACATCCTTATCGGCCACGGCGAAGTCGTCATTACCGAAAATGAGACCATAGGCATTTCCGTCACCGATATTGTCAAAAAATCAAAAAGATAAATTCATGCCTTTACGCAAAAGATGTAAAAAGTTTTTCAAATCTCTGCTGCAGTCGCGGCTCGTACTGGCTGCCATCAGCACGCTGATTTACTGGTATGCCCGCCTGGTCGGACGAACCACCGAATGGCAGACGCAGGGCGTTGACGAACTCTACCGCGTTTGGGAAAAAGAAGGCAGTTTCATCTTCATCGGCTGGCACGGGCGCGCTATGATGCTTCCCTATTTTTGGAACCGCTCCCACCCGCTGAATGCCTTGGTTTCCCTTCACCATGACGGCCGTATGATTGCCGGCCTGCTTGAAAAATTCGGCATGGGAACCATCGGCGGCTCCAGCACCGAAAATGGCAAAAACGCGGCGCTTGAACTGATGCGCTCGCTGCAAAAAGGCGAAGCCATCGCCATCATTCCCGACGGCCCCAAAGGCCCGAGCATGACACTGAGCCGTTCCGCCGTCTACTTTGCGCAAAAATCGGGAAAACCGATTATCGGTGCCACATACAGTATTGCCGGCTCCAAAATCGTCGAAAAGAGCTGGGACAAGATGATGCTCCCCAAACCTTTCTCCCGCGGTTGCTATTATGCCACCGAGGCTTTCTATATTCCCGCCGACGCAGACGAAACCAGGCTTGAAGAATATCGCCGGACAATCGAAAACCGCCTGAATCAGCTCACCTGGGAAGCTGACAAAGCCATGGGCATCAAACACATCGAAAAAGGAACCGTTGCCCGCAAACGCTACCCTGCCCCCGCTCCGAAATCAGAAAAGGCTTAAAGATGTTTATCCGGATTTACAATACCCTAATCAGCATACTCTATCCCCTGGTCATCAAACGCTATATCAAAAAACGCCAGGAGCGCGGCAAAGAAGACGTCAAACGTTTCAACGAACGCGTCGGCCGTCCTCTGCTCAAACGCCCGGAAGGACGTTTTATCTGGTTTCACGGGGCATCGGTCGGTGAATCTCTCTCCATGCTGCCGCTGATTAACAAACTGCTGGAAGCTTATCCCGACATGCACATCATGGTAACCACCGGCACTACCACCTCCGCCGAACTGATGAGCAAACGCCTGCCCGAGCGGGCTTTTCACCAATATCTGCCGATAGACAACCCCTTCTTTACCACGCGCTTCGTCCGCCACTGGCACCCAGATTTGGTTCTGTGGTTTGAATCGGAATTCTGGCCCGCCATGCTTTCCTCCATTAAACGCAGAAACATCCCCTTGATTCTGGTCAACGGCCGCATTTCCAACAAATCATTCAAACGTTGGCAGCAGTTTGACTTCATCAGCAAAGAACTGCTTTCCTGTTTCACTTTCTGCCTCGGCCAGTCGGAAGAAGATGCCTATCGCCTGCGGGTTCTCGGAGCCAAAGATTCGATGTGTCTCGGCAATATCAAATTCGCCGGCCTGCCCATTCCCATTGACGCCAAAAAGAAAGCCGAAATCGTCGGCCAGATAGGCAAACGCCCGGTCTGGTGCGTCAGTTCCACCCATGAAGACGAAGAATTTAAAATCGGGCGTTTTCTAAAAAAACTGGGCCAGACCGTTCCCGGCCTGCTGACTATCATCGCCCCGCGCCACCCTAACCGTGGCGCCGACATCAAACAAAAACTGGAAGAAAGCTACGGCTTAAAGGTCTCCCTGCGTTCCGCCGGTGAAAAAATCACGCCGGAAACCGAAGTTTACATGGCGGATACCATCGGCGAAACCGGCCTGTGGTACGACCTGTGTCCGCTGGTTTTTGTCGGCGGTTCGCTGATTCCTCACGGCGGCCAAAACTTTATGGAGCCGTCCCGCATGCGTGATGCCGCCATTGTGGGCCCCCATATGCATAACTTCACCGAAGCGATGAACCGTGCCAAAAAAGCCGATGCGGTTATTCAGGTAAACGATGTTCTCGAATTGGAAGAAACCGTCACTTCGCTGCTCACCAACAAAGAACTGCTGGAAGCCAAACGCAGCCTGGCTTACAACTGGGCCAACAGCGAGGCCAAAGTGCTTGACGGCATTCTGGAAAAAGTCAAAGGATACATCGAATAATGAAAACTCCCGGCTACTGGTCTGATCTTAATCCGCTGTCCCTTTTGCTCTCTCCGCTGGGCCTGCTTTATAACTTGGGCACCCGTCTGAACATGAGCCTGCACAAGCCCCAAAAGGCTGCCGTTCCCGTCGTCTGTATCGGCAATCTGACCGCCGGGGGAACCGGAAAAACGCCGACGGCCGTTTCCATTGCCAAACTCATGCAACAGGCAAAACGCAAACCATTTTTTGTTTCCCGCGGTTATGGCGGCAACTTGCATAACGTTTTGGTCGACCCTCAGCACCATACACCGCAGCAGGTCGGCGACGAACCGCTGCTGCTGGCCCGACAGGCACCGACGGTTGTCAATCCTGACCGTTTTGCCGCAGCACAAACGGCTGCGGCCGCCGGAGCGGAAATGGTCATTATGGATGACGGTTTTCAAAATCCCGGCCTGCATAAGGATTTGTCATTTCTTGTTTTTGACGGCGGTTTCGGTTACGGCAATGGTCTGTGCATTCCGGCCGGGCCCTTGCGGGAAAGCCTGCCTGCCGGAATGAAAAGAGCCGATGCCGTCCTAATAATCGGTGAAGACAGGCATCGCCTTGCCGAACAGATTGCCCTTCCCGTTTTCCGCGGCCAGATAGTCCCGGTCAGGCCGAACTTTTCCGAGCGCAGAGTCATTGCTTTTGCAGGCATCGGACGGCCGGAGAAGTTTTATCAGTCGTTGCGTGAACTGAACTTTGAACTGGTCGAAACCGTCAATTTTCCCGATCACCATTTTTACACCGATACCGAACTTGACCAATTAATCGACAAGGCGGAGAAAAATTCCTGCACCTTAATCACAACGGCTAAAGATCTGGTAAAAATTCCGTCCCGACGCCGCAGTTTTTTCAAGGTTTTGGAAATAGAAGTCCGCTGGGAAGACGAAGACGCTTTGGCCGGTTTTATTCTGCACCGTCTGCCCTGAAAACACTGTCCTGATATTTCACTGCCGCATGTGAACCGTCGCAAAACGGCTTATTGCGGGAATGCCCGCAGCGGCATAGCGTCTGACGGTTGCGTCGTTCATAAAGTTTTCCGCTCTCGCTTTCAACCTGTATGCCGCCTTTCACCCACAACGGCCCGCTGCATCCTATTGCCGGATCTTCCAAAACGCCTATTTTCGGCTGTAATTCCGGTTCAATCGGCTTACCCGTACGATTGTCAAACATTATCAAACGACCGGACGGACAGTTGCATGCCTCCTTAACGGCCTGCTTGTCTGCTGCCGGCGTTCCTTCCTGCACCAGGTTCCAAATCCGGCCTTTGGCATCGCAGAAACGGGCATAAGCACAATAATCCTGATTGTCTGCCAAAGTCAGATTCGGCCCCTCTATAGCCTCGGCACCGTTCAATATCGGCTCAAAAGGAGCTGTTTCCTCTCCGTCCCAATTCGCCTTTTCGTGACTGCCGTCACAAAAAGGCGCATGCCCCGAACGCCCGCAGCGGCAAAGATGCAACGGAGTTTCATCGGCAGTAAACTTCTGTCCCGGAACATATTCTTCCGAAGCCCCAGCCTCGTCAGGCTTAATTGCATACAGCCTGATGTCTTGAACATTACTGACTTCATAAGGTCCGTTCGCAGTCACTTTTATCTTGGCATAAGATCTATCCATCAGTCACTCCGTCAATCTTCAGACACAAAATGCCTTCGGCAATTTTCTTCACGCAAAGATGGAGTCAGCCGTATAGTCGCCGAAAGCAAAACTGCTGCCGTCAATAAAACGCTGCCCCCTGTCAAGCGAAGCAATTTTCTTCATATCCTCATCGTCGAGTTCAACGGCCGAAGCGGCAAAGTTTTCTTTCAGGCGCATTTCATGAACCGTCTTGGGAATAACCGAAACGCCGCGAGCCAGCTGCCAAGCCAGCAGCACCTGCGCCGACGTGCAGTTCAAACGTCCGGCAATTTCCATAATAATCTCATTGCGGAACAAATCGGTCTCATCTCCGTCATGCTGCGAGCCCAGCGGCGAATAAGCCGTAACCGCAATCATATTCTTCCGGCAGAATTCAATTAAATCGTTTTGCTGCAACAGCGGATGACTCTCAACCTGATTGACCGCCGGCGTTATTTCCGCTTTTTCAATCAGCTCGCCCAAACGTTTTGCTCCGAAATTGGAAACTCCGGCAGTGCGGATCAGTCCCTGCTGCTGCGCCTTTTCAATCTCTGCCCAGGTCAAGTCAAGCGGCATATCTTTTAACGAAACCATATCTTCGGCACGATGCGGCATCGGTACTCCTTTTTTCTGTGCCACCGGCCAATGAATCATATACAAATCAAGATAATCCTGCTGCAAATCGGCCAACGTCTGTTTCAAAGCAGGCAAAACATCTTCCGGCGCATGCATATCGTTCCATAATTTAGAAGCAATGAACAGTTCTTCCCGCTTTATGTCTCCTTCGGCAACCGCATCATGCAGTGCCTGTCCGATTTCCTTTTCATTGCCGTAAATCGGCGCACAGTCAATATGCCGGTAACCAAGCTTTATTGCCCAGCGAACGGTCTGATACACCTCTCCCGGACCTGAACGCCAGGTTCCCAAACCAATCATCGGCATATCATAATCCGTGTTTAACTTAACGCTTTTCATTCTTCTCTCCCTAACAAAAAATATCTACCTTTTCTATATAATCGCAAAGCCATAAGGTTAAAGATTATCCCCTGCAAAAATTCTGCACTGGAAATTTTTTCGCCTCTTCTCTAAAATCTGACCAGATAAATCAACCTGAAAGAGAAAAAACAATGACGGTCAAAATTGAAAGATTCCCGGTTTACTACACCAAACTTCCCCACTATAAAGACGTTGCCTGCAATCTGACTTATGCCACGCCCGACGCAACCTGCTTTGACATCTGCGCCGCTTTGAAACAGCCGGTAACCCTTCGTCCCGGTGAACGCATCAAATGCCCCACCGGCATAAAAATTGCCCCGGAAAATCCGTTCTGGTGCCGCATTAACGGCCGCAGCGGCCTGGCCGCCAATCATGGCATTATCCCCGTCGGCGGCATTATCGACACTGATTACCGCGGCGAGATTATGGTCATTCTGCTGAACACCAATCCGGCCGGCAAAGAAAGCTATACCATTCACCCCGGCGATAAAATTGCCCAGGGAGAATTCCCGTTTCCCTATAAAGCGGATTTCAAAGAAATCAGCAACGAAGAATTCGATAAACTGACCACCTCCCGCGGAGAAAACGGTTTCGGTTCTTCCGGCAAATAGACTTTACGGTAGCAAACAGTAAAAAAGCTACGAAAAATTTCGTAGCTTTTTTTCACTAACTGTATGGAATGCAGCCTCCGGTTCCCGAACAATCTCTGGGAGCCTGCGCATCGCGGCCGCAGCACATCTGCCCTGAAGGATAAATACTTATATTCCTCATAATTTCTCTTCTCAAAAACAAATATTCAGGACTCAAATCACGGAAAAATAACAAATTCTGCTTGCATTAATATTATAATAGATACTTATCTATTTCTTACAGTTCTTCTGTTAATATACCCATAACCAAGATGATGAGTATCTCCAATATCAAATACACTATTTAATTTTTTGATATCGGCAGGAAAGTCTAATATAAACTTTTCACTATTAATTGCTTTTTGCATAAATTGCTCTTTAGTCATACCTGTATTCATAACACGCGGTCTTCCTGTTTTTTTCGTATTTAAAGGATCATATATAAACATACTATCTTTGTCATGAACTGCCAAAAAATGATGAGCTTCATACAGAATACCACCAGAAGTTTCCTGAAATAAATGAGCATCACATAAATAACTATCAATACCATGGCTTTCCAAATATGACTGAGCTAAAATAGAAAACTCAGAACACATAGCCAGTCCCTTATCAATTAAACTTGATAATTTTATCGGCTTGACTGTTTCTGTACCTAGTCTCTCCGATATCGTTTTTTGCAAAACAGCTTGACGTTCTAAGGCTTTATCTTCTACTTCACAATTTTTAAAACGATGCAGATTAGCATCTAAAACTTGAATATGAAGAAAGGTTTCTGAAGAAATACCCAGTTCTTCAGCCTCTTGTTTACACATCCGATAAGAACCGCTTCCCCAAGACATATTTGGTGATTTTTTTTGTATGTTTACAATAGATTCACAAGAAGCAAAAAAATTTTTATATGATGAAACATCCGCTAGTATAGGCTTCTCTCCTGTTTCTACCAAATCACCATCTCGCAAACTATGATACATTATAAAATTATCATGAGTACTAACAATTTCCATCCAACCTCCTTCATCAAAACATAATAATTATTATAACATGTAACCAATACCAAAACAACTAATAACTATACATAAATAAACATAGTCTGATTCTAAATTTTCATACACAACTAAACGAACAAAAAACATATTTTTAATATCAACACAGCCTAAGCCCAAGCACAAAAAAAATCCCCGTTTCCGGGGATTTTTCATTCAAACCGGCCGCACAGCGGTTTAAGCCGATTTACTTTCTTTTGAAACCACATATTCCGGCTCGGCACCGTCATTAATAACATTCTCATTAATGACAATTTCGCTGACGTTTTTCTTATCCGGAATATCATACATAATCTGCAACAGATTTTCTTCCATAATCGCCCGCAAACCGCGCGCACCGGTTTTACGCTCAATCGCTTTTTTGGCTATTGCTTTCAAAGCTTCCTCGGTAATCGTCAGTTTAACGCCTTCCATATCAAACAAAGCTTCATACTGCTTAACCAAAGCATTCTTCGGCTCGGTCAAAACCCGAACCAAAGCCTCTTCATTCAGATCATCTAATGTGGCAATAATCGGCAAACGGCCGATAAATTCCGGAATCAGACCGTATTTAAGCAAATCTTCGGGCTGCACGTCTTTTAAAATCTCGCCGATACCTTTGTCTTCCGGACTGCTGACTTTGGCACCGAAACCGATAGAGGTTTCATTGCCGCGGCGATTGACAATCTTCTCCAATCCGGCAAAAGCCCCGCCGCAGATAAACAGAATATTGGTCGTATCAACATGCAAAAATTCCTGCTGCGGATGTTTGCGGCCGCCCTGTGGCGGAACATTGGCAACCGTTCCTTCGATAATCTTCAGCAATGCCTGCTGAACGCCCTCGCCCGAAACATCGCGGGTAATCGACGGCCCGTCTGTTTTACGGGTAATCTTATCGATTTCATCAATATAAACGATGCCGCGCTGCGCTTTTTCAATATCATAATTCGCAGCCTGCACCAGTTTCAAGATAATATTTTCGACGTCTTCGCCGACATAGCCGGCTTCGGTCAGCGTCGTCGCGTCCGAAATGGCAAACGGCACATCCAGAATTTTAGCCAGCGTCTGCGCCAACAGGGTTTTACCGCTGCCGGTCGAACCGATTAAAATGACGTTTGATTTGGAGATTTCCACATCTTTGTTGGTTTTCTGTGAGTTCAAACGTTTATAATGGTTATAAACCGCCACCGACAAAACTTTTTTCGCCTCATCCTGACCGATAACATACTGATCAAGAAATTCTTTAATTTTGGACGGGGTCGGCAGTTTTTCCGGTGAAATTCCGGCTTCTGCCTTGCGTTCTTCTTCCAGTTCGTCCGCCACAATGTTAATGCATACTTCAATGCACTCATCGCAGATATAAACGCCGCGGCCGGCAACTAATTTTTTGACTTCCGCCTGACTCTTTCCGCAGAAAGAACAATGCAGCATTTCACCGTTGTTTTCTTTATCGTCACTCATTGCTTTATCCTATTTGTTCATCTCATTGCGGGAGGTTACAATCTGGTCAATCAAACCGAACTTCAATGCTTCCTGCGGGGTCATAAAATTATCGCGGTCCATCGCTTTTTCAATCACCGACAGCTTCTGCCCGGTATTTTCGGCATAAATCTGATTCAAACGTTTCCGCAGATCCAAAATCAGTTTGGCCTGAATTTCGATATCCGCCGCCTGCCCCTTGGCTCCGCCGGAGGGCTGGTGAATCATAATCTGCGAATTAGGCAGCGAGAAACGCTTGCCTTTGGTTCCGCCGGCCAGCAGGAATGACCCCATTGAACAGGCCTGACCGATGCAGATTGTCGCCACGTCACAGCTGATATATTTCATCGTATCATACATCGCCATGCCGGAAGTAATAACCCCGCCCGGAGAATTGATATACAAAGAAATGTCTTTCTTCGGATTTTCCGATTCCAAAAACAACAGCTGCGCACAAACCAGAGAAGAAACTTCATCATTAACTTCACCGGTCAGAAAAATAATTCTCTCCTTCAGCAGACGGGAAAAAATATCAAAAGAACGCTCCCCCTTAGAGGTTTGCTCGATAACCATCGGCACCAAAGTGCTGTTATATATTTCTAAAGGACTTCTCTCAGTCATTACAGCTTCCTTATTTCAAAAACATTTCAAACTTATACAAGACTACACCAATATAATCAATAAATTATTAATAACCGCCGCGATTACCCGTTTATCTGATAAAATCACCGGATTTAAACAAAAGCCTCCGACGAAACGGAGGCTTTTGCATTGCATCAACAGATTATTAAGCTGATTTCTTGGCAGACTTTTTCGCCGTTGTTTTCTTTCCGGCTTTTTTATCTTCGTCAAAAGAATACAACTCTTCAATACTGACGATTTTTTCGCTGACATTGGATTTGCCGATAACATAATCAACAATCTTTTCTTCAAAAACTGGAGCTTTTAAAGCTTCAATTGCCTGCTTGTTTTTCAGATAATAATCAAAGACAGCTTTTTCCTGTCCCGGATACTTCTTCGCCTCATTCATGATAGCCTTGTTAATATCATCCGGCGTAATGGTAACTTTGGCGTCCTTTCCGATTTCGGAAAGCAACAGGCCGAGTTTAACCCGGCGGACGGCAATATCTTTATACTCAGCCAGCAGTTCTTCTTCTGACTTGTTCTTTTCGCTTTCGTCCAGCTGATTATATTTCTTCGCCTGTTCATACTGATCAACGATGCTCTTATATTCGGCATCGACCAACCCGGCCGGAACGTCAAACTTATATTCATTGTCCAGATTATCCAGCAACTGACGTTTCAGTTTCATCTTTGAAGCGGCTTCATAATCGCCCTTAATACGTTCGGCAATGGCCGCTTTCAGCTTATCCAGGCTTTCTTCGCCCAAAGATTTGGCAAATTCATCATTGATTTCAACTTCTTTGGCTGCACGCAGTTCTTTGATTTCAACCGCAAAGACCGAAGCTTTTCCGGCCAAATCCTTGGCATGGTAATTTTCCGGGAAAGTAATATTGACATCAACTTTATCACCGGCTTTTTTGCCAATAAGCTGATCTTCGAAACCCGGTATAAAGGAATTGGACCCCAGTTCCAAAGGATAATTACTGCCTTTGCCTCCCTGGAATTCAACTCCGTCAATCGAACCCGTGAAATCGATCACAACGGTGTCGCCCTTGGCTGCGGCGCGATCTTCTTCAACCTTAACGGTTTCGCGGCGGCTCTGAGCGATATAGTTCAAAGCTTTCTCAACTTCCTCGGCCGGAACTTCAGCCATCAGTTTTTCCAATTTAATCGCCGACAAATCGCCGATTTTGATTTCCGGCATCAGTTCAACCATCAGTGTGAATTCAATATCTTTGCCGTCTTCGAATTTGGTAACTTTGATATTCGGCATCATAACCGGATTTAACTTGTTGCTTTTGATAACTTCCTCAGTCGCGTTGCGAACGGTTTCATCCAAAACTTCGCCCAAAACCGAAGCGCGGTATTTCTGCTTCAGCATTTCTTTCGGAGCCTTGCCCGGACGGAAACCCGGAATTTTGGTTGTTTTCGCAATCTGGTTGATTTTGGCATCAACTTCTTTTTCAAAATCAGCCGCCGGAATAACGACGCTGTATTCTTTCTTCAAACTTTCGGATTTTAACTCAGTAGCTTTCATAAAATATTCTCTTTTTATTGTTGATTGAAACCGTTACAGTATCAGAACGTAAATGGTGCGGACGAAGAGACTCGAACTCTTAAGCCTCGCGGCACCAGAACCTAAATCTGGCGTGTCTACCAATTTCACCACGCCCGCGCTGACACTTATAGTTGCTTGCATACTACATAAAAAATTTTTTAAATCAAGCAAAATTCACAACGCCAACAAAATTATTGTATTCTTTGAATATATTTAATAATATGCTTGGCAAGAGAAGTTTCCGGGCCGAGACAAAGGCTGCCGGGAGCATGACGTTATGATGGGGAGTAAACTTGTGCAGATAACCAGAATTCTTGTTTCCGCGGCTCTGTCCGCCGGCTTTTTGAGCTCCTGTTCCTACATTGAAAAGAACACCAGCCCGGAAACGTACAACACGCTGACTTTCGGCGACGAAGGAGCCAAAGAGGCAGCCAAAGCCACCCTTGCCTACTCCCAGGGAAACTTTACCGAAGCGGACGAACATGTCCAAATGTCCCTGCGCCAAAACCCCAAAAATGCTCAGGCTCTGATGGTCGGCGCCCTTAATGCCGAAAAATTAGGGCTGCCTAACCGTGCCCGCCAGTATTACGAAGAGATTATTCTCTCCGCCGGCGACCAGACCACCGTTCTCGGCAGCGAAGACATGCAGCCCCGCAAGATGACCGAAGTTGCCCAGAAACGCCTGCGTCTGATAAACATCAACCAAAGCAAACTGATTATTGAAGACGACAGCGGCGTCAAAGTTTTCAGCATCAGCGAAGAAGCAGCTGCCAAACAGGGACGCTCTGCCCTGGAAGAAGCTTTGTTTATCCGTGAACAGAAAAACGCCGCCAACAACAAAGCCGTTTCCGAAGCTGACGTTAAAGCCGTGGAAGTTCTGTTTACGCCGCAGGAGCAAAATATCATTTCCCGCTTTCTGATTATGAAAGAACTGGCCGAAAACGATATGATTACCAAAGAGGAGTTTTTGAAAGCGCGCCAGTCCAATATCGGCGGCCTGCTGCCGCTGACTAACGCACCGGCCGGCTTCACCGTTGACAAACCGGTTCCCTCGCCCGATATGATTATTGAACGGATTAACGCGCTCAAAACCGCAACCGAAGACCGTGCCATTACGCCGCGCGAATTCTCGGCCGAACGCAATTTGATTATCGAAGCCATTTTGCCTCCCTCTCCGCGTCAGCGGCTGAAACCTCAGGCTCCGGCCAAAGACCTTCTCTCAGCGGCCAAAAACCTCCGCAAATTGGAAGTCATTTACGATTTGGGATTGGTAACCTCTAAAGAAAAAGCCAAGGAACAGGCTGCCATTGAGCGCAATTTGGGCATCAACGTCCCCGCTAAACCGGCTGCGCCCCAAGCCACCACAACCAAGATTGTCAAAGACATTGAAATCATTCCGGCAGAGTCGTTGGAAGCCAACGGAGCCGCTCCGGTAAACACGGCTCCCGCCATGCCCGAAATTACTCCGGCCCGCACCCCGACGGTTGAACCCCGTCCGCTACTGCCGGATGTTTCCAGCCCGTTTAACGGCTGAGCCGCATATCCGAATAAATACAGGGCGGGAACTTCCTGCCCTTTGTTTTTATATAAATCTTGCAATTTAGATCTATTTCGGATAAATAACTGCTTAAATTGATATTTTAAGAAACAGAGTAAACAAATGCCTGAGAATAAAGTAAATCCCCGCAAAACTTTTGCGATTATTTCACACCCGGACGCCGGTAAAACCACGTTAACCGAAAAGCTGCTGCTTTTCGGCGGTGCCATTCAGCAGGCCGGAGCCGTCAAAGCCCGCGGTGAAAATCGCCGCGCCCATTCCGACTGGATGAAAGTTGAACAGGAACGCGGCATTTCCGTCGCCTCCTCCGTCATGACCTTCGATTACCGCGACATTACCTTTAACCTGTTGGACACACCGGGCCACGAAGACTTTTCCGAAGATACCTACCGCGTGCTGACCGCCGTAGATTCCGCCATTATGGTGCTGGATTCGGCCAAAGGTATCGAAACCCAAACGAAAAAGCTGTTTGAAGTTTGCCGCCTGCGCAACGTGCCGATTTTAACTTTCATCAACAAACTCGACCGCGAAGGGCTGGATCCGTTCCTGCTTCTGGACGATATTGAAAAAACGCTGGCCATGGACTGCACGCCTGCCAGCTGGCCGATTGGCATGGGAAAAGACTTCCTCGGCTGTTACGACCTGATTAACGACCAACTGATTTTAATGAACAAAACAGGTGACAAATCAACCATTAATGCGACCATTGAAACCTGCAAAGGGTTGGACGATCCCAAACTTGACAATCTGTTGCCGGCCCATGCCGTCGCCAAATTGCGCGAGGACGTTACCATGGTTCGCGAACTATGCCCGGCATTCGACCTGGAGCTCTATCTTGCCGGTGCAATGACCCCGGTCTTTTTCGGCAGTGCTATCAATAACTTCGGCGTCAAGGAAGTGCTGGAAGGCCTGCACCGGATGGCTCCGTCTCCGCGGCCGCAGCCTGCCGCCGAACGAACCGTTCAGCCTCAGGAAAACAAGGTTACCGGCTTCGTCTTCAAAATCCAAGCCAACATGGATCCGAAACACCGCGACCGCATTGCCTTTATGCGCATTTGTTCCGGACACTTCAAACGCGGCATGACCCTCACCCAGGTTCGTACCGGCAAAGGGCTGAAAGTACCTACTCCCGTCATGTTCTTAGCCCAAGAACGCGAACTGGCGGAAGACGCTTATGCCGGGGACATTATCGGCATTCCCAACCACGGTCAGCTCCGCATCGGCGACACCCTGACCGAAGGGGAGAAAATCCACTTCACCGGTATTCCTTCCTTTGCCCCGGAACTGCTCAAAAGCGTCCGGGCGCTTGACCCGCTCAAATCCAAACACCTCGGCGCGGCACTTCAGCAAATCGCCGAAGAAGGCGGCGCCAGTATTTTCAAACCGGTCATCGGTTCGGAATATATCGTCGGCGTTGTCGGCACCCTGCAGTTTGAAGTTATGGCTGACCGTATCCGCACCGAATTCAACATTCCTGTCATGTTTGAGCCGACATCTTACTACACGGCCCGCTGGGTAACCTGCGAAGATAAAAACGAACTCAAGAAGTTTCTTGATGCCAACCAGTCCTGCGTTGCCGAGGACCACGACGGCGCTCTGGTCTTTCTGGCTCGCAACGCCTGGCACCTGGGCAAAATCAAAGAAGACTTCCCCCGACTGGTTCTGAGCACGACCCGCGAACAAACTTTTTAATAATCGGATACAAAAACCCCGCCCTTAAACGGACGGGGTTTTATTTACAAAGTTAGTCCTGAAAGCCGCTTTCAAGCTGTCGGATAAAATCATCGTACTCCTCGGCCGAAAGACGATTGACCACATGCATAACTGTTGCATGACATTCCTCGTCTCCCAGCCAGCTTTCAGCCAAAACATCTGCACCGACCAATGTCAGTTTCGGTTTTTCGTCAGACATTTCAATCCTGACCACCGGATGCAGTGTCCTGCTGCCCAACTCAACAACCGGAAGGCAGCCCAACAGTCCGGCTTCAAACTGATTGGCTATGCGATATTCTTTGCGGTTGTTCTTCCACAACAGAGCTTCACGATACAGTTCCCGATTCTTTTCCCGGCACTGTTGCAGCTCCTTCATCACATTCTTAAGTTTTGCACGTCCGCGCAGAACCAAAACCGTTGCGGCGGCAGCCCATACGAAAAGGAAAATAACCAGATATTCCATCACTCTTTGATTTTTAATTGCTTTTGGTATTCTTCAACGCTCATCTCATGATTATGCACCCAATTTTCCGAATAACCGTCTTTTTCGTCATTATCAATGGCTTTAACAAAAACAGACGCACCGGAAAGTGCAAAAATCCAATTGCCATACAAACGGCGAACCATAAACTTCGGACGAAGCTCCATCAGTTCACGATGAATAATCGGATAAGGCAACTTAAAACGGGCAACATCCTCATCACTCGTGGGCACAAATTCTTCGCCTTTGCGGCTCCACAGAAAAATTTCTTTCTGCTGCGCGTCAATCTCCGCCTGCAGCCTTTCATTCTCAGCCGCGGCAGCCAGATAAAGCGAACGATTCTTAAACAGCTTAAACGCCAGATAAACCACCAGCAAAACAAACAGCGGCAAGACATAAAAAATAATACGTTCCATAATTTAATTTTTTAAAGATTTATAATAATGAATTTTGGCTTTCAACTTACCAACAATATTGACAAAAAGCAAGACAAAAAGAGCTAATTATTCCACAATCTCCGGCCGATAGCTCCGCGAACCGTTTTCACCGTCACGTTTTTGCTGTCTATATAGAAATTACTTCCCAAAGCCGACGACAAATCATAATCCTTGCCGTCAATTTCCAAACCGCCGTATTTAATAATCCTGATCCGGTTTTTATACAGGCAGCTGCGTTCATCACAAACCATGTCAATCCAGGTTCTGTCCGTTTTCCGCCCGTCGTAAATTGCCTTCAGTTTTCGGCTCTCTTTAGCCGTCAGCTTTCGCGCCGCAGTCTTCTCCAACCAGACTTTCTTCAAATAATTATTACCCCTGGTCGGCAAAATAACCATTTTGCCGCTTTCATCCCGAACCGCAAAAACCTCTCCGTCGGCATCAGCCATCACATCCGGCACCTTAACCGTCCAAATACTCATTAATCCCGCCGCAATCAAAACAAAACCCCAGCCGCGCCATTTTCGCTGCCAGATACAAACCCACAAAGCGCCGTAAACAATCAGCAGAAGCCCCCATAACGGCATTGACATCACCTGATAAGCCGCCTCCGGAAGCCCTGCAACATAAGACGTTATCCGATTAACCAGGTCAATTCCCGCTCCGACCAGTTTCAACGGCCAATAATCCAGCCCTAAAGGCATCAGCAACAGCGCCGCCAGCACAAAAGGCATAATCACAAAACCGATAATCGGCCCGGCCAGCAGGTTTGTCAGCGTCGTAAACACGGCAATGCGGTTAAAATGATAAATCGCAAAAGGCAGCGTAGCCAGACTGGCCACCAAATCCGAAACCATAATACCGATAAAATAAGCCCATAAAATCCGCATAACCCGCCCCGGCAGCGTAATGTCCCGTCCGTTGCTTCCGGTCAGAAAGCGATGCAAACTCCCCGCATAACGTTCATAAAAAGCAATCAAAGCCGCCACTGCGGCAAAAGACATCTGAAAGCTGGCACCGATTAAAGCCTGCGGCGAAACAATCAAAACAATCAGTGCCGCCCAGCCCAGCATTCGCATCGAAATCGCCTGCCTTGCAAACAAGACCCCGAGCAGCACGATAAAAGTCATAATGAAAGCTCTCTGGCTGGGAATTTCCGCCCCGGATATCTGCAAATAAACAAAACTCATCAAAATGGCAAAAAGCGCCGCCGTTTTTTTAGCATCATAACGCAGCGACCAGGCCGGAACCAAGGCCATTGCCAACCGCACCAGAAAAAACATCATTCCGGCCACCATACTCATATGCAGCCCGGAAATCGACAGAAAATGCGCCAGTCCCGAATCCCGATAATTTTCGGTTATTTTCCGGGAAATGCCGCCCCGTTCGCCGGCAACGATTGCCGCCGCAATTCCCGCTTCATCACGAGGCAGAACCCGGTTAATCCGGTTGACAATTCTTTGCCGCAGCCCGGACACGCCTTCCGCCCATAACAGTCCCGCTCCCGGTTTTTGTTCACAAACCGCAGGCAAAACCCGGCTTGAAATAAAACCGCCGCCGGTCAACCCTTCAAAATAAGCTTTGCGGTCCAGCTGATAAGCACCGACCGCCACCGCGTGAATATGCGGACGCACCGTTGCAATCATTTCCACGCAATCACCGACCCCGGCCCGTGAAGACTTTGAGGTCAGCGTCAGTTTATAACGCCCGGCAACCGAATTCCCGTCATAGTCTTTCATATTTTCCAGAACCAGACGCTGATTGCCGCGATAATTGGTGTCTGCAGCGACGACACGCCCTTGCAGATAAAGTTTATCCTCGTTTTTGACCTGAGGCGTTTCACTGAGATAAATCGCTTTAAGCTGAATATTGGTAAAACCGGCCAGCATAACACCCCAACCGGCCAACAGCCATAACAGCTTCGCCTGATGCCGCGCCAGCCAAACCGCCAGCAAAGTCAGCTCAATCACTGCCAGCGTCAGCCACATCGACGGTTCCTGCGGCAAAGCAAAATAAATTCCTATGCCGGTGGCAAACAACACCGGCAGCCACAGCACCCACCGCTCCCGTTCGGCTTCCAGATTTCGGGTTATATAATACCGCCAGACATGCAGCATAAGCGTCTCCTCCGGCATTTAATTTAATGCCGGCTAAATTTAAAAGCAAAAAAAAAGTTGTTAAACCCTATATTGTTTAACAACTTTTTCTAATGTATCCAGTTAAGGAAATCACTATACCGAAACAGCTTCTCGAGCTATTTTGTTATCCTTCGGTGTCTCCCGATACCGGCAAAACGATTCTTTCATCAACTTCGCCGATTACTTTTTCATCTTTTTTCATAACTGATAAAGATTTGAAATTAATACTCGTGTTAACTAACTCCGGATTCTCCCGCCGGAAAATCAAATACAAATCTCATTGACAATAATATCCTCGTCTTTACGGTTGAGAACATAACTTGCATTATTGATATTGACACGCATTCCGTCTTCAATTGAAGAAACAAAATGCAGCGAAATCAGACAATCGCCGATTGAAAGCGATGACACCTTGTCAATCCGCCCGTCTAACTTAACCAGCCAATAATTTTTCCCTTTAAGGTAAACAAAAGCCAAATCGCGCTTTTCCTCCGGACTGTCATGGTCAATAATCAGTCCGACTGCCATGTTTTTCAACTCAACCTGAACGGTTTTCTTATCTTCAGCCGAAAAAAACTTTTCCAAAACGGAAACGGCTCTCGATAAACTTGCTTTACTTGTATTCATCTTTAAATGTTATTTAGTTAAACATAAAACATATAAAATAATTCAAAATTGCCTTAACTATAAACAATTTTGTCCAAATGTCAATGAGACTGTTGGTGTTTTGAAACTGAATCTATCTTAAACTTGATAAAGCATTATGCGGCGCCGTTAATCTTTTTCGCCGCGTAAAACAAGTACATTAAGAACAAAAATTAATCGGCACGAAAAGGCTTTTGCAAGTTTATGACACGTTCAGTCGCCTTTATCGCCGCCTTAACCTGATCCGATGAAACGGCATGCGTCGTCTTGCCGTTGTCCCATTTGATAACGGCCTCGACCAAAGCATTGGTACGTCCGCCGGGCGGAATGGAAATTTCAAAATCCGTCAGCTTGGGAATGGTCAGCCCCATTTTCGGCGCCAGCTTGTGCAGGGCATTCATAAAAGCGTCATAACCGCCACTGCCTTGCGCCGTGTCTTCATAAATTTTTCCGTTGTATTCAACCTGAATATTGGCACAGGGTTTCATCCGCATGGTGGTGGTCACCACACAGTTCAACACCCGAAATGTTTTATAGCGCTGACCGCCCAGCATATCCGCCACCAAAAAGGGCAGATCGTCAACCGTAACGCTTTTCTTCAAATCACCAAGCTCGACAATTTTCTGCAGCAGCTTTTCTTTCTGCTCATCATTCAGATTAATCCGCAGTTTCTGCAGGTTGATTTCCAAACTGGCCTTGCCGGACAACTTGCCCAGCGCATAATCGCGGTTACGGTCAAAACGGTCAGGAGTCAGCCGGCTGACATAAAGGTTGCCCTTTTTGTCACCGTCGGCATGAATTCCCGCCGTCTGCGTAAATACGTCATTGCCCAGCACAGGCATATTGGCGGCAATTCGTTTGCCGCTGAACGTCTCAACCAGCATGCTGATGTCTTTCAGCTTCTTTTCTTTCACTTTTGTCGTCAAACCGGTATGGTCATGAATATTGGTCACAATCTGAGCCAAGTCGACATTGCCCGTACGTTCGCCCAAACCGTTCACCGTCACATGCACCCCTTTAACCCCTGCTTTAACCGCCGCCAGCGAGTTTGCCGCCGCCAAACCGTAATCATTATGGGCGTGGAACTCAAATTCCACACCGGGATAACGTTTAACCGTCTCCGTCACCAGTTCAAACGTGTTAAACGGATTCAGCACGCCCAGCGTATCGGGCAAAATAATCCGCCCGAACCCTGCGGCGGCATAGCAGTCAAGCATTCGCCATACATAATCCGGCGAATTCAAGATACCGTTTGACCAGTCCTCCAGATAAACATTTGCCGCAAAGCCGTTGTCTCGGGCATATGCCAGCGTTTTCATCACATCGGACAAGTGTTCTTCCTGCGATTTTTTTAATTGGATTTCACAATGTTTCCGCGAACCTTTGGTCAACAGATTAAGATGACGGCACCCTGTCGGCAACAGCCAGTCAACCGATTTGTTGAAATCTGTAAAACTCAGCACTTCCACCGCATCGGCAAATCCGTCCGACTTTGCCCAGTCCATAATCCGCGCCAGCGAGTTCTGTTCTTCCCGGCTGACTTTGGCGCTCGAAACCTCACAACGGGTAACGCCGGCTTCCGCCAGCAGATGTTTGACAATAATCAGTTTTTCTTCCGGTTTGAAAGACACGCCGCTGGTCTGCTCGCCGTCACGAACGGTCGTATCTACAACATCAATCACATTCATCGGGTCTGTTTCTTTTCTTCAATCAATTTTAAAACCGCATCACAGGCATTTTCACTCGGCGTCTGTTCACCCAGCCCCAAAATTTCCCGCACTTTCTGAAAGCCTTCCGTCTGCCGTTCAAAAATATCGTCTTTAGCCAAAAACCGCTTAATATAGCGGCAGATATTTCCCGGCACACACTGCTCCTGCAACAGTTCGGGCACCACTTCCCGCCCCAGCATGATATTTGACAGATTCACAAACTGAATATGCATAAACTTCCGCACCAGCACGGCCGTCAGCGGCGAAACCTTATAACCGATAATATGCGGTACGCCGGCAATCGCCAATTCCAGCGCCACGGTTCCCGAAGCCGCCATTGCAGCTGCCGAGGCTTTAAAGGCATTATGCCGGTCGTCTTCGTCTTCAACAATTGTTATCGGCAGCCCCGAACCGCCGACCATCTGCCGCACCATTCCGGCCACGGTTTTCACCGTGGGAATCACAAAACACAGACTGTTGTCCTCAAGATAAAGTTTTTGAGCCGCTTCCAGAAAGACCGGCAGCATTTTGGCAACTTCAGTCTTGCGCGACCCCGGCAGCACGGCAATAATCTTTTTATCGGCAGAAATGGCAAACTTTTTGCGAAAATCGTCGCCGCTGCCGTGAATAACCTTGCTTTCAATAACCGGATGCCCGACAAAAGTCGCCGCCAGACCGTAAGGCGTAAAATATTTCGGTTCCTGCGGCAACAGCGTCAACAGATGATCGACATATTTATACATCGTCCGCGCCCGTTTCTTTTTCCAGGCCCAAACCTGCGGCGCCACATAATGCACCTGCGGAATGCCGAGTTTTTTGCGGCGCAGAATTTTCTGCACCCGGGAACCGAAACTCCAGCTGTCAATCGTTATCACCACATCGGGCTTCACTTTCTCAATGTCCGCCACCGTCTGTTTAATCAGCCTCAAAACTTTGGGAATACTGGGAATAACTTCCGCCAGCCCCATAATCGCCAAATCAGAAATATCGAACAGTGACTTGAGACCGGCTTTTTCCATACTTTCACCGCCCACGCCGTAAAATTCAACTTGTCCATTGGTCTTCTTCACCATCGCCCGCATAAAGCGCGACCCAAGCAAATCCCCGGACGGTTCTCCGGCAATAATATAAACCTTAAGATTTTTCACATCTGTCATTATTTTTCCCTCTGGCGGATAAATTCTGCCGGATCAATTCCCATGACAAACAGTCCGAGCTTATCGGCCAGTTTGACAGTTTCCTTTTCATTAACAATCAAACCGTTCCCGGCATGCAGGGCAATTCCCGACAAACCGGCCTCATAAGCCGCCTGTACCGTTTTGTCGCCGATAGTCGGCAAATCTACCCGCATATCCTGCTGCGGCTTACGGATTTTCACCAAAACGCCGCCCTCGCCTTTTCGCTTATAATCACCGCAGCGGCGAACCAGCTCGCCGGTTCCTTCAATTCCTTCCACACCGAGCACCAGTCCTTGCTGCACGACTACCGCCTGGCCGACATCCAGCCGTCCCAGTTCCGTTGCAACTTCCGCCGCCCGGCGAATATCTTCTTTTGCCTGTTTCGACGGCTTGATCTTGCCCAACACGCCTTTTTTTATCAGCAGCTCGGGCAAAACTTCATGAATGCCGCGGACGGTCATGCCCTCGCCTTCAATCTCCTTAACCAAAGCGCGCAAAATACCGTCATCGCCGAGAGATTTCATTCCGACCTTGGCAAAAAAAGCCGCCGTTCGCATATCCGGCACCAAATCCTTAAGCGTCGGCCGCTTGATTGTGCCGATCATAATAACTTCTTCAACTTTTTCTTCCGCCAGTTTTTTAAAACCGGTACCCGCCTGCCCGATACGTATCCAGGCATGGGGAATGCTGTCATCAATCAAAGCCTTGTCGGCATTGCCTTCAATCGCAATCACAAAATAGTCGCGTTTATTTTCTTTGCAAAAATTAATCAAATCCTGCGGAATAGCCCCGCCGCCGGCAATAATGCCCAGTTTTTTATGCATAATCGTCCTGCCTTAAAGTTTTTCTTTGATAATAAATAAACCCGTCTCCACGGTCAAGCAATAATAAAAGGCTGTAATAAAAATCACAGCCCTTTATTTTAATGATACAAAAAGTTTGGCGTTTCTGCGCTGATTGCCACAAAGCGAACTTTTATAAAAATGTGGAGAATGAGTCGTATAGTAAGAAATAAAGGTGGAAGTACCGGAATGTACACTTTAGTACATGAGGACACTTCCATCCTGCTATTTCTGTACTAGACGACCATTATACACTTTTTTTATTCGGCGACCATAACGTTACGTCTTCCTTTCAGAGAAAACTCTATGAAATCAAGCTGTTCCTGAACCATATCATTGTCTTTGAACAGCTCGCGGGCTTTCTGAACGCGGGTTTCAAAATTATCTTCTTTGCCTTTGAAGATATACATAAAAGCGCGGCTAATGGCTTTAACTACTTCCGGCGCATAACCGCTGCGCTTCAGACCGATAACATTCAACCCGCGCAGCTTGCCTCGTTCACCGGTCACAATGGCAAAAGGAATAACGTCGCGGTCAACACCCGACAATCCTCCGATCATTGCTTTGCGGCCGATACGGCAGAACTGGTGAACCGCACTGTTTCCGCCCAGGATAGCTCCGTCGCCGACACGAACATGTCCGCCGATAACCGCGTTGTTGGTCATAATCACATTATTGCCGACCACACAGTCATGCGCCACATGAGAGTTAACCATAAACATCCCGTCATCACCGACACGGGTAATCATCTTCTCCGGCGTGCTGCCGTCCTGCGGATCCGACTGGCCTTTCGGCGTTCCTGCATGCATGGTTACGTTTTCGCGAATAACATTGCGCTTACCGATAACCAGCTTGGCATCATCCTGAAATTCATTGCCATGATCCTGCGGACCGGTTCCCAACACAGCCCCGGGGAAAACGACCGTTCCTTCCCCGATTGTCGTATCGCCGTAAACCGTTACCCGGGCCAGCAGTCGGACATTCTCGCCGATTTTGGCTTTGGAACTGATCCAGCAAAACGGACCGATTTCAGCACTGGCGGCAATCTGGGCACCATCTTCAACAACAGCAGTCGGGTGAATTTTAGTCATGACAATAACTTCCTTTCCGTAAAATTAATATTACGCACAGCATAACCGTGCGGTGAACGATTGTAAACACACATTAACTTACAAATTATTACCAATCCCGAACAACATCGCAACAAACGATAAATCTTTACAAAAAAGAAATCCCCGCTATAATCTGCCCGTCTTAAATCAGGGAGGAAAACATGCCGCATATTGAAAACCTGCTTGAAGGCTACCGGCAGTTTTATCAAAAATATTATATTGAAAACCCGGAAACCTATAAAAACCTTACCGAAAAAGGGCAGACACCGCATACGCTCGTCATTGCGTGCAGCGATTCCCGCGTTGATCCGTCCATTATTCTGAATACCGGCCCCGGCGACATCTTTGTCATTCGCAATGTTGCCAACCTGGTTCCGGCTTATGACAGCGATTTTTCCCACTGCCACGGAACCTCCGCCGCCATTGAATACGCCGTCAAGCACCTGAAGGTAAAAAATATCCTGATTTTGGGGCACACTCACTGCGGCGGCATTCATAACCTGCTTTGCCAACCCCTTAACCGGCACGATTTTATTGACACCTGGCTGTCCATTGCCGAAGAAGCCCGCCGGGAAGCCTCAAAACAAACGTCGGAAACCGACAGACAGCACATCTGTGAAAGGGAAGCCGTTCGCGTGTCGCTGCGCAATCTGCTGACCTTTCCCTTCGTTGCCGAAGCCGTCAGCCAAAACCGCCTCAAGCTCCACGGCTGGCTGTTTGACCTCGCCGGCGGCAGTATCGAAAAACTCAGTCTTTAAATAAAAAAACGGCTGTCATTCGACAGCCGTTCTGATATCTATCACAAAATTTTTTCCCCGCAGTTCAAAACGATCAAACTCGGGAATTTTTCCGCCTTCGCAAATCAGTTTGACCCCGCAGGAAACCAATCGTGACGTTGCCAGCGGACAATAGGCCACCGGAACAACGTAACAACCGCGGCAACGGAAATAAACCGTCCCAGCAAGCTGCAGCTCATGCCGGGGATAAATGCCGGCATATTGTCTGTAACGCTGAGCCCGGGACTCATAAACTTTGATTTCGGCAAAAATATTTTCCAAAACGGCACAACGACCGTTTATCTCAAATACGGCCTGCATTCGGTCTGCGGAAGGATAGCTGTTTGCCGCAACATCGATTTTCAGATTTTGAACCTTACTGAATTCTTCCAAAAAAATCACACTGCGCGCCTGATCCTCAAAATTAAATTTCAGTCCGCTGAATTTATCCGCCCCTCTGACAATCTGCCCGCTGCGAAGATAAATCGGACGACCTGCACAGGCAATCATGCCGCTGACGATAATAATGTCTGCTTCCAAAATCTCAACCGCCCGAACCAGCTGTTCGTAAGTTTTAACAATAATTTCCTTTCTTTCCATTTCGATAAAGGTTTTTAATTAATAATTTCACATTGCTTTCCTCTTACCATAAATTCCGCTCACTGGCAAGCCAATTATTGACAAAATTCAACAAAAATGATATTTTACAGCAAATACTGAAAGCCGGACATGATAAGTTATACACTCAAACATCTGCACCAGGATATCAAACAACATCTGTTTTGCGGCAGGGTTCTGACAAACTGGAATCCGCGTTATTTTTGCGCGCTTAAAGAATATATTGCCGCAGACATGGCCAAACTGAACAACTTATGCAACCATGGAAACAGCCGCTCCTTTGCCGTTTGTTTTAACGACTTTATGCTGACAGACGCTCGGGGACGCAGAAAATTTGACCAACAGCGTTTCTTACAGTTGTGTCGAACCAAATTCGGCTCCGAAGCCGACGGCCTGCTGAAAAGCATGCAGCTGACCGACCCGGCACAAAAATTCCGCTCCTTCCGAAAAGGGAAAAGCGGCTATTGTTTTATATCTCCCGACTTCAAACAAACAATCATCATCTATTGTGTTTCCGGCTTTAATCCGGCTGACAGTATGAGTACGCCATATCACGAATACGGCCACGCCCTCGATTTCAAATACAGCCTGCTGGAACAAACCGAAGCCTACCGAAACTACCGCCGCCACAGCAAAAACAGCCGCAACAATACCGAACAAAAAGAACTGGCCGACAGCTATTTTCAGGAATGGCACATGCTGCAGGAAAGCTTTGCCGATTGTTTTGCTTACGGCTGTCTGGCTCTTAAAGAACCGGACAATCCTGCAATCTACCGGTGGGCTCTCTACAATATGGCTGTCAAATTCCGCAACGTTGTCGAAAACAAACACAGTCCGCTTTACTGTGGTTATGCGGCAACCCGAACCGTACTGAACCGAATTCGGCTGGACTGCCGCTGCCGCAACTTGAAAAAATATTACCTTAATGACGGAAGCATCGATTTTCTGTCATTTGCCGAAACCTGTGCCGAAGCGGTCAAAGAACAAGGTTATAATCATGACAACTATCAAACTCTGACAACTTATCCGCTGCTCAGCACGCCGCCGGCAACGAACTTATCACCCCGACAGTTTGACCAGTGGCATTATGACTATCTTGACGCTCAAATCACCGCCCGGCAGAACCGGGTTGCCAATCCGTTTTATCGCCTGCTCTACGGCATCGGGCAGGAAATGCTCCAAACCGCTGACAATAACAAAATCTTATCCTTGCTTGACAAATATGAAATACCCGCCTTTAAAAATTGCTTTAACGAATACCGTTCCATCATAAAGCAGCAAAGCTCATACCGCCCGCACAATCTTGCTCAGCTGCGGCAACAACAAAAAAGCCGGACATAATCCGGCTTAACAAATAAAATCGCTCCGGCTGCCTTACCGGCCAGACAAATTTTATTCAACGATCATAGCTGTAAACTCAGCCTCCGACACCACCTGTCCGTCAACCATCGACTGGCCTTTGAACACAAAGATGTTGCGGCGTTCTTTGATTTTTTCAACGTGCATACGCAGCTGATCTCCCGGTTTAACTGGCTTGCGGAATTTTACTCCGTCAATTGACATAAACAGCACGCTGCGTTTTTTATCGGCAAAGTCACCTTTGCCTGCAACCACAATTGCCCCGGCAGTCTGCGCCATCGCTTCAATCTGCAGAACGCCCGGCATAACCGGATTTCCCGGGAAATGCCCCTGGAAAAACTCTTCGTTCATGGTAACGTTTTTGATGCCGACGCCCTTTTCGCCCGGAATTTCAACTTCCAGACGGTCAACCAGCAAAAACGGATAACGGTGCGGCAGCATCTGCATAATTTCTTCAATATGATAAATTTTAGTCTCTGACATTTCTGTTCCTTTTCAGTTAATTAAACTACTTTTTCGACAGTTTCTGCAAATATGAAACCTGTCTCATAAAATCTTTTAGCGGGATAGCCGGATATCCCATCATAACGGCACCCGGTTCAACATCGCGCAACAAACCGGACTGTGCTCCGATCTGCGCACCGCTGCCGATATTCAAATGGTCGGCAAAGCCGGTCTGCCCGCCGCAAACCACATAATCGCCGAAGGTGCAGCTTCCGGCAATGCCGGTCTGTGCCACAATCACACAACCGCGCCCCAGCTTGTCATTATGAGCAATCTGAACCAGATTGTCCACCCGGCAACCGTCGCCGATAACCGTATCGTCCAAAGCCCCGCGGTCAACGCAGCTGTTGGCTCCGATTTCAACATCGTTCCCGATAATAACCCGGCCCAGCTGCGGAATGCGCTTATGCTGACCGTTAATCACCTGAAAACCGAAACCGTCCTGGCCGATTCGCGCTCCGGTAAAAATATAACAGTTATTACCCATAATCGTATAGCAGACCGAGGCATTAACCCCGATGCGGCAATTATCACCGATTTGACAGCCGCTGCCGATAACGGCGCCTGCTTCAATCACACAATTGACACCGATTTTGACTTTTTCGCCAATCACAACATTATCGCCGATACTGGCATTTTCACCGATAATCGCCGAGGGATGAATCCTTGCCGTTGACGCAATGTCACGTTTAGGCTGTTTTTCGGCATAAAAGGCCTCATTCAGCTTAATAAAGGCTATCTTCGGACTGGCCGCAATCAGCGCCGTCACGCCCGAAGGCAGAAACGGAGCCAACTCAGCGGTTGTCACACAAGCGGAAGCTTTGATTTCTGCGGCTTTTCCTTTGGCTTTCTTATCATAAAAGAAACAGATTTCCTCCGCTCCGGCTTTGGCCATGGTCGCAATGTCTTTGATTACGACATCGGCTTTGCCGGAATCCGCCAGCTCGGCCTCGCAGATTTCTGCAATCTGCCGCAGAGAAAACGGCCCTTTGTTAATATAAAACTGTGTATCAACCATTAATCCTCTCCTGTTGAGATTACAGTCTCGAACCAAAGTTCAAACGGAAGACTTCCGTCTCGTCATAATCTTCTTTAACAATCGGGAACGCCAAATCAACATCGATTTGCCCCATCGGCGACTGCCACTGGAAACCGAAACCGGCTGCAACACGCGGCGTATCCGAATATTCGACATAGTCTTCATTAATGTCATCCGGCTTACCAAGAATACCCATATCGACAAAGGTACGTCCGCGAACACCGACCTCGTCCAAACCGATCGGGAAAGACATCTCGGCACCGGAATAAATCATCCAGTTGCCGCCCAGCGCATCTTTGGTAAACTTATCACGCGCACCGATACCGGCAAATTCAAAACCGCGCAGAGTTGAGCCGCCCAGATAATAACGGTTGGACAAGCGGACGTTTTCATCACCGTAACCGGTAATATAACCGCCGTTGATGAACAGCTTAAAGGTATAATAGTCAGCCAAAGTAAAATACTTATAAGCCTTACCGTCAAACTTCAGATACTTCTCGTCTCCGCCCAAACCGGCAACGTCGTTGCCGAATGACAGATAATAACCTTCTTTCGGGTTAATCGCACTGTCGCGCTTGTCATAAACCATCGTCTGACCGATTGAAGAGTTTGAATAACGCCCCTCTTCTTCTTTAATGTAGATGGAAGCGTTGCGGTCAACGTTGCTGATTTTGTCTTCTTTCAGCGTATAACGCAGATACTGGGCAAAATCATCGGTATAGTTCCAGCCTAAGCGCAAACGGCCGCCGGTAGATTCGCTGTCATAAGAACCTTCGTCCTGATAATCTTCTTCCGTACGGAACAAATCAATACCGGCACTCAGACGCCGTCCCATAAAATACGGCTCGGTAAAGCTCAGGTCATACTCGGACGTACGCTGCGAAACAGCTACGTCTGCACTCAGTTTCTGCCCCTTGCCCTGGAAGTTGTTTTCGGCAATACCGGCCCGGAACAAAGCTCCGTTCACCGTTGAATAGCCGACGCCGACATTGAAGGCACCCGTCGATTTTTCTTCAACATTGACATTGATGTCGGCCTTGCTGTCATCATTCGGATTCGGCTCGGTCTGAATATCAACCTTGCTGAAGTAGTTCAGATTTTCCACATTTCGGCGGGAAGCTCTGATTTTGGCCGCGTTAAAGGCATCGCCTTCGTCAATGCGGAACTCACGGCGGATAACTTCGTCTTCGGTACGGGTGTTTCCGGTAATGTTAATCCGGTCGACAAACACGCGCTGGCCTTCGGCAATATTGAACGTCAACACCATTTTATTGCCTGAAGTTTTCTCCAGTTCCGGCGTAACATCCACAAAGGCAAAGCCTTTTTTGCCGAGTTCTTCCGTCAGAGCATAAACCGAACGCTCCGCCAAATCGGCATTATACCAGTCGCCTTTTTCCTGCTGAACCTGACCGCTCAAAGCCGCAACATCCACATCTTTAATCATCGACTGAATGCGGACGTCTTCCAGTTTATAACGGGGACCTTCGTCCAACACATAAGTAACAACAAAAGATTTCTTGTCAGGGCTCAGTTCCGCCACCGCCGAAAGGACGCGAAAATCGGCATAACCGCGCTTCAGATAAAAGCGGCGCAACAATTCCTTATCATAATTGGTCTTTTCGGGATCATAATTTTCCGAAGAAGAAAACAGACGGTACCAGCGGCTTTCCTTGCTCATGATTTCAGACTGCAGGTCATCGTCGGAATAATGGTGATTGCCGATAAAGTTCACCTTGCTGATGGCTGCCGTCGGCCCTTCGCTGATTTCATAAACCAAATCAACGCGGTTTTGATCGCGTTTGATAATTTTGGGTTCTACGACCGTGGCATAACGGCCGGAACGTTTATACACTTCCAAAATTCGCTGAACATCGTCCTGAACTTTGGCAATATTATAAATGGAGCCTGATTTTAACTGAACTTCGCTTTCCAGCAACGTATCGTCAACTTTGTCGTTGCCGTCGAAAACCCGCTTGTTGATAACCGGATTCTCCACGACTTTAACTGCCAGCACCCCGTTGCCGCGGGCATCAATGTTTACATCGGCAAACAAACCGGTCTCAAAGAGGCGTTTCATTGAACTGTTCAGATATTCCTGCGAGACGGAACTGCCCTGCTCGACATTCAGATAAGAGAGAACCGTTTCTCTTTCGACGCGCTGCAAACCGTCAACCTCAATCTGGCTGACATAAATTTCTGCGGCTTCAACCCGGCAAGACAATGCCAGACTGAACATTAAAGTAGCTAAACTAATCTTTTTCATAAGTCAAAATCCTAAAATACGGCTCAATCAGGCGAACCATCTATGAAATAAACGAACCATGTCGTTCCAGGTTGCAAATACCATTAAGGCAATTATTAAACTAAAACCGACTTTAAATAAAGAGTCTTTCAACTTGTTGTTGATTTCTTTTCCCGTAACTATTTCTATCAGGTAAATAACCACATGTCCGCCGTCCAGAACCGGTATCGGAAACAGGTTAATCAGTCCCAGATTTATCGACAGCAGGCACATAAATACAATAAAATCCAGCAAGCCGCTTTTCTTGGAAATATCACCCGACATTTCGGCGATTCGGACAATGCCGCCCAATTCCTCGCCGCTGCGTTTTCCGGTAATCATCTGCCCAACCCCGCGCAGCGTGGCTTCGGTCACGTCCCAGGTTTCCTGACAGGCTTCCTTGACGGCCCCCCACAAAGACAGTTTTTCCTGTTCGACTTCAATCGCGTTAACCGATTTAACCCCCAGCATCGGACGCTTGGAGGTTTGTCCGTCATATTCCTGAACTTCAATTTCTTTCAACGGAAAAGTCAGCGTCATCTTTTTCCCGTCGCGCAACAGCTCAACCGTAGCGCGGCCGTCGGTAATTAAATCGACTTCTTTGCGGATGTCTTCAAAATAAGTAATCTTATGGCCGTTAATCGTCAAAATGCGGTCATTGGGAATAATCCCCGCCGCGTCGGCAGCACTGTCTTTAAAAACCTCGCCGACCACCGGCGGAAAAGCAATTTTGCCGACAAAATAAAAGATTGCCGCAAAAACAACAATCGCAAACAGATAATTTGCTCCCGGACCGGCCAGCACGATTGCCAGTTTTTTAAACGGATTCTGATAAGGAAAGGCAACCTTTTTCTGTTCCTCGCTCAGCTCTTCCGCCTTTTCGTCGGCCGTTGAGGAAGAAGCGTCGGCATCGCCCAGAAACTGACAGTACCCCCCCAGAGGAACGGCCGAAATTTTCCAGGTGGTTCCCTTGGTATCTTTCCTGCTCCACAGTGTCTTGCCGAAACCGATAGAAAAAGCCTCAACCTGAACTCCCGTCAGCCGCGCCACGATAAAATGGCCGAATTCATGAACAAAAACCAAAATTCCCAGTAAAACGATAAAGGGAACGACATAATATACCGTATTAACTAACCAATCCATTTTTCCATACCTTAAAATAATAAGAAACCATATCTTAACACTAAGGCGACCAACGGCGCAGCAAAAATCATGCCGTCAATCCGATCAAAAATTCCGCCGTGTCCCGGAATCAAATTACTGGAATCTTTCAATCCCAAATGCCGTTTTATTGACGATTCGATTAAATCGCCCATCTGCTCAACCACGGCAATAATCATACCGAACAGGGCAAAAGCCAAATAAGCCTGCTGACTGCCCAGCCAGTGCGAATAGCCGACGCTGACGGCAGCCGCAAACACCATTCCTCCGAGCAGCCCCGACCAGGTTTTGTTCGGGCTGATTTTCGGCGCCAGTTTCGGACCTTTAACATTGGAACCGACCAGATAACCGCCGATATCCACGCTCCAGATAACCAAAACGAACCAGATCGTCGTATAAGCCCCCACCAGATTAAACAGCCAGACCAGAGAACCGATGCCCAGCGAAATATAAGGAACCCCCAACGTCAGCAGGCGGCGGTGTTTCTCCTCCCCGGCCTTAAGCCAAACCAGCAACGTTGCTGCCAGAATAACCGTCGCAATAACCGGTGCACTGCTTGTCAAAACCGCCGTTGCAACGGAAACCGTATAAATAATGCCGTAAACCGAAGCCTTGCCGTTGGGAACCATTGCCGCCCACTCCCAGGCCAGCAAAGCCCCGCCCGTCAGAGCCAGAAGATTAATCACCGGCGAACCGCAATAAACGGCCCACAAAACAACCGGAGCCAAAATCAGAGACGTAACGATTCTCTTTACGATTGCCGCCGCTTTAGTTTTTTCCATATCTTCTCTCCCGGGTTTTAAAGTCATTAATAATGGCTGTCAGCTCATCTTTATTGAAATCAGGCCATAATGTTTTGGTAAAGAACAACTCGCTGTAAGCAATCTGCCATAACAGATAGTTGCTGACGCGCTGTTCGCCGCTGGTGCGAATAACCAGATCAGGATCCGGCATCGCCTGGGTATAGAGCATTTCGGAAAACATTTTGGCGTCAATATCCTCCGCCTGCAAATCGCCTTTTTTAACCAATGCCGCCGCTTTTTTGACTGCGCTGACAATTTCCTGCCGCGACCCGTAGCTTAAAGCCACGCAAAGCGTCAAACCGTCATTGCCCGCCGTATCAGCCTCCAGCTTGGCCATTGCCGCCGTAATATCCGGAGCCAGCATGTCACGCTCGCCGATAAAACGGATGCGAACATTGTTCTTCTGCAGTTCCTGCAAATCGCCTTTCAAATATTGGCGCAACAGCCCCATCAGTGTTTCCACCTCATCGGGACTGCGCTGCCAGTTTTCGGTCGAAAAGGCATAAAGCGTCAGATATTTGACCCCCAGTTCTCCGGCGGCGCGGGTAATTTCTTTCACCGTCTCGGCACCTTTTTTATGTCCCATCGAACGCGGCAACCCCCGTTTGGTCGCCCAGCGGCCGTTCCCGTCCATAATTATCGCAATATGCGTTAAACTGTTGTCTTCCTTAGTCAAAACTTAAAACCTTGAATTAAGATAATATGTCGTTATTCAAACTCCGGATCCGGCAAAACGCCGGTCACCCGGTTTAAACCTGCAAAATGTCCTTTTCCTTGGCAGACAGCATTTCTTCTATCTTTTTGATTGATTCGTCCGTCAGCTTCTGAATTTCGTTTTCAAAGCGTTTTTCTTCGTCCTCGGAAATCTGATTGTCTTTTTTCAGTTTTTTGACATCGTCCAGCGCATCGCGGCGAATGTTGCGGATAGCCACCTTATTCTGCTCGGCGTATTTACCGGCGATTTTAACCAGTTCCTTGCGGCGTTCTTCGCTCAACGGCGGAATGGGAATACGGATAAGCTGGCCGTCGGATGCCGGATTCAGCCCCAAATCGGATTCGCGCAGCGCTTTGTCAACCGCCTTGGCCAGGCTGCGGTCCCAAATGCTGATAGACAGCGTCCGCGGATCGGGTACGCTGACCGTTCCCACCTGAGACAACGGCGTCATTGAACCGTAAGCCTCAACCATAATGCCGTCCAGCAGGCTGACATGAGCCCGGCCGGCCCGCAGGCTTCCGAAATCTCCTCTTAATGTTTCAATGGTTTTGTCCATTCTGCTTTTGCTGTCGCTTTTAATCTCACTGAAATCAGCCATATTTTTCATACCTCTTGCTTAATGATTGTAAAATTTCCCTGTCCCGAAACGGCATCGGCCAGCGCCTGATCGCCTTTTTGGGCAAACACGATAATCGGAATATTGTTTTCTCGCGCCAAGGCAACCGCAGCCGTGTCCATCACTTTCAGCTGCCGGTTGATAACCTCATCATAAGTAACGGCCGTATAGCGCTGCGCACCGGAATTTTGCCGCGGATCGCTGTCATAAACGCCGTCCACCTGCGTTGCCTTGAACAAAGCATCGCACTGCATTTCGGAAGCGCGCAAAGCAGCTCCCGTATCGGTCGTAAAGTAAGGATTTCCCGTTCCGCCGGCAAAAATAATTACCCGATTCTTTTCCAAATGCCGCAGAGCCCGCCGATAAACATAATTTTCGCAGACATCGGGAATATGAATACCCGACATAACCCTGACGCTCACTCCGATTTTTTCCAGCGCATTCTGCATTGACAGCGCATTCATCACCGTCGCCAGCATGCCGATTTGATCGGCCACCGTGCGGTTCATGCCGTTGACGGCTTCTTTTGCACCGCGGAAAATATTGCCGCCGCCGATAACCAGACAAATCTGCACGCCGTTGTCATGCACTTCTTTAATCTGCCCGGCCAGACGCTGGATAACCTCGGCAGACATTCCGAAGTTTTTGTCTCCCATCAGCCCTTCGCCCGACAGCTTCAGCAAAATTCGTTTATAGATTGGTTTCATTACCTTTTCCAGTTTATGAACAGTTTTCCTCATATTAACTGTTTTTATTCTCTTGTCATCAACAAATTTCAGCTTTTATGCAGAAATTATCAATCACTCCATGCACATGTTACAAAAATAAGGTTGAAAATTCGTTACGATGCGTTTAACAATTAAGTGCAGTTTTAACAACAGAATAGGCCATTAACAATGACAATTACTTCAATATTTGCACTCTGTGCGCTCGGCGGTTATCTTCTGGGTTCAATTCCTTTCGGGCTGGTGCTGACCCGTCTGGCCGGCCTCGGCGACATCCGCAAAATCGGCTCCGGCAACATCGGCGCCACCAATGTTCTGCGCACCGGACGCAAAGACTTGGCCTTGCTCACCGTTCTGCTTGATGCCTCCAAAGCGGGTATCGCCGCCTTTGTTGCCGCTAGCCTTGCTCCGGCGGCTGATTACGTCTTTCTCGGCAACATGACCCAGGTTAATGTTATTGCCGGACTGATTGCGGGTTCCGCCGGCGTTGTCGGACATAACTTTCCCGTCTGGCTGAAATTCAAGGGCGGCAAAGGCGTTGCCTCCACTTTCGGCTTTATTCTCGCAACCAATCCCCAGATTGCCCTGCTGGCTCTGGCCACCTGGCTGGTTTGTGCCGTCATCACCCGCTATTCTTCCCTTTCGGCCATCACCGCGGCAATCGCCACGCCTGTTTATGCTTTCTTTTTGGTAGAGCCGACTTATACCATCTTTTATACGGCCATCGCCCTGCTCGTTTTGCTGCGCCACCGCGCCAACATAGTCCGTCTGGCCAAAGGCGAAGAAAGCAAAATCAGCTTCAAGAAGAAATAACTGTCGATGGCGGCCGAAAACAAAATACTTGATTACATTCAGCTGATTAATTCTGCAAACATCGGCCCCGTCACTTTCTACAAACTGTTGCGGCAATATGGCTCGGCAGAAGCCGCTTTGGCGGCTCTTCCTGCCGGCAGGCGTACTTTTTCGCGTTCGGCCGCTCAAAAAGAATTCGAACTCGCCCGCCGCCAAAATATCAGGCTCCTCGCCTTTGACGACCCGGAATATCCCGAAAACCTTCGCGCCGCGGAAGACGCTCCGCCCGTCATCTATGTGAGGGGACAGATAACCTGTCTGCGGCAGCCGCTCAGCCTGTCAATCGTCGGAGCCCGCAACGCCTCGCTCAACGGCCGTAAACTGGCTTCGCAAATTTCCTGTGAGCTGACCTCTCAGGGGGTTATGATTGTCTCCGGCATGGCGCGCGGCATCGATACCGCGGCACACAAAGGCGCAATGTTCGCCCTGAACCGCACCGGAAGCACCGTTGCCGTCCTCGGAACCGGCATTGATATCGCCTATCCCGCCGAAAACCAAAAGCTCTGCGAACAAATTGCCGGACAAGGTGCCGTTATTTCCGAATTTCCGCTCGGAACCGAACCGTCGGCAGGCAACTTTCCCCGCCGTAACCGCATTGTTTCCGCTCTCACCGACGGCACATTGGTCGTCGAAGCTTCGCTGCATTCCGGTTCGCTGATAACCGCCCGGCTGGCATTGGAACAGGGACGTGATGTTTTTGCCGTTCCCGGTTTTCCCACCGACGAGCGTTCCGCCGGCCCCAACAAACTGATAAAAGACGGCGCCTTTCTGGTTGAAAATGCCGAAGACATTCTTAATGTCTTGAGCACGGACACCCGCCGGAAAATTCCCCGGACACCCCGTCCCGTTCAAACGGATTTATTTGTTAAACCTCTTGACAAAGAATCAAAAACTGCCGATATTCCAGACACCGCATCACCGGATCGGGAAACGGACATTCTCAGCCTGCTGACCCCTGCCGGCGTTTATGTGGACGAACTTATCCGGGTTTCCGGTCTGGATTCGGCCGCCGTCTCGCTCCGGCTGTTGGAGTTGGAAATGGAAGGGCGGATTGAGCGCCAGGTCGGCAACAAAGTCGCGTTAATTAAGTAAAGATGGAAGTAAGGTTATGAAATTAGTTATTGTGGAATCACCCGCCAAAGCCAAAACCATTAACAAATACCTCGGCAGCGATTACAAAGTTCTTGCCAGCTTCGGCCACATCCGCGACTTGCCCAGCAAAGACGGCTCGGTCAATCCTGACGAAGACTTCGCCATGACATGGGAACTCAGCCCCGGCGGCAAAAAACGCCTGAATGATATTATCGCCGCGGTTAAAGATGCCGACACGATTGTCCTCGCCTCCGACCCGGATAGAGAGGGAGAAGCCATTGCCTGGCACATTCTGGAGGAACTGACCGCCCGCAAAAAGATCAAAGACAAAAAAATCGAGCGCGTCGTTTTTCATGAAATTACCAAATCCGCCGTCACCGAAGCCATCAAAAATCCGCGGCAGATTGACAACAATCTGGTTTCGGCCTATATGGCCCGCCGCGCCTTGGACTACCTTGTCGGATTTACTCTGTCGCCGGTTCTCTGGCGCAAACTTCCCGGTTCCAAATCCGCCGGCCGCGTTCAGTCTGTCGCATTGCGCTTGATTTGCGACCGCGAAACCGAAATTGAGAAATTTAAGGCCGAAGAATATTGGACCGTCGATGCCGATTTAATCACCAAAACCCAGGCTTTGATAAAAACCCGCCTGATTACTCTTGACGGCAAAAAACTCGAAAAATTCGACTTAAATACAGAGGCCAAAGCCCTTGATGCCAAAGCAAAGATTGAAGCGCAGGACTTTGCCGTCTCCAACGTCGAACGCAAAAAGACCAACCGATATCCGGCACCGCCGTTCACCACTTCCACTCTGCAGCAGGAAGCGGCCCGCAAACTGCGTTTCAGCGCCAAGAAAACCATGCAGATTGCCCAAAAGCTCTATGAAGAAGGCTTAATTACCTATATGCGTACTGACGCGGTCAACCTTTCCAAAGAAGCGATTGAAGCCTGCCGCGCCGCTATTTTGAAATATTTCGGTGAAGCTTATCTGCCCAAAACGGCCAAGGAATATAAAACCAAATCCAAAAACGCGCAGGAAGCGCACGAGGCCATCCGTCCCGCCCATGTTGACGAGACGCCGAAAAAACTGGAAACCAAGCTGGATTCCGACGCCCACAAGCTCTATGAACTGATTTGGAAACGCACCGTCGCCTGCCAGATGAACCCGGCAATTATGGACAAGGTAACCGTTGACGCCACCTCAGCCGACGGAAAAATTGTTCTCCGTGCCAACGGACAGGTCATTAACTTCGACGGTTTCCTTAAATTATATGTAGAAAGCAAAGACGACAGCGACGAAGATGACGAAAACCGCATTTTGCCGAACGTTGAAACCGGCGAAAGCGTCACCAAGGGCGAAATCCGCCCCGAACAGCATTTCACCACGCCGCCGCCGCGTTTCACCGAAGCCAGCCTGGTCAAAAAACTTGAAGAACTCGGCATCGGCCGTCCTTCAACCTATGCTTCGATTATCGCCGTTTTGCAGGACCGTAAATATGTACGGGTTGAAAAGTTGCGTTTCATTCCGGAAGACCGCGGACGCATCGTTACCGTTTTTCTTGAAAACTTCTTCAAAAAATATGTTGAATACGACTTCACCGCCCAGCTGGAAGAATATCTCGACGATATCTCTAACGGCGAAATGGAATGGAAAAAACTGCTCGGCGGTTTCTGGACCAAGTTCATCAAAAACATAGACGCCGTCCAGCCGTTGCAAATCAGCGAAGTTATTGAAAAGATTGACGAAGTTTTGTCTTATCACCTCTTTCCTCCGCGCGAGGACGGTTCCGATCCCAGAATCTGCCCGGAATGCGGCAAAGGACGTCTGAGCATCAAACTCGGCAAATTCGGCGCCTTCCTCGGCTGCTCCAATTATCCGGAGTGCAAATATACCAAACCGCTGACCGACGTCACCGAAGAAATGAGCAGCGACACGCCGAAAGCTCCCAATCCGGAAGACAAAACAATGGGCGAACTCAACGGCTTAAAGGTTTACCTTAAGAAAGGGCCTTACGGTTTTTACATTCAGCTCGGCGAAGATGCCACCGCCACCACGGAAAAACCCAAACGCGTTGCGCTGCCCCGCAATCTCAAACCGGAAGACGTAACCCCGGAACAGGCTTTGATTCTGGCTTCCCTCCCCCGCCAGCTCGGCAACGGCATTGAAGCCAATATCGGCAAATTCGGCCAATATCTGAAACAAGGCAACAAATCCAAATCGCTGACCGGCAATGACAACATTTTCAACATAACGCTGGAACGCGCCGAAGAAATTTTGAAAAACGTGGCTGAGCGGCCGGCCGGAAAAATTCTGGGACAAAATCCCAAAGACAAAGCCGACATCACCGTCTTAAGCGGACGTTACGGCCCCTATATCAAATGCGGCAAAAACAATTATGCCATTCCCCGTGAGTTTAAAGACAGGGAGCTCACCTTGGAAGACGCATTGAAAATTATCGCAGCCAAAAAATAGTCATAAAAAAAGCTTTCGGAAATCCGAAAGCTTTTTTTATGACTTTTACAACCAGCGGCGAATTTGCTCTGCCCGTTGCTGCCTTTTTCGTTCAAGCTCCAACCGGCGTTTATATTCGCGTTGTTCCCGCTTAATATAATACCAGACGGAAAAATAAACCCCGAACCACACGATAACGGCCGTCCAGCCGACAAACGCTCCATAATTAAAAGCAGCCACCAGAATTGCCATTCCCAGCAAATACAAACAAACGCCGAAAATTCCGATAATCGGTTGATCTGCCGGAGCTTCACAACATTTGGAATGCTTGTTGGGGTTGGTAAAAATCATTGAACAAAGAACCGAAAAGGCAATAAGCAAAACAAAAAGAATAAGGAGTTTCATACGATAAAATTTTTATGATTACGATTAATTTAATTCACGTTAAAATTTATGATGAATCCCCGTTTTGCAACAGTCGGTTAAACATCATAATAAAATAACAAAATATAAACTGTAATTTTATTATATCATACTTTCATAGCCGGAGCAAATAAATTTTAGACAAAAAAAGTCCCGGAAAACCGGGGCCTGATCAGCTTAAGTCAGATTTACCAGCCGTAAACGGTCAACCACAAACCGGCACCGAAAATAAAGCCGAAAACAATCTCCGACAAATTTTTTGACTGACCGATCCATGCCGGCAGACAATACATTTCATTATGATGATCAAACAGCTTATAACTGCCGAAATAAACCGGACCGGACAGCAAACCGATAACAATCAGCCCGGCATAGCTCGGTTCTTCCGGCATAATGCCGAAACGGATCAATAAAGCATTCACACCCCACACCGCAATCATCGGGAAACCGTAACGCATCTCCGAAAACCAAAAATCATAACTCTTCTTATAGCGTGTGTCTTTGCGCTCTGCCCGATAAAACCAGTTCAGCGGCCGAACATACCAGCGGTTATAATTTCTTTTCGTCTGCGTATGATTGCGGCCGCAGTCCAAAATAGCTCCCACCGCGCGGCTCCAAAACTGAAATTGAATCCATAAAGCATAAAGCAGAGATATCGCTATTAACTTAGGCGATGACCAGTCATAAACCAAAACCGCAGTCATTGCCGTCACCATGACAATCGTTTTCACAAAACGCTTGTTCAGCAATTGTATCTTAAATTCCAGCCCGCCATACCAGCGGCGAAGAAATGCCCACAAAATTCCGTTCAGCAAAATATCCATAACAACCTCCTTCAAGATAAGCCAACATAACCGAGCTGCGGCAAGTTGCAAACAACAATTGAACTTTTTCCATAAAAAACCCGGACAATGCCGGGTTTAATACTGCGTCTGCCAAAACTATTTCAAAATAATTTTACGCATCAGTTGCAAACTGTCTTTTTTCTTCGCATCCGCCTTAATCCGGGAAGCCAGATAAGCCGCTTTGTAAACCGACGAAATCTGCTTGGCCGTACTCAAAGCATCTCTCTGTTCCAGCTGTTCAATCGCCGCATTCCAGTCATGAGTGCTGCTGTTAGCCGGACAGCCGTTGTTCTTCCAAATATAATAAGCCGTTTCGCGAATAGTTTTTTCATCAAATTGTGTCATGGTCGTTTCCTTCTGTTTTCATAATGAAACCAACATACAACTAAATATTTAATTTTCTATGAAAAAAGGCTCCGCATACGGAGCCTTTCGTTTACCAAAAGAAAAATTATTTGGAAGATTTTTTCTTGGTTGTTTTGGAAGCAGTCTTGACCAAGGTCTTCTTAACCAAAGCAGAAGCTTTGCTGGCCAGTGTTTTGCTGGAAGAAGTCTTGCTGCTGGAAGAAATGCTTTTGGCAGCGCTGTTCAAAGTTGCCAGAGAAGTCAGCTGATTAATTGCGGCATTCCAGTCCTGCAGGCTGGTGTTGGCCGGGCAGCCGTTGTTCTTCCAAATGAAATAAGCTGCTTCGCGAATTGCATTTTCGTTTAACGTGATGTTTGAATTTTTCATAGTCGTTCCTTTCAAGTTAAATTATTATTTTCTGTATATAATCAATAAGTTAAAAAAATATTTATATTTGAAAGAATACGCCGCCTTTCCGAAAAAAATTTTTAAATATTTCCCATTTCCGGCAAACACAGAAAAACCAAAGCATTGACATCGGTAAAAGCGCTTTTCCCCGTCGGGTTCCGCACAAAAACAATATGGATAAATCAAAACGGCAACTGTGGGGTACCACTCATTTTTAGACTTTTGAAACTTTGGATTTTTATGCGTGAGGTATTGAAAAAACTATATTTTTTGGCAGAACGCCCAAATTCACTTTTTAGACTTTTTTTATTTTAAAACAAACTTTTATCAGTTATTTTTAGACTCACTTTATAAAAAAAACGCATTTTTACGGCTTCTTTATAACAAGAGCCAACTTCCCAATAATCTTAAATTTGTCCCCTTCCACTTCCGGAACGATTGTCCAGCTCTCATAATTAGGGTTTAAGCTTTTAACCCTAATTTCTCGCCCCATTTTTTGAAGCTGCTTGATATAGCAATGATTTTCATAAGAAAAGACATAAATATCGTCATTTTCAAGAGTAGTGACATCAGTGTCAATTATAGCTGTATCAGAGGTCATCAGCTTCGGCATCATTGAATCGCCAGAAATAAACACACCAACATAATGGTCTGAAAGGCCGTATATATCAAGAAATTCCTTAGATAATATAATAGTAGAGTGCACATATTCGTCATCAACGAAACACCCAGAACCTGCCGACACAGTAATATCATATACTTTAATTTTCTTTACATCAGAGGGAAGAGAAGAATTATTCTTTTCATACTTTTCACCTCGTCCAAAAGCCAACCAATCAAGGCTTACGTTAGCGAACTTTGCAATTTTTATAATTGCATCGAAAGGAGGAACAGACTTCCCCGACGCATAACGACTTATCATATCCTTATCTTTACCGACAACGATTGCAGCGCTTTCGCGATTCGGGAAGTCATTATCTAATATGTCTTTTAAGCGTGTTGTAACTTTATTTGATAAAGTTTCAACTTTTTCATGTTCAGCCATATAAAAAAACTTTCTTTCATTATCAAATAGTTACGCCAAAAAGCCAAATATTTTAAGTTTCAACCGAAAAAATTCAGTTGACAACCGAATATATTCGGTTTAGTGTTAGTTTTAGAGATACAACTAACACATCAAACTATTAAAAAAACTGGCGCCAACCAGCTTTAAAAGAAGAGTAAAGAGATGAAGAATTATCCGCCTGAATTAATAAAATCTTTGGTTAAGAAAAAAGGAGGCTCACTTGCTAAATTGGCAAAACGTGCCGGCTTTCATCCTACCGAAGTTCAGGGGGCTCTATATAGTCCTATCTATTGGGGAGAACAAATCATCGCAGAGTTTTTGAATATACATCCCATGATAATTTGGCCGGATAGATACGACAAAAAGGGCAATCCTCTTCACCCATACGCTTCTGCTAAAAATCTTAAACCATTTTGCCCTGCCTGTAAAGAAAAAAGAATTTAGGAGTACAGATATGATTAAACAATATTATAGCATATCAGAGCTTCTAACGCTTGATATTCCTAGTTTTCCTAAAACAGCTTTCGGCATGCAGAAAAAAGCGGAACGCGAATGTTGGAAAAGTCAAATGCGTAACAAATTAGGGGGCGGCAAAGAATATCTTTTCGATTCCTTACCCGATTCCGCAAAAGATTACATCTTATCAAAACAAATCGGAACATCTTCAGATATTGGTAAAGTTGAAACCCCAGTCCAGAAACTGCCGATTGATATTAACGAGCTGAAACCATACCAGCGAGATGTTATTGACGCCAGAGCTTTAATACTGAAAGAGCTCGACCAATTATCGACCGTTTACGGTGGAATAAATAATGCTATTTGTAAATTTCAGGAATTGATAAACGCCGATGAGCTAAATGAAGACCTGAAAAATGCACTCATTAAAGCCAACGCAAAAAGTGGAGGTCGACCGGTCAAAATAAGCCGTGCAACAATTTTCAATTGGCGGAAAGCCGTTAAAGAAAACGGAACAATCCTCGCTCTGGCACAAAAAGAAATTAAAGAAGCAGAATGGCCAGCTTGGGGAGATGCCTTATTAAAATTATGGCAGCGCCCTCAAAAGCCATCGCTTGCGTCTTGCCTGGAAACTTTGAACAAAAACCTGCCAGCTGCAGAAATGCCTTCTTATTCCGCTGCACAGCGTTTTTTGAAAAAGCTTCCTCCATTGATATTCAATAAAGGACGTTACGGCAGCAGAGAATTAAAAAAATTCAAGGCCTATGTTTCCAGAGACACGTCTAAACTCTGGCCGACGGCTGTCTATACCGCAGACGGCCACACTTTCGACGCTGAAGTTCGTAATCCGTTGAGCGGAAAAGCATTCAGACCAGAAATTACCACCGTTATAGACGTTTACACTAGAAAGGTCGTTGGATGGTCCATTGATTTAAGCGAAAGAACAAACTCGGTCTATATGGCTTTGGCGCGTTCTATTATAACGCACGGCATACCTTCTATATGGTATGTCGATAACGGCAAGGGCTTCAATAACCGTTGTTTCGACGATAATATGGTCGGCTTGTTTGCCAGACTTGGCATAGAGAAACAAAATTCAATTGCATACAACTCACAAGCCCGCGGAATTGGGGAGCGTATTCATCAAACAATCTGGGTCCGTGCAAGTAAAGAACTGGCAACTTATATGGGGATAGATATGGACGCGCAAGCCAAGCAGGCTGTGTTTAAAAAAACGCGCCACGATATCAAAAACATTGGCAGTTCAAAGTTACTTATGGAATGGAACGATTTCAAAAAATTTTGCGCCGAGCGTGTAGATTACTACAATAATCAACCTCATAGCAGCTTGCCATATATATACGAAATTATCGACGGACAGAACAAACGCCGGAACATGACGCCAACAGAATTTTGGGATAAATGCGAACGCGACGGCTTTGTTGCTGATAAACTGACCAACAACGAAATCAAAGACTTATATCGTTACTACGAGGTCAGAAAAACAACCCGCGGCTTGGTTTCACTCTTTAACAATAATTATTTTTCAAACGACCTTCTGCCCTTCCATGGACAAGACGTCGCCGTTGCTTTTGACGTATGCGACGCATCGAAAGTTTGGGTTCGTGAGCTGGTCGAATATAACGGAGAAGTACGTTGCGGACGTTTAATTGCCGAAGCTATTTTCAATGCAAATGCTCGAGGATATTTCCCGGAAAGCAAAATGGAAGCCCTCAGCAGAAAACGCGTTGAAAACAGAATCAAGCGTTTAGAAAGCCACAAAGATGATGCTGAAGACGAACTTAAAAACAAGTTCTTAGAATTTCACCAAATGGATATAGAAGAATATACAACTCTGCCCAAAGCAGAAACAAAAGAAATTCCGCAGTTTTCATCTGAGCCGAAAAAAGAAATTTCCTCCCCGAAACAAATCGGCGAACGCCCTGTTTTCAGTGGCGATGTTGAGTGGGCTCAGTGGATTTTAGATCACCCGGATGAAATTACACAGCAAGACAAAGAAATTTTATCGACAATGCTCAAAAAGCCTGAAGTTGTGATGCTTTTTGAAGTCGAAGACGTGAATGTCAACGCATTATTGGCACTCATAAAAGAAAAAGGCCTGACCACTGCAATTGGTCAAGCCGTAATATAAACAACTTATATTAACAAAGGACAGTATATTTATGAAAAATGAATTTGTAAATACAGCAAATGTTAAAAATTTCCTGAAAGGGATGACGGCTCTGTCTATGCGCGGCGCCCGAGAAGCTTGCCTTATGGTTATTGATGGCAAGCCCGGATTAGGGAAAACCCGTGCACTCAGTTTTTGGGCTTGTCGTAATGACTGCGTTTTTGTCCGGGCTAAAAAAGAATGGACACCAAATTGGATGATGAAAGACATCCTTAACAAATTAAAGGTAACTCCCAAACACTCTTTTGAGGGGATGTTTCGGCAAGCGATAGAAGCACTAGGCGAGCGAGCAAGAGCCGCAGCTCGCGACGGCAGCGTTTTCGCTGTCATCATCGATGAGGTCGATTACATATCCCGCAGCGAAAAGCTGCTCGAAACAATTCGTGACTTATCTGATCTTCTTGAAATTCCATTCATTTTAGTTGGTATGGATATTATTCGTCATACTCTGTCTTCACGTTTTCCCCAAATTGCAAGCCGAGTTGGACAATATATAGATTTTATGCCCTTGTCCTTTGAAGACACAAAATTGATGATTGACAGTTTGTGCAACATCAAGGTTGAAGAAAAGCTTATCAGCTTTACCCATATCGTCACCAAAGGATATGTCCGAGAAATCAAAGAAGCCATAGCTTCTATTGAGCATTTTGCCGCACGCAACCCCAAAATAACGGAAGTTACGTTTGAAATGATGGAAGGCCAACCCCTTATGAACGACCGTAAAAATTCAAAACCGATTATTGTGAGGGCCTAAACATGGACAGCGCAAAAAGTATTAACGGTGTTTTCAATATTTTGACTGATAAAATCATAACCTTAGATGAACTAACCAAAATCAGCCCATGCAACCGTCATGAAACAATAAAAATAATGTCTCGGCTTGTCAGCCATGGGGCTGTTGAACGCTTGGAAAACGGAGTTTATCGCCTGACCGACTACGGAAAAAGTCTAAAAAAAAGCGGCGAATTTAATATCTTCCGGTCAGGCCCCCGCGGACAATATAACCGAAACAAACATTCAGACAATACACTACGCACCAGAGTATGGCGCCTGATGATATTAAACAGAAAGGCGACGATTGGCGAATTAATCAGCATAGCCGCGGACGGCCCGGAGAAAGACCCTGTTAGCAATGTCAGAAAATACCTGCGCGCATTGGTTAAAAGCGGCCATTTATACGAAATGCCGCTGAAACTGCGCGGCAGCAGCCCCACGTCTAACGGCTTCAAACAATATATGCTTGCCCGCGAAACCGGCAGAAAAGCTCCCGTATATCGCAGCGACAAAAAAGAAGTCTATGATCCGAACACCGGGGAGGTTTTCAAATGGTAAGCATAGCCTATCAAATCCTCAGAAGCGAGGTTCGGAAAGCGGGACGGATTACCCCGGTCGCAAAAAAACTTGGTTATGCCCGTTCAAGCATCAATTTGTATTTGCTGGGACGTTACCCTGCCAAAATTGAAACCATAGAACGAAAAATCATCGGCACTTTTACCAACCAAATTTTGTGTCCGTACATAAATGAAGTCATTAACAAATCAGTGTGCGAAGATATTGAGCAAAAAAGCGTCAACACAAACAATCCGGTTTTGCTCAAACTTCAACAATATTGCGAGACCTGTCCCGCTCGTCACGATTTGAAAGAACAATTTAAAGAAAAAATTAAGGAGAAAAACCATGAATAACCCAAACAAGCTCGGATATTTAAGCTCTAAAATCAAAACATTGGAAATCAAAGTTAATCAAATTAAGGAGGAAAATGACTTTCACCTTGAAAAGATAAACGATCACTTTCAGCAGGTTGAGAGAAACAATAAATTGCTGGCTTCTCTCGGCTACAATCTCATGTCATTAGGTGAAATAACTAAGAATATTGAGGAAAATCTTATTATTCCGGGAAATGACCACAAAACCATTAACAAAACTGCATAGGAGAAAAAACAATGTCAAATCCAGATACAGAAATCGGCGGCTTGGCCGTTGACAGATTAAGAAGCTTGATTGAGCGCATCGAACGTCTGGAAGAGGAGCAAAAAGCGCTTTCTTCCGATATTCGCGACATCTTTGCCGAAGCCAAATCAGCCGGCTTTGACGTCAAAATTATGCGGACAATTATTAAGCTGCGCAAAATGAACGCCGCCGACCGGGACGAACAGGAAACCCTGCTTGAAACCTACCGCCGCGCTTTGGACATTTAAGGAGAAAAATATGAAACAAAATAAAAGCAATTTTGAGGTAGCTATTGGTTTAGCTATATCTGCTGTTGCTGCGGGTTGCATGACCAAAAAAGAGGCTCTTCAGAGTATAACTGAGACAAAGGAAAGAGTTCAGTTGGATCTTGAATGTCTGAATCAAGGCATTGAAACCATTAAAAACTTAAACATTAAGGAAGGCTTCCAAAATGTCAGAAATTAACGAAAACGACTATATGACCGACGCTAAAGGCCGGTTGATTCCTAAATCTATGGTCAAGCCGCAAGACCAGCTCCGCGACCAAACAGTCAAAATCATTGTCGATCGCTTCAAAAAAAGCCAGAACGTGCTGAAAGATTGCAAAGTTCAGTCAATGCAAGACATTTCCGAGCTGGAGGAAATCGTTGCCGAAAAATATCAGGCTAAGTTAGGCGGCAAAAAAGGCAATCTGACGCTTTATAGTTTTGACGGCAAATACAAAGTTGTCCGCAGCTTTGCCGACCGGATAGTGTTTAACGAAGCCGCAAAATCGGCCGAAGCCCTATTTAAAGAATGCGTGCTTGAGTGGGGCAACGGCGCGGATCCGAAACTTGTTACGCTGGTCAATTATGCCTTTGAGACTGACAAACAAGGCAATCTGTCGGCGTCCAAAATCTATGGTTTGCTTCGCCTGAATATTCAGGACGAAAAATGGCAACGCGCCAAACAGGCTATTATGGACAGTATGAATGTGGCCTATTCAAAGGGCTACATCCGAGTGTACGAGCGCATCGGCGATACAGAAATGTATAAAGCCATTCCGCTGGACATTGCAGCCGATTTGTAACCTTTCGCTAATCTAACTCCAAATAAAACAAGCGAAAAAATAAACCATTGTGCAACATAACCCGGGAGGCTGCCATGTAACCGAAATTTAAGCGCGCGAGACGAAACGGCGGTGTTTTTATCCGCCGTCTACAGGAGATTAACCACCCTGTACTGATGAGCCAGGTTGAAAGGATTATAAAATGACAAATGCAAGTATTATCGGCTTTTTATCACAGGATAAAGTCGCATCTTTTCAAAAGCTGCTTGGTAACCGTTTTATTGCCGTTGCCGATTTCCCGGACGGCGTACCGGTAGCCTGGCAGGATAAAAAGCTGCACCTGACCGGCCCGGCCGAGCCTGTTTGCGACGGCGTTTTTGCAAAATTCGGAATCCGTAATTTGAAAAATGAAGCTGAGGCATTGGAAATTTTAACCCAAATTATCCCGGCAGAACGAATTTTTGCCGGCGAAGTCTTGCCGCCGGAGTTCTGGAGCGAAGGCATCTCGGAGAGGTTCAATGAAAACGCTGCGTAATATCATGATCGCCAAAATCCACCTGGCGAAAAATCAGCTGGGACTGGACGACGATACCTACCGCAGCATTATCCGGCAGGCAGTCGGCAAAGACAGCTCAACCAAATGTACCGATAAACAGCTGGAAAAGGTTATTGAAAAATTAAAAGAAAAAGGCTGGAAAGACGCAAAACCGCGTACCGACCGGGACAAAACCCGCCAGCCTCGCCGCGCCTATGAAAAACCGAACAAACCGTCAATCAGCAAAATCTATGCTTTGTGGGGCGTTTTGCAACGGTCCGGGAAAATCAAAAGCCAGGATAAGGCCGCGTTGGACGCTTTTGTCCGTAAATATACCGGCGTCGACCATGTTAAGTGGCTGGATGAAAGCCAAGCCCGGAAAATCATCGAAATATTGAAACAAATGATAGCCAGATAAAGGAAAGTTTTAATGCTGAATGAAAACCCCCGCGTCATATTCTTAAAAGAGGTCGTTGACGTAACCTCGATTGCTTTTGCGCAAAAACTTGTTGAGAAGTTTCGCGGCGGCCGGATTTATATCCCGAACAAAATGCCGCATGAAAAGCACGAGCTGCGGCAGGCGTTCAGCACCGAAGAGCTCGAAGTCCTTGTTGAAAACTTCGGCGGCAACCAGATAGACGTGCCGCGCGATTTAACCAACCGGGCAGCCGAGCGCAGACGCAAGATTTTAGAACTCCGGTCTAAAAACATGCGCATCTGCGACATATACAAGTCGGCCGACTGTACTTACCGCTGGGTGCAGGAAACCCTGCGCCGTGAGCGGGAACGCCGGAAGGCCGAAGAAAATCAACTCAACTTATTTGAAAACGAAAGGAAAAAACAATCAAAATATTAAATCTGTTTGCCGGAATTGGCGGCAATAGAAAAGACTGGCCGACTATGATTAACGGTCAGCCGGTCGAAATAACAGCAGTTGAACTTAACCCTAAGATTGCAGAAATTTATAAACAACTTTTTCCAAATGATGAAGTGATAATCGGCGATGCGCATGAATACCTTCTTCATCATTATCAGGACTTTGACTTTATCTGGGCGTCACCGCCTTGTCAGAGCCATTCGCGAATAAGATACTGTTTCGGGTTCCGCGGAAAACGCATAAGATTTGCCCCGCTTTATCCCGACTTAATGTTATGGCAGGAAATAATTTTCTTAAAACACTATGCCCGGTGTGATTGGGTGGTTGAGAATGTTATTCCCTATTATCAACCGCTGATAGCCCCAACCTTTCAGCTGCAGAGACACTATTTCTGGTCTAACCGGTCAGTTCCAAAGGCTGATTTTGCCCCGGATAATATCCGAAAAGCAAATATTGCTCAGCATCAAAACCGGCTGGGGATTGACCTCAGTTCTTATCAAATCCGCAACAAAGCCCAGATTTTAAGAAACTGTGTCGCTCCGGAAGTAGGAAAATATATTTTTGATAATTTTTTTAATAAATAGATAACCGGCGGCGGCCTAAAAACCGCCGCTATCAAAAAAAATGTGAGGAACCGATTAATGGAAAATAAGATTAAACAAATGCCGCTGGGACAAATTCCAGTCACTGACCTGCTTGACTGTGAACGGCAACCCTGTGAAATCTGGACGCGGGTCATGGGGTATTTCCGCCCGCTTTCCGAATTTAACAAAGGTAAAAAAGCCGAATTTTGGGAGAGAAAGACCTTTACAGAAAGCAAATGTATAAATAAACTTCGTGCAAAAGGATAATAAAATGAAAAAAGATTTATTAAAACTTCCTATTTTATCAATCCGGCAACCTTGGGCTTGGCTGATTGTGAACGGTTATAAAGATATTGAAAACCGGACATGGCCGACACGTTTCCGAGGAAAAGTCTTAATCCATGCCGGCAAGAAATGGGATGAAGGCATTATGCCGGCAGATATAAAATCCATGTACGGGGTTGAGGTTCCGCGGCGGCTGGAGACCGGCGGCATTGTCGGCATGGCCGAAATCACCGATTGCGTCAATAAAAGTAAATCGCCTTGGTTTTTCGGCCCTTACGGCTTTACTCTGACAAACGCCAAATCGCTGCCGTTTTATCCCTGCAAGGGTAAAATGGGCTTTTTCCGCCTCTCACCCAAAGATTTGGAAGGAAAACAGAATGCATAAAAAAATAAACTTACGTCTTATTTTCCGGGTTTGGAGCAAACGAGATAAAAAATACATCAAAAAAAGTCAGTATTTTTATCTTAATGAAAAAGGATATATTGTCTGTTGTATGGCTTTAGACAGCTACATATTTGAACAGTGCATCGGTAAAAAAGATAAAAATAATCAGTTAATCTATGATAATGACATTATTTTAGCCAATGGGGAGAGGATATTAATCAAATATTTACCAGATATAGGACGATACAATATCGATTTTTCAAAAATAGATTGGAAAACCTGTGAAGTAATAGGAAACGGCAATGAATATAAAGAAAGAAGCTAAATCCATCGCACAACATGTCATAGATACAAACAATTTAAAAACAGCACTGACTTCTGATGAGGTTAGATTAATAAGGCGCTCTATTGAACATCATTTTATCAATATGCACCGTTATCTAAGACAGAAATTTCCGCCTCACAGATTAAAAGAAAGTCTAAAAACAACCAGGGAATAATCCCCGGTTGTTTTTAGCTGCATTGCTTCAATAAAAAGACAGCTCCGGCAAACACTGCCAAAAAGAATATAAATTTAATTATCGCTCCGACATACTGCGGCAATTTGATTAAAAAATTTAATATTTTTTCGCCCGTCGAAACTTCCTGAGAATTGCTTTTCATATTATCCCCCATAAAATCAAGCTCTGCTTTATTCAAACATTTATTCGGCACTCTGTAAATAAAAACTCTTGTTTTTTTATGCAAAATATGATTTTAAATAAATAACAGATTGAAAAAGCCTGATTTTATACGAACACTTCCCATTAAGATTTTACATAAAACCGCCTAACCTTATAAGCATGGATAAATTTATATTTTTTGTTCAACGCTTATAAGGTTTTTTGTATGGATAAAACAGTTTTTAACAAGGCTTTTAATAATTCTTTAGGGCACGAGGGCGGTTTCGTCAACGACCCCGACGATGCCGGAGGTGCCACCAAATACGGCATTACCCTTAAAACTTATAAGGAAAGCCACCCGGAAGCAACGGTTGAAACAATCAAAAACTTGACGGTCAAAGATGCTGAAGATTTTTATTTCAACGAGTTTTGGCTGCGCTATGGCTATGACCGTATCGCTGTTGACGATTTGGCCATAAAAATTTTTGACGCAGCCATAAACACGGGAACCCGGCAAGCCCACCTTTGCCTGCAACGGGCGCTTAACTGTGTGGGGTTCAAATTATCTGAAGACGGACAAATCGGAGAAGAAACGCTGACAGCGCTTAATCACGGCGGCTGTCCGGAATGGCAATTTGCTATTCTCTGCGCTTATCGCTCCGAGCTTGCCGGGTTTTACCGTTTGTTGGCTGAAATCAAGCCCAAAAATAAAAAATTCTTAGCCGGTTGGCTGCGGAGGGCCTATTCATGAGCGACTTGGCCGATATTGCCGCCCCGGTCATAGAAAACCGGCTGGAACATCAAATTAACCGCTTCCGCCGGCAAAACCGCCAGACCGGGGTCTCCAGCCCGGTCTGCGCCGTTTGCGGCGAACCGATACCTCTTGCCCGGCAGCAGGCCGTTCCCGGTTGCCGGCTCTGTTTTGACTGTCAGGAAGAAAAGGAAAAAAGAAATGCCAACCAGTAATGAAAAACTGTACCATGAACTCGGCGAAGTCAAAGGAATGCTTGCCAGCATGGACAAGCGTTTTAATAGTTTTGACAAACGGCTTGAACGCATGGAAGCCAAACAGGACGACGTCTTGAAAAAAGTTGCCCGCAACTCGGTTGTCTGCGGCGGCGTTTTTTCGGCAGCAATCAGCCTGATTACTTCGCAGTTCGGCAAGTTCTGACGGGAGGCCCGGCATGGCATACGGAACCCGAGCGCGTAACGAAGTCCGCAAAAACTATATATTCAAACTTCTGCCCTTAACCCAGGCGGCCAAACTTGCCGGGATTAAAAATATTGCCACGGCTCGCCGCTGGAAGGCAGAGGCTTTGGAAAACGGCGACGACTGGGACAAGCTGAAAGCGGCGGCCTCGATTGCTTCCGGCGGTCGGGACGACCTGATTAAAACCATGATTAACGACTATGTCGTCTTTCATCAGTCTGTCATGGACAGTCTAAAATCTCCCGATTGTGCATTAACGGCTAAAGACAAGGTCGATGCCCTGGCTTCTTTGGCTGATGCCTTTGCCAAAACCATGAAATCGGCCGGCATGGCCAGCCCCGAACTGTCCAAACTGTCGATTGCAACCGAAGTCATCCAGCTGCTGGGCGACTTTGTCCGAGACAACTTTCCGCAGCATGCCGCTGCCTTTATTGAAATTCTGGAGCCGTTTGGCGAGGAGCTGACGAAACACTATGGCTAAAATTTCAAAATCGGAGTTTATGAAAAGCCTTGCCGAGATTGCCGGGCAGCTCAAACAGCAGCTTGACAATATCGCCGAAGGCTTTGATGCTTCACCCGCCGCGGTTAAGGAACGCCGCGCGCGGGCCGAAAATGATTTTGAATTTTTTGCAAGGAGTTATTTTCCGCATTACATCCGCCCCAAAATTGACGAGAAAACCGGCAAACTGCGCCCGGTCGAGCCGTCATTGTTTCATAAGTGGTTCTTCCGCGAATTTCTGCCGCTTCTCCGGTCAAAAAAGAGCGTTTCTCAGGCGATTGCCGCCCCGCGCGGCGAAGCTAAGACCACCTATTTGATGATTGGCCTAATATATTGTATCGTTTACAACAAAAAACACTATATTTTGTTTATTCAAGATGTTTTTGAACAGGCAGCCCTGATTATCGAATCAATCAAAGCTGAACTTGAATTTAACCAACGCCTTAAATGTGACTTTCCGGAGGCTTTCGGCCGTACCTCGGTGTGGAAAACCGGCGTTTTTATTTCTAAAAACAATGTCAAAGTTCATGCCCGCGGCGCTGGACAGAAAATCCGCGGCTTGAAACACGGCGCTTACCGCCCGGACATGGTTATTCTGGACGATATGGAAAACGATGAGGAGGTCAAAAACCCCACTAACCGCGACAATCTGGAAAGCTGGCTTAACAAGGCAATCAAAAACCTTGGCGAAGCCGGCGCAAAACTTGACGTCTTTTATATCGGAACTATTTTGCACTACGATTCGGTCTTAAACCGTACGCTTAATAATCCGTTATGGCGCAGCGTCATTTTCCGCGCGATTATGACCCCGCCGGAAAACCAGCAGCTCTGGCAGGAATGGCAGGAAATTTTAACCGGCAAGCCTGATGCCGAAGATAAAGAAACCCCGGAAGAAAAGGCCGACAAATTTTATTTTGCCCACAAAACCGCCATGGACAAAGGCGCAGTTTTAAGCTGGCCGGACAAACGCGACCTTTTGACGTTGATGAAAATCAAGGTTGAAGTCGGTGCTGCCGCCTTTGACGCCGAATATCAGAACGACCCGCTATCGGGCGACGACGCCACTTTTGCCCAGTTTACTTATTGGAACGTTCTGGCTAAGCCGCTGCCGGCATTCGGCGCAGTGGACCCCTCACTTGGCAAATTCGGCCGCCGCCGCGACCCGTCCGCGATTTTGGTCGGTTTTTACGACCGCAATATCGGTGTGCTGTATCTTCAGGAGGCGGCCATCAAAAAACGCCTGCCCGATAAGATTATAAGCGATATGATTTACTATCAAAAAAAATATAACTGCGTTTTCTGGTTTGTCGAAACCGTACAATATCAGGAGTTTTTGCGCACCGAGGCCATCAAGCGCGGCAAAAAAGCCGGCGTGCAGCTGAACTGCATCGGCATCAGCCAGAACGTTGACAAAGACCTGCGTATTCAAACCTTGCAGCCGCATGTTACCGAAGGGTCAATTCGCTTTTTAATTTACCAGACGGCGCTTATTCAACAAATGCGCCATTGGCCGGTGGTTGACCATGACGACGGCGTCGATTGTCTGGAGATACTTTGGTCAAACTGCATTAAATATGCCGGTTCCAGCACCGGCCGGGTATCAATCGCCAGCTCGCTGGGAGCGGAAAACAAATCGGTTTTGCACCGGGTAATCAGGAAAATAACAGCTTATAGTGGGATTTAGTGATGAAAAAGTCTAAAAACAAACGTAAAAACCAGCCGGCAGCGCAGCCGCTTGTCAGTACGGAGCTGGCAAGCGCGCAGGAATACTTTAAAAGCCGCATGCTGCTGGCCGATGTCGTCCGCCCGCTGGACAAGATTTTGCTTGAACACGGCGGCAGCCTTAAAACCTATCGTAATTTGCTTTACGACGAGCAGGTTAAGGCCTGTTTTATCGAGCAGCGTGTTGCGGCTGCCGTCGCCGCGCCCTGGAAAATCGTCCCCGCCACCGAAGACAAAAAAGACGTTGAAATCGCGGCTTTCATTGAAGAAAACCTGAAAAACATAGGCTTCAAAGACAAGTATAAAAAAATGCTATACGGCAATTGGTTCGGTTATTCTGTGGCGGAAATCCTCTATAAAATAGAAGACAACCGGATTGTTATTGCCGCAATCAATGTCAAAAAGCCGGAGCGCTTCGACTTCAAATACACCGGAGAACTTTTCCTTAAAAAAGATTTCAGCACCTTGGAACTCATGCCGGCGCGCAAATTCTGGATTTATAAAAATTCCGGAGACAATGACGATGAAGTTTACGGCTTAGGCCTCGGACACGTCTGTTTTTGGCCGGTTTATCTCAAACGCAACGGGCTCAAGTTCTGGTCGGTGGCGGTTGAAAAGTTCGCCGTGCCGACCGCCCGCGGCACTTACCGCACCGGCGCCACCGATGAAGAAAAACGCGAACTGCTGCAAATGCTGGCGTCCATTTCGCAGGAAACCAGCATTGTCGTTGAAGACGGCACCACGGTTGACCTGCTGGAAGCCGTTCGTAATTCCGGCGGCGATTTCGAAAAATTCTGCGGCTACTTGGATAAGATTATCGCCAAGGCGATTCTCGGTCAGGAAGGAACCAGTCAGAACGGCGCCTATGTCGGCACGGCCGAAGTGCAGGAAAACGTCAAAGACCTGATCATCAAATCAGACGCCGAGCTTTTGGACGAAAGTTTTAACGAAGTTATTAAATGGCTGGTGGAATTTAACTTTCCCGGAGCTATCCCGCCCAAGCTGGTACATCGTTTTGAAGCGCCTGAAGATTTGATGAAAGCGGCTGACCAGGACACCAAAATCTATAACATGGGCTTTGAGCCGTCGGAAAAATACATTAACGAGAAATACGGCGGCGAGTGGACAAAGCGGACAACGCCGTCCTTGCCGGCAGAACCGGCTTTTGCCGAACCGGAACCGACCGCCGCCGAAGAAACGGCCGCTGAGCTGACCGACGACTGGGAGCAGGTCATAGCACCGATAGTCGAACCGGTGGAGGAAATTCTGGCCGACTGTTCGTCTTTCGCCGAATTTGAGGAGCGCCTGACGGAAGCTTATCCGAAAATGAACATTGCCAAACTGCAAGAGCTGGTGGCTCAGGCAGATTTTAAGGCGCGTATCAGAGGAAAACTGGGGATAAGCAATGACTAAAGCCGATTTTGGCCCGATGCCGCCGGAAAAAGCAATAAAGTGGTTCAAATCCAAAGGCTACGCCCTCGGTTTTGACTGGCGCGACATCTGGCAGGAAGAACACGCCGTTGCCTTCACGGTTGCCAAAGCCGCCAGCATTGACCTGTTGCAGGACATTCGGAGCGAAGTGGAAAAGGCCCTTATTTCCGGCGAAACTTTCGAGAGTTTCAAAAAGAATCTCAAGCCAAAACTGGTAGAACGCGGTTGGTGGGGGCGCGCCAATATGCAGGATCCGCTTACCGGTGAGGTTAAGGAAGTCCAACTCGGCAGCCCGCGGCGCCTAAAAACCATTTATCGCACCAATATCGACATGGCATACGCCGCCGGCCGCTGGGAGGAAATCGAAGCCACCCGCAAGACCCACCCTTATTTGCGTTACCGCTGTTCAATGTTGGAGACTTCCCGCGAATCTCACAAATCATGGGACGGCATTGTCCTGCCGGTTGACGACCCGTGGTGGGATTCGCATTATCCGCCTTGCGCCTGGAACTGCAAATGCTGGGTTGAACAGGTGCTGAAAAGCGACGTTGACAAGGGACTGGTTAAGGTCAGCCCGCGCCCCAGAACCAATTATGTTGCTTATAAAAACAAGCGCACCGGTCAGACAATTGCCGTTCCGGAGGGTATTTCCCCCGGTTTTGACTATAATGTCGGCAAAGCCCGTGCCCGGGCTTTTACCCCGCCGCCTCTGGGCGGTTTGCCTGAAACCGTACAGGTATCGTCCCAGCTTCCGCCTTTACCTAAGCCGTCTCCGCTGCCCAAAAACGCCATATTGCCAACTGATTTGCCAGATGAAGACTATATCAACGCTTTTCTTAAGATTTTTAACGGCAAAATCGGCAAAACCGTTTATTTTGAGGACAAAATCGGCGATACAATGCCGATTAACGAAGATTTGTTTTTAGACCGCCGCAACCATACATGGAAGGCAAACAAACAAGGGCGCGGCCAATATATGCCGCTTTTGGCTATGGGGTTGCAAGACCCTGACGAAATCTGGCTGCAATGGGTACAAAACAAGTCGGGAAAATGGAACTTAAAAAAACGCTATATTAAAATATGGCAGGAAAAACGCGGTTCGCACTGTTTTACCGTGTTTGACTGGATGGAAGACGGTTGGCGCGGCACCACCACCTTTCCCGTTAAGGACGATTTGGACACTGACGCCAGAGACAAATATATTGCACAATTCAGAGCCGGCCTGCTTTTATATCAAAAAGGCTCGGAATAAACCGAGCCTTAATATATTTTAGCGGGAAATATATTCGGAACCGCCTCTTGATTCCCCCGTGGAGCGAACTGCATTCCGTTTGATTATGCTTACTATTATACGCGAATTATTAAAAAATTTCAAGCCTTTTATATTTTTTGCCCAAAAATGCCGCCTGAAAGCAAAAGAGCTATATATTGCCCCATTGTCCCTAAAAATAAGAATCACCCTGTTAGTGGGGTGTTAGTCGGGCAATAAATGGCATAATATACATTAAGAGAAACCCGTTTTTAATTTAAGCTTGACTTTAAATCGGAAGTGTTTTATCGGCTAAAACAGCAAAAATAAAAAATTATACTGACAAATCAGTATTTTATACGAAGAGTTCCCATTATTTAAGCACTAAATTTCAATTATCTTGGCTTCATAGGCAACCAACCTGTGGAGTTAAAGACTTGAAAAACAAATTTTTTAATATTTTCAAACCCGGCACACACATTGACGCTGCCGGTCAGGAAGTCAGCTTCAGCGAAGACGATTTGAAAGATATCGCCGCAAGCTACAATTCCGAAGTTCACGAAGCCCCCATCTGTTGCGGGCATCCCAAGCATGACAAACCGGCTTTCGGCTGGATTAAGCAGCTGTGCTATGACGCCGGCAGCAAAATGCTGCGGGCGATGCCGGCACAGGTTAACCCCGAATTTGCCGAAATGGTAAATTCCGGCGCGTTCAAGAAAATTTCCCCCGCCTTTTATGCTCCCAATTCTCCGGCAAATCCCAATCCGGGACACTTTACGCTGCGTCATATTGCCTTTTTGGGTGCGCAGCCGCCGGCCGTTAAAGGACTGGGCAGCGTCAGCTTTGCTGAATCTGATTCCGCCGATGTTTCCTTTGAACTTAATTTTGCCGAAACCGAGCTGGCCTACAACGACAAGGGCATTGCTCGCCTGTTCCGCAATCTCAAAAACTTCCTGATTGGCAAATACAGCCAGGAAGAGGCCGATAATATCATCCCCGAATATGCGATTGAGGAAATCTCGACCGGAGCGGAACGCAGCCTGAACAAAGCTGCCGAAGCCCAAACCGAATTCAGCGAGCCTGAAACCGAACCGAAAACCCCGGCTGAGCCGGAAGCCCCGGCAAAAAATCAGCTGGCGGAAGCCGTTCAGGCCAAAGAAGCCGAAAATGCCAGGCTTAAAGCCGAACTGTTGAAAGCCAAAGCCGACAAACAGGCCGCCGAAAACCGGGCGTTTTGCGAAAATCAGGTCAAAGCCGGCCGTCTGTTGCCGGCCATGCAGGACAGTGTCCTGGTTTTCATGGACGACTTGAGCGAGCTTGAACTGGAGTTTTCGGAAGAAAATTCAACCCTGACCAGATTTAAGGCACTTATCAGCCAGCTGCCGCCGTCCGTCAATTTTTCCGAAGTAACCCCGCCGGAAGACGGTGACGCAGCCCCGCAGACTGCCGCAGGCATTGCCGCCAAAGCGGCCGAATATCAGGCCAAACAGGCCGAAAGCGGCAAAGACATCCGCTTTTGCGAAGCGGTGCGGGCAGTTTGCAAATAGGAGAAACGACCATGAGAGGCAGAAAACCCAATCAGAACAAATCCTTCCCGGCAACTGTAACTGACGGAAACCGGACTGAAATCCGCGCCCGGCGGGAAGAATACTGTGACCGCATTGCCGACACGGCAGACGTGATTCACGCCATGATTGACCAACTGCGACAGGAAGGCGGCAACGAAGCTCTGTTACAGCGCGCTGAGTTCTATTTTCAGTGCGCATTCCTGGCCGCCGGCTGGTCGCTGGATTTGGTCGACGGCGATGTCATCGACTTTGTTATGTAACCCCCAACATGAAAGGCAACAAATATGAAAAACCTGCCCTATACCGCCGAAACGGACATTGAAGGCTACCGCCTGGTCACTTTCGGCACCAACGACGGCGAAGTCAAACCGACAACCGCCAAAACAGACCCGGTCATCGGCGTCACCAACTACATCGGCGCTCCGGCCGGCACCACTGTTGACGTCAATGTTGACAATGTCGGCAAGGTCAAGCTTTCCGGCACGGTTGCGGCCGGTGACGACTTAACGGCTGCTGCCGACGGCAAGGCCGCCAAAGCTGCCGCTCCGACCTACGGTGAATCTTCTGCCGCCGGTGACCGGGTGTTCGGAATGGCGCTTCAGGACGGCGCCGATGGTGACGTTATTGAATTTTTGAAAAAATAAGGAGTTTTTTACATGCCCACGCAAGTTTTTGAACCCGATGAACAGCTGACCGCCATTGCGATTGGCTATAAGAACGAAAAAGAAAACTATATCGCCGACAAAATTCTGCCCTATATCCCGGTTGAAGCAGCGCAGTTTTCTTATAATGAATATCCTCTTGAAGAAGGTTTCAGCGTTCCCGATACCAAAGTCGGCCGCGTTTCAGCTCCGAAAACCGTAGATTTCAGCGCCATTAAACACACGGCCGAAGTTGAAGACCATGCGCTTGATGTTTTGGTGCCGAACTGGGATAAAACCCGCGCTCCCAAGAACTATGACCCTGAAGGCCGCGGCGTTGAAAATGCAACTAATTTGTGCATGCTGGCGCGCGAGCTGCGGGTGGCCAAGCTGGTCAAAGACCCGAATAACTATGCCAACAAACAGACTTTGTCCGGCACTTCGCAGTTTGACAATGCTTCCTGCGACCCATTGGCTGTTTTTATTCCGGCAATCGAAAAAATGCTGGTTTCTCCCAATGCTCTGGTCATGAGCATGAACGTTTGGACTAAACTGCGCCTGAACCCGAATTTGCTCAAAGCCGTACACGGCACCGCCGGAGACAAAGGCGCCGTATCCCGCCAGCAGCTGGCCGAGTTGCTGGAAATCCCTGAAATCATTATCGGTAACAGCCGTTACAACGTTGCCAAGCAGGGACAGACCGCCAGTATTGAACCCTGCTGGCAGGACTATTGCGGCCTTTTGTATATCAATTCCAATGCTGACAACAATCAGGGAATGACTTTCGGCCTGACCGCCCGTCTGGGTGACAAAGTGGCCGGCCGCATTTTTGACCCGAACATGGGCATGCGCGGCGGCTATAAAGTCCGTTCCGGCGAATCAATCAAAGAACTGATTGTCGCCAAACAGTGCGGATTCCTGTTTGAAACGCCGGTTTCTGCCGCTTAAGGAGCTGCGCCATGAAAAAGTTGAAAATCCTTCAAAACTGGCCGCTGCTTCATAACGGCAAGGCATTAAACCGGGGAGATGTGGCCGAGTTTGACGACAAATATGCCGACTGGCTGCTGGCTCACGGCCGCGCCGAAGCGGACAAAAGTCTAAAAACGGGCGGAAACAATTCCGCCCAGGCTTCCGCCGGTCCAGAAACAAACGAACAGGAAAATCAGGCAGAACGCCAGGCCAAAATTCAGGCAGCCGTTGCGGAAATGCTGACAGCTGACCCGGAGGCCACGCCCAAATGCCCGGACATTGCCGCCAAAACCGGCCTGCTGAACATCCGCAAGGAAGAACGCGACGCCGCGGTTGCCGCCTTCAAACAGGCCGCTGCCGGCAATGAGACCGAAGAAAGCCAGGGAGAATAACGCCATGGGGCAGCTGTACGCAGACAAAGAACAAATGCTGAAGCGTTACCGGGCAGAAGATATTGCCGACCTGACGCAGGATGACGAAACCCGGCTGAATGCCGTGCTGGCTTCCACTTCGGCATTGATTGACGGCTACGTTGCCCCGCGTTACCGCCTGCCGCTGCAAAACAAACACGACATCTTGACCGACGCCGCCTGCGACATTGCCTATTACAAGCTTTATTACGTTGACGTGCCGGAAGGCGTCCGTCAGCGGTATGAAGACGCGGTTTCTTTATTGAAAGACATTCAAAGCGGAAAAGCCCGCCTTTCCGAACCGACCGGCACGGAAAGCAGCCCGCGCCGCAAGGTCTTTATTAAGTCGCAGCCGCGCCGGTTTACCAATGATATGTGGTAGGAGGCTTAAATGGGTGTTTCAGTCAGAATAGACCTCAGCGGATTGTCAAAGCTTAATAAAGTTGCAGAAAACCTCGGCCGGAAACTCAAAGACCGGCGGGCGCTCAATCTGGCTTTGGCCACCACGCTGCGGGAATGCACACGCAAAAGATTTGAAACCAAGAAAACCCCGGAAGGCAAAGAGTGGACTTCCCCGTTGGTCAAGAGCGGCGACCTGCGTAACAAACTGCTGATTGATGCCGACGACCGCATTGCAAAGGTCGGTTCAAATCTGGTCTATGCCGCGATTCACCAGTTCGGCGGCATTATCCGGGCAAAAAAAGGCAAAGTCCTGCGTTTTACCATTGGCGGCGAAACCTTTTTCCGCCCCAAAGTCACGATTAAAGCCAACCCTTACCTCGGTATATCGGAAAAGGACGAGGAGGCTTTGGCCGAGACTGTCAAAGTTTTTGCGGAGACGTGCTTAGATGATTGAAAAAATCGAAATCGCCGTTTTGGACAGGCTTAACCAGGCGTTTGGCAACACCAAGCCGGCACTTGGCTATCATATCGAAAAAATCGACAGCTACAAAGCCGAACTATCCGACTTCGGCACTCTGATTAAAAACCGGCGGACGGCGGCGCTGGTCGCCTGCGGCGGCCTGTCACTGGAAGCAGATTATCCCGAAGGCAGCGACTACAGCTTCAGCCTGCTGATTTATCTCTACAGCCGCAACGCCAAGTTAAACGAGTGTTCAACCCGTTTCGGCGGCCGCGGTTCGGTCGGGCTTTACCGGATGATTACCGACGTTGTCCGGCTCTTAAATCGCAATGATTTAGGCTTTTTAAGCGAACCGCTGAAATTAGGCGAGGCCCGACCGATATTTGACAACAAAGTCAATCATTTTAATGCCGCCTGCTGGGAACTTGAATTTAAAGGCGCGTTTTTCGACCGTTTCGGCAGCTGGCCCAGCATGCCCGAGCCTGATTTGCTGAAAACCATTGCCGCCGACTGGATTGTAAACGGCGCCAAATCAAAGACAGTTGTCGAATTTGAACACAAAAGAGAGGAAAACAATGCCAAATAAAATTTTTATCAAACCGCGAAAACCGGAATTTATCGTTTTCAAGCCCAACGGCTGCCGCCTGAAAAGCGAAGGCGAGTATGTCGACGCCGAACCGTTCTGGCAACGCCGGCTGAATGACCGAGACGTTGTCGTCGCCCAGCCGTCCAAAACCCCGGCCGCCGATGCCAAAGCCGCCGCTTCTTCAACTGACAACAAAAAAGGAAAATAACATGAACATGACTTTTAATGAAATCGCCAGCAACCTCAAGGTTCCGGGCGCCTATGCGGAAATTGACGCTTCGCTTGCCCGTCGCGGTTTGACCGGCAAGGAAAGCGTCGGTTTACTGCTCGGGCAGAAACTCTCCACCGGTTCCGCCGAATATAACCGGGTGTACCAGATTACCGACATCAATCAGGTCATTGAACTGACCGGCTACGGTTCGGAACTTCACCGCATGGCTGTTGCCTGGGATAAGGTAAACAAAAACAATTTGTTTAAAATCATGGCGGTTGAACAAAGTGATGGCGTTGCCGCAACCTATACGCTGACCTGCACAGCCACCAAACCAGAAGTCGGAACCTTAAGCCTGATGATTGCCGGCTATCCGGTCAAAGTTACCGTAACCGGCGACGATACGGCCGAAACCCTGCAAACGGCACTGATTGAGGCAATTAATGCCGAAACCATGCTGCCGGTAACGGCCGCCAAAGCTGCCGAAGAGGATAGCACCGGCAAAATCACACTGACGGCCAAACACAAAGGCGAAGCCGGCAACAACATTGATATTCGCCTGAATTATTACGACAACGAAAAAACGCCGGGCGGGGTTACGGTTGAAATTGCTTCTGGCACAAAAGGTTCCGGCAATGTTTCGCTGCTTGATGCTCTGGCGGCTCTGGGCGATGAGTACGCCACGGACATTGTCACCAGTTACACCGATGAAGCCAACCTTAAAATCATTGACGAGACCTTAACAGAACGTTTCGGCGCTATGGTCTGCAATGAAAGCACGTTATATGTCGGCTCTAACGGCACTTATGCTGAACTGACAACTTTGTCGGCAAAACTCAATTCTGAACACATTGTTCTGGTTGAAAACTACAAAGCCCCGCAAATGCCGGAAGTTCGTGCCGCTCAGGTTGCCGCAATCTGCGCTTTTGAAGCGCAGCAGGATCCGGCCCGGCAATATCGTTCCCTTGTCCTTACCGGAAATCTGCCGGCAAAAACGCCTTTCAAATTCAATGAACGCAACCTGCTTTTAGCCCATGGCGTCGCGACAACGCTGACCGATTCGGCCGGCAATGTCACGATTGAGCGCATTGTCACCACCTATCAGAAAAACGCCGTCGGCGCTGCTGATGAAGCCTATCTTGACTTAACCACTGTCAAGACCCTGATTTATCTGAGGTATAGCTATATTCAGCGTATGGCGCAAAAATATCCGCGGCACAAACTGGCTGATGACAGTTATCCGGTCGAACCGGGACAGGCGATTGCTACGCCGTCCGTTCTGAAAGCCGAGGCCATTGCTTTGGCCGGCGATTGGCTGAAAGCCGGACTGATTGAAAACCTGGACGACTTCAAGTCAACCATTGTCAGCGAACGCAACGCGCTTGATGTCAACCGTGTTGATCAGCTGTTGCAGCCCGACATCATCAATAATCTGATGATTATCGCCTGCAAAATTCAATTCAAGCTTTAGGAAGCAGACCCGGAGGGCAAGGTCTAAAACTGCCCCGTTTGTTCCTTTTTCTTGCCGTACGTCTCCGTACGCCCACGAAAAACGAACGGCGCAGAACAAATTTTATTAACTTGTTAGGGGAAATAATCCCCTGAAATAGGAGGTTCAATGTTCACAACCACTAATCCCGACGTTGTTTTTGGTATTGCCGAGGTTAAGGCCGATGGCGAAACCATCGCCAAAATATCAGAAGTTGAGTTTCAGCCATCCGGCATCAAATTTGAAGACGAAAGAAACGGCAAGGATTTTGTCCCGTCGGAAGTTGGTGCTGTATTAAAAGCCAACTCAAAACTTGTCAGAGGCCAGAGTCTGGACGGAATTAATAAAAGGTATGATGTCACCATTATGATTACCGCCAACACCGGCCAGGTCTGGATGATGCCGCACGCCGTTCTCATGAATCCGGCCTCAATCGGCACAAAGGGATATGACCTTGAATTTCACGCTTCTGAAAGTATGGAGGTCACACATGGCTAATTTGAAATTTACCTTAGAAGACGGCCTGAAAGTCGGCGACCAGATTCACAAAGAAGTCGAGCTGCGCGAATTAACCGCCGGCGACATGCTGGATGCCGAAGCCGAAGTTGAAGAGCTGGTTATGACCGTTAATGGTACAGTTACTTATAAAACGTCACCGGTCAAGCTGTCGCATGAGTTGCTTCGCCGCAGCATTGCCAAGCTGGGCAGCCTGCCGATGCCCCTTTCTCAGGCCGAGTTCCGCCTGTTGACCCGAACAGACCTGATTATCCTGCAAACCAACGCTCGGAAAATTGACCAAGCCATGGTGGAGAAAATTTCCGAACGGGGGCGACGTAATCAGGCAGCTTCCGGAAATTTACCGTCTGCTTAAGGAAGCTGCCGCCGCCGGACTGTCACAAAAAGAAGCCCGGCAACTGCCTTTGTCGACCTTAGTTTTTCTGATTTACGGATTTTAACAGATGAAAACAATACGCACAGCAATAGAACTCAGCCTGCTTGGCAACGTGTCGGCGCAAAGCGACAAGTTCGCCCAGAGCCTGAACCGCCTTGAATCTTCCGGGCGGCGTTCCCTGCTGGGTGTGGCGAATATGGCTAACAGCACGCATAACGCGTTGGGAACCGTATTCAACAAAGGTTCTGCCTTGCTTGGTTCAGTCGGGCTGGCCGTCTCCGGAAAATCGGTGGCCGACCTTGAAACCCGGCTGACCCGCCTGCGTCTGCAAGCCGGCATCAGCAAGGAAGAAATGGCAAAGCTTAATCAGGAGCTGTTCAAAACCGCCCAAAAACGCGACATCAATATTGACCCTTCAGAACTGATTTCAGCCATTGAGCGCATTGTTGGCAAAACTGGTGATTTGCAATTTGCCGTCCAAAATATGCAAAATCTGGCCTATGCCATTTCGGCAACCGGGGCCGCCGGTCAGGATGTCGGCGCTATGGGTGCCGATTTAATGGAAAAATTCGGCATCAAAGACCAGCAGGAAATCATTAAAACCCTTGGTTTGCTGGTCAATCAGGGCAAAGCCGGCGCCTTCGAGCTGCGTGACCTGGCGACACAGGGCGAGCGCGTCACCGCGGCTTATGCCTCCACCGGCCGGCAAGGCAAACAGGCCGTGGCTGAAATGGGCGCCATGCTGCAAATGGCCCGCAAAGCCACCGGCGGTCCGGAAGAAACAGCCACAGCTTTGGAAGCCCTGATTCGCAACTTCAACGACCCGACGAAGCGCAAATTGTTGACGGATTCCGGCATCAAGCTTATGGATCCGGAAGACCCGAAACGAATGCGCTCAATCATTGATATTTCAAAAGACCTGATAAAACTGACTAATGCCGATGTCAGCAAAATCGGCCGTGCCATTGATTCCGAAGGCCTGCGCGCTTTGAACGCCATGATTATCGAATTTAAGCAAACCGGCGGATTTAAGAGCATTGATGAATTTTTGAACACCAGCTCCGACCCGCAGGCGCTCCTGGACGATTCCAAAGAAGTGGCGCAAACGTTCAATTCGGCAATGACCTCGCTCAGAACGGCTTTTATGTACTTTGCCAACACCAACCTGGCCGGACCAATCCAGACGCTGGCCGATGCACTCAATTCGCTTGACCCGGAAACATTGCAGCAAATTTTAAGTTATGGCGGCACGGCGTTAGGCGGTCTGGCTGCCGTCTGGGCCGGTTCAAAGGTTATCGGCATGGGGGCAACGGCCTTGTCGGCGCTTAAAATGTTTGGCGGCGGCAAAAAATCCGGAGTTGGCGGTGCCTTGGGCGGATTGGCCGGACTTGCCGGCATGTCAAACCCGCTGCCGGTCTATGTCGTCAATGGTTTTGGCGGCGCACAGCTTCCGGGCAGCAGCAGCCTCAAACGTCAGGCCAATCTCGGCAGTGTTGCGGGAAATACCGCCTCTGTTGCGGGCGGCGGCCGTTTGGCCTCGCTTGCCAAATGGGGCGGACGGCTCGGCGCTCTCGGTGCTGTCGGCGTCGGCGCTTATCAGGCCTTTAATGCCGATAACAATATTGACCGCGGTTCCGGCATCGGTATGGCTCTGGGCGGTGCGCTGGGGCTTCTCGGCGGCCCGGTCGGCGTGCTTATCGGCACTTATGCCGGAGAGAAAATCGGCGGTTATGTCGGCGGCTTGGTCGATGAAATATCAAATGCGGAAAATGGCGAAGAAACCGGACAAATCATCGGCCGCGAAGTCGGCAAAGTGGTTCGTCTGCTGCCGTTTGGCGAAATGCTGTCCGAATACTCCGAAGCGGCGGGCGCCAAGCTAGGCGGGCTTATCGGCCGTTTTTTTGACAACGTCGGCGAAAAACAGGCTGAGAAAGAAGCCGTTTCCGCAGCCAAAGCGCTGGAAACCCTGCAACGGGTTAAGAACGAAATCACGCTGAAGATTGACAATGAGGGCGCGCATATAACCCGCATGAAGACCAGCGAACCGCAGCAGACTAAAATCAATGTTGACTTAGGCTATACAAGGATACCTGATTATGCCGTTTGAACGCGAAGACATTATAAAAATCAACGGAATCACCCTTTATGCCAGGAATGACGACTGGGGTCAGTCCGGCAAACAATCCGGCAACAAAGTTTTGCTGACTGACGAAACGTCGTCCCAGCAGACGGACTGCCAGCTTGACGCCGTCGATTTTCATATTGAAGCCTATTATCTGGGAGAAGACTATCAGAATGTCGTCAGCAAACTTTATAAAATCTACAAACAGCAGAAAAACATGCTGCTGGAACACCACGACATCGGCCGCGTCTGGGTAAAATTTGCCAACGGCGGCTATCGCATCAAAAAGACCAACACCAAATTATGGTATAGGGAATTTGTCCTGAACTTGGTTCTGGCCAAAACCTCAGACCTCAAAATTCAGGTGGTTGAGCTTGAGCAGCTGGCGGAAACCCAGCTTGAAAAAGGCGTTGAGCAGTCGTTGCTTGATGCGCTGGACAAGTTTAACGCCGATTTTATCAGCGACAACTTAAACAGTCTGGTCAAAAACGACATCGTCAACAACCTTTATGCCCTGGGCGATAAAATCTCAAGCTTAAGCGCCGACAACCTGCTGGGCAGCCTGACAAACCCCTTCACCGGCACGTTTGAATCGCTTTTGGCAGCGGCCGGAGGCATTGCCGGAACAATCCAGTCTTATATGAATCTCGGCAAGTCTAAAAACGAGCGGAAATATGAATACAATAATTCGGGTTTATCCGGAGAGGAGGCAAGAAAATATTTTCAGGCATATATCGATATTGCTTCACGGGTGGACAGTGCCGTTGACATTGCCAACACCGAACCGGAAACCCAGCAAAACATCCAGACCGCAATCGACCTCATCAAACAGACGGCAATCGTCAAAGCCTGCGACTGCGTCACGGAAAAGCCTTTTGAAACCAAAGAAAGCATAAAAAATGCCATTAAGGATTTGGAAAAAGTGTCCGATTCCATTATCTTGGCCGCCGAAGACAACAAGGAAATCCAGAATGACATCCACAATGTTGTCAATCAGGCCGTCGTCATTTTACAGTCTCAGCCGGTTTTCAACGCACGGCAAATTCAGACAAACATCTGTCTGCCGGCTGCCGTCATCTGCCGGGATGAAAACTGCGACGAGGAAACTTTTTTAAAAGTTAACGAAATCCGCCACCCGCTGTTTGTCCCGGCCGGCGTTGCGCTGGAGATTACCGAGGAGACCGCCGATGAGTAAAGCTGTCAACGTTTCCCTGAAAGTCAACGGTTATCAAATCAGCGGGTTTGATGACGTCGAAGTCGGCAAAAGCCTTTATAATCTGGCCAACATGGCGCGGCTGCGCTTTTATGAAAAAGACGATCAAGACCTGCTGTCTGCAAAAAAAATCATAAAAGGCAAGGCTGAAGCGGTGGTTTATTTTGACAAACAGCCGGTTGTCAGCGGCTATATTTACGAACCGGCACCGGGCTTTGGGGCAAAAGGAGCCGCTTTTGAAATCGTTGTTACTTCCCCGGTTGCCAAATATATCGGACAATCGGCAGAAAAAGGGAAAACTTACTATAACCAGTCTGCTGCCGCCGTTCTGGCTGACCTCTGTCCCGATATCCGGCTTGAGACCAGAAGCAGCAAATTTCTGCCCAAGTTCGTTACCTACGGCTCTGAGCATATTGACGGCATTATTCAAAAATTCTGCCGAAAAACCGACAGCGTTATCTATTCCGGCCCCCTCGGGCAGCTGATTATTGACGAACGTTCCGCCGAAGCCGCTATTGCCGGCACCATTGCCACCGGTCAAAATGTCCTGTCAATCGGCCGGGTCGAAACCAACGACGACACGATTGTCATTGTCGGACAGCAGCCGCTTGATGACAACATCAGTCTGGACACGGCGGTTTGCAGCAAAATCACCTCTGCCGGCAGCGGCAAAAAACGTTTCTTTTATGGGGACGATATCAGCCCGTCAGCCATTAACGCCCTCAAATTCTGGTCAAAACGGGTTCCGGTCAGCATTCCCAACTGGTTTGACAATGCCGGCAATCTGCTTGAACTCAACAAATGGTACAAGGCCGTTGACGCCTGGCACGGTTTGGATGAACCGATGCGCCTTTGCTCGCTTGTTTTTAGACTTAACAAAAAAGACGGCTATTCCGCCGATTTAACTCTGGAGGTGTAAAATGGACAAACAGCTCGAAAATGAAATCATATCCCTGTTTTCCCGCCTGATAAAACCGCGCGATGACCGGCTTAATAATCTGTCCCGGCTTGGCAAGGTGCTGATGATGAAAGCCGGCAATACCCAGTCGGCACAAGTTCAAACGGCCAATAATGAAATTGCCGACAACGTCAAATTTATTGAAGCGTACGGCTTCACCGCCAAGCCTAAGCAGAACAGCGAATGTATATTGCTGAACATCCAGGGCAACCCCGGCAACGTCGTTGCCCTGGTTATCGGCAACCGCGAACTCCGATTTAAAAAGCTGAACGACGGCGAAGTTGCTATGTATGATGATTCGGGAAACCTGCTGCACTTCAAAAACGGCGGTATAATCGACTTTAAAGCCCCGGAAAACATGAACCAGACGGCACAAACCATTAACATCAGCGGCACAACTGCCGTTAATGTCAACACCCAAACCGCTGCTGTTACGGCTAAAACCTTAAATGTCGAGGCAGATACGGCCGCAATCAAGGCCAAAACCGCCACGGTTGACGCTGGAACAACGACGGTCAACGGCAAGGTCAACCTTGCCGGCGGGGGGCAGCCGGTGGCCCGCCTGGGCGACACGGTCGAGGTCGACCCCAACACCCACAAAGGCACTATAACTGCCGGTTCAACGGAGGTAACGGCCGGATGACACAGATTATCGACATCAACAACCTTGATATTGAAACCGTCAGCGACGAGCTGTTGCAGGCTATATTAATCGCCGTTTTTACCGATGCCCGCGCGGCCGACGACGAGCTGCCGGAATACGTCAAAGGCTCTCGCGGCGGCTGGTTCGGCGATAAGGTTGAAACCATCATCAACGGCAAACAAACCAGTTTCAGCTGGGGATCTAAGCTGTGGATGCTCAAACGCGCCAAAATGACCGAAGACGAGGCCGGGCTGGCGGAATTGCTTATTCAGGACAGCCTGACCCCGCTAAACAATGCCGGCGTTATTGATGAAAACACCGTCACCGTCAAAAAGTCAGGCAATACCCTGATTTTAACCATAACCCTGTCAATGGAAACTTACGAAATAAGAGGAATTGAACAATGGCTTGGCCGGTAACAACTTTAACCCAGAGAATCGATTCGATTGAGAAGGCTTATCAGCGCTATATTTCCGTTGATAAAATGCCGCTTTCTGTACAAAAGGCTCGCGCCCGCGTGCTGGGCTATCAAATCAACGCGCTGGAAACTTATATCAAGTATTTAAGCAAACAAATGGTGCCAACCACCGCGGAGAAGGAATATCTGGAATATCACTGTGCCGCCAAGGGCATTTACCGCAAACAGGCCGTTGCCGCCGTCGGTTCTATCACGGTTAACGGAACTAAAGGAACGGTCATTGCCGCGGGAACAATCCTCAACCGCAACGTTGACAATGTTCAGTATCGCGTCACGGAGACCACGGTTTTAACCGCCGAAACGCAGGAAATCAAAGTCGAATGCCTCACCAACGGCACGACCGGCAACTGCGACGAGGGCGAGCTCCTCACCTTTGCCAATGCCATTGCCGGCATTGACACCACCGCAACGGTTGTCTTAATCGGTGCCGGTGCGGATATTGAAACCGACAAAGACCTGCTTGTCCGTTACCTTGAGCACGTCCGCAACGTCTTCCATGGCGGCAATGACGCCGACTATGTCAAATGGGCATTACAGGTCGAAGGCGTCAACCGCGCCTGGTGCTATCCCTGCGCGCTGGGACCCGGAACGGCGATTGTCCGGATTATGACGCCGCAAGGTTTCCCTGACGCCATTCTGATAAAAAAAGTTGAAGACTACATCAATTCGGTTCGACCGCCGACATATACCCGCTTCAAAGTCCTGTCTCCGACGGCCAAAGCCATTGATTTTGAGGTCCGCATTGTGCCGAACAATGAAGAAATACAGACTGCTGTCACTCTGGCGCTTAAAAGTCTGCTTGACGATTCGTCCGAGCCGGAAGGAACGGTCTATGTTTCCAAAATTCACGGAGCAATCCTGTCGGTTTCGGCACTCGAAGACTATACGCTGATTAAGCCTTCGGAAAATATCACCTGCGGGCTCGGCGAGCTGGCAGTTGTGGGAGAAATCACATGGAGCTAGTGGAGCGCTACATTGCCGCAGGCAAAGCCCTCCGACCCCGCGGCGTTATCTGGGAAGTCAAACCCGGCAGCGTAACGGAAAAAGAAATCCGTATTGAGGCCGAGCAGCTGGCTGAAATACAGCAGTCAATAGAAGACATGCTGAAAGAAACCGACCTGCGTAAAGTCTTTCATTTTCTTGAAGAGTGGGAAGACGTTTTCGGGTTGCCTCATACCGGAAGCTATGAAGAGCGTATTGCCGCGTTGAACGCTGCCGACACCGAAGGCGTCATTTCCATTGAGCGCTATGTTGAACTCTGCGCGCTTCAGGGGGTTACCGTCACCATTCGCGAACATTGCCCGTTCATGTTCGGCTGGTCGCGTTTTGGCGGAAGCGACGAATGCGGCGCGCCGGAAATTATTTTCTGTTGGGAAATTATCATTCATGAGGCTGTTGACGACGCAGCCGTCGCCGGCATGAAAAATTTAGTAACGAAATTAAAACAAAGCCACACCTGGCTGACATTTATTGACGAAAGGACACTGGAACAATGAAATATTATCCTCCCCTTGGCGCTGAAGATGAAAATGCCGATTACGAAAACTGCGACCCGGTCAATCATAAATGGGAAAACACCATGCCGGACGCGCGGGGGTTCGGTGCAACCCAGCGGGAAATCGTCAACGCCATTACTACGGCGGGTTTGACGCCGTCGGCCGATGATTTAACCCAGCTGAGCCAGGCTGTTCTGAAAATCGCGCAAAAAGGCCTGTTTAATTCAACCGGTGACGGCCTAACCATTGATAACGGCGTCTTAAAGGCCGTTATTTCTGCCGGTCTGATTTTCAGCGCCGGTAAAATTGCCGTTAACACCGGCAAAGGCCTATCCGTTGGTGAAGATAACAAAGTCAATGCCAACATCGGCCCGGCTTTGGCGTTTAACGAAGCCAATCAGCTGGCTTTGAATTTGCACGACAGTCTGCAAATCCTCAATAATCAGCTGGCGCAGGCTTATCTGATTTCTTTGTCGAAAGCCGAAGACATGGCTGATAACGTTATCCGGCCGCAGATTACGCGGACAATTTTGCGCAAGTCGATTACGGCAGCGACAACGTTCACTTTTGACAATTCGGCGATTGCCAACATACCCGCAAACACGCATGTCACCCTTGAATTGCATATCAACATGAAAACCGTTTCTGCCATAACATTCAGCCCCGGTGTGGAATGGGATGGCGGCAAAGCGCCGGCCATGAATAAAGTCCGTGACTACTGGTTGGTTTTGAGAACAGAAAACAAAGGCGCTTCATGGAAGGCCTCACTTGGGAGCGATTTCAATGGTTATTAAAGCAGCTTTTTGGCCTTTTGGCGGCCAGTCAGAAACGGATCCCTACGACCCGGGTAAAGTTTTTTTTGAGGTTAACGAGCCAACTTCGCCTTACGTATGGGAAGGAGACATTGAAGCCGGTACTTATCGCTTGCGCCTGGGCGGCCCGGGCGGCAATAACTGGTCTTATATCGGCACCAACCGCGGCGGCAGCGGCGCCGGTATTGATTCCGAATTTGAACTGATTTCAACCGCGCATTTAAGAATTACTGTCGGCTCTAAAGGAACCGACAGCAAGCTGGAAATCCGCGACCCGGCCAATCCGGCCGAATACCTGCCGATTGTCGTTTGCGGCAAAGGCAGTGATGCGGGTGCCTCTTGGGGCGGCGGTGCCGGCGGTGTTTTAACAGTCAACACCCGCCCGGATTTAATCGTTTGGAGCGCCTCTCCTTATGTTTGGTCAAATGGTATTGGTGGCGCCGGCAGCGGTTCGAGCGATACGGCTTCGGTATTTACCGGACAGGACTACAGCCGCGGCAACCACCACGGCACTGGCAAACTGGAGTATCTCCGCCTCAAGCTTGATGCTGCCACTCTCGCCGAATTAGACAAAAATCGGGAGGGGGGGGGTAAGCCGTTGGCTGCGATTTAAAAGGTATTTAAACGGCTTATTATTTAAGGCTTTTTATTATTTTAGACAAATTATTATAGGAGGCTGCCATGACGATTAAAGCAGCTTTCTGGCCGATGAGCGGCAAAAGAGAAGTTTGCCCTTATAATCCTAATCAAAAATTGCTGGATATTAGACCAAGTTCAACCTCTGCCGTTTCCGGCAGCATTGAAATTTTGGCCGATGGCCGGTTCAAACTGGAGCTTGAGGCCGCCGGAGGCGCCGGTTCCGGCTGGCAAGACAAGAATATTTGGGCGGGCGGCGGTTCCGCTGCGGCAATTGTGGTTGAGGTTATTCTAACCGCTGGCAAATATAATTACAGTGTTCCGGGAAAGACAGCCGGCTCCGGCTTCTGGACATGCGGTGGCAATGGCGGCAACGCTTATTTTAAGAGCAGCAACGGCTCTGCTGTCAATTTTCAGGTTACCGGTGGCATAAGTACCTACGGTTCAACAAAAAATGCCGGCGGCACCGTCAGCAGCTTTACCGGCACCGTGAAGAAAACGGTGTTAAAGAAAAACGGCAACGCTGCCGAGGGTTGGAGTAATGTTCCGGGGGCAAGAAATCCGGGAGGCGCGTCGGTTTATAGTGTTGACGGCATCAAGTTCGGTGCCGGCGGCGGTAGCGACCAAGCCGGAAATCAAGGCTTTTTGAGATTAACTTTTTTAAGCGAGGAGTAGAAATGCAACACACGCATGCAAAATTTATTAACGAAAATATGGTTGAGTTTCCGCCGATTAATGACAACGAGCGCGGAATTATCAACTACTTCGCCGATGACGAACTGTTGGAGGCTGACGGCTATTTGCCGTTTGTTTCCGCTGAATATCCGGCCGACGGCAAAAACTATAACGCCGTTTATGAAGTTAAGGACGGCATTATTTATCAAAGCTGGCAGGAAGTTATCTCCGAACAGGAAGAGGAAATCACGATTCCGGCAGAAGAGCAACGCCGCCGTGCTTATCTCGAAGTTACTGACGGTATGGAGGCCGAACTAGCTTATAAGACCCGCAAGGGTTATCCGGCGGAAGACTTGAAAGCCATTGAAGAAAAAATCGACCGGCTGCGGGCGCAGATTAAAGCTATGTATCCAGAGGATGAAAAGGAGGGTGCCAATGTTGACAATGCTTAACGGTTTATTCTGGGCGTTCCTGCGTCGTTGGTTTGGCGGATTTAACCCGTTTAAGCCGGACACACTTATATATAAAGTGTTCGACAGCCGCGGCCTGCAAACCTTTGTTATGGTTATGACTTTGTTTCTGACCCTGTTTGACCGCACGAATGCCTGGCTTGCTTTATGTTTGGCCGTTTGGATTCAGCTTCAGTTCTGGAGCCGCGCCGTCGGCGAGATTTTGGACTGCGGACGCAACACTATTCAGACGGCAGAAAGTTATGACCGCTGGTTTAGAGTGCCGCTTGACTGGGTTTATGACAGGCTCGGCAAAGTTAAATATACCGGCTTTTATGACTGGTGGTATGGCTGGCTCCGTTACGGGCTGCCGATGATTGTTCCGGCAGTCGCCCTCGGGGACTGGTCTTTTATCCTTATCGGTCTTGCCGGTTCTCCGGTTTATTATGGCAGCTGGTGGCTGTTTGACCATATCCCGGCACTTTATAAATTGCCGGCATGGTGCGGACAACCGAAAAATCTGGCTGAAATCATTTATGGCTTTGTCTTCGGAGTATTTGTGGCATGGTGAAAAGTCTAAAAACAACCGTTATCAGACAGCTGGGACGTTTAAGCCGGACGCAGTTCTTAATCCTGATTATCCTGCTGTTGGCGTTTGTTTTGGCTTTGTTAAGCCCGGAAATCCGAATTAATTTCTTAAACCTCTCCGGCAAAGTAATGGAGGCGTTATGCGCAAACCAATTGTTTTAATTGCAGCCCTTCTGGCTTCCTGGGCTTTCGCCTACTGGCTCGGTACCACCAAGGCCGAAATCAAATATATAACTAAAGAAAAGGAGGTCATCAAATATGAGAAGACTTGCGCGACTGATATTCTGGCTAAGCCTAATCTTGCTGATGATGCCATTGTTCGGCTGCTCGACGCCGGCAAGCTGTAACACCGGCTACATCGCCTGGCCGGTTGGAGGAAAGCCGGTTGCCGATGTTTACCGAAAATTGACCGCAGAAGACCGGGCCGTCATGAATGAATGGCTTAACCGGCTTTATAAAGTCCGGCAACTTCCGGCCTTTTGTCAGTAACTTATTATTATAAAAAAAGGACGGGGCGCGCCAACGCCCCGCCGACAGAAGTTCCGATTCTGCCAGAGAAAGCCCCGCGCGGGCTGGCTTCCTGCTCTTTTACATCTTAATTAAAATGCAGAAAGGAAGTAGAACAAAATGAGAACAGAGTCAACACAAAATATTATTAATTTTGAATCGGTTAAGCCGATAAATCCGATTGCCCCTTATCTGGGCGGCAAAAGGTTGTTGGCAAAAACCATTGTCCCTATTATTGAACAGATACCGCACAGCATTTATGCAGAGCCTTTTTTAGGAATGGGCGGCGTGTTTTTTAGAAGAACGCAAAAACCAAAGTGCGAGGCAATCAATGACATCAACAGCGAAATAATCAATATGTTTCGGATGGTTGAAAAATTCCCTGATTATCTGACCGACATGTTGAAATTTAAGATTTGCAGCCGTGCCGAGTTTAAGCGGATGCTTGCCACCCCGCCGCTGCTTTTAACGGAGCTGGAACGGGCGGTGCGTTACTTATATATTCAGAAAAATGCATTCGGCGGTAAGACATTTAGTCAGGTTTTCGGGGTTGCACTTGAGCGAACGCGCTTTGATTCCGAGCGTATCATTCCACAAATTCACATGCTGCACAAACGTTTGGCCGGTGTTTATATTGAATGCCTGCCGTATCAGGAGTTTATAGCCCGCTATGACCGGGTTGATACGCTTTTTTACCTAGATCCGCCTTATTGGAATTGTGAGAATGACTACGGAAAAGGTATATTCGGCAAAGCTGATTTTGACGAGCTGGCCAAGCTGCTAAAAGGAATTAAAGGCAAGTTTATCCTGTCAATAAACGATGTCCCGGAAATCCGCCAAATATTCACAGGCTTCCACATAAAAGAAGTTCAAACGACTTACACCACCGGCACACAATCAGGTAAAGCGGCTGCCGAGCTGCTGGTCAGTGCCGTTGATTTAAGCCGGTTATAAGTGGCTGTGTAATATAATCCCGACCTTAAAATTAAAACCTCTTGCGGGGCAGAAAACACCCCTGCAAGAGTCTAAAAACGGGAGGATTTAAAAACGAAAATAAAATTTCATAAAAACAACTTTATTTAGTAAAATTGAGTCTAGAAACAACTGCAAAAGTCTAAAAAGAAACGACCAAAAGTCCAAAATCGCGCGGCGTGCTACAGCAACATCTCAGAAATGACGCCGCAATAATGCCGGATACAAAAAAACCTCCGCAAGGGAGGTTTTTTGAATGGTGCTCGGGGACGGGATCGAACCGCCGACACGAGGATTTTCAGTCCTCTGCTCTACCAACTGAGCTACCCGAGCATCGGTCAACGAGAGAGTTTATAAAACATATTTTTCGGCTTGTCTAGCTAAAAATGATATTATTCAAAAAAAAATTATCAAAACCTAGCGGCGAGCCGACAACAGCTGCATTAAAGCCTGTTTCAAAGCTTTATCGGAAACCGTGAATTTTTCACGCTCCTGCCGGTAATGCCGATAATCGCGATAAATTTTATCTTCGCTCTCATAAGTATTTTCCAACAGTCGGCGATTCTCGCCCAAGTCCATCTCCCGCAGCAGCACTTCCTTATAATCGCGGACAATTCCCGCCAGCGGATTATCATCATTTATCGCTCCCGCATTCAATGCCCATACCTGGCCGAGATTTTGCTTGCTTTCCTGATGAAGCGGCAGCACCATATCTTTATACGCCCCGATTAAGGAACGCAGAAATCCCTGCGCTTCCGGCGAAAACGATTCATAACCGTCAATTTCACGCAGCATTTCGTCACAGGAACCGGGAGCCGACATCAACTCCATATAAAACGGAATAACATAATTGCCGCTGACCCAATAGCTGATATCCCCGGCCAGCTTTTCCTGTCCCAGCCGGCGCAGTTCGGGATACAGTTCCATCCCGCTCCCGACAAAATCTTCCAGCAAATCATATTTTTCCGCCTGCATTTCTTCTGCCAAAGAAATAAAATCCTCGCTCAGCATTTCAATTTCGCCGTCAATGCTTAACTGCCGGTCGGCAAAATTTGACAGCATTAACTTCATCATCTCATGTTTCTCCGGACTGGGCGGCAGCATTGCAAAAGCCTCAAAAAACCGCTCGTTTCCTTCCTCTGCGCTGACCGGCAGCTGCCCTTCATGCTCATGATAGTTATTTTCAAAATTTTCCGCCAGATGAAACAAAAGCCGGTAGTCGTCTTCACTCCAGTCTTTGTCGGCGGAAATTTTTGCCAGCGTCTTTTGACCGATGCCGGAATCATTAAGAATAACGCCGGCATATTTTTCCGCCGCCGCCGAAGCGGCCGCCAACTTTCCGGCAAAACTCAGGCTTTCCTCTTTAAAGCGTTTTTCGTCTTCCGCATTTCTGCCCGAAACAACGTCACCGTCTTCAACGGCTTCCCTGCGCCTTTGTTCCCCCACAAAATAATGTCTGATTTGCCCTTGAAACTGTTCGACATCTTCTGACAGCATCTGGCACCAGTCTCCGAGAACCGCCTTAAAATTCTCACGCCATTCCGGCAGCTGAAGAACATCGCCCTGCTTTTCATACTGCTTCCAGCGAACGCCTTCGGCATTGACTTTCTGAAAGGAGGCATCGTCAAGATAAGGGCTCAAATAACCGGGCAGAGCTTCCCCGTCCGCCCAAAAAAGTCCGGAATTTTCTTCCGAAGACACCGACGGATAAATCATATTATTGGCAGCCTCATGCGACGGAATTTCTCCCAGATTTCGCAATTGCTCGGACAAATAACGCGCCGGATAATTAAGAACAGCCATTTTCTTTTGCGTTGCCCGGATAACTTTGCCCAATTCGGCCATCGGCCGTGCCAACGGCCATAACAGCCGCTGTTCGACATCACTGATTGCCCAGCTTTTCTGCAGTTTGTCCCAAACGCTCATCGTTACTTGCGAACTGTCAACATGGCGGTTGCCGTTCAGAAAAGTATCACCCACGTCATACAGAATATCGGCAATCTCATCATCCTGATCCTCATCCACCACATAACCGACACTTTCCATAACACCGGCCACCTGCTGCGGCAGTGAACGATTTTCTATCGCGTCATACATCTGCTGTTTTAAAACTTCCTGTTTGGTTCTGATTTCTTCCAGCGACAAACGCAAACTGTTCTGCAGCCAGTATTTGTCCAGTGCCGACACCGGCTCTTCCTGCAAATGATTCCACACGGTTTCCAACTGCTGCGGCACGGACGGCCGCGCACTGTCATACCAGGGACATACCTGCGGATAAATCCGTTTCATCTCAAAAGACGTTTTTTCCAGCAGAACCGGAAAAGCGGCACTCAATTCAAAAGGCTCCGCCCCTTCTGCCGCCGGAATATCAATACCCGCCCCGTGATGAACCTTAAGCTCCCAAGCCAGATTTTCCAATGCGGGATAAACCGCAGACATCTCCTTGCTGTAAACAAAAAACGGCGATTTATCCGATTCGTCACGGTGAACTGCGGCCGCCAACCGTTCCGCCGCAGTCAAAAACGTCTTCATAAAACGCAAAGACGCCGGATTTTTCCGAAAATTTTTCATCAATTCTGCCTGTCCAATGAATAAAAGATACCTATTATATACAAAAAAGCAGCCGTTTTTGTCAACACAAATAACGGCTGCTTTCTCAGATTTCCTGCAGAAACCGACTATGTTTTCAGATTGACAATCGTCTGCAACATCTCGTTATTAGCGGTAAACGACTGCGTATTCAGCGAATAGGCCCGCTGCACGACAATCATCTTGGCAAACTCGCTCTCTACGTTAACCGCAGAAGCTTCAACCGCCTGCGGCTGCAGCAGGTTAGCGATATTTTTGTCCGGCCCGTTGACATAATGGCTGGCACCGGTATCATTGCTGGCCTCAAACAACGTATTGTTTACCGGAATCAGATTATCCGCCGATTCAAAACCGACCAGCGCCAACTTGCCGTAAACCAGTTCATTTCCGTTGCTGTACGAGGCCTTAACCACGCCGTTTTCGTCAATATAACTTTTAACAAAATTTCCGCTCGGCGCACCGTCCTGATCAACTTTGGTAATTCCGGTTCCGCCCGCATACTGCGTCATATTTGCAATGTCAATATTAACATTGTTGCTGCTGCCGTCATCCCAAGCGACCGAAACGTCAATGTTTTTCGGGCTCAGCAATGTGCCGTCGGCATTAAAGACAGCCTCAACCGGACCGCCCGTCACCGTTCCGTCTTCAATATTAAAGTTTATTTCCCAGGTATTGACCTTTCCCTCAACTTTAGAAAAGACCATATTCATCGTCCGGCCGTCATTATTCGGCCCGTAAACGGTAATGCTGTATGCGCTGCTGTCAACCCCGTCGGCGGGAACATTGGCCACCACTTCGGCTTTGGTTGTCGGCACCGAAGGAATTTTTTCCTGATAAACGATTTCAATATCTGTCGGCGTCGAACCAAATCCGTTGCCGGAGGCCGGAAAGCCCTGAACCTTATAACCGTTTCCGGTCACCAGATAAGTCCGGCCGTTCTGGGTCAGAGTCGTAAAATCGCCGGCCCGGGTATAATAAATATTGCCGCCGGAATCCTTAACCTCAAAAAATGCGTTTTCACCGTTAATCGCCACGTCATAGCTGTTGCCGGTGGCGGTAATCGTTCCCTGTTTGTTGACCAGCGTCCGGTCATAATAGCTGACACCGTTGATATTCACCCGGCTGGAGCTGAGCTCATCCACCGTGTTGTTAAAGTTCGGCGTGCTGCCCAGCAAAGTGTTAAACATGGTTTCATTCGGCTTATAACCGACTGTCCGCATATTGGCAAAGTTCGTGCTCACCGTCTCCAGCGCATGTGCCTGTGCCGACATACCGGTAACCGAGGGAGTAAAACTGCTTAAAGCCATTTGTAAATTCCTTTAAAGATTCATCTGAGAAACCATATGCAAAATCTGTGCCATTTATTTTATCCCAACGCTACCAGAATAATCCCTGCCGTAATCAGCCCGATCCCCGCCGCACTCATCGCGGAAACCGTCTCATGCAGAAAAACAACCGCCGCCGTGGCCGCCAAAACGACGCTCAACTTGTCCACCGGGGCCACTTGGGAAACCTTGCCGTATTTTAATGCCGTAAAATAAAACAGCCAGGACAACGCTCCCGCCACGCCGCTCAAAAGAATAAAGGTCATTGCTCTTTTGTCGGCCCAAAGCTCCGGCAGATGCTCCCAGCGGCGCTGAAAAACGGCCACGGCCACCAAAAAAGCTGCCATAATCACGGCTCTTACCGCTGTTGCCGTATGAGCATCCAGTCCTTGCAGACCGATTTTTCCGAACACGCTGACCATTGCTGCCGCAACCGCCGACAACAAGGCATAAACCAGCCATAAATAATTTTCCATTTTTTCTCCCTTCGCTTTGAACAGCATAGCCCGAATGCATAATCCGTGCCGTATAGTCTCTATCTTTGCGAGAATAAGAACATAATCCGGCAATCGATTTTGAAAGCTGCGGACAACTTATTCACATTTTACATAAAAATAGTCATTTTTGCCCGTTTTTTATGCAAAAAGAGCAAAAAAGTAATATTTTTGTTGTTTTTTTGCAAAATAGGCGGTAATAATTCAGGTCTAAGATTGATAAAATTTTAATAATTTTTCGAAAGAGAGAATAACAATATGTCTAATCCCCTGGATACCAAAGTCATCAGCAAACTTGCTGAAATTCTTGACAAGAGCAACCTCACCGAACTTGAATATGAAGATGAAGGCTGCCGCATCTGCCTGACCAGAGAATTGCCGCATCCGGCACCGCTTCCGCCGGTCCACCCGGCTCCCGTACCGCCTGCATTTGCACCGGCTCCCGCCATGCCGCAGCCTGCTGCTCCGGCTGCTCCGGCTCCCGTTGCCCCGGTTTCGGAAGAAGACTATGCCAAACTTCCCGGCGCAGTCAAATCTCCGATGGTCGGCGTTGTTTACCTCTCCAGCGATCCGAATTCCCCTGATTATGTTAAAGTCGGCGACACTGTCAGCGCCGGTGACACTGTTTGCCTGATTGAAGCCATGAAAACTTTCAACCCGGTTAAAGCCCACATGGCCGGTAAAGTTACCAAAATTTTGGTTTCCGGCGGCGATCCGGTTGAATATGGCGAACCGTTAATCATTATTGAATAACTTTTTAGGGAAATCATAATGTTTGAAAAAGTACTGATTGCCAACCGCGGCGAAGTTGCCCTTCGTATTCATCGCGCCTGTCGCGAAATGGGCATCCGCACGGTTGCCGTACATTCTGAAGCCGACGCGAACGCCATGCATGTCCGTCTGGCCGACGAAGCGGTCTGTATCGGGCCCGCCCGTTCGACCGATTCTTATTTAAACAAAGCGGCAATTATTTCCGCCGCACTTATCAGCGGCGCCGACGCCATTCACCCCGGTTTCGGTTTTCTGTCGGAAAACGCCGACTTTGCCGAAATGGTCGAAAAGCACGGCATTACTTTCATCGGGCCGACGGCAGACCAGATGCGCCTGATGGGCGATAAAATTACCGCCCGCAAAGTCGCTCAGGAAGCAGGCATTCCGGTAACTCCCGGCTCTCCGGCGCTGGAAAGCGTGGAAATGGCCATTGAATGGGCCAACAAAATCGGCTATCCGGTCATTGTCAAAGCAACTGCCGGCGGCGGCGGCAAGGGCATGAAAATCGCCTTTAACGACGACGAAATGAAAGAAGCCTACACCATGGCCCGCGCCGAAGCCAAGGCCGCATTCACCAGCGACGTCGTTTATATGGAGAAATATCTCCAGAAACCGCGCCACATCGAAATGCAGATTCTGGCAGACAAATACGGACACGTTGTTCACCTCGGCGAACGCGATTGTTCTATCCAGCGCAGCAATCAAAAGGTTATCGAAGAATGTCCCTCTCCGGCGTTAAACAGCCAGCAGCGGCAGGAAATCGGCGAAATTGTCCGTAAAGCGATTGAAAAAATCGGCTATACCAACGCGGGAACACTGGAATTTCTTTATGAAGACGGCCGCTTTTATTTCATGGAAATGAATACCCGTCTTCAGGTAGAACATCCGATTACCGAAGCCATTACCGGCATAGATATCGTCCGCGAACAAATCCGCATTGCCAGCGGTGCCGCCCTCGGCTACACGCAGGATGACATCACTTTCCACGGCCACGCCATTGAATGTCGTATCAATGCCGAAGACCCGGAAACTTTCGTTCCCTGCCCCGGTAAAATTACCGAATGGCACGCACCCGGGGGGCTGGGTATCCGCGTTGATTCGGAAATCTACTCCGGCTACAGCATTCCGCCGTTCTACGATAGCATGATTGCCAAACTGATTGTTCACGGCAAAACCCGCAATGCCGCACTGATGCGTTTGCGCCGGGCTTTGGAAGAATTTGTTATTGAAGGCGTCAAAACAACCATTCCGCTTCATCAGGAAATTATTTCCCAGGCGGAATATATCGACGGCCAATACAACATCCACTGGCTGGAACAATTTATGGAAAAGAAAAAAGCCGCCGAAGGCAAATAGTTATTCTCGTCAAACCCCTCCTCACCGAGGGGTTTTTCATTGCCTCACGAACAATACACAAGAAATCATTTTAAAATAGATTTCCTTTATAATTGGATTAAGATGAACTTATCGTTTTTCTATAAGTAAGGAGCTGACCATGTCTAACCGCCTGCCTGTCTTTGATGTTTTCCGCAACAGCTTCCGCTACATGCTGGAACATTACCGCATCTTGAGCCTTTTCTGTATTTTCTCCTTTTTGGGAATATATATGCTCGGCGGTTTCAATCTGGCGGACAACCTGTTGGGCGGTGCATTTTATCTTCTTTACACCTATCTGTTCTATTTCATTTTTGTCCGGGTTTATTTCAACCGGCAGAAATTATTTTCCAAGCCGGAATTTATTAACGCTCTGGTACGCATCATCACCATCAGCTTGCTGGCATTCGCCAGCCTCATGCTGTTGGAAACGGCGGTTTTGTTCTTTCTCTGGCTGTTGAATCCGCTGGAAATTTATCCTCACATCCGTGAAATGTGGACTAATTTCATTGCTTCCAACACTTTCCGCTATGCCTTATACGGAGGAATGTTCCTCTTCCTGACCGTCATCTTTTATATCCCGGCGCTGGCCTGGGTCTCCGCCGTCATCGGGCGCAACGCCTCCATTACCCTTACCTTCTTTCACACCAAAGACAACTACCTGCGCATTTTTCTGATTTGCTTTATTGTTTACGGTCTGCTTCCGTTTGTCATTTTTATGCTTTCGGCCAATTCCTGGTTATTGCGCGCCGTATTCACGGCCATATTCACCGTCGTTCAGTGTGTTATCTACCTCCATATTTATGAATTCTTTTATAAAGTCAGAAAACATAAATAAAAAAACCCAAAAAGAAAACCCTCCGTCCGGAGGGTTTTCTTTTGGTTAAAAGCTCTAAGCAAACTTTGCCTTAAGCTGCTTTGCTGTTTTTGGAAGCTGCAAATTCGTTCATTTTGCTGATGACATAATCCAAATCTTCATTATCCAGATACGGAGTCATCGGAATGGAAAGAACGGTCTTGGACAGTTTCTCGCAAACCGGCAGAGAACGGGTATTCCATTTGGCATAAGCAGTCTGCGTATGAACCGGCCGCGGATAATAAGCGCCGCAGGGAATTCCGTTTTCTTTCAGGAAAGCCATCAGTTCATCACGATCATCGCAATTAATCGTGTACAAAGCATAAGCCGACTGGCAGCCATTCAAAATCTGCTGTTTTCTGAAGTAACTGCTCAATTCGCTGTCATAACGGGAAGCAACGCGCGCACGGTCTTTCAGTTCCTGATCGAAAACTTTCAGTTTCTGCAGCAAAACGGCAGCCTGGAAAGTATTCATACGGCCGGTCATTCCCAGACGGACGTTATCATAATGGTCTTCCGGGCTCATACCGTGAACACGGCAGGACTTAACCAGCTCATTTTCCTCAGAGGAATTGGTAAATACGGCACCGCCGTCACCATAGCAGGCCAGCGGCTTGGTCGGATAAAAAGACGTAGCGGACATATCGGCAATCGAACCGGCCTTTTTGCCTTTATAAACCGAACCGTAAGACTGGCAGGAGTCAGACAATACTTTCATACCGTTCTTATGGGCAATTTCGATAATTGCGTCATAATCGCAGGGAGAACCGAAAATATCAACCGCAATAACGGCTTTCAAATTCAGTTTGCCTTCTTTTTTAACTTCTTCAATCGCTTTTTCCAAATCTTTCGGATTCATATTATAAGTGTTCGGGTCTGAATCAACGAAAATCGGGGTTGCGCCGAGCAAAACCGGAGCTTCGGCGGAAGCAACAAAAGTAAAGGAAGAAACAAAAACGGCATCGCCCGGCTTAACATCCCAGGCCATCAGCGCCAAAGTCAGCGCATCGGTGCCCGAACCGCAGGTCGCACAGAATTTTGTTCCGGAATAATCAGCCAGTTTCTGATCCAGTTCGCGGGTTTCCGGCCCCTGGGCATAACCGCCGTGATTCAAAATGGTTTTAAAAGCATTCAGAAAATTTTCCTGGCCGATAACTTTTTGAGAAGTTGCACAATCAAACAGGTTAATCGGTTTAGAAGGTTTATTTGTCATAGTATTTTCCTCTGTCTAAGTTTTAACTGGAAGTGATACTATGACAAATTTCTCCCAAAGGCAAAACACAAAAGATTACGGCTTTGTAACATTCGCTACCCGGCAACCGGAACCAGATAAGAGGTCAGCTGCCCGGCGTCCCAGCGATGAACATAAAAACCGAGCGGCCGCACTTCCGCCACAATATTTTCCGCCGGTACAAAATCATATTTCGCCCGCCAGTTGGTACTCGGCGCCGCAATCACCGGAACGCCGTCAATATTCCCGCTTACCGGATTATGCAAATGGCCGCAGGCCACCAGCCGGACCGTATCTTTGTGATCGCTTATCAGATAACGGAATTTTTCATACCAGTTTTCCGCCCCGCCGTCAAAAGTCTTCAAACCGCTTTCAAACGGAAACTGATGCACCATAACCACCGTCGGTTTTTTATCGGGATTATCCGCCAGAACATTCTTCAGCCACAGGAAACGTTCTTCATCCAACGCGCCGTTCATAACTCCCTCCTTAAAAGTATCAACCGCAACCAGCCGCAGCGGATAACCGTCAACCACATACTGCAAACCGTCGCAAGACTGCGAAAGCGGATGAAAAGGATAATACGTCCGCAGCGCACCGATTAAATTATCTGTACCGTCTTTGTTGCCGGGAATAAGATAGTAAGGAACTTTCAGCTCATTCAAAAGGGCAAAAGCCTCGGCATAATGCTTTCGCGCAGAACCGTGCACAATGTCTCCGGTAACCAGCACGCAGTCAAACGGAACGCAGAAACGGTTAATTTCGCCGATAACGCGTTTAAGGTTTTCTTCTCCCGGTTTGGAAGGGTCTCCGATATGCAAATCGGAAATATGGGCAATATACATCTTTTTTCTCCTCTCTGCCAATATAAGCATACCTGCAAAGATATTAACCTTTTAATAACAATTTTATTGATTTAGAAAAAAATAATGCTATATTTGGGACAATTATTAATAACCTGCTGCTTTTAGAAAGGGATTTCCGTGCAGAAAAGAGTGTTTCTCTCCTCTATCTTGTCCATCATGGTTTTGGTAACCAGCTCTTGCAGTTCTACCCATTCTGCCGTTTCCGATACCCACGATCAGGCTGATACTTTTGAAACTTACAACAGGGCAATGTTTAAATTCAACTATCAGGTCGATAAATATGTCCTCAAACCGCTGGCAGAAGGCTACCGCGCCATTACCAACCAATATGCGCGTGATCGCATCAGTTCGGTTATTGCCAATTTAAAAGAACCTCTTTACGCTACTAACAATCTGTTGCAGGGCGAATTTACCGATAGCGGAATGAGCCTGGCCCGGTTCGCCGTCAATTCGACTTTGGGACTGGCCGGCATGTATGACGTCGCCGAAGGCTGGGGCTGGCCGCGCAAAAAAGCCGGTTTTGACAGCACATTGGCCAAATGGTGCATTAAAGACGGCCCCTACATCATTCTGCCGATTCTCGGCCCTAGCACCCCGCGCGCCGCTGTTTCGCTTGCCTTGGATTCGGCTTTCAATCCGCTCTACTGGGCAACTTATAACGATGCCAACGTCAAAGACAAAGTTATGTACTCATACGCGGCGGTTTCAGGCATCGTCACCAGAGAGTCCGTCATGGATATTTGGGATGACCTGGAACGCAACTCGGTTGACTTTTACGCGGCCATGCGTTCGGCTTACCTGCAAAACCGCGGCCAGTCCGGCTGTTATAATGATGAAAATGCTCAGGGAACGGCTGCTTACGACTTTGACTTCGGCATTGAAGACGAAGACATGACTTACCAGGATATGGAAAATAACTAATCAGTAATTCGGAGTTACAATTAATGAAAAAGAATATTCTTATGATTTTGACGGCAGCTCTTCTGCTGAATGTCAATCCGGCTCATGCGGCTGCCGATGCCGCCAAAGCGGAAGCCTTTGTTAAACAGGTAACCGAAAACGGCGTTGAAGACATCATTAACGCCAATATTTCTCAGGCGGAAAAAGACGCCCGCTTTGAAAAACTGTTTAACAATGCATTGGATCTGAATTTCATCGGCCAGTTCGTCCTCGGCCGCTACTGGAAGACGGCCACACCGCAGCAAAGACAGGATTTCATTCAGGCATACCGCGATTTAAATATCAAAACCTGGTCTAAGCGTTTTGACGAATTCAAAGGCAAACGTTTCATTTTTAAGGGAACCTCCCCCTCCACTTCTGCCAATCAGGTATTCGTCAACACTGACGTCCCGATGGATCAGGGCGAACCGGCTAAAGTCGTCTGGCGCGTTAAGCAAAACGGTGACAAATTCAAAATCGTTGACATTATTATCGAAAACGTCAGTCTGGCAATCACCGCCCGCAATGAATATACCGCTTACATTAAAAACAATCCCGGCGGTGTAAACGCTTTGATTAAAGATTTACAGCAAAAATCCAAATAATGCTGCTTTCCCCAAGCCCCTCTTTGGAGGGGCTATTTTTTATATCCAAATATTTAGCTTCGTTAGTCTCAATAAACCTCATTGCTCATATTATATTGACAAATTTTAGCAAATCTGATAAAGTAAGAGTTAAGCTTTGGTCTAGTTATATGTATGAGGTGTATTATGAATGTACTTCCCGTCGGCATTGCCTTATGCCTTGTTTCCGTGCACGCTTTCGCCGCAGGAAATTCTTCTTTATATACCGGCCTCACAGATTTGAATCAAAACCTAGCCTTTAGGCCAAAGCTGCTTGCTGCTCCGGCTTCGCCCTTTAAGTTGGCCAAGGTTCATTTTGTTGTTGATACTGCCGACAAAATCGGCTTCGATGACATTGAACAGTCTTTTGACCATAACAATGCGCAGCGCTGCAAAGATTTAG
>ENA-OPXH01000039-OPXH01000039.1-human-gut-metagenome-genome-assembly--contig:-NODE-39-length-117173-cov-10.295164_pt1 | contig 117173 bp, 105 predicted proteins | sample MGYA00241521_ERZ502034 | MGnify/ENA primary metagenome ERZ502034 (study PRJEB25962, sample SAMEA2042103) | human gut metagenome | biome: human gut; feature: human-associated habitat; material... | reverse complement strand
TATTATATCATTGCAGGACTAACTTATGGGTTGATTGTAAAAAACAGAACTTCGAAATTCATTTAAGGTTTTTTAAAAAAACTTTATATTTTTTAATTTATTTTTTGTTTAACTTTTTTGTCTTATTTTGTGTTATTTTTCTTCTATAATGACATTATGGTTCTTTTACTTATATTTAACAAAATATTCTCACTTTAAAATGATAAATATGTTAGTATATATTGTATAAGTTCTAATAAATGAAATATTAAAATTAAACATACAAATCAATCATAAAAATATTTGTAAATAGGAGGTGTTTTTATGCCATCTGCATATGCACATTATAAATTTGGAAAAATGGTAATTCCCGGATTACCAAAAGATATAAAGAACGTTATTAAGAAATATCCTGCTCCGTTTAAGGCAGGGTTACAGGGACCTGATTTTCTATTTTATTACAGAGCTTTTTCGAAAAACAAAATTAATCAGATAGGCGTTTCTATTCATCATAAAGATTTTTATCCTTTTATGACACACGCCGTTAAGATTGTAAATAAATATGGGAAAAACAGTTCACAGTACAGTTACCTTTTAGGTCTTATTTGTCACTATGTATTGGACAAAAACTGTCATCCTTATGTTAATGTAACAATGGATGAAACCGATTGTGGGCACATTGAAATTGAGGGTGCTTTTGAGCATAAGCTTCTTGTTGAAGACGGATATACTCCTGAAAGTTTTCCTATGCACCATTTAATTCCAACTAAGGAAAGTGTTGCTGAAAGTATGTCACCTTTTTATAATCAGATTTCAACATACACAATTCACGCTTCACTTAAATGGATGTATATAATCAAGAAGTTCTTTGTTGCGCCACATAAAGCAAAAAGGACATGCATTGATTTATTAATGCATGCCACTTTTCATTATAAAAGTTTATATGGTCACGTTGTTGAACCTGACAGTAATCCTAAATGTGAACATCACTTAGATTACTTGTACGAATTGTTTGAAAACTCTGCGACTGAAGCAGTTTATTTAATTCAAAATTTCAATAATGCTTTATACGGAGATGTGTTGTCAAACAAATTTCGTTATGATTTTAGCGGGGCTCTTTATTTTTAACAGGTCCGCATGATTCTCTTTCAACTAACTCACAAGGCATTTTTACATTCAATGGAGTTGTTATGCTACAGTTAGTAGCTCCAAAAAGGAAGTTGGCACCATACTGTCCCATATCATATGCAGGTGCATGTATGGTTGTCAATGTTGGAGTTGTATAATTACAAATCTGTGCATCATCAAATCCAATAACTGAAATATCTTCAGGAATCTTTAATCCGTTTTCTTTAATAGCCTTCATTGCTCCAAATGCAATATAATCACTTGCCGCAAATACGGCTGTTGGCATATCTTCGGACTGAATAAATTCACTCATCATACTATATCCTGATTCAATGGAATATTGTCCTTCTTTTAAATATTTATCATAATCAAGACCATGTTCTGAACAATATTTTACATATTCCTTAATTCTTTCATCATCAAAAACTTCATCAGTATCTAAAATTTCTCGTCCGCCTAAAAATCCAATCTTTGTATGACCTAGTTCTGTAAGATAACTCATTGCTTTATTTACTGCATATTCAAAGTCTAATGTAAATGATGTAACACTATAATCTGCTACAGGCATATCTAAGAATACAATATTTTTAGATATTCTCTTTAATTCTTTCACTTCTTTTTTGCTAAACTTTCCAATGCAGATAAGTCCATTAATATTTTCAAGATAATCCATATAATTAACATCTGTCTTGAAAGCTCTTACTATCTGAATACAATTTTTTATACAAAAATCTTCAATACCATTACGAACTGAAAGATAATATGTATCCTGAAGTTCCTGCTCTGCTGAAAACCACTGAACAATACCCAATCTGAATGTGGCCTTTGTACTTCTTCCTACTTTTTTGTAGTTTAATTTTTTTGCAGCATCAATTACTTTCTGCTTAGTTTCCATCGTTGTACTTAAAGATGAATCATTATTAAGTATTCTTGAAACTGTTGTAATACTTACTCCTGCCATTTCAGCAATATCTTTTATTGTTGCCATTTCTTCTCTCCATTCTTCCATTCTATATAAGATTACAATCCATGTAATCAAACTTTCGGTATTTTCTGCTCAAATTTAATGCTATTCTATAGTAATAAACTTTCATAAATTTTGCAATACTTTTTACTAAAGTTTTACTTTTTCTTTTACCGAATCGTTTTTATTTATTTTTCCCTTATTCACTTGTTACAGTTTTTGATTCGACTATTTGTGCAATATATTCAAACTTTATTTTTTTATCAAAAAGCTATTGATATTTTACTAAAAAAGTTATACATTTTAGTTAAACAAATTTTACAGTAAAAACGAAGTAATATTTTTATGTATCGGGAGGTTTTCAATGACAAACGTAACAACATTAAAGAATCAGTTTTTGAATAATGAACACGATAGCACATTGACTGATTTATATTATGATGATGTAGAAATGATTAAATACCAGAAAGAAAGATATGTTAATGCATTAGATAAATATATAGAGCTTTTCGGTGAAGAGAACGTTGACATTTATAGTGCACCGGGAAGAACTGAAGTAGGTGGTAATCATACAGACCATCAGCACGGTATGGTTTTGGCCGCCTCTGTTAACTTAGATGCAATTGCAATTGTTGGAAATAATGACAAAAATACTATTGAACTTTTTTCTGAAGGTTATTCACCATTAAGCATTAGTCTTGACAACATTGCTGTTAACGAAGCAGAATTTGGTACTACTTCTGCTTTAATTAAAGGTGTTATTGCAGGAATGAACGACCACGGTTACAAAACAGGTCCTTTTAAGGCATACGTTACAAGCGATGTTTTAAATGGTGCAGGTCTTTCTTCTTCAGCAGCATTTGAAGCAATTATCGGAACTATTCTTTCAGGTTTATATAACGATATGAAAGTTTCTCCAATTGATATAGCAATTATTGGTCAGTATGCTGAGAATGTATTCTTCGGAAAACCTTGTGGTCTTATGGATCAGATGGCTTGCTCAGTTGGTGGATTTGTACATATTGATTTTAAAGATCCTGCTAATCCTATTGTTGAAAAAGTTGATTTCGACATTGCAGATAAGGGTTACAGCCTTTGTATCGTTGATACAAAAGGTTCACACGCAGACTTAACAGATGACTACTCTGCCATTCCTAAAGAAATGAAAGAAGTTGCAGCTTTATTTGGTAAAGAATTTTTAAATGATATTCCGGCTGAAGAATTTTTCAGTAAACTTCCTGAGATTTTCAGAAAAGTTGGAGACAGAAATATTTTGAGAGCTATGCATTTCTTTAAGGACAATGAACGTGTTCAGAAAGAAGTTGACGCTTTAAAAGCTGATGACTTTGACACATTTTTATCTTTAATTAAGGAATCAGGAGATTCTTCTTACAAGCGTCTCCAGAATATTTATTCTAACCATGATTTCCAGAACCAGCCTGTTTCAATAGGTATTGCAATTAGTGAAAATGTTTTAGGAAACAATGGTGTATGCAGAGTACACGGTGGTGGTTTTGCCGGCACTATACAGGCTTTTGTTAAAACTGATTTTGTACCTGAGTATAAGAAAGCTACAGAAAGTATTTTCGGTGAAGGTGCATGTCATGTATTAAAGATTAGAAAGTATGGAGGTGTTAAAGTATTATGATTAACGTCTCAGAATTAGATAAAAATATAAAAAAATTAGTACAGTATGGTATTAATTCAGGTTTAATTCCTGAATCAGAAAGAAATTATTCAACTAATATGATTTTGGATGCTTTTGGCAAAGATGATTACTCTGATCCTGATATTTCAGGTGAGGAGATTAATCTTGACAATATATTAGATAACCTTTTGGATATTGCCTGTGAAATGAAGCTTATTGAAGACTCTATTACTTACAGAGACCTTTTTGATACAAAGCTTATGAATTTCATAATGCCACGTCCTTCACAGGTTTCAGAAATCTTTTGGAAAAAATATAGCAATTCTCCAAAAGAAGCAACCGATTTCTACTATGATTTTTCTACAAAAACTAATTACATTCGAAAATCACGAGTAGAAAAGGATTTAAAATGGACTGTTCCTTCACAGTACGGTGAAATTGACATTACTGTTAATTTATCAAAGCCGGAAAAAGATCCTAAAGCTATTGCAGCCGCAGGAAAAGCTGCTTCATCTTCTTATCCGAAGTGTCAGCTTTGTATGGAAAATGAAGGCTATGCAGGTCGTGTAAATCATCCTGCAAGACAGAACCATAGAATCATTCCTATTACTATCAATGATTCAAACTGGGGATTTCAGTATTCTCCATATGTTTATTATAACGAACATTGCATAGTATTTAACGGACAGCATGTACCAATGAAGATAGATAAAGCAGCTTTTAGAAAATTATTTGATTTTGTTAAGCTCTTTCCTCATTATTTTCTTGGTTCAAATGCAGACCTTCCAATTGTTGGAGGTTCAATTTTAAGCCACGACCATTTCCAGGGAGGTAATTATACTTTTGCCATGGCAAAGGCTGATATTATCAAAGAATTTTCAGTTGATGGTTTTGACGATGTTAAATGTGGTATTGTAAAATGGCCTTTATCAGTTATCAGATTACAGTCAAAAGACAGTGACAGAATAATTGAACTTGCCGACCATATTTTGAAGGCTTGGAGAGGCTACACTGATGAGGATGCATTTATTTATGCTGAAACTGACGGAACACCACACAATACCATAACTCCTATTGCAAGATTTAAGGATGGTATGTTTGAACTTGATTTAGCATTAAGAAATAACATTACTACAGAAGAACATCCTTTAGGTGTATATCACCCACACGAAGAACTTCACCATATTAAGAAAGAGAATATTGGTTTAATTGAAGTTATGGGTCTTGCAGTACTTCCATCAAGATTAAAAGGCGAGATGAATTTACTTGCTGAATATATTCTTGAAGGAAAAGATATTCGCGAAAACGAAGCTATTGAGAAACATGCCGATTGGGCATACGGTTTTCTTGCCAACTATGATGACGTTAATAAAGATAATGTTATGGACATTATTCAGGCAGAAATCGGAAAAGTTTTCGTAAAAGTTTTAGAAGACGCAGGCGTTTACAAATGTACACCTGACGGCTTAGAAGCATTTTTGAGATTTATTAAAACTTTATAGTTTTATTTCTATATTTGTTAACATAGGCAAAACTACTTTTTCATTCCCTCCCCTTTTTCATATTTTCTCGTAGTTTTGCCTATTAAAAATTAGGAGGATTATAATGACAGTTAAAGATTTTGGAATTACAAAAGATGGTATTGCTACTAAGCTTTACACCTTAAAAAATAATAATTTAGAAATTAGTGTAACTGATTTTGGTTCAACTCTTGTAAGCATTGTTGTCCCTGACAGAAATAACAAGCCTACAGACATCGTTTTAGGATATGACGATGTATCAGGCTATGAAACAGATGACGGATATTACTTTGGTTGTAATGTTGGAAGATGCGCCAACAGAATAGCTAAAGGACATTTCGTGCTAAATAACACAGAATACAATCTTGATATTAATAACGGGCCAAACAACCTTCACAGTGGTCTTAATCCATATTCTAAACGTGTATGGACAGTGGAAAATCAGAATGACACTTCAATTACTTTTTCACTTGAAAGCCCACATATGGATCAGGGATTTCCCGGAGCCTTAAAGATGTATGTTACTTACGAATTGTTGGAAGATGGCTTTAAGATTAACTACAATGCTACTCCTGACAAGGATACTATTATTAACGTGACTAACCATTCTTATTTTAATTTAAATGGCGAAGGTTCAGGTACTGTTTTAAATCACAGTGTAAAAATATATGCAGACAGCTTTACTCCTGCTGACGAAACATCAATTCCTACAGGCGAGATTGAAGCTGTAAAAGACACTCCAATGGATTTTAATAATTTTAAAACTATTGGCCAGGATATTAATAAAGACTACATTCCTTTAAAATATGCTAACGGATATGACCATAACTGGATTACAGATCCTACCGATTCTAAGCTTCACAATATTGTGGATGCTGTAGGTGATGTTTCGGGAATAGAAATGAAGATTTCTACTAATTGTCCAGGTGTTCAGATGTACACAGCCAACTTTGTTGAGAATGTAAAAGGTAAAAAAGACCACATTTACAATGTTAGAGAAGCTGTTTGTTTTGAACCACAGTATTATCCCGATGCTATTAATCATGATAACTTTGTAAGCCCTGTATGCAAGGCAGGATGCACATATAACAAAGATATCATTTATAAGTTTTAACAGAAAAAGCATGTATCAACTCTTTTGTTCTCCTTTACGTTGATACATGCTTTTCTTATTGCATAATTGCCGTTTCAAATCTTCTTGCCAAACCTGTGCTTACACAGATTAATCTATGTAATTATTTAATCTTTTTATGTTTTACCTTACTCCAGCTCTTTGAATACACTTTCTTGTTTGCTGCATTCTTTTTGTAAGCTTTTACTCTGAAATAATAAGTTTTCTTTGATTTTAACTTCTTTATTTTAATACTTGTCTTTGTTGTATACTTAGACTTTGTTGTTTTTGAAGTAAATTTCTTTGATGTAGAATACTGTATTCTGTATCCTTTTACAGATGAAATCTTCTTCCACTTAACTGTGGCTTTCTTCTTACCTACCTTAACTGAACTTATTTTTACTCTTGCAGGAGCTTTTACCGGTTTAGGTGTTGCCACTGTATTAACCGTTGAAGGTCCCTTCTTTACTGTAATATCATAACTTCTGTCTCTCACTTCTCCAAACCAGAAATTAATATCTACCTTTCCACTTATACCACTTACCTTAGCTGTAGATGAGCTCTGCCACATACTGTAGTTGCTCTTGTAATCACAGCCATTATTATTGTACTGTGCAACCCATGTTCTCCATGTATTATCACCGCCAAGGCTTGAATCAAGATAATTGTTCCACCAGTTAAGGTTTGCATAAATACCACATTCATAGCCTGCATTCCTAATTATTCCCAGAAACTTGTTTGCAATCTTTGTTCTCATTGATTTTGAAAGCTTAGCCTGAACCGCATCTTCCATATCATAATAAATTGGAAAGTTTAATGTATGTCCCTTTATCAATCTTAAAACATGATTTGCTTCGCTTTCAGCCTGTTTAACTGAAGTAGCATATGAATAAATATAAACTCCATATGGAATATTGTTCTTTTCACATCCTGCAACATTTTCAGCCCATTTCTTATCATCCTGGCTCTTTATGTTATCTCCGTAACCACATCTGATAATTGCATAATCAACATCACTTGCAGCTACTTTCTTCCAGTTAATTGTTCCATTGTGGTAACTAACGTCTACACCTTTCATTGTGGCGCCCTTAATTACCTTCTTATTACCATTAACAAACTGACCTGCTGCATTCTTACCCCAGGCAACAACCTTTGTTGATGCAGGCTTTGTTGTAGCCGGTACTGTTGTAGGTTGCGGTGTTGTTGGTTCTTCTGTTGTTGGTTCCACTGTAGTCTCAGGCATTGTCGTTTCATCAGTTGATGTCTCAACTGTTTCACCTGTAGTAGTTTCCACTGTCGATGTTTCCACATCTCCTGTGTTCACACCTGAGCCTGTTGAATCATTAATATCTGAGTATGTTTTCTCTCCTGATATTTCAACATTTCCACTATTCTGAACTGTTACGTTGCTTTCTTCTGCCGATACCGTGATGCCGCCATATGTAAATCCGTTTGCAAATGTTGCCGTTGTCATTAATGTTGCAACAAGTAAACTGCAAACTTTCTTCTTTAAGTTATTTCTCATCCCTACTCCTTACTTAATCATTCTCCTATTTCTTTACAATAGTATCTAAAATCTGCGCTGCCACTTCTGCCTTAGATTCTAATGGTAACTCAACTACATTGTCCTTAGTTATAAGTGTTACCACATTAGTGTCTGTACCAAAACCGGCACCTTTAACTTTCAAATTGTTGGCACAAATCATATCCAAATTCTTCTTTTCAAGCTTGGCTTTTGAGTTCTCCAACATATTCTCTGTTTCCATTGAGAAACCACATACAAACTGGTTCTTCTTTCTTTTAGACATTGTTCCAAGAATATCAGTGGTTCTTTCTAACTGAATAGACTCTTCACCATCCTTCTTCTTAATCTTCTCTGTAGCAACAGTCTTCGGTCTGTAATCAGCCACTGCCGCACTCATTATAACAATATCCTGCTGGTCGAAATTTTCATCTACTGCTTCAAACATATCCTGAGCACTTAAAACATCAATAATCTTAACAAAATCAGGTTTCTTAATTGAAGTTCTTCCTGTTACCAAAGTAACTTCTGCCCCTCTAAGCATTGCATTTTCAGCAATGGCATATCCCATCTTTCCTGTTGAATGATTACTTATAAATCTTACAGGATCAATCTTTTCAAGTGTTGGACCTGCTGTTATAAGAACTTTCTTGCCTAACAAGTCCTTTTCACAACCGATAGTCTTTAAAATATATGAATAAAGCACTTCCGGTTCAGGCATCTTACCCTTGCCAGTGTCGCCGCATGCCAAATATCCGCTTGCCGGTTCAACAATCTCATATCCGTAACTCTTTAACTTAGTCAGATTGTCCTGTACAATAGGATTTTCAAACATATTAGTATTCATTGCCGGAGATATAATCTTAGGGCATTTAGCCGCCATTATAGTTGTTGTAAGCATATCATCTGCTATTCCCCCTGCAATCTTTCCAATAACATTGGCACTTGCCGGTGCAACCATAAAAATATCTGCCTGTTTAGCCAATGATACATGTTCTACGCTAAATTCAAAATTACGATCAAATGTATCAACCAGGCACTTATGACCTGTAAGTGTTTCAAATGTAATAGGATTTATAAAATTTGTTGCATTTCTTGTCATTATTACGTGAACACTGCATCCCTTCTTTACAAGCATACTTGCAAGGTTGGCTATCTTATATGCTGCAATGCTTCCTGTAACTCCAAGCACAACTGTCTTTCCTTTTAACATAAAAATTTCACCTTTCCAAATTTTACTACAGAAATATGATATAATTTTTATTTTTCTAAGTCAAATAATTTTCCATGTTTTTCGTAATTAGTTACCCTTGTAATCTTATTTTCATCATCAACAAAAACAACTTTAGGCTTATTATCCTTAATTTCTGAAGGCTCCATCTGGGCATAACTCATAATAATAATCTTGTCCCCAAGGCTAACCATATGAGCTGCTGCACCATTAAGGCAAATCATTCCTGAACCTCTCTCTCCTGCTATAACGTATGTTTCAAATCTGTTGCCGTTGTTTACGTCTGCTATCTGTACCTTTTCATATTCATAAATTCCTGATGCATCCATTAAATCCTCGTCAACTGTTATGCTTCCCACATAATCAAGCTCTGACTGAACTACTGTTGCTCTATGAATTTTACTTTTTAACATATTAATCTGCATTGTTTTATCCTTTCATCACTTCCAAATATCTTAATTGTCACAAATTATCTTAATTTCAGACAGTAAAACCTACTAATTTTACTGTCTGATTTATTACCATAAATTAGTGTAAGATTGTATTATCTATTAATCTTGTTTTTCCTATGTATACCGCCATTGCAATTAACATAGGTGCTTTAATTTCTTTCTGTTGCTGCATTGTTAATCCGTTAACTGCCTTAACATAATCGATTTTTGCAAGAGGTTCTTTTTCAATATTTTCTTTCATCTTTGCAACTAATACATCAGCGTCCTTTTCTCCATCTGCAATAAGCTGTTTAGCCAAGTTGATTGTCTGGCTTAAAACTAAAGCTGCCTTTCTTTCTTCAGGTGAAAGATATGTATTTCTTGAACTTTTTGCAAGACCGTCTTCTTCTCTGATAATTGGGCATCCTACTACTTCAATATCCATATTCAAGTCCTGAACCATATGCTTAATGATTGCAAGCTGCTGTGCGTCTTTTTCTCCAAAATAAGCTCTGTCAGGCTGTACAATGTTGAAAAGTTTGTTTACTACTGTACAAACGCCTCTAAAATGTACAGGTCTGCTTAATCCACAAAGTTCTTCTGTTAAAACTGACATATCAACATATGAACTGAAATCGTCATGATACATTTCTGATGGTTCCGGGTGGAATATTAAATCTACTCCTAAGCTTTCACAATATTTTGAATCTTTTTCAAGGTCTCTTGGATAACTTTCTAAATCTTCAGTTGGTCCAAACTGCATTGGATTTACAAAAATACTTACTACTACTTTGTCATTGTTCTCTCTTGCTTTTGTGATAAGGCTTCCGTGTCCTTCATGCAAATATCCCATTGTTGGTACAAAACCTACTGTCTGTCCTTCTTTTTTCCACTGTTTTACGTTTTCTCTTACTTCTTTTATTGTTGTTACAACTTTCATGTTGACCTCCTGTTTGTTGAAGCTGCGCTTCGCTGTTATTTTCATTATCTGGGCATGTCCTAAGGTCGTTCTTTCACCTTTGTGCAAGCACAGGTGAGTTCTGACTTTGACACATTTTAATCATTAGAAGTACAATTTTTCTATTACTTCGTCATCTATTTTGTATGAGTGTTCTTCTGCCGGGAAGGCTCCGCTCTGGATTTCTTCCATATATTCTTTGAATGCTTTTTTCATTGTTTCGCCTACACCTGCAAACTGTTTTACGAATTTTGGCACGTAGTCTGTAAACATTCCTAACATGTCCTGATATACAAGTACCTGTCCGTCGCACTGGTTTCCTGCTCCAATACCGATTGTTGGAATATGAAGTGTTTTTGTTATTTTTGCTGCAAGGTCTGCAGGTACACATTCAAGTACTAACATTGAAGCTCCTGCTTCCTGTACTGCCTTTGCATCGTCTATTAATTTCTGAGCATCGCTTTCTGTCTTTCCCTGAACTTTGTAACCACCAAGTGCGTTTATTGACTGTGGTGTAAGTCCTAAATGGGCGCAGACAGGAATTGATGCTTTTACTATTGCTTCTATCTGTGGACACACCTCTTTTCCACCTTCTAATTTAACCATGTTGGCGTGACCTTCTTTCATAAGTCTGCCTGCATTAGTAACTGCGTCATATGGTGAAGTCTGATATGACATAAATGGCATGTCACAAACTAAAAATGTGTTCTTTAAGCCTCTTGATACTGCTGCACAATGATGAATCATGTCTTCCATTGTTACCTGAATTGTATCTTCATATCCAAGCATTGTATTTCCAAGTGAATCACCTACAAGAATTGTGTTTACTCCAACTTCTTCCATTAATTTTGCTGTTGAATAATCATAGCAGGTAAGCATTGAAATCTTCTTTCCTTCCTGCTTCTGTTTTAACAATGTACTTACCGTATTTTTCATTGTAATACTTCCTCCATCTTACTATAATCTCTATCTTTGTTTTTTATCTTTGCAATTTCCAATACTTCTTTTGACACTGCTTTATAGATTTCATTGGTTTTTTTATCAAAAACGCTCATATGTTTTCTTACTGTAGACACATCACAGCGCTCAATAGGCCCCGTAAGTGCTTCTACAACGCCCTCTTCTACAATGTGCTTAACATTTCCCTTAATAATTGGTGCTAATGCATTATGAGCCGATTTTTCATCAAACCCACACTGTTTAAGCAGTTCTTCACTAAGACCTATTAAACCAACAACAAGATTGCTGGCAATAGCCGCCGCTCCGTGGTATTTAATTTTGTCATCCTTTGAAATAATACATACAGTGTTTCCGAAACTTTCAAACAATTCTTTCATTTTATTGATTTTTTCAATATTTCCTTCTATTGTGAAATAACTATCTGATAATTCCTTGTAAGATTCGTATCTGTTACTCACTGCAAAGAGTGGATGGATAGAATAGCCAAAACTTTCATATTCGGCTATACTCGAAAAGATATCTGAGGATAATGCGCCACTACAATGGCACACTATTTTATTGTTAAGCAAAGGTTTATTATACTTTGCCATCCAATTTTTATGACTTGATTTTAACTGATTCCATAGATTCTCAATCTGTCCATCGGGGACAGTCAAAAATAAAACTTCACTATCCTCTACCAACTGTTCCATGTTCTCATAGTACTTAGAATCGGTAAACTTTGCTGCTTCTATGGCTTCTTCATTGATTATGCTATAATAACCAACTACATTCTGGTTATTATCCGCTAAATATTTTCCAAGGGAAAAACCAACTTTTCCCGCTCCTATAAATCCAAACTTCATGAGCATCCCTCCTTCTTTCAAAATCGGGATAGTTAGTCTCATTCCTAAGATATGAGCTACCGTCGCATCAGTTTTTTATATAGTCATTTTCCTTCGGTATAGTTTCTGTCGAATACCATCCGTGGAATAATTTAGCACATTTAAAATAGTAATGCAACCTTATAGCAAAAAAAGAATGCCATCTTATCATTCCGATAAAATAGCACTCTTTTTATTCCATCAATACCTGTCTTCAAAAATCCAAGTATTTATTATTTTGCTGTTGTTGCAGCTTCTGTTGTTTCTGCTGCTGTTGTAGGTTCTGAACCTTCCTTAACTGTTACATTTTCAGCAATATATTTCTGAACTCTCTGTGTAATTACAGCATATTCAACTTCTTTTTTACCATATGTTGATTCTAGTTCTTTTACTGATAATGAGTTCTGCTGTGCAAGTGTTTCAGCTTCTTTGTTGTAATCTGAATCTGAAGGAACTAAATCTGCCTTCTTTGCTAATGCCTGGTATACCATCTTTGTCTTTAATGATGATTCAACCTGGCTCATGATGTTGTTATCCCAGTCTTCTTTTGACATCGAAGCTGCTTCAAGATATGAATCAAGATCTACACCATACTGTGACTGAAGCTGTGATTCGTAGTTTGCATCTGCAACTTTCTTTAAGCTTTCTTTTTCTGTTGAGCTGTATGATACAACTTCACAAGAAGCTACAAAGTTTGACCAAACTTTGTTCATAATGTTTGATGTTCTCATCTGTTCTCTTGCATATTTTTCAAATGACTTAACATCTGTTACACCGTATGCACCGAATTTTTCTTTTACAAACTTATCTGTTAACTTTGGAACTGACTTAGTTGAAATACTTTTAATTGTAAAAGTAAACCAAACTGTCTTTCCTGCAAGTTTAACTTCTTTCCCATCAATCTTTGTGTTGTTTTTGTATGTGTCAGGGAATTTTAATTTCTTAGTAAACTTGTCCCCAACTTTGTGCTGTCCTTCTAATGCTTTAGTAAATCCATCAATGTATCCGCTACTATTATTTCCAAGGTCAATTTCCTGATCAGAAGCTGTACCGCCTTCAAAAGTAACTTTCTTACCCTTGTACTTAATCTGTCCTGTGTAGTCAACTTTAACTTTGTCTACTGATGAAATCTTTGCACTCTTAGTATCTTTATATGTTGCACTCTGCTCTAAGATGTAATCAACCTGTGACTTATAACTGTCATCTGTTACCTTTACATCATCTTCGTATACTGTTAACTGTGAATAATCTGCAAGCTTAATAACACCGCTGTCAACTTTAATCTTCTCATCCTTTACAGAATAAACTGTTGCTGCCTCGCTTTCGCTTGCTGTTGTTGTCTCTTTACTTGACTTTGATTTGTTGTCTTTGCTGCCTCCGCATGCTACTAATGACAATGCTAATACAGCAGAAAAACCAACTGCCAAAACTTTCTTAAACATTTTCATTTCTCCTCTACTATTTATTATGACGTGATTTTTGTAAAATCGTTTTAATTCTTAAAGAAAAAAAATAAAATCAGTCATATGTTCGGAAATCCTATACTTCCCGACTCAAACATACAACTGATTTTATCACACTTGCCTTAATAATTAAAGTATTTATTTCATTTAACTGGCTTTCTGCCTACTGTTTCACAAAAAAATCACAATTTATACATTGATTGTTGCTGACATTCCAAGAATCTCTTTGTTTTCTTCCAAAATAGGATTAATAACTTCTGCAAGGAATTCGTCAACCTGTTCAGGTGAACGTCCAACATACTTTGAAGGATCCATTGTCTTCTGAAGATCTTCAAGACTCATATTAAATGCAGGATCATTTGCAATAAGTTCAAGAAGGTTGTTATCTAAACCTTTCTCCTTAACATTTTTTCCTGCTTCCATTGATAATTCACGAATCTTTTCGTGTAATTCCTGTCTGTCTCCGCCTGCCTTAACAGCATCCATCATAATATTTTCTGTTGCCATAAATGGAAGTTCGCTCATAAGTCTCTTTTCAATAACCTTGTCATAAACTACTAATCCGTCTACTACATTAAGGTATAAATCAAGAATACCATCAATTGCAAGGAATGATTCAGGAACGCTTAAACGCTTATTAGCTGAGTCATCTAATGTTCTTTCAAACCACTGTGTTGCTGATGTAATTGCAGGATTTAAAGCTGTAACCATTACATAGTTAGCTAATGATGCAATTCTTTCGCTACGCATTGGGTTTCTCTTATATGCCATAGCTGATGAACCAATCTGATTCTTTTCGAATGGTTCTTCAATTTCTTTAAGGTGCTGTAAAAGTCTAATGTCATTTGAAAACTTGTGAGCACTTGCAGCAATACCTGCTAATACATTAAGAACCCTTGTGTCCATCTTTCTTGAATATGTCTGTCCGGATACAGGGAAGCACTTTGTGTATCCCATCTTCTTAGCAATCTTGTTTTCTAATTCTTTAATCTTTTCATGGTCGCCTTCAAATAATTCTAAGAAGCTTGCCTGAGTTCCTGTTGTACCCTTGCTTCCTAAAAGCATCATACTGTCAATAATGTAGTCAAGATCATCTAAGTCTAATTTTAATTCCATAAGCCATAAAGTTGCTCTCTTACCAACTGTTGTAGGCTGAGCAGGCTGGAAATGTGTAAACGCCAATGTAGGCTGATTTTTATATTTATCTGCAAATTTTGCAAGTTCATTAATTACGTTTATGAGTTTCTTTCTTACAAGCTTTAATGCTTCTGTCATTACGATAATATCTGTATTATCTCCAACATAGCATGATGTTGCACCAAGGTGGATAATTCCTTTAGCCTTAGGACACTGTACTCCGTATGCGTAAACATGTGACATAACATCGTGACGTACTAATTTTTCTCTTTCTTTTGCAACATCATAGTTGATATCATCAGCGTGCGCTTTTAATTCATCAACCTGTTCCTGAGTAATGTTAAGTCCTAATTCCATTTCTGACTCTGCTAATGCAATCCATAACTTTCTCCAAGTTTTAAATTTCATGTCAGGTGAAAAAATGTACTGCATTTCCTTACTTGCATATCTTTCTGATAATGGGCTCTGGTATCTGTCGTTCATAAAAACCTCCAAAATTTTTTATTAATTAAGATTACAGATTGCGAGAGTGCTAAGCACATAACAATCCGTGTAACTATTTTTACTTGTCATACTCTCCACGAATGTCTTCCGTTGGTGGTTCCATTGGATATTCACCTGTAAAGCATCCCTTACAGATAGCCTTTCCACCTGATAATTCGATTAGTCTGTCTATGCTAAGATAAGCCAATGAATCTGAACCGATTACTTGTCTTATATCTTCTATAGTACGATTGTGAGCTATAAGCTGTTCCTTATTTGGCACGTCTGTTCCAAAATAGCATTCACTGATAAATGGTGGTGAACTAATTCTTACGTGAACTTCTGTTGCACCTGCATCTTTAAGCATCTGTACAATTCTGTCACTTGTAGTTCCTCTTACAATTGAGTCGTCAATCATAACAACTCGCTTGCCGTTAACAGCTTCCTTCAAAACATTTAATTTTACTCGAACGCTTGATTCTCTACTCTTCTGCTGAGGTTTAATAAATGTTCTTCCAACATATGCATTCTTGACAAAAGCAGTTCCGTAAGGAATTCCTGACTGCATTGCATATCCCATTGCTGCTGCATTACCTGATTCAGGAACCCCCACAACAATGTCCGCATCAACAGGACTATCCATTGCTAAAAACTTTCCTGCCATAATTCTTGAATGATAAACACTTGTACCGTCAAAATTACTGTCAGGTCTTGCAAAATAAATATATTCAAATACGCATCTTGCCTGTTCTTCAGACTTTAAGCATAATGATTTGTCTGATTTGATACCATCCTTGTCTATTACAACAACTTCTCCCGGCTCCACATCTCTGACAAACTCTGCATCAATTGTATCCAATGCACAAGTTTCTGAAGCCAATATGTAAGCATTATCACGCTTACCTATACAAAGAGGTTTAAAACCATATGGATCTCTTGCTCCAATTAATTTTCTAGGACTTGAAACAACAAGGGCGTACGCGCCTTTAATCTTCTTCATAGCATTTACTACTGCTTGTTCGGCTGTTTTAGTCTTAATTCTCTCTCTTGCTATGTGATAAGCTATAACTTCTGAATCGATTGTTGTCTGGAAAATAGCACCTGTATATGCCAATTCCTCTCTCAATTCGTTAGCATTAATAAGGTTTCCATTATGTGCTAACATTAAAGTTCCCTTAACATAATTAATAACCAAAGGCTGTGCATTACTTGGAATGCTTTCTCCTGCTGTTGAATAACGGCAATGACCAACACCAATGTTACCTTTTAAGCTTGCTATATTCTCCTGGTTGAACACTTCGTTAACCAATCCCATCCCTTTTAAAAGGTCAACCTTTCTAGGTCCAAAAGTATCTGATACGGCAATACCACAGCTTTCCTGTCCACGATGCTGTAACGCAAACAGTCCGTAGTAAATTGATGATGCAACATCGTTGCCATCCAAATCATACATTCCAAAGACACCACATTCTTCATGAGGCTTGTCCGGTTCCCAAGACATTCTAGTATCCATGTGACTCATAAACTTCTCCTATTTGTATCTTACAGTATTTATTTGTTTCCGACTTACTATTTTAAGCCGAGTTTTGAGTTCATTATAGAACGTATGAGTTATAATTTCAATCCTTTATTGATATAGATTGGTGTAGAAAATGAGGATGAAGGTGAATTTTAACCGTTAAATATGTCAACTTATCTTTTAATTATTTATGTTGATTCAAACTGATTTTTTCTGCATATAATAATTTTGAGCATTATAATTTTAATGCTCATCAAATACTTGTAATCCCTTGACTACAAGTACTATTATGTTATAATCAAATCAGAGGATAGCGACGTTGATCGGCTATCGTGGCTTCGAAGCAGTTGACTGTTTCGGTATGCAGCCAATTGTGGAGCCTGACCTTGGGTTATGCGATAACCTCAAACCGAATAGGTTTTTCTAAACCGAAAGAAAACGCTTTACAAGAGTCTTGCATATGCAAGGCTCTTTACTTTTAACGTGGGGGATAAATCATATGAATCTATTACAAAAATCAGCCAGAGCCTGGAAAGAAATAATTGAATATAGATATCTCTTTGTTTATGGCTACAAAAAACAATTATATCCAATTAATCTTATTTTTTCTTTAAATGAGTATCCACATCTTGCAGGTTTTCAGTATGCAAAAGATATTGCACTCCCAAACTACTCATCTGCAAAAATAGCAGACCGTGTAATTGAAGGCAAAATATCTTTTGATACGTTAAAAAAAGCTACCCAATATAAAGATATGATTAAGCCTCGTTTGGAGGCACTAATTCATTTAAAAGAATCTCTTGATAATGAATTTAATCTATATTCATTTATGCCTCGTATGTATCCATTTTATACTACAATAAAGGCAGATTATTTAATATCAAGTCATACAAACATAAACAATTTTATATTTATAATTAATACCAATTCACAGAATGAATCGAAATGTGATTTTCTTTGTTGTTCAACTTTTGAAAAAGGAAAACGTGATTATGAAACCAATCAACGTGCCAGAACATTACTCAAAAAAGAACGTATTCACATTCCTTCTAATACTTCTGTTATATTTTTTGATAAAATTAATTAATGTATACATAAAAATCTCCACTATATATAAAGCCATCATTTCTTCATATATAGTGGAGATTTTATTATAACTCCTCGCCGTTCTAGACAGTGCCATTGTAGAAAAAGGAAGAAATATTTGTTTATCAGTAACAAATGTTATAAGATTATCCATTAAACTTTTTTCAGCTTTGATAAGTCTATTATATATGCCTTTTTATTAAGTGTAATTAACATTTTATTTTCCTTACTCATTAAATAAAATTCCATATTCTCCCACTCCTTATTAGGAATTTTCAATTTCATCCACTCTTCTTTTTCAAGATTTATTAAATATATAATTTTATTAGATGCATCACCAAATATGGCATATTTTTCAGATGCAATAATTGGTTCAACTTTTCTTTCCTGAATGTTAATCTGAAATTTAGAACCTTTCATTACATTTTCTATTGTCAGAATATTTTTGTTGAACATATATGTCCAATTAAAATTTATGTCAATTTGTGTATTAAAATATTCCTTTTCAACTTTCCCACTTTTCAAATTCACAAGATACTTACTGTAATATTCAGTTTTATTTTTTGTAAACGCCTTGCCTAGAGTTAATATATGGTAGTCATCCACAAAAACTATTTCATCAGTTGTTGCATATCCGTTTATTACGCTTTTCTTGATTTTCTTTTCTGTTTTGTTTTTCAAATCAAACACTGACCAATATCCCTTTGTTCTAAAATTGCAAAGAAGTGTTTTTCCATTTGGTGAAAGTACAAAATTGCAAATCATTTTGTCATTTGAAAGCTTTATAATTTCATTTGTGTCCAAATTAATTTTGGCAATTGTCTCTTTTATTACAGTATCTTCTTTTGTTTGATACAAGGCCACATAAACTGTCCTTTCTTCCATAACCGGAAAAACTTCACTAACTGCCCCATTATAATTGAATCCGCAAATTTCATTGTTTTTTATAACATAATCAAAAGAAAAATCTTTGCCATCATATTTACCTTGGAATCTATTAACCTGTTCACTTGTCAACTGACTATTTTTTATACAATAAACACTTTTAACTTTTTCTGAATCCTCTTTATTGTACTCCAATATGAACGTTTCATTCCTTCCAACAATTTCCATATTATTACTTAATTGAATTTCTGCTCCCGGTTCTTCATACTCTTTATATGCATTAGTTTCTCCAATATTGGAAGTAGTTTCTAAGTGAACCTCCTGTACCTTTTTTGTTCCGAACACACTTTGTAAAAATTCTCCAAACGGATTGGAAGTGTCTGCTCCAACGGTTATTCCCATTGTACATACTACTATTAACACCAGACTTGCCATTGCCCATTTCATTCTTTTTATTTTCATAAAATCAGTATTTGAACTTTCTTTTGTATTTTTTTGCTGTTCAAGTAATTCTCTTTTCCAATTTTCCGGAGTTTTGATTGTATCTAATTTTTTTAAATTCATATTTGCCTCCATTCTTCAATTCCTTATGATTTTTGATTTTAAACCTGCTTTTTTATGATTTTTGCAAGCTTTTCTCTACCACGTTGTAACCTTGATTTTACGGTATTAACACTTAACTGAAGAATATCCGAAATTTCTTTTGTACTATATTCCTGATAATAATAAAGAACTAAAACTTCTCGATACTTTAAAGATAGTTTTCTCAATGCTTTAACTAAATTTTCTGTATCACTGTCAAATTGAATTTTATTTGCTGAATCATTTTTCACTCTTTCCAATTTCTCTCTATCTAATCCAATTGATACATTTTTATTCCAAAAAGTTCTATGGTAATCATTGCACTCATTTCTTGCTACTCTAAGTAACCATGCTTTCAAATGTTCACTGTCATTAAAAGTTTTTGAACTCTTGTAAAGCTTTATAAATGTATTTTGAAAACAATCTTTAGCTGCTTCTTCATTTTGTGTCCATACCACACACATTCTTGTTATGTAATCAGAATATTTCTCAACAACTTCTTCATAACTCATACCGGCATAAGTTTTATCCATCTCTCTCCTCCTTCTGTTTTTTTGAAAAATTTATTTTTCTATATAAAACACGATTGCTTTCAAACTTTGGGTGCAAATTAATTAATTAAATATTTTCACGCCACAAAAAAAGAGCCTATTTCTAAGCTCAAAAAATCGGTGCGACAGGATTCGAACCTGCGACCTCTGCGTCCCGAACGCAGCGCTCTACCAAACTGAGCCACGCACCGCTTAAGAAAAATCATTGCAGATGTTTAATTTTACATCTGCAACAATTTTTTTAACCAAATATAATATTACTACTTTGTAGTTATTTATTCAATATTTCATTAAGGATTTTGTTAATCATCTGTGGATTAGCCTTGCCCTGTGTAGCCTTCATAGTCTGGCCTACCAAAGCTCCAATTGCTTTCTTGTTTCCACCCTGATAATCGGCAACTGCCTTAGGATTGTTGGCTACAACTTCTTCAATAATCTTCTTAAGACCATCTGTATCGTTGTCCATCTTTAATCCGTGTTCTTCAACATATGCTTCAGGATTTACGCCACCATCAAAGATTGCTTCAAAAACTTCCTTGGCAACTGTTTTGTTAATTACATCATTTTCGATTAACTTAAGGAACTTGGCAAAATTTTCACCTGTAAGTTTTACCTGATCAGGCTCAATACCCTTGTCCTTAACTATACGCATTGTTTCACCCATAAGCCAGTTGCTTGCTTCCTTAGGTGCGCTACCCTTTTGTACTGCTGCTTCAAAAAGATCTGCCAATGGTTTGTATAATGTAATAATGTCAGCATCATATTCAGGAAGGTTAAATTCTGAAATATATCTTGCCATCTTTTCATCTCTAAATTCAGGTTCTTTTGACTTAACTTCAGCCATCCATTCGTCACTAATGATAATTGGAACAAGGTCAGGATCAGGGAAATATCTGTAATCCTGAGCATCTTCTTTTGAACGCATAGCATAAGAATATTCCTTTGTATCATCCCATCTACGTGTTTCCTGAATTACTGCTTCTCCTGCTTCTATTAAATCAATCTGTCTTTCTCTTTCATTTTCAATTGCTCTTGCAATAGCCTTAAAAGAGTTAAGATTCTTCATTTCTGTTCTTGTGCCAAATTCTTTTGCACCATATTCACGAACTGAAAGGTTTACATCTGCTCTCATTGAACCTTCGTTAAGCTTACAGTCTGATGCGCCAAGATACTGAATTATAAGACGAAGTTTCTCAAGATAAGCTATAACTTCATCGCTTGAACGCATATCAGGTTCTGACACGATTTCAATAAGTGGAACTCCTGAACGGTTTAAGTCAACTAATGAGCAATCATTCCAATCGTCATGTACTAACTTACCTGCATCTTCTTCCATATGAATTTCGTGTATTCTTACCTGTTTCTTTTCTCCATCATCACCCTTGATTTCAACATAACCGTTTGTACAAATAGGTTTGTAAAGCTGTGAAATCTGGTAGTTCTGTGGGTTATCAGGATAAAAATAGTTCTTTCTGTCAAACTTGCAATTCTGTGTAATGCTACAGTTTGTTGCAAGTCCTACAGCCATGGCATATTCAACTACCTGCTTATTTAAAACAGGAAGGGATCCCGGCATTCCTGTACAAACAGGACATGTATGTGTGTTTGGTGCTCCGCCAAACTCTGTTGAACAGGAGCAGAAAATTTTTGTTTTTGTTGCTAATTCTACATGAACTTCAAGTCCAATAACTGTTTCGTACTGTTTCATTGCTGCTCCTCCTAATCTCTTGCTTTTGCTACATCACATCTGTCATAGCTATTTTTTGCCTGCTCAAATGTATATGCTGCTCTTATAATATTTTTTTCTTTAAAGCAGTCACCAATAATCTGCATTCCTATTGGAAGTCCGTTAGAATCCTGTCCGCATGGAACTGAAATACCCGGAAGTCCTGCAAGGTTAACTGAGATTGTATAAATATCTCCAAGATACATCTTAATTGGATCTGAAAGGCTGTCTCCTAATTTAGGAGCTGTAGTTGGTGCAGCCGGTCCGATAATTACATCGTATTTTGCAAAAGCTTCATCGAAAGCTTTCTTTATAAGTGCTTTTGTTCTAAGTGCTTTCAAATAGTAAGCATCATAATATCCTGAACTTAAAACGAAAGAACCTAACATAATTCTTCTCTTAACTTCTTCACCAAACCCTTCTGAACGTGTCTTCTTATACATATTGTGAAGTCCGTTGTATTCTTCTGTTCTGTATCCGTATTTTACACCATCAAATCTTGAAAGGTTTGAGCTTGCTTCTGCTGACGCAATAACATAATATGCAGGAATTGCATACTCAACAAGGCTTAAATCAAATTCTTCAACAATTGCACCTTTGTCTTTTAATACATCAGCTGCCTTAAGAATTGCTTCTTTAACTTCAGGTTCAAGACCTTCACCAAAATAGTCTTTTGGAATACCAATCTTTAGTCCCTTAACATCCTCAACTAAAGCTTCTGTAAAGTTGTAATCATCTCTCTTTACTGATGTTGAATCTTTTGAATCGTAGCTTGCAATAGTTTCCAAAATTGTTGCGCAGTCTGTAACGTCTTTTGCTACAGGTCCAATCTGATCAAGTGATGAACCATAGGCAATAAGACCGTAACGTGATACGGTTCCGTAAGTTGGCTTAATTCCTGTTACGCCACAAAATGAACTTGGCTGTCTAATTGATCCACCTGTATCTGAACCCAATGCATATGAGCATTCTTCTGCTGCAACTGCTGCACAGCTACCACCTGATGAGCCACCAGGTACATGTTCTTTATTCCATGGATTCTTAGTTGGTCCATAGAAAGATGTTTCTGTTGTACTTCCCATGGCAAACTCATCCATGTTAGTTTTTCCAATAATTACTGCTCCTGCTTTTTCAAGATTAATAACAGCTTCTGCTGAATATGTTGGATAAAAGTTTCCTAAGATTTTTGAGCTACATGTTGTAATCTTGTCTCTTGTACACATATTATCCTTTATTGCTACAGGAACACCTGCCAAAGGACCTGTTAGCTGTCCTTCATCAATTAATTTCTGTATATGTTCTGCCTTTTCTAAGACTTCTTCTTTTTTATAAACTGTAACATAACTATTTATATCTTTCTCAACAGCTTCAATCTGGTCAAATGCTGCATTTACTGCATCTACAACCCTGACTTCGCCTGACTTGATTTTTTTACCCAGCTCTACTGCTGTCAAACTCATCAAATTCATGAATATATCCTCTCTTATCTTAGCTTATTATTCTTCAAATGTTTTTGGAACTACAAAAGCTCCATCCTTCTGTTCCGGTGCATTCTTCAATATATTCTCTCTATCATCCCCGTTAACAACAACATCTTCTCTGAAAACATTGTTTACAGGAAATACATGGCTCATAGGTTCTACATTGCTTGTATCAAGCTGATTTAACATATCAATGTAGTCAAGCATTCTTCCCATGTCACTTTTAGCCTTTTCTTTTTCTTCGTCAGATAATTCAAGCTTTGCAAGAATTCCAACGTATTCTATTGTTTCGTCTGAAATAATATTAGCCATAATGACCTCCTCTTTATTCTGTAGTATCTACATACTTTTCCACACTTAATCTATATCTTACAAAATATCGGTGTAAAAATCAATGAAATACGCTTTATTCCGTACAAAAAGCAGTAAAAAACTTTGTATTATTAACATATTAATGTTCTTTCCTTATAACTTGACTTACATATGGATTGTAATTAAAATATTTAAAAATAAACTTGTAGTTAATAATGTAATTCAAATGGAGCTAACCCCATTATGCTACATTATTTATTATAGTATCAAATACATATAGGAGGACTTACCTTGACTGTAACATATATCGGACATAGTGGTTTTTTACTGGAAACTGAAGATGCATATTTTCTTTTCGATTATTTTGAAGGCACAATTCCTGAATTAAAGAATAATAAAAGCATTATTGTTTTTTCCAGTCACCGGCATCACGATCACTTTAATCCTGAAATTTTTGAACTTATTAAAATTTATCCGGATATACATTATGTGTTGTCATATGATATTCCCCTTAAAAGACATCTAAAAAAATATGAAAGCCAGGGGATAGACCTAGCGAAAAACATTTTGATAACGAAAAAGAATATCGAAACAATGCTTAAGCTGCCTAACGGAAAGGACTTAAAAATATCAACTTTTAGGTCTACAGATGAAGGTGTGGCATTTCTGTTAGAATATGATAACAAGGTTTATTATCACGCAGGAGATTTAAACTGTTGGTATTGGAAGGAAGAACCTAAGTCTTATAGAAATAATATGATTCAATTATATATCCGCGAAATTCAAAAAATGGATAACTTAAAGATTGATGTTGCCTTTGTTCCTTTGGATCCCAGACTTGAAGAAACAGCATATGAAGGTTTGGAAATATTTATGGAACATACTAATCCACAAATTGTATTTCCAATGCACTGCTGGGGAAAGTATGATATAATCAGTTCTTTCCTTAATAAACATCCTGAATATAAAGAAAAAATCCGGATGATTAATAATGAAGGACAAATTTTTAATGTTTGAGGAAATTTATATGAATTTTAAAATGGTACATGAAAATTATAACGTATTTGACTTAAAAAAATCTTTGGAATTTTATGAAAAAGCCTTAGGGCTTAAGGAAGTCCGTAGAAAAGAAGCTGTAGCACTAACTATATATCAGTAGTGCAACAGCCTTTTTCATATTGTATACTATATTTTTAAAGTATGACCCTTATTTATTATTCAACCACTCCGCCTTCAACTACAAGGTTTTCAGGATCGATACTATCTCCGTAAACACTCTTTAATGTTTCATCAAAGTCCTTATGGAAGAATTTTTCCTTAGCCAATGTCTTAATTTCATCATTTAACCAGTTAAGCAACTCTGTGTTACCCTTCTGTACTGCAGGTGCAATTGTGTCAATATCTCCAAGTGATTCAACTCCTACTACGAATCCATTGTTCTGTTTTGCCCATGCAAGAACTTCTGTGTTGTCTGTTGAGAATGCATCTCCACGGCCATCTAACAAAGCATCATATGCTTCCTGATATTCATCAAATTTTACAAGTGTTACATCAGGATAGTTTTTTGAAAAATATGTTTCTGCAGTTGTTCCCTTAACAACAATTAATTTCTTTCCCTTTAACTGATTTACATCTGTTATTTCTGCCTTTTGTGGTGAAACAATTCCAAGTGCCACCTTCATATATGGAAGTGCGAAATCAACCTGTTCTTTTCTTTCATCAGTTACTGTAAAGTTTGCCAATGTAATGTCAACTTTTGCTGATTTTAAATATTCAACACGGCTTGCTGCCTCTACATAAACAAAATCAACTGCATCTTCACTACCAAGAAGATCCTTTGCAATTCTCTTTGCAAAATAAACATCATACCCCTGAACTTTTCCATTTTCGTCTACATAACCAAATGGATTCTTGTCGCTAAACACACCAATTTTGATTTTGCCTGACTTCTTAATTTCGTCAAGAGTTCTAACCTTTGCCGTAGCTGATGCCTGACCTGCATTTTCTGCTCCATTCTGTGTAGTATTGCTGTTTCCACATCCTGCAATAACTCCTGCAATAATACTAACTGCCAATAAAACTCCTAAAATTTTCTTTTTCATCCTGATTCCCTCCTAAAAAATTTTTGCTGATTTAACCAGCTTTATATCTAAACAGTTTCATATTGAAAACTGTTTAAAAACTGTTTTGCCCTTTGCGTCTTTGGATTTTCGAAAAATCTTTTTGGCTCAGATTCTTCTACTATTTTTCCCTTATCTAAGAAAATAACCCTGTCTGCAACTGCTTTCGCAAACTCCATTTCGTGGGTTACTATAATCATGGTCATTCCTGATTTTGCAAGCTCAAGCACCACCTGCAAAACCTCCCTTACCATTTCCGGATCAAGTGCCGCTGTTATTTCATCAAGAAGTAAAATCTCTGGATTCATAAGCAATGCTCTTACTATTGCAACTCTCTGCTTCTGACCGCCTGAAAGCTGTCGTGGGTAACTATCCTTTTTCTCCAAAAGTCCAACCCTTTCAAGCAACTTTTCGGCTTCTTTTTCAACATCGCTCTTTTTTCTTTTTTGAGCTTTAACCGGTGCCAAAGTCAGGTTATCCATAATTGACATATTTGGAAATAAGTCATAACTTTGAAAAACCATGCCTATTTTTTCTCTAATTAAATGAATGTTCTTTTTTTCATTCTCATAATTTTGTCCGTCTAATTTGAGTGCACCCTCATTAATACTTTCAAGCTTATTCAAACACCTTAAGAAAGTACTTTTTCCACAACCTGACGGGCCGACTATAACCACAACCTCGCCTTTTTCGATTTCAAAAGATATATCGTCTAAAACATTTGTTTTTCCATCATATGATTTCTTTAAATGTTCAACTTTCAAAATTTTTTCTGCCATGATTTTCTCCTATCCTGCCAACTTTTTTCCCAAGAATGCTGACAATCTTGAAAAAGGAAAGCATATTACAAAATACATAAGGAATATTGCACCGTATACCCAAAGTGCCGAGTCGCTAGCGGTATATCTTGATGCGTCAATTATTTGTTTTCCAACCTTTACTACTTCCACAACGCCGATAAGCACTACCAAAGATGTTGTTTTAATCATACGTGTAAGCAGATTGATTGCCGATGGAAGTAGCCTCCTTATAGTCTGTGGAAAAATAATATAAATAAATACCTGCAATTTTGTAAGACCAAGCCCATAACCGCTTTCGTATTGGTGCTTTGGTATTGAAATAAGTGCGCTTCTAACAAGGTCGCCCATTTCAGCCGTGCCCCAAAATGTGAACACTATGACCGCCGCCAATTCTCCCGGCATGTTCATTCCCAAGTGCTTGGCTGCCCCAAAATAAACAAGGAAAAGTAACACTAGTTGAGGCATAATTCTTACAATTTCCAGATAAATTCTGCAAATCAATTTGACTACTTTGTTTTTTGATGTCATTATCATTCCCAAAATGAATCCCAGTATAATTGAAAAAATCATTGCTATAAGAGCGATTCGTAATGTTACCCAAAGTCCCTGGCATAGCCTTAGAAAATTGTTGCCTTTAAACAACACACTAATCCCCATATTCTGCATAGCGAACCCTCCTTTCAACCAAACTGCAAATCAATGAAATCGGAAGCAAAATAATAAGGTAAGCAATAACCAACATAAATAATGCTTCATCTGTTTTGTAATAAATTCCAATTAAATCTTTTGTAATAAACATTAAATCAGCCAATGCCACAGCACTAAAAACTGATGTTTCTTTTATTAAAAATATAATGTTGGCACAAAATGCCGGAATTGAATTTGAAACTGCCTGTGGAAGAATTACATATCTAAAGGCCTGTGATTTTTTCATTCCAAGGCTTAGTGCTGACTGAATTTGAATGCTTTCCACATTATCAAGTCCGCTTCTAAAAGCCTCTGCCATATAACTTCCTCCAAGGAAAGCCAATCCTATAACACCACACTGCTCCGATGTAAGTACAATTCCAACCTTTGGCAATCCAAAATATAAGAAAAATAACTGAATCAACAACGGTGTGTTTCTTGACAATTCAATATAAAATCCAACTATTTTGTCTAAAACCGGCACCTTAAAATATCTAATCAGGCTTACGATTAAGCCTACAACTATAGCAAGCAAAATCCCCCAAAATGCCATAATCAATGTTAACTTTGCTGCTTCCACATACAAGGGTATATGCTCATTAATAAAATTAAAGTCCATTAGTCTACCTGCTTTCTAACTGTGCTATGTGAATATGTAAGAGAATTGCACATACATACTGAACTATATTTTAAAAATTCAATAATACCTCTCATTTTTCATCTCTCCCTTTTCCTATTGGTATTGTAGGATATGATAGTTTTTAAAAACGCTTTTTATCAATAGTTTTTTACTAAATTTTCTACCAATTTCTGTATTATATGCATTTTTGTGAAAATTTAACACATATTCATCTTATTTCTTATAGACAATTAGTTTTTCACTTTATTAATTGGGGTGGAATTTTTTGACAGTTTGGAATATTTTTTCATTGAAAACCGCAGAGATTATTGTATAATTGTTTTATAAGTTTGTACGGCTAAAAATTGAATATTGGCAGGTAATCAATTTCCAGATTGATTACGGAAAGGAGGCCCTTTATGATTAAAAACAAAATCGTGAAATACTATGCCAGAAAGGACTCTAACATTGCATTAAAAGTTATTCCTGGGCATTTTGTTACTAATCACTCACACCTTAATTATTATCTTGACATGACTACTATGAAGACACGTCAGAACGAAGCTGAACGAATCGCCATTGCCATGAAGGATTATTATAATGTTATGGATAAGCCAATTGATACAATTGTTTGTTTAGACGGTTGCGAAGTTATCGGTGCTTTTCTTGCAAGTGAGCTTAGCAGATCAGGAGTTTTATCAACTAACGCACATAAGACTATTTACGTCGTCACTCCTGAATTTAATTCCAACGGACAGATGATTTTCAGAGATAACCTGAAACCTGAAATCTATGGAAAGAACGTTCTTCTGCTTCTTGCTTCAGCAACAACAGGAAAGACTGTCCGCAACAGCATTGAATGCATCGAATATTACGGTGGCATTCTTCAGGGTATCTCAGCTATCTTTAGCGCAGTTGATTCAATTAACGGACATAGAATTGATGCACTATTTAGAGCAGATGATATTCCTAACTATGAAGCATTTGCTCACAGTGATTGTCCAATGTGCAAGGAAGGCAAACCTGTAGAAGCACTGGTTAACGGATATGGATATAGTGAGATATAGGATTATTTGATATAGAAGTATTTAATTTCGTTTTATACAATTTAGAAATTATTTTAGATTTATTTTTAATTTGTACAGCCGTATTTTCTGGAGAAATTTATTTTAATAAGATACACTTTTAGGTGTATTGCAGAAAGCACATCCCATAGGGTGTGCTTTCTGTTGTTTTTTGGGGATGACTTTGTATTTTCGGCTACGATTACGTGTCGGTGAGCCAAAATGCCGGCCCCCGGGGGTGTGGACACCGCCCCGAACGACTTTGTACGAAAAATGAGAAGAGAAATCTTCAAACACACACAATTTTTGCTACCAAAAAACCACCACACCGGCAGCCCCATATTTCTGCCAATGTGGTGGTTATGTTTTCTCTTAAATTGTAAATCTTTAGAATCCTATAATTCTTCTGCCATATCATTTACACTTATTGCAATCTTTAGAGCTTTTTTCTACATTCTCTAACTATTGCTATTGCTCCACAAACCTTCTTCTTCAAGTCTGTCCCAGTTTACAACAAGTACTTTTGGCTTCTTTCCTCTGTATTGCTTCTCTTCTTCAGCCAAATACTTATTACTCATTAAGTCGTCAAGTGCAGCCTGTATTCTTTCTCTTGAAACTCCACTATGTGCTGAAACATTATCAATGGTTTTATAATATGTTGCCATTTTGCGTCTTTTCTTTAAAATGTATAATGACTTCAAAATCGCATCATAATAATAGTGCTGTTCCTGATTTGTTCTTGGCATTTCAACATATGAGTTAGCTGAAGATTTAAGCTTGTTACTTAACGATCTCTTCACGCCATAAATAATAACTTTCTTCTTTAATTCACGAAGATACTTAATTGCCAAATTAAAATGTGCATCACCTGTAAATATAACAAATACATCCGGCGAATCTTTTTTTGCCGCTTCACGATAAATTGCATCTAATATAATAAAATCTGTAAAATCCTTATCTACACCATCTTTAGTGCTTGCGGTGTGCACAACATTTTTTGTAATTTTTTCTAATTTAGGTAATTCTTTTTCTATTGCACTACCATTAAAATCCCCAAAAAACATTAACTTTTTTACATTATATTCTTCTGTAAGTTCATCATACCATTCCTGCACATTAGGTTTCATTGAAAAAATATTATTGTATCCATAGTACCAATGTTCATAGTCTACAAATACTGCTGCGCTAGGCTTATCGCTTTTTTTGAATAAATTGCTAAACAACGTTCTCCTCCTTTCCCAGTTAATCTATTGCATTATAACAAATTTTTGTCATAAGGTAAACAACCGCCGCAAAATCCACAACGGTTTGCGACGGTCAAGTTTTTAATATTTCGTTACAAAAATTGTATATTGGATTAATGGCAAGGGAATTGAAATAACCACTGCAAAAGATATTTCTAATATTATGAACATATTGTCTTACACTGAATTTTCAAAATATGATCAAAGAAGAAAAAGCCGGTGGATTTTATATTGATATTTATTATGGTAATGATTTAAAACAACTGACAATGCTAAGTGATTATATTGTGTTGGATGGGGTAAGTTATAAAACAAATGAAGATTTGACAAAGATAATTCAGCCGTATATAGATAATGTGTATGGGAAATACATAGAATAAATAATAAACGGGAGTTCATCAGGGGATATACCCCAAAAATAGAAAGATTTGAAATGTCGGGGTACATTTATCGCATTTTCAAACTATATGTTGCATAAAAATGATGGAGTTTGAGGCAAGTGTACCCAGAAAATTAAGGATTTTCAAATGTCGGGGTACATTTATCGCGTTCTCAAACTATATGTTGTGTAAAATCATTGAAATTTTAGACAAACGTACCCCCAAAAAATTGGGAATTTAAAATATCGGGGTACACCTAGGATAAAATATCACTTATAAGTGGCATGTAACATTCAAAAATGTGAAATTTGTACCCCAAAAATCAAGGAAAAAATTATATCGGGGTACCGGGAGCAAAAAAGACTTCAATGCTAATTAATAGTTCGTTGTAATTGTAACAAACTAATTAGCGTTGAAGCCTTGTTAATTCATAAACGGAACATTATTGTTTCCTGACTTTGTTATGATTCTTTTTCTTCAATATTATTGTTCAGCACCTCAACAAAACTGTCCTCATGTGCTTCATGTAAAGGATTGTACATTTCTTTTATTCCATTAACTGATATATAATACATATGTGGGATTTTTGTATTCGTACTCTCTGGCCATACCGGACGCAATAAACATATCCATAAATTCATCCAAATCCATATTGCCATCATAAACTGCATCTCCCAGATTATTCATTGCCTCTTCTCTTTCAAAATCATCAAATGTACAAGTCATTCTAACCTTCCCCTTTACTGTTGAACATTAATATCTCAAAACAATCAATTATAATTCTACTTTGTTTTCTTATTCCTTGTGGCTGACCACTTTGAATAAATCGTCTTATTATTTGATACTTTATACGTTCTTATTCTAACATAATATTTCTTTTTATTCTTTAACTTTCTAATCGTTCTAACAGTTGTAGAATTACTTTTTATTGTAATTTTCTTACCTTTTTTGAAAGATTTATTAGTTGCATATTGCAACTGATATCCTTAAACTCCTGAAACTTTTTTCCATTTTATTTTAATAGATTTCTTTCCACTATTAACACTTTTAATTGCTGTTGCATTTACGTATGTATTGTTGATAGCTGTATTCGAAATATCTTTATTTGTATTGTTGATTATATGTTTTATATCTGGTTCTGTTGACTTCTGTAACGCATCCGTATAACTATCCTTATATGAATATCCACATTCTTTACATTTATGTAATGTATATCCACTTTCACTTTCGGTTGGTTTAATTACTGTATCGACATATTTATGTCCTAACGCGTCTATTGTTTCTGTATACGACTCATCACATTCAGTACATATATATTTTTTAACTCCTAACTTTGAGGCATCCATCTTAAACATCGGATCACTTGAAACGCGGTGACAATGTTAATATTTCTACCCTGGCATATTTGTGTAAGATTTTAGAATGTTCAATAGAAGATGTTGTTAGCATAAAATATTAGTAGAAATTCCAAAGACTTTTCTACTTAACAAAAAATACTACTTTATCAGATGTAATCTCATTTGATAAAGTAGTATTTTTATGTTCTAAAATATTTCTAATCCCTACAGATTCTTGATTCTCTCAATTGCCTTTAATGTATTCTCATGTGTTCCAAATGCTGTCAGTCTGAAGTATCCTTCACCACTTGGACCAAATCCTGAACCAGGTGTTCCTACAATGTTGGCATTGTTAAGAAGGTAATCGAAGAATTCCCATGAAGTCATATCCTTTGGTGTTTCAAGCCATACATAAGGTGCGTTAACACCACCGCTTACTGAGAAGCCTGCATTTTTAAGTCCGTCCATAATAACCTTAGCATTGTTCATGTAGTAAGCAACCTGTGCCTTTGTCTGCTTCTTTCCTTCTTCTGAATATACAGCTTCGCCGGCTCTCTGGATAATGTATGGGGCACCATTAAACTTTGTTCCATGTCTTCTAGCCCAAAGTGCATTAAGCTTTGTTCCGTTAGATTCTAATTCTTTAGGAATTACTGTAAATCCAAGACGTGTACCTGTGAAACCTGCATTCTTTGAGAAACTTCTTAGTTCAATGGCACAAGTCTTTGCACCGTCACATTCATAAATTGTGTGAGGTACGTTGTCTTCTGAAATATATGCTTCATATGCAGCATCGTAAATAATAACTGCACCAACTTTGTTAGCATAATCAACCCATTCCTGTAACTGATCCTTAGTAATTGTTGAACCTGTTGGGTTGTTAGGGAAACATAAATAAATAATGTCAGGTGTTTCCTTTGGAATCTCTGGTGCAAAATTAGTAGCCTTTGTACATGGCATATAGATTACATTGCTCCAGCTTTCAGTTTCCTTAATAAATTCTCCTGTTCTTCCTGCCATAACGTTTGTGTCAACATATACAGGGTAGACCGGATCACATACAGCGATTCTGTTATTTTGTGCAAAAATATCACCAATATTACCTGAATCTGATTTTGCTCCGTCACTAATAAAGATTTCATCTAAAGCAATATCAACACCTCTTGCTTTGTAATCATTCTCTCTGATGGCACTTCTCAAAAATTCGTAGCCCAAATCAGGTGCATATCCGTGAAATGTTTCTGCTACTGCCATTTCATCAACTGCCTTATGTAAAGCTTCAATAACTGCAGGTGCCAATGGCTGTGTAACGTCCCCAATACCTAAACTGATTACATCTCTGTCAGGATTAGCTTCTTTGTAAGCTGCAACTTTTTTTCCAATAGTTGAAAACAAATAACTACCCTGTAACTTTAAATAATTCTCATTAATCTTATACATCTTTTTCTGTCCTTCTTTCTTTTTATTCTTTATACATAATTGCCAGAATCATTTCGGCTGTTTCAACCATAGTTCTTCCACTGTCCATGGCTGATTTTTGTATGTACCTGTGTGCCTCATTTTCCGACATATTATTTTTGTCCATTAGAACTTCTTTGGCCTGATTAATCACTGCCTGTTCTTCTTTTGTACGCTGTCCCGGCTTTCTCTTTTTCTTTCGGGTTCTCTCAAATAAGTTATTCTCCATCATTTCGATGGAATTAAGGAAATCCCTGACCTTGATTGGCATCTCCAGCATTGCAATGCCGGTTTCGTCTTCAAGCAATCTCTGTTTTGATGCTACAAGAAGCATCTCGAATCTGCCTTCAACATTCTCCAATATTCCGGTATACAACATATCCGGGAGTCTGTACCCGCTTATTATAATTCCTTCACCTAAATTATCCGCCAGGTTTATGGCCTGCGCCCCGGTTGTGCAACTTGATACAACATCGTATCCGTTTCTAACCAAAAGGTTCTTTATGGCCGTTCCATCTTGGGCTTTAGGAAATGCTACTATTATTCCTGACAATGTTTTTCCTCCGAATTTTATTCAATCTTAATGATTCTTAGATTCGTCCTAAATACCTGTCAATTTCCCAATCAGTAACCTGTGATGTGTATTCCATCCATTCTTCTTCCTTAGCCTTAATGTATTTCTTGAATACTTCCTTGCCAAGAACTCCCTTAACAAAATCTGATTTTCTCATTTCCTGAATTGCTTCGTAAAGATTCTTTGGAAGATTTTCAATTCCTGCTTCATCTCTTTCCTCATCAGTCATTGAGTAAATATCTCTCTGAATGCTGTCAACAGGCTGAAGGTTATTCTTAATTCCGTCAAGTCCTGCTGCTAAACATACTGCAATTGCAAGATATGGGTTAGTAGCACAGTCAGGGCTTCTAAGTTCAACTCTTGTACCAAGTCCTCTTGCTGCCGGCACTCTAATAAGGGGGCTTCTGTTTGTTGCTGACCATGCAATGTATGTTGGAGCTTCGTATCCCGGAACTAATCTCTTATATGAATTTACAATAGGATTAATAATAGCTGTCATTGAACGCATATGCTTCATTAATCCTGCTATAAAGTTGTAGGCTTCTTTACTAAGTCCGTTTTTGTCATTTTCATCAACGAAAATATTCTGTCCTTCTTTGTTAAATAAAGACATATTAATATGCATTCCTGAACCGCACATTCCGTATTTTGGCTTTGGCATAAATGATGCATATAATCCATGACGTTTTGCAATAGTCTTTACTGTAAGTTTGTATGTCATAATCTTATCAGCAGTTTCTAATGCTTCACCGTATTTAAAATCAATCTCATGCTGTGCAGGTGCAACTTCATGATGTGATGCTTCCACTTCAAATCCCATTTCTTCAAGGTTAAGAACCATATCTCTACGGGCATTTTCGCCTAAGTCTGTTGGTCCCAAATCGAAATAGCTGCCTTTCTCATGGCTGATTGTTGTTGGGTTTCCGTAATCGTCAGTATGGAAAAGGAAGAATTCACATTCCGGTCCTACGTTAAATTCGTATCCCATATCATCTGCTTCTTTCAGAACCTTCTTTAATATGTATCTTGGATCATTTTCAAGTTGTGTGCCGTCAGGTTTGTAAACATCACAAATCATTCTGGCAACTTTACCCTGATGTGGTCTAAAAGGTAAAATTTCAAAAGTGTCATAATCAGGATATAAATACATATCTGATTCTTCAATTCTGGCAAAACCTTCAATAGAAGATCCGTCGAACATAATCTTGTTGTCTAATGCCTTAGCTAACTGGCTCTTTGTAATTGCAACATTCTTTAATGTTCCGAAAAGGTCAGTAAACTGCAGACGGATAAATTCTACATCCTCTGTCTCTGCCATATTTAATATTTTCTGTTTTGTGTATCCCATTTTGTTCTCCTTCCAAAAATGAAATTTTCTGTGGAATCTATATTTTTTCCTACTAATAACAAATTTTATCAAATCCCACAATTCACGTCAACAAAATAGGACTTTCATTAATAATGTTTTTTATCAATATTCCTATTTTTTCTATTGCAATTAGTTTATTAAAAATATAGAATATGCGTAGACTATTTTTTTAGTCACACTAATTGATAAAAATATATGAAGTATGGAGACACTAAATGATAAAAAATAAGATTCACAAATGCTGGCGTCTTGGTGCCGGCATTTTATTACTAAATATTGCTATTTTTACCGTAGGCTGTTCAAGCAAGAGCGTTGATTCTAAGGAAACAACAACTAATTCCGAAACGACTGTGGCACAGACTACCGTTCCGGAAACTACAACTGTTAATTATAAGAAGCTGATTAATTTTAAGGCTGAGCACCCTTTCTATATAAAAGTTAACAAGAAAGAGAACTTTGCCATTGTTTACGGCATTGACAAGAAAGGTAAATATTCAGTTCCTTACAAGGCTTTCGTTTGTTCAACCGGTCGTGAGGACGATTTTACACCTAATGGTACTTTTACCGTTTCAGAAAAATATCGTTGGCGATTAATGGTCGATAACACATATGCTCAGTACGCCGTAAGAATTCAGGGACAGATTATGTTGCATTCAGTGCCTTACACATCACCTGAAAGTGATGCCCTTGAATACTGGGAATACAACAAACTTGGCAATGTTGCCTCTTTAGGCTGCGTAAGATTTCAGGTTGCTGACATAAAATGGATTTACGACAACTGCCCTGAAGGCACAAAGGTCAAAATCTACTCAAAGGCTAACGAAGAACCTGTGCTTCCTTTACCTGAAATGCAGAAGCTAAACGAATCCGATCCACGTTCCTCATGGGACCCGTCAGATCCTGACGAAAATAACCCATGGAACACCGATTCAAAAACTTCTAAGAAGAAACGTAAAAAGAAGAAAAAAGAAACAGAAACAACAACTTCTTACAGCAACACAGACAGCGAAGAAGAAACAATTGGCATAGAAACAATCGGTCGTGAAACAACAGCAAAATCAAGCTATACAAACAACAAAACAACAACAAAGAAAAACTCAAAGCCAAAGACAACTAAAAAAACTACGAAAAAAGAAAATACTACAAAGAAAAGAAATAAAAAAGAAACAACCAAGAAAAATACTACAAAAAAGAAGACTGAAAAACAAACTGAGAAGAAAACAGAAAAAATAACAAAGGCTCCAACAAAGCCAACAGCCAAAGCAACTGAAAAAGTGACGGAGGTTGTTAAAGAAACAAATTCTCAGGAATAAATTTAATCAAATAATTACGAAGCACTACTTAATCTCCTAGCAGTCAAAATTTGTACGCAAACAATAGGCAGATTTTTGACTGCTAGGAGTATAAACAAAATAATTTTGCAATTATTTGATTTATGTACAGGAGGTTCTTTATGGCAAAAAAATTTTATGCTGTTAAAAATGGTAAGACTCCCGGAATTTTTGAAACGTGGGACGAATGTAAGAAAAGCGTTGACGGCTATTCCGGCGCAGTTTTCAAAAGCTTTAAAACTAAAGATGAAGCTCTTGCTTTTTTAGGCATTGAAAGTTCTTCCAATTCAGAAATCCCTATTGACGTTGATGGCAGCATTACCTCTGATTCTTCCTGCGCCACCGCCTATGTTGACGGAAGCTACAATATTGCCACCAAGGAATTCGGCTACGGCGTCGTAATGTTTCACAATGGCGAAGAACTTCATATGTCAAAATCTTTCTCCGATGCGGAAATGGCTTCAATGCATAATGTTGCAGGCGAGATTTTTGGTTCAATGGCAGCAATGGAATATGCCGTAAACCACGGCATCACCAATCTTTCAATTTATTATGATTATATGGGAATCTCAAAATGGTGTACCGGAGAATGGAAAGCCAACAAGAAAGGCACAATAGCCTACAGAGATTATTACAATAAAATCAAAACCAAAGTAAACGTACAGTTTGAAAAAGTCAAAGGTCATTCCGGTGACAAATACAATGATATGGCTGATATGCTGGCAAAGAAAGCCTGCGGAGTGCTGTAGATTATAATTATTATATTTTTAAAATAAAAATCCTCCAAGTAGAATGTATTCTCATTCTTCCCGGAGGATTTTTTTATAAGGATCGTTCCATCCCTTGCACTTCCGCAATTAACATGAACACAAATGACATTATAAAGATATGAATAATTTGTTTTATAACCCATCTGCTCTTTCCTTCTCTTATTACACAGTACATTTCTGAATATTTTAAAAATGGAACTCCTGAAAAATAGTAAATAACCTATATTATATTGTCTACATATGACATATTTATCATTTGCGCTTTGATTTTTCCTTCTTTTAATGTTTTACATATTTTATGTATCATGTCTTTTTTATATGTAGAACATTCCTTTAACTTTAATATCCCTCATTGACAACTTTCCATTTACCATTTTGCAGTTTTAAATATATAAATCTTGTTGCCTCATTTGTCTCATCATATATTTGGAATATCACTTTTTTTCCTTTAATCTTCTTAAATTTTAAATCTTTTACTTTATGTGCAAAATTTTTATAATAATCACTTGCAACTTTTTCAGCCTCACTAATCTGCTCATCTGTATAAATTTGATTTTTTGTCTCTACATTTTTCTTAGCAACTGTGGTGTCAACTTCTTTTGTTTCAGTTATAGCAATCACCTTTGATTCAGTTGCTGAATCATTTACACCCTTCTCTTTTTTACACGAAAAAATAATGCAAGACATTGCCAACAATGCTGTACATAATAAGATTCTCTTTTTCATCTTCAACCTCCGAGTCTTTTATAAATATGTTTTCTGTTTTTTATCTTCACATAACTTATCATTTTTATGTATCAAATTTGTATAATAAATTTGGCGAATTTTTGCTTAATAAAAACTCCAAAGGATTATCTTATTAAGTAAAAAAAGAAACCACCATGCTCCTCACACAGTGGTTTCTTTATTTTACACTTTTATTTTCTATTTACTTGTCTAGCCTTCTAATACTTCTATAAGTTCTTCCGGCTTTGCAATTATGCTCTTTGGCTTCAGGCTTTCCAGCAATTCTAAGTCCCTAAAACCCCACTGGCATAGTACACAGTCAAGCTGTGAGTTGTCTGCTGTAGCTTTGTCTACGTCGGAGTCTCCCACGTAGATTGACTCAGCCTTTGTGCTGTCAAGTTGTTCAAGTGCTAAGTTTACTTCATCAGGTGCCGGTTTCTTGCCAATGCCACCGGCTTCGTTTTCGCCAATTGCCACGTCGATATATTTTTTAAAATATATTTCATTTAACTCTGACACTGCACACTGAGCCTTGTTTGAAACAATTGCCATCTTGTAGCCCTTGTCCTTTAGGCTTTTTAACAAATCCAATATTCCGGGATATGCGTCAGTCTTTATCTGGCAATGTGCCTGATAGTATTCCATAAAAGTTTCATAGGCTTCCTCAAACTTAGGATTGTTCAAGCCATCAGGTACGGAACGCTCCACAAGCTTCTTAATTCCATTTCCAACATCCATTCTAACTCTGTCTATTGTATGTTCTTCCCAGCCAAACTTTCTAAGCACATAGTTAACTGCATCTGCCAAGTCTTCTAATGTGTTTAACAATGTTCCATCCAAATCAAAAACTACTGTACTGTACTTTTTCATTTCAACCATCTCCTTGCTAAACAATATTACTGTCTTTCTTTAACCTCTCTGCTAAACAATATTATTGTCTTTCTTTAATCTATCTGCTAAACAATACTACTGTCTTACTTTAATGTGAACTTCTCTTAACTGCTGTTCGGTTACTTCTCCAGGTGCTCCACACATAAGATCCTGTGCATTACCATTCATTGGGAATGGAATAACTTCACGAATGTTTTCTTCATCACGAAGAAGCATAATCATACGGTCAACACCAGGTGCCATTCCTGCGTGTGGTGGTGCACCAAACTGGAATGCATTGTATAAAGCTCCGAATTTTTCCTTTAAGTCTTCTTCTGTATAGCCTGCAATTTCAAATGCCTTAACCATAATCTTCATATCATGGTTTCTAACAGCACCTGATGAAAGTTCTACACCATTACATACAATATCGTACTGGTATGCAAGAATTTCTTCAGGATCCATTGTTTCAAGAGCTTCCAGTCCACCCTGTGGCATTGAGAATGGGTTATGAGTAAATTCCATCTTCTTTGTTTCCTTGTCATATTCATACATTGGGAAATCATTGATATAACAGAACTTAAATGAGTTCTTTTCAATAAGGTCGAGTCTTTCGCCTAATGCTGTACGAATCTGACCTGCATATAAAGCAGCATTCTTTTCATTGTCAGCAATAAAGAAGATTGTGTCTCCAACTTCAAGACCAGCTGTTTCTCTGATTTCTTCCTTCATGTCATCAGGAATAAACTTATCGATTGGTCCCTTGTATGATTTGTCTTCCATTACTTCTAAGTAACCAAGTCCACCCATGCCAATACTCTGTGCAAACTTAAGTAATTTCTCGTGGAATCCCTTAGACATATCTGCGTGAACCTTAATAGCTCTTACTGTCTTTCCGTGGAATGGCTTAAATGTACATCTCTGGAAAAAGTCTGTAAGGTCAATGATTCTTAATGGGTTTCTAAGGTCAGGCTTATCTGAACCAAATTCGAGCATAGCCTGTTTATAACTGATAATAGGGAATGGAGCCTGAGTAACTTCATATCCTTCAGGTGCAAACTTATTAAATGTGTCCGCTAAAACTTTTTCACCTACTCTAAAAACATCTTCCTGAGTTGCAAAACTCATTTCAAAGTCTAACTGGTAGAATTCTCCAGGTGAACGGTCTGCTCTTGCATCTTCATCTCTAAAACATGGTGCAATCTGGAAATACTTATCAAAACCTGACACCATTAATAACTGCTTATACTGCTGTGGTGCCTGTGGTAATGCATAAAACTTTCCTTTAAACTTTCTTGAAGGAACGATATAATCTCTAGCTCCTTCAGGTGATGATGCACAAAGGATAGGTGTCTGGATTTCTAAGAATCCCATTTCTACCATTTTTTCTCTTAAATATGAAATAACCTTTGAACGAAAAATCATATTGTCTTTAACCTTTGCATTTCTAAGATCTAAATAACGATATTTAAGTCTTACATCTTCACGTGTTTCCTTTGAAGTCATAATTTCAAAAGGTAACTGTTTATATACTTTTCCTAAAATGTCTACGCTTTTTGCTTCTAATTCAATTGTTCCTGTTGGAATCTTTGGATTGTATGTTTCTTCGTCTCTGTGTTCAATTGGTCCCTCTACTGAAATACAATCTTCCTTGTTTAATCCTTCAAGAAGAGAAGTGTCACGCATTACAACTTGCATAACTCCATACATATCTCTAAGGTCAATAAAGGAAACTCCACCGTGGTCTCTGATATTCTCAATCCAACCGGCAATTCTTACTGTTTCGCCAACATTCTTTTCTGAAATGTTGTCCATTGTTACGTCACGATAAATGTTATTTGTGTTCGTGTTCATTAGTTTTCTCCCTTCAAAAATACGAGTATCCGATTTCAATCAGGACTTAAACTCTAAAAGAGTTCATTTGCGAATTCTCTCGCTAAGACTTAAGCAACAAAAAAGGCCCGTCCCAAAACGAAATCGTTTCAGGACGAACCATAAATATCTTTAAGTCCGCGGTACCACCTGATTTACTGCTCTGCAGCCACTCATCGGTTTAAAAACCTGCTGTTTATCGTTCAGCTACGGCTCACCTACTAATCAAATATCGCCTCTTCTAATATTACTACCTATCAAAAGTACTATCTAAACAACTATTAAATTCAACTTTCGGATTGCAGCTCTAAAGTGTTATTCACATTAATTCATTCTACAGTACTTCCACCTACGCCTGCTCTCTGAAAGCGATAATTAATGCTACTTCTCTTCGTCGTCGCCATTAAAACTGATTATATTATAAGAAAAAACACTTGTCAAGCAAACTTAAACACCTGCAGCTATAAGAATCAGATTAACCAGAAAAGCTATTATCCAAGCCATTCCACACTGTAATGCCACAACTCCAATAGCCCATTTTCCACCCAGTTCTCTTTTTACTGAAGTAATGGCTGCAACACACGGAGTATACAAAAGTGTAAATACTAAAAATACTATTGCATTATGTGTGTTAAACATTGTTGCCACAGGACTTCCTCCTAAAAGCACTGTCATAGTACTTACAACACTTTCCTTTGCTGTAAATCCTGTTATAAGGGCTGTTGATGCTCTCCAGTCTCCAAATCCCAGTGGTGCAAATATTGGTGCTATTACACCGCCTATTAATGCAAGAATACTATCTTTAGAATCAGACACTATATTAAATGTAATGCTAAATGTCTGAAGGAACCATATAATAAGAGAAGCAATAAATATTACCGTAAATGCTCTGGTAATAAAGTCTTTTGCTTTATCCCATATAAGTCTTAACACACTTTTAGCTCCCGGCATTCTGTAGTTTGGAAGTTCCATAACAAAAGGAACCGGTTCACCTTTAAACTTAGTTTTGTCTAATACTAATGCGTACAATATTGCAACTATTATTCCCGTAAAATAAAGACCAATCATTACTATTGTTCCATTTTGCGGGAAGAATGCTGCAGTAAAAAACGCATAAATTGGAATCTTTGCCGAACAACTCATAAACGGTGTCAGCATAATAGTCATCTTTCTGTCTCGCTCTGAAGGTAAAGTTCTTGTTGCCATAATAGCAGGAACTGAACAACCAAAACCTATAATCATAGGTACAAAACTTCTTCCTGATAAACCTATTTTTCTTAAAAGCTTATCCATTACAAAGGCAATTCTTGCCATATATCCACTATCTTCCAACAATGATAGGAAGAAAAACAAAACAACTATGATAGGTAAAAAACTTAAAACACTACCTACGCCTACGAAAATTCCGTTAATAACTAGTGACTGCAAAACTTCATTAACATTGGCACTGACCATTGCACTGCTACACAAATCACTTAAATAACTTATTCCCATATCCATAAGTGCCTGAAGTCTGTTTCCTATAACACCAAATGTTAACCAGAAAATCAATGCCATTATTACTGCAAAAGCAGGAATTGCTGTATATTTTCCTGTAAGGATTTTGTCTATTTTTTGACTTCTTAAATGCTCTTTACTCTCCCTTGGTTTTACAACAGTTGACTTGCATACCTTGTCTATAAATGTAAAACGCATTTTTGCAAGGGCTGAAAGTCTATCCATTCCACTTTCATTTTCCATCTGAACAATAATATGTTCAATCATTTCTTTTTCATTTTGATCAAGCTTTAAACGATCAATTATATCTGTATCACCTTCTATTATTTTGCTTGCTGCAAATCTAATAGGCACCAAATTACTATGTGCATGATCATCAATAAGATGCATAATAGAATGAATGCATCTATGAACTGCACCATGGTCTTCTCCATCAGCATCACAAAAATCCATTCGTCCCGGTCTTTCTCTATGAACTGCCACATGCATAGCGTGTTCAATTAATTCATCTACACCTTCATTCTTTGCTGCAGAAATAGGTATAACCGGAATTCCAAGTGTTGCCTCTAGCTTATTAACATCAATTGTTCCACCGTTAGCAGTTACCTCATCCATCATATTAAGAGCAAGAACCATTGGTATATCAAGCTCTATTAACTGCATTGTAAGATACATATTTCGTTCTATATTAGTTGCATCTACTATATTAATTATTCCACGTGGTCGCTCATTTAAGAAATATTCCCTTGATACAATTTCTTCGCTTGTATAAGGTGACATGGAATAAATTCCCGGCAAATCCACAACCATTGTTTGTTCCTGGCCTCTTATCTGACCATCTTTTCTGTCTACCGTAACTCCCGGAAAATTCCCCACATGCTGATTAGAACCTGTAAGCTGATTAAACAAAGTAGTCTTTCCGCAATTCTGATTTCCTGCCAATCCGAAAGTTATTAACTGTCCTTTTTCTATTGTTTCCCCACGCTGTTTTACGTGGTAAATTCCTGATTCACCAATATGAGGATGGTTAGTAAAATTAGAAGATTTATGTTCTCCTGTTTCTTTTTTACCTTCTCTTTTTTCCACTAATTCTATTTCAATCTTGGCCCCATCATCTTTTCGAAGAGTTAATTCATATCCCCAAATTCTATATTCTATAGGGTCACCCATAGGTGCAGCCTTAATATATGTAATCTCAGTTCCCTGTATTAATCCCATATCAAGGAAATGTTGACGTAATTGACCGCCTCCACCTACCTGACGTATTATTCCAGTCTGTCCCTGTTTCAAATCTGAAAGTCTCATAATGTAATATGCCTCCTAGCCCTGTAACCTTAATGCGTTTCTATGGCTACTTGCTTTTTCCTACACTGGTTATATGTAAATACACTCCAATTAGGATTATGCTGATTGTGACCTGATTTGCACTCTCACAATCCCTCACGGATATTATTCATTATAGACCATATCGAGAATTTTTATCAATAAGTTTCTTGTTTATTCGACAATAATTTTTCCATCACTGTACTTTATTATTCCGCATTCATTCTTGAATTAAATGCCTCATCCCATTTATCTTTATCGTCAATGTATTTCTGATTAAGCCAGTCAATGCACTGGTCCACGCCTTCGTGAGTATAAGGGAACTCCACTTTCTCCTTATTTTCATCCTTAGTATTTTCAAAATTATATGGCTCAGGATAAACGAATACGCTAATATTTTCTTTGTCATAAGTTTTCATAAAAAATCTCATTCCCTTATAACTTCCTGAAAAACCTGCTCCTGCCAAACCATTAAAAGGTACACCCATCTTTGTAATCATTACTGTTCATCCTTTCTATAATCTGCCACATCTTGTTTAAACTTTTTCCACGCATCCTCATGGGTTACAAAATATCTTGGACACTCTTTTCCTGTAATGTCATAATGCCTTATAACGTCCCCATCTTCCAGTCCACACTGTTCCTCTAACCAAGCCACAAGCTTAACCAATGACTTGTATGTCTTCTTGTTAAATTTTCCCGTATCATCAGGATGACAAACCTCTATTGAAATAGTGTCATTGTTTCGCCAATTACTTGCTGCAGACATTTCAGACAAAGGAATACATTGAATAATCTCTCCCTTTAAACCCACAACAAAATGGGAACTGACATTAGACTGGTCCCCTGCATAAAAATTTCTATTTTGTTCTGCCGTACTTCCCGGATTGCCAACATAATGAACCACAATATCCTTTACGGAACTTAGCTTTTCACCGCTTCTTGAAGTGCCGTCCACCTTAATAATTTCCGACTTAATCCAGTCCGGCATTTCAATCTCATCCAGTTTTACAACTTTCTGTCTGTTAATAAAGTACCTTGCCCCTATAAGTGCCACTGCGGCAACTGCCACAATTAAAAGAAAAATAAATATTCTCTTTAATAAGCTTTTCTTCTTTTTTCTTCTTCTGTTTTTCATTTTAATCTCCGTTGTTATTTACACAACATAAGAATTATTAAGTACTAACATTGTCCTAAAACTTTTATTGCCCCATGATGTAGAAACCCAACCATCATATTTTTCTGCAACTTTTTCAACGCTTTCAATTCCTACGCCGTGAATATTTCCGTCTTTCTTTGTTGTAAGCAACCTGTCACCTTGCCTTACTATCTCCCCACTAAATGAATTTTCTATCTTTATTATAATAAAACTTCCGTCATTTTGCATATACATTTGAACTTTTATTTTCTTCTCGTCACTTTTCAGTGCTGCTTCATATGCATTTGAAATCAAATTACTAACCATTGCTACAAGATCCATGGACTCAACACACTCAATATTAAATCCCGGTTCAACGAAAATGTTAAATTCTATATGATTGGTTTTAGACTTATCATAATATTCGCTTAAAATAGTATTAAGTATAGAATTCGTACTATATTCAATAAGCTCACCCTCTTCATATTCGGTCAAAACAGAATCCATAATGTTTATTGCTTCATCTTTATTATCCTGTTCTAACAATCCATACACAGTCCTCATGTAATGATTTGAATTATGTAATAATTCCATATACTTATCATTTGCCTGATTAATCTTCTTATAATTTTCAAGCTCCATTTCCTGCATAAGAACTGTACGCTTATTAATTTCTCTTTCCATACAAAGTTTTGCATATCTGTTATAGGCATAAAATGCTGTTCCATTTCCTGCCATAAGCAGAATACAAAATATTGCAAGACAGTATTTTGCTAAAGTTACATTTCCAAAATCAATATTGCAAAAAGCTATGGAAAACATAATTCCAATACTCGACAACGGCAAAACCATATAGAGCATAAATGTTGCCCCATCCATATTTGTTCCTTCTTTTGCTACAAACTGTTTAATAACGGCAAACACCATAAGGGTAACTATTTTTACAATTACAGTTAACATTATGGCTGAAGGTTCATACATCATACTGCTTTCAATTAACTGCTGGGATGTTACACTTAACGCTCCCACAACAATTAATTCTGTTCCCATAAGAACTACCGTGCCTATGAAAGTTCCAAATATTTTTTTGTATATGTTTCCACTAAAACCTACTACAGCTAACAAAAAATACATAAACGGCACAACTGACAGATTTAATACTGTATTATTAAAGCTATTAATTGCAAAAATAATTAATGCAAAACATAATACTATAAATATATTTCTCTTTTTTCCTTTATTTTTATAGCCTAAAAAGGCATCATAAAAATCAGATAGCATCCATATTTCAAATATACACACTAATAAATGGAAAATCAAAATCAACGTTTTCATTCTATTCTCCCCTACCTATATTTTCTCTCAAAATACTCTGTAACCTGTTTTCTTAAATTCTTAATCTTCGTTCTTGAAACTGATAAAACCTGACCATCAACTAATTTTAGTTCCTCAGAGCAAAGCTTTTTTACATATTTCAAATTAACAATATAACTGTTATGTGCATAAGCGAAATTACTTTCCTTAAACAATTCATACAAAAAATCTAAACTCTTTTTACAGGAATATACTTTTTCTACCATACCACCTTTGTTTAACGTATGTACTTTTGTTCCTCTCTTAGAAATTTCAATATACATAATTTCATTAGCATACACCTGGACCTGACTTCTTTCTCCCCGACATACAATCGAAGGCTCATCTTTATTGTTCATTAAATATTCAAAAATTTCTTTAAACTCACTTACCATTCTATCTCTTGAATATTCTTTTAATAAAAATCTAAAAGGCGAAACTTTAATATTCTCCGGAGATGGTTTAAAATATCCTGAACAGAAAACTAAAGTTGTACTTTTATATCTTTTTCTAAGTTCAACAGAAACCTGATTTCCGTCTGTTTCACCCATTTGAATATCCAAAACAACTAAGTCCAAATCCCCACGTTCATCTATGTCAAAAAGAAATTCCTCACCTGACAGATATTCAAAAAACTTTACATCTTCCGCATATCCTAATTCCTTAATTACATCTTCAACGTACTGTATAAAATTTTTGTCATCATCACATATTGCAACATTAAACATTATCTTATTCCACTCTTTATCTATCTGCTTTTTATTTCGCTCATAGTCTGAGCTACCGCTGCGATTACTATAATAATATGAGTATACAACATTATAGTGGAAAATTGATAACTTTTGTAAACAAAAAATACAACTATCAAACAACATTGTACTAACCATATAATAAATGAAACTTTTTTATATTTTTTTAATTCATTTTGCGATAATTTTTTGTTAGGATTCTGTGTTGGTATTATAAAAATAAGTGCTAAAAGTGTTATTACTTCAAAAATTACATATACTATTTCTTTGGTTATACATAATTTTTCAATACAAATTAGCATTATGACTATCATCAAATTAGATAAAATCGCACATTGCCAAAACTCTTTTGCATGCCAGCCTCCTGCAAAACTTCTAAACGGAATAACTGCAAGAAGAAAAAGTCCTACCGCAAGCCACTTACCTGTTATTAAACAAATTATCAAAGCTATGACTATATTGATTAATTTTTCAAAAAATAGCGTGTATCCGTATCGATACACGCTACCTTCTTCCTCTTTGATTTTTCCGGAAGCAATTTGGCAATCCACAATATAATTGGTTAACTTTTCAATCATATTATTTTACCTTTTTAAACTTGCTTGCCTGTTCTGGAAATTCAGGCTGATGAACAATCCATGCGCAAGCTGTGTTAGCACTCTGAATAACTAACATTAAAGCCATACAGTTTGCTAAAACTCCTAATTTAGAAATTAATTTCTTCATAATCTTTGTTCCTCCTTCTTATTTATTTACAACCCCTTATCTTTAAAAGAATTGGATGTATTGACTTTTCTATATATTTAAGTTTTTCCGAAAAGTACTGTCAGATGTGTTCTTCTTTTGTAATCTGTATTCTTCCCCATATATACAGATGAGTCCGATTTCTCCATATACCTTTTAAGTGCGTCATAGTTTTGCATCTTGTATTTTTGCCATTATATTTGAGTCATTTTTTGGCATTTCCTAATTCCTTATTCCTAATTATTTAAATTAATATCTTATAAATACCTTTACTACCTTAAACACTGATTTAGTACTTTCCGCTATTTCATTTTTACCCCTACTTCAGTTGCAGTGCCTTCCCGACGTTCTAATTTAATTTTCCGCTCCATTGAACGCCCAGTACTTTTTTAATGTATTTTCAAGCATTTCCTGCACAGAACTGTTAGTCATTTTTATAGCACTAAGTTTCCTATTTGTACGCAAAGTGGCAAAAATTGTATGTTTTTTGGGCGATTTTTGCAGTTTCTAGGTACTTGATAAAGTTTTGGAAATGTGCTCAGGAGATTTTCGGGAAGGGATTGTCGGTTTGGTTTTAGGGGATTGGTGGCGAAAAATCATTGATATTTTTTAACATTTATTGATATAGCATATATATATATATGCTATATTTTTATTCTGCCTAATGAAGCATAATAATGTATAACGAAAATGTCATTATAGTATGTCTGTCATAGAAATATTCTTATAATTAAATTTCATATTATTATTTTCTTTACATAAACTATAGTAATTATCTTGGAAAGTATGCTTATGTCATCTTCAGAACGAATCCCACTTATGAAAAGAAGTATTTTATGGCTTGTTATTCTTATTATGATAGCCGGTGCTACATATATTTACGAAAAAGATTTATTTAGCAACGGACTTGAAGCCATTACCGTTTCTACTAATGGCAAGAAGCTACCCATTTATCGCGTTAACACTGACAAACCTATGGTTGCGCTGTCTTTTGACGCTGCATGGGGAAATGTAATAATGCGTAAGTGAAAATCTCACTTACGCATTATTATACATATACATTATTTTGTTATAGTGCCAATATTTGTTCTTTGCGGTTTATAAAAGTACTAAAATTATAATATTTTACATCACCATTCTCTTTTTTTTGGGTAATGACTTTTCCAATATGATGTCCACAACCATATACAACAGCACTTCTATGAATTATTTCTTTAGCATATTCATTTACTTCTTTACTATGTGTCATAATTGAAAGAGAGAGATACTCACCTTTTTTTATTTTCAAAGAATAGAATTTAATAATATACAATCCCTCTTTATTATTTACTTCTTTAATTTCACCTGAAAAACAAATTGGATGTTTAACTTTCTTATTTTTTATTAAATTATAAATGTATTTGTATCTTTCAACGCTATATTCAACATAAAAATCTTTCCATCTAATCTGTGTGACTACTTTATTTTGCTTATCATAAAATTGTAAACTTAGCAATTCCTTTAACTCCCGATCATTGTCCAATTCTTCTTTTAATTTTATGATTTTTTTCATAGTTTCAAGATACGCTATTTTTTTGCCTTTCGATATATATTTCTTTGTAGGCATCATATCTTTTCTACGCCAATCTATTTGTCTTTCATTGTTTTTCTTTTTATCCTCTTCTATATCCTCTGTTATTATTTGAAGTCTTGCAAAATACTTTTCATCTTTTTTAGTCATAATTCCATTATCTGAAATATCTGCATATATCTTTTTTAAAACAGAGCTAGTGACAAAATTGCAACCTTCTTTATGGGTTATCCCTTTATTTAATCTAAAATACGGTTTCACCTGCACCTGTCTATTTCCCACACTTTTTTGGTATCCAGATACATACAATATTGGAACTCCACAACGTATACATCTTAACTTTGATTGCATTGATTCTCTGTATTCTGCTAACCCTATCTCTCTGCCATTGTATAGTGCTTTTGACATTTTAATCCCCATAGTTCATCATTCCTTTCTTTTGCATACTAATAATTCCTACTCTTCATCTCTATTCAATTTTGATTTTAATTTAATAATAGGTACTACGTTATCTTGAATTTCCAAACTTCCTTCTTTTAAATGTAAAAGATTTTCTATTTCATTTGGCCACATAACAATACCTTTTTCTCTAAAATCCTGCATCAATGTTTTTGCATCTAAATAACCATTTTCAAACAAAATATCTATTGCCCCTTGGAATATAGTATTATTAATTGTTCCAGGTTTATCTCCTGGTTCATGATTTCTCCAACCATTTTTTGAAACTCGTCTCATTAAATATTGAAATTGATTAGTCGTAATTATTTCCAACTGATACGTTCTATACATCATTGCCTGCATAGACACCTTCCATTTTTTCTTTAAATAACTATAATAACTTAAATCTGTAGGATATAATGAAATTTCTTTTCCAAATGAATCTCTTGGTAATAAAAAGGCACTCGCAAACATATTAGCCTGCTTTTCTATTCCATTAAACTCGTCTTTTTGAAGGTCGTCAGTCTTTTCTTCCCACTTATGTAAAAGAATGTGTCCTAATTCATGAGCCATATCAAATCTCAATCTTGTTTCTGGTTTTGTGCCTAAGGCGACAGCAATTATATATCGATATATACTATCACTTCCCAATATTCTTTGGCTGAATGCATCTATTTTATTACTAACTTCCTCAAATCCTGTAACTATTATTCCATTCTTTTCAAGTATATATTGCAAATTTTCAATGGGTTCTTTTCCTAATTTCCAATATTCACGAACAGTACTAGATATTCTTTCTATTTCTTCTGCAACCATATTAGAATCGTATTCGTCTGTTTTATTTCCACTTTCAAAATTTATATTTGGTAAATTTACTTGTGGAAAATCAACATAATCTAAAAATATCTCATATATTTTTGCTATATACTCTAACTTTATTGTTTGTGCCAATCTTTGCTTTTTTGTAACACTTGCTTGTGAACGAAAGTAAGTGTTACTCGTAATTGTTTCACATTTATCTTCTGTTACAAAAAATTCATACGGAAACTTTAATGCATTAGCTAATAATGCAACATTTTCATAAGGTGGAATATTTTCATTTTTTTCATATAACGACAATGATTGTTTGCTTATTCCTACCAATCTTGACAAATCTGTTATTCCTAGTCCTCTATATTTTCTTGCCGTTGATAGTCTGCTTCCATTAAATTTTTTATTATTCATATTTACCTCTGCTACCTTAAATTATTTAGGCTCTTTTTTCTGTAACACGCAATTTAGGTTTTATTCCCTCTTTTATGCTAACTAAAGGAGTGGCATTCTCTTCTTTATATGTACTATCACTTATAGTATCACTTTCTGTTAGGTTAGCAAAATCAGGCTTCAAGTATTCATTTAAAGAATAGTCTTCAATAATATCAAAATCTTTATCTAAAAACATTACCGAAATATCTACAACTTCCCTGTGTTCTACTTCATATGCAATTACATAATGCCTACAACCAGCATATGAACTAATGCGATTACACATAATATTGCAAAAATCTTTCTCTAATTCATATGGTTCAAATTCCACAAGTCCAAATTCTTCAAAATCACACAATGATATTTGTTTGACTGGTGCTTCTAATTCACCATTTTCTACAAATAATAGTGACTGCAAATAATGAGGCATAGTTCTTCCCTTTTTTTTGGGAATTGCTTCAAGCGTCCTTTTAGTCGTAATAGTATATGTATTCTTATTATTTTTATCAAATAATATTCGTCCTGACCATCCATTTCTGCTAAATGGAATTAATTCTATATCATCATTAACTACAAATTCACGTAAGTTTGAATTTATAAAATCCCCTCTTAAAAATGATAATGCATTATTTGTTTCAGTATGATTCTCTTGAAGATAATTATAAATATCTTCTCCACATGCCTTTTCTATTGCTCTAACAATTTTTCTTAACAATATTTCATTAATTTTCATCGAGATATGCACCTCCATAGTTTGTTTATACAAATCATTTTACATTTTTATTTGTTTTTGTCAAGTGAATTTTATATTTTTATCATTTTTGTCTTTATTATTTTCTTTTTATAAATATATTAAAAAGCGTTCAACATTAACCAAATCACTTCAATCAATCCTGAACGCTTAATTTCTTTAATTCATCGCTAAAATTATAAACTATTTTTATTGTTTTATCTTCATAAACATATATTTTATCCACCATAATGTCTAATACATCTCTATCAAGTTTGTTGATTCTTCCTGTATTAACAAGATTTGTAATCCATGGATTCTCTAAAATCTTTTCTGTTTTGTTGCTTCCCTCCTTTTCTGCTTTTAGTTTTTCCAATATACCTTCAGTTGACTTAATTCTTTCTTCACACAATTTAGAGTATGCAATATAATCTTCTTTTGTCAAAACAGCATCTTTATAGTCCTGATAGCTTGAAAGTTTATCCCTGTTTATCTTTTCCATTTCTTTTTCAAGCTTTCTAATTTTATCATCAGTAATTGCTTTCTCTTTTAAAACATCCTTCTCCTTTTCCTTTGCCAATTCCTTTAAATTTGTTATTTTAGAGATTATGCCGTTTATATCATTCAAAACTATTTCTTCAATTACTTCATAATAAATTGTATGAGGACTACAATGACCTTTGCCATATCTTTTGTATGACCCACAGGAAAAATATGTTCGGGTACTTTTTTTAGTCTTCCACCTTGTTTTTGCCATACTTCTCCCACAATCCCCACATTTTAACTTGCCTGCAAACATATTCTTTTCTGCCGTAAAATCAATGTCTTTTGTTGAAGATTTCATTATCGTTTGTACTCTGTCCCATGTTTGCCTATCTATAATAGCAGGGTGTGTGTCTTTAACTATAATCCACTCACTCTTTGGTAACTTTTTAGCCTTCCCGTGCATACTTCTGAAATACTTATTTTGAACCATATTTCCTATATACATCTCATTGGTTAAAATCCTATGTATAGTAGCATATGTCCAATACTTTGTAGCATCTAACTTTATACCATTATTATATCTTAGTCCTTTGCTTTTCTTGTACTCCGAGGGACATAGCACTTTTTCTTCATTTAGAATTTTTGCTATTCTAATTTTTCCATATCCTGATAAATACATGTCATAAATTCTCTTTACAATTTCAGCTGCATATGTATCAATTACCAATTTATTGTGATTATTGCTGTCTTTTTTATATCCATATCCTGCAAATGCTCCTATAAAATCTCCATGCCTTTGCTTAGTTTTAAATGCAGACTGCACCTTATTGCTAATATCTCTGGCATAAGTTTCATTTATCATATTTTTTATAGGCATAGATATGTCGTATGCTTGCGTAAGATTATCAATACCATCGTTAATAGCTATGAAACGAATTTGTTTTTCTGGAAATACACGTTCTAAATACTTTCCGGCATCAATATAGCTACGTCCAAATCTTGATAAATCTTTTACTATAACAGTATCTACTTTCCCACTGTCTATGTCACTCATCATTCTTTGGAATTCAGGTCTGTTAAAATTAGTCCCAGTAAATCCATCATCACAATATATATCATGTAATTTCATGTCACTATGACACGATATAAAATCCTGCAATAATTTTTTTTGAGTGGAGATGGAGTTAGATTCTCCATCCCCATCTTCTCTTGATATTCTACAATACGCAGCAACTTTGTATTCTGATTTTTTCAAAAAAATACCGGCTGGATTGTATGCATCCATTTAAATCTCCTTTCTAATTATTCCTTTTCTTTTTTATCTTAATAACGTTTCTCAAGCATTCTTCAACTGTCTTATATTTCGTTGAAAACTCTCTTTTAATTTTGTACATATGTATCAGCTCCTTTTCCTTCTTCAATTATTTTCCCTAACTTTTTTGTATATATTATGGCAAAATGTTAGTGTATATACCTTCGTTAATAGGAAAATAAATTTCTATAATTTTATTTTTATCCATTTAATCTTCACCACCAATTTCTTCTGTACCATCTTCCTTCAATTGGAACTCCACTGTCAAATATTCTTCCCGATGGAATATCTGGATTCATTGCTAAAACATATTTTTGAGCGCTCAAATATGTAAAATTATATTTTGTGTACGTATTATTCAATTCGTATCTTCTCAAAAAATTTTGTAACTCATTTTCTTTAACAAATCCCACTCCACAAAAATTGCTTACAACGGCATATAGCCTGTCACTCTTTACTTTGTATAGTATGTTTGGCGTAATTTTCTCCTTTGAAATTGCAACTCCGTTGCACTTGATTTCAATTTCTGCATTGTCAAGTAGCTTTTTTACTGCCATAGAATAATCGTCAAATTCGCTAATCCGTGCATTTTTCAGATATGGATTATACTTGATTGCTACCTTTGACAAGTAAACTCCTGCACTAAATGTTGTTTCAACAAGATAAACCATACTACACCTCCCTTTTCCGCAATATCCATAAGCTTTGTTCTCCTTTTCTCTGTCCTTTTTTTGAAACAATTTCGAATGGCAACTCACACTCCTTGAAAGTTTTGTTTATTTTGTTTTTCCCACAACTTGTACATGATGATTTGACATATTTTGCTTCGTTAAACAATTTCATTAACTTACTTGAAAATGCCTTCTGCTGAACCTTATCCATAAAACAATCCACATTATTCTCTAAAAAGCGAAATAATTTTTCTTTGTTTCTTTTTATTCTTCTTAATGATAAGTCATTATCTAGGTCAAAATCATCATCCAAATCTAACCAGTTTAATTGCTCCTTAACAAATGCATATTTATCTTCCTCTATCTCTGACTTCATTCTGATTAATTCTTCTTTTTGATTTTCTAATTTTCTAACAGCACAAATATTAACTTTTGGAACCTTATTATCAAAAACAAAAAATTTTCTTGCAACATTAAAAAATTCTTTATTTTCCAACAATTCATTTAGAAAATCATCTGTATATTTTATCTGTTCAATCTTTGCTAATGATTCTTTTATATTCATATATATCAAGCCATTAAAATAATTTACTGATTTAATAGGTATAAATAAATCAATTTCTTCTCCTTGTTGCAGTCGTTTTCTACCTAGCATTTGAATAAATTCTGTTTTGCTTGCTGTGTTTAGAACGACGCCTTTTAAACTCGAATCTATAAAATTAACACCATTATCTAAAACTTTGGTAGTCAGCAAGACATCTGCCTCAAATTTTTCTTTATTAATAATTTGCTTCAAAACCTCATCACTTTTACAATCCGCACTGATAGAATCAACTTTTCTATGTATTTTATCCTTCCATTTTTCTGATTTTTCTTTATTATTCACAAAAATCAAAAATTTATCTTTTGACTTATTTATTTCATCAATGACTTCTTCTATCTCTTCGAAATAATATGTTTTTATATTATGATTTTGTTTATGAATATCATATTTCCACAAACAACAATGTCCCGGTAAGATTTGTTCTAAGCACTTATTTATATGATATCTAAAAACATTATCCCGTACTATTTCTTCAGTTCCCCAAAGAATTTCACCAATGATTCCTTCATCTAACAAAAATTCTTCAACTTCATCTAACGTTGCCGACATAAAAATTTTTGTCTGTCCCGCATGTTTAATAAAATCTAGCAAATAAATTATTTTCGGATTAAATAAAGCATCTTCCATCAAATAATGTATTTCATCAAAAACTACAAATTTGTATCTATTATACTTGTACTTGCTATCGCTATTATGCTCAATATATTCCTGAAGTTCCTGATAACTTAATATTGTGATACCATCGAATTCTGATGTTTTTTCTACAATTTCAGCTTCTATCTCTGTCAATCCCTGCATTTGTATAACCTTTGATTTAACCTGTTCCTTTAGCAAAAATCTATTATTTAGATACAATACCTCCCTCCCATCTTTTTTCGCTTCTTCCAAAAGTTGGTTCAAAACAAAAGTTGTTTTTCCTGTACCTGTTGGTGCCTTAATAAATATACTGTCACCTCCCTTCCACATTTTATAGTCATTTTCAATTAAATTTTTTATATACATTTTCTTACCTCCTTGAGTTCATTAAACCATGAACCCACTTCACATTCAGTTTTCAAATTTTCCAATTTCAAAACTGACTTTTCTAAATTACGTGCATTATTAAAATATGGTATACTCAAAGAAATATTTTTTGAAAGGTGACTATTATGGATTGTAAATTATTTACAGATATACTATGTGAAAGTTATAGGGACATATTCGACAACATAGAGAATCTTGATATATCTCATCCCGATATACTTATAACTAATTCTATTTTTAAGAACTATTTTTTCACTGATTTTGTATTGGAAAACTATTGTAAAGTGTATGAAATGGAAACTGCCTCTCTCTCTTCCCTTGGAGACAAAGGTGCTTTATATTGGAGTACTATGGACCCTAAAGAAATTGATATTCCAAATCTATCTTCTTCTGACAAAAGAGAATTTGCAAAAATTTTAAATAAAGCAAAAGAAAAATGCTCATACTCCAAATCTACAATTTATAGTCAGGCTAAAAAAGGTTATTTTAACGATTTAGAACTGAATAATTATGCTTTTACACTTCCAGGCAACTTTTTGTCATGTATTAAACGTAATGTGGATAATTCGAAATCTTCTCAAAAATTTTCGAGTATATATACATACAATCAGACCTTATCAGGTACTATTATAAGTCATTGGAAGAGTATGCCCTTTAATGCTCGCCACTTAGCCAACGACCCTTATTATGATACAAAAATCAAAAGCCAAGATTTTGCAACATATTTTTCACTTCCATTAATCGACTGCTTTGACCAGTGTTACGATAATTCAATAGATGATATTGTTTGTTATCATTTAACAGACCACTTTTTTAACGTATATCTCTTTAGTCAATTTGTATTATTAATGGGACATAATGGTATTAATTTAGATAGCTATTATTCTAAACAAGTTGATTCAAGTAGCAAAACACTTGTGCCATTATTCAAAAAACTTCAATCATTACCAACGATGTATTTAAAAGATTATTGTCTTCATTTATTTCGTGATTTTTTATCTACCCTCCCCTCTGATAAATCAGCGGTACTAAAATATTTAAATCAGTTATGTTTTGAAATTGATATATTTTCAAATATATATGGTAATTTAAAAAATCTTTGTTTCAAAACTTTTTGTGATAAGTACATATCAAAAACTAATTATACTGACAATAATATAGTAAAATATTCCACTTACGATTTGTTTCATAAAATAATGAATGAAAACAAAGCTTATTTGAAACAAATGAGAGTGTGAAAGTTTTTCAAATATTACAATAAAAATTTAATATTCCTTCAGCCTCTGCCCTTATGAATGCAGATTTTCTAAACTTTCAAGTATTAACTCTACTCCGTATTTAAAGCCCACTATAAATTCTACCTCTTCTGCTTTATTAGCAACTCCAAAAAGCAAATCTCTTTTTTTCTCATATTCATTATTATCTAAACTATGTCTATCATTGTTTAATACTCTGTCTATGTATTCATCTACTTCTTTTGCTTTTTCCTGCATGTATTCTGATGAATACACAATGTTTTTATAAATATCTTTTATCATTTTTTCCTCCAAATTTTTTCAATAAAATAGGAGACAGGAAATAACTCCTGTCTCCTTTTACTTTTATAAATATTACTCTGTATCTTCACCCTCGAATTTTTCTATTCTGCTAACAAAATTTTCGTTAAATTCATCTACAGTATATGTATGTGTTTCAGAAAATAGATATTTTTCAAATTTTTCTATCTCAAACATCATTCTTTCTTTTTTAGCCATACGTCTAGTATGACCATAAACTTTATCTCTTTCTACTGACTTCTTGGCTCTAGAATATTTATCTGAATTATAAACTAGCGTGTAAGTTATATGCTTTCTTGAAAATTCAAGATTAGGAATAATATTCATTTCCACAAGCATAATCAAGCTATCATATATTTTTCGATAAACTTCGTGTTTCTTTACTTCTCCGTTTTTAAATTCGATAAAATGCCAAAGGTTTTCACTTTCAATATATAAAGCATCATTCGACAGTGGCACACCTGACCATCCCTTCCCTTTAGCGTATACTGGTGGAATTTTATCAAAATTAACAACTTCTATTAGGCTATCACACATATGCTGACTATTTGCATCGTCTTTTGATGCCTTCTTAAGAGAACATTTATGCTCTCTTAATTCTTCTGGTAATTTATTTATTATCTCATTTTTCATATGCTATCTCTTTTCACTAATTATTATTTAATTCGTATCTCAAAGTATCTAAGTAATCTAATGGCGTTGACATTTTTCCATATATTTTGTCTATATTATCTGTTACCTGTTCCATAGTTGCCCTTCCATCTTCCACTGTTGATAAATAATAATTAACGCCCTTATCAATTTCATGCTTAATCGAATATAAATTTATTGCATCCAAAAAGTAAGGACTGTGCGTTGTTACAACAATTGATAAATCAAAATATTTTTGCAATAAAACAATAATTTCTGCATAAATAACTTGCCACTGTGGATGTAGATGTATTTCTGGTTCGTCCAAAATTAAAACATCTTTTTCACCAATTTTATTTCTTTCCAACAACATCTTTATTATTACAAATGACTTCAATCCTGCTGACAAATTTTTAAAAGAAATTGGTTCTTCACAATATTCATCAGCAAGTGAATACTCATTTCTACTTGTTTCAACGATGTCTCCATGTACAACCATATTTAATGAACTATATATCTTTTCCAATTTTTCTTTAGACAAGACTTTTTCTATAATACCTTCCATAACATCCTCATTGTCATAATTTGTTAAAAGTCTCTTAAGAAAACCTTCTATTATATTGGTATAACCGTAATCTGACAATTTGTCTAAAACAAACGGATTATCTATATATATAGCTTTATGCGTGATAGCTATATTTGACTCAAATTTTACGCATTCATTCTTATTAAATTCTAAATCAATATTCTTATCTTTTATATTTAAATTAAGTTTAGCGCTCTCACCTTTGTCTATTAACGAATTAATTTGATCATTAAATACTCTATCGAAATAACCAGAAAGTACCTCTAATGTTATACTATGCTCTGATAAATCTAATCTTGGCATAATCTTGTCCACAATTTCACCAATCATATCTTCTCGTTCATCTACATAAATTTCCACTCTTTTATCTAATTCAGAACACACAATATTGTATACTAATTCTCTATTCAATTTATTCTCCATGGATGCACTTACAATTTCCTCTGCAATTTTTCTTGATAAGAATGCCGCATTTCTAAACAAAGCAGAGCCCCTATCACTCAATAAACCAGAATTCCTAATTGCTAATCTGCAAGATTCATTTATTTCATTTTTTCTTTCTGTTACAATTCTTTCATCAATATTAGATATAGCATTGAATAATGAAAATAAAATCTTTCCTACAGTACTTTTTCCCGTATTGTTTTCACCTGCAATAACAGTTATCCCGTCTATTCTTATATTTGCATTTTTTATTTTTGCAACGTTATTTATTTTTAGATTCATTTTTTATCCTTTCCTCTTACTCCAAATACTCTTATATCATACCATAATAATTTCAATTCCAAAATTCATCTGTATGTACATAATATTTTTTTTATATAACAACCCTATTATTTCCATTCTTTTTTTGTTTCTCATTTAATTATACACATTTTTTTATCTTTTTCCATTAAAATCATTGCTATTTTGTATGTAAAACAATCATAATCTAATATCAACTTCTATTATCTGGCACCATCTACTAACATATATGAAAAACGTAGTTGCCAAGGTAACCAATTGTGGGACAACTTTATCTGTTCTACAACTCAAAGTGTACAAATACGCACACTGAGCTATGCAGATATCTTTCCTACAAATATTTGGTTACCTGCTAATAATATATATTTATTATATACATATAAGAATATGTACTAAATATACACTGATATATAAATAGTATTATAAATATATATTACTTATTATAAAAATATAATATCATCTACATTTATATAATAATACAATCATAGAAAGGATATTCAATAATGAAATCAACTACTACCAATTCTAAAAATATTAAAATACGTGTGACTCCACAACAATACAGCTATATAGAAACTGTTGCAAAAGAAAATAATACTACTATTTCTGATGTAATACGCTGTTCTCTCTTCTCTGAATCCAACATCAATGAGTATACAGCAAAAATTCATAAAGTTATTATTATAGACCAAATACATAATCTAATAACTGCTCTGAATATACCATGTAATACAAAAGATTTAATCTTAAAGGAGCTAAATGAAATTGAATAATTTAAAACTTATTATTTGCAATGGTAACTACATAAATGATGATGCCATTTCTAATGCCATAAACTATATTTACAGACTTAATTCTAATAAAAATCTTCCTATTTACTGTTACGGAATTCCTAATATGTCATATGAAAACATCGTAGCCAATTATGAATATGTGCGAACACTTAAAGACAGGGAAATATCTGAGCAAAAACTATTTCATATAGTTTTGTCTTTTCCTACAAGTGTCCCCACTCTGTCTTACTATAAACTTGCTGATTCACTTGCCAGATTGTTTTCCCCAAAATATCAAATATGCTACTCTTGTCATACTGATACTAATAACTTGCATTATCACTATATAATTTCAGCAACAAGTTATTTACGTAATGGTACTGCTTTATGCACAGATTCCCTAATGCAATATTTACACCATGCAACATCCATTTTCCAATCCTATGGATACACTTTAGAACTGGAGGTAAAAGACAATGTTTGAAAATTATGATGATATTTTAACCGTAGATGATATAGCAGAAGCCCTAAAAATTGGCTCTACACAAGCTTATAAAATTATACAATCAGGACAAATCTATGCCTTTAAAGAAGGAAAGAGTTGGCGTATACCTAAAAGTGGGTTGATAGAATATATTAATAAGAGAAGTCAACTTAATCTAAAATAAATATATATTTTATATTATTTACGCATTTTAGCATTACCTTGGGGAAATGAAGATACTCAGAAAATCCTTGATATTTTAAAGAAATATAAGATTAATGTAACTTTCTTTATGACCGGTGGTTGGGTCGAAAGCTACCCTGATGATGTAAAAGCCATAAAAGCAGCCGGACACGATTTGGGAAATCACAGCGAACACCACAAGCACATGCCACAGCTTAGCAACTCTTCCATTTGTGACGAATTAAACTCCGTAACCGAGAAAGTTGAAAAGCTTACTAACACTAAAATGTGTCTTTTCCGTCCACCTTACGGTGACTACAACAATGCCCTTATTGAACAGGCGAAAAATTGTGGCTACTACACAATCCAATGGGATGTTGACTCTCTTGACTGGAAAAATTATGGCGTTGAACCAATTGTAAACACAGTCCTAAACCACAAATCACTAAGAAACGGCTCCATCATCCTTATGCACAACGGTGCCAAATACACCGCCCAAGCGCTGCCTAAAGTAATAGAAGGACTGCAGGAAAAAGGCTTTCAGATTGTGCCAATTTCTAAATTAATCTATAAGGACAATTATCATATGGAACCTGACGGAAGCCAGGTGAAAGATGGGGAATAGATAGAAAAAGAGGCTGTGCTTTAACGATTGTAAAATCATTAAAGCAACAGCCACAACACATTAGGATAATTGGCAAGTTTCCTAATTATCTAAAAGGAGAAATTCAAATTATTCCTTAATCTCTTATTACCTTAAAAGAATATATGGTTTCTGAAATTAATTGTTCACCTTTTCTAAACACAGGCAAACTAAATCCCTTGCAATTAATTGCATTAGGAACAAACTGAGTTTCCATACAAAATCCACAATATCCTTTGTATATTATATTATTCTTTTGAGGACTATCATTTTCTGCTATTCCGTTAAATATTATCAATGCTTCCGCATCTGTATAAACATCAACTTCTCTACCTGTAATGTCATCATATAAACTTGCTACTTTCTTATTTACATTCTTAGACAATACATATACTTCATCAAATCTTTTAGGTGTTCTTTCAAAATAAGTTCCATCGTCAGAATCCATTGCCTCCATTATTGTTCTCATTTTGGTAAAATCTGCCAGAGTTCCTATAACTGAATGAGTGCCACTTGTTACAAGCCCTTCCTCTTTTCTGTTAACTATTTTATCAGAATTTATCTGTAATTTCAGTTTTCTCACATCTCCTCCATTCAGGTTGAAATATGTGTGGTTTGTAGGACATAATATTGTAGTCCCATAAGGAATCATTTTATAACTTATTTTCAAATTTGAATCATTATCAAATTTAAATGTTATCTCTGCATCTACATTACAATTAAAGCCACCTTCTCCTTTATCCTGTAAATAGAAAGATACACTATTTTCCTCTTCATTTATCTTTCCTTCAAAATGTCTAAATCCGTAGTTTCCACTTGCACCGTGCAAAAAATGTTTTCCAAATAAATTTCTTTCCAATTGAATTTCTTTTCCATCAATCACACATTTTCCATATTCAATTCTATTAGCGCACCTTCCTATGGTTATTCCTGCGAATGAATTTTTTTCAAGGTCACTGGCTTTATTTATTCCTAAAACAACATCTCCAATGTTTCCTTTTTTATCTAGAACATTAATACTATGAATTGTTGCGCCAAAATCCAATAACTCTACATATTCTTCTTTTTTGTTTTTTATAGTATATTTTTTAACCTGTTGTCCGTTACTTAACATTCCAAAATTTTCTATACTTACCATCCTACTCATCTCCCTTACTATGTATTAATTATATATTTCCGTGTTTTAAATCATAATTATATATATTCTAGAATATGTGGATAATTTAAAGGTATCTATGTGTAAATATTTACTAAGAAAATTGTCTTTGTTAAAATATGTTTATCAAAACTTGATTAGGAGGTTTACATGCCAAACGAAAAGGAAAAATATTTTAAAAATTATAAATTAGAAAACATACCTGATGATTCACGAAAAGGATACAAACGTATATACAAATATATTGGCAATTATTATTCATTTGATATTTCTGCCACTGATATTAAAAAAACTAAATTTCTTTTTCTGTTTTTGGAAATTGTCAGTACTTTAGTTTTTATATTCACAGCATTGCAAAAAAATCCCATAAACACAAACAGACTTTGTATTATACCTGCTCTCATCACCATATGTCTATGGATATTCGAATATGTTGCAGTTGGATTTTTTTGTTTTGTTAAATTTCCTTTAAAAGAAGAAGATTATAAAAGAATAAATAGTACTTTTTACATTACTTTTATTTGCCGATTCTTATTATTGTTAATTACATCTATTGTTTCATTTATATTGAGCATTAATTTTTCTTTAGGGGTAAACGGTATTTTAATTTTCTTTGGATATTTACTTTGTTCTATTATTGCTTTATTTTTAAAAATACAATATAAACTTTTAAATTCCAAACTAAAAATCTCAAGTAATTAATCTTACTATATGAAAACTCTAAAAAAGGAAGTAGCTTTTTCTTATATCTGCTACTTCCTTTTTTCTACCATGGCATTTTATTTCTTCTGTGATCTATAAACATCTCTTTTCTTGATATTGTGTCAATATCACTTGCAATTTTCATTAAGTCTTTTGCACTATCACTAGGATTTACCTCTGCTATGTTTCCACCACCCATAGTTGTTTTTAACCATCCGGGATGAAGACATACCACCCTTGCTCCAGGTATTTTTTCATCAAAATATTTTTGTAAAATAACACATGCCATATTCTCAGCGCACTTAGACATTGCATAACTATATTCCTGACTTCTGTGATTTGCTCCTATGCTTCCTGCCTCAGAAGTTACACAAATTATTTTCGTTTGTGCATTTATTAATGGCAACAATTCTTTTATGATTCTTAAAAAACCAACAGCATTAATATCCACAACTTTTGCTATTGCATCCAAATCTGTTTCTTCAAGGGGAACTCTATCCTGCGGTCTTATAAATCCTGCACAATTGTATATTTCGTCAATTTCAGTTATACAATTTTTTAATACTTTTAATTTATTAGCAACATCCTCCGTAGAAGAAATATCGCATTCAAAAAAATGCAAATTATCTGAATATTCTGAATCTTCCAATTCTTCAATTTTTAAATTCTTCTTAATATCAAATGCCCAAACATTATCATTTCTTTCTAATGTCTGTTTTGCAATTTCTATTCCTAAGCCTCCTGCTGCCCCGGTAATAACTACATTCATTCATCTTCCTTTCCCCAATATTATTGGTTTCTAAAATTTTTTTCTATGATATTTATTCTGCCTTTAAAAACAATAAGTAAAACAAATGCCACAACCATAGGTATTATCATTATTCTCCACATAAGTCTGTAGCCAAAAGCTTCAATTACATATCCTGCAACCAATGGTCCTGCCATGTTTCCAAGGTCATTTCCAATGTAAGCTGTGTTACTGCCTGCTCCTCTTCTTTCTTTAGGTACACTTTTCATACATAATGTCTGAATTGCCGGCTGAGCAGCCCCATAACCAAAAGCTGATACAAAAGCTGCCACAAGAAACATAAAGAGATTTTCCGCTATACTAATTATATAAAATGATAATGCAAAACATATTAGTGCAGGTATAACCACCTTAACTAATCCATATTTATCACTTAATTTTCCAATAACAGGTCTTGAAATTAACATTACTCCGGCATAAACCGTAAAGAAAAATCCAATATTCATTACTCCCATATTAGTTCCGTATATTGCCAAAAATGAATTAACCGTAAAAAATGTTCCTGATAATAAGAACAATAGCAATGCCGGTACTGTTGCTTCAGGAGCTGCTATACTTGAAATGCTTATTTTAAATTTCTTGGTATTTTTCTTTTCCTCCAACTTCATATTTGCTGTAGCGATGGCACCTAATACAACACATGCTGCTCCAAGTAAAAATGTTTTGTTATATCCAATATATCTATATAATGTTAATCCTATTGTTGGACCTACCGCCTGACATGCTGCCTGTGCCAATGAGAAAATTCCTATACCTGAGCCAAATTTTTCAGCCGGTAAAGTATCCGATGCTATTGCTAAACAACACGTTGCCGTAAATGCTCTTGCACTTCCTTCAAGTAATCTAAATCCTATTAACATTGGTACACTATCTGAAATTCCATAACCTACATACGAAATGATCATAACAATCATAGACAATACCAAAATTTTCTTTCTGCTAAAACTATCTATAGCCGGTCCTGAAAATATTTTAAAAATCAGCGCTGTAGCTGCAAATAATCCTGACAAAAACCCAACTAATGTTGCTGCCGCACCTAAATAATCCGCATATTTTGCTACTAACGAATTTACCATTTGTTGTCCCAAATTCATTAAAGCATTAGCAACAAATATGCTTATAAATGCTGCGTTCCAAATTTTGTTATTTTCTTTTTCCATATTTTTTAGCCTTTCCAATTATTTGAAAATAAGCTGTGCGTAATAATACAAACCCAGCCTCCAGCTTTTCCATCTGCTTGTTCCTTCCGGATAAACTTTCCTAACGTAACATGGCAGTTTTTCTACGCCGGCATTTTCATATATTCTGTCATCCTCTTCAAAAAACTCAAAATGATCTTCATTTGGTGTTGTTGATCTGAAAAATACTTTATAATTCTTTTCGAACTCTTTTGGATTTGAAATTGCCTCTTTATATTTTCTCTCATAAGTCCACTTATTTGGATCCTGAGTTATTCCTGCTGTAAACTGTCCCATATATTCAAAAAGTTCCGGATGTCTGAAACCAATATCATTTGTTTGATACGATCCCATTGAAAGCCCACCAATTGCTCTGTATTTCTTTTCTGTTTTTACTCTATAATGACTCTCTATATAAGGAATAAGACTTCCTATAAGCATATCTTCCAAACCTAAATCCCATTTTCCTTTTTCCTGAAGCTTAATATCATACCTAAGCATTCCATTAGTCATTACAACAATAAATTCCTCGCATTTTTTATCGGCTATAAGATTATCCATTATCTGAGACATATTGGCTCCATATTCCCATGCAATTTCATTATCCATTCCACCATGCAAAAGATATAATACAGGATATTCCTTATCATTTTTCATATATCCCGGTGGAGTGTACACAAATGCCCTTTGATATTCCTTAAAATTATCTGCATAAAAAATTTCTCTTGTAAAAGATCCATGTTCCACATTATGCATCATTGCAAACTCCATATCATAATCAGGGATTTCAATATAATTACATGGTCTGTCTAATGTCCAATATATTGGAATAAATGGTGACAATACCAATGCTCCGTCTATATAAATTGAAACACCAACCTGTCCTGTCAGATAGTCCTTATATGGGTATATTCCATAAAAAAAACCATCATCCTTTTTTTCTAATACAAGTGGACTATCATTCCAACTTAATTCCACTTCAACATTTTCAGCCATTGGAGCATATATTTTAAATAAATAATCACCATTAGGTTGCAATATAGCTCCACTTTTAAATCTTGTTTCACCAATTTTCTCATCTAATGGTGGATTAAAACCCAATGCCTGATTTCTAAAAAATTTATTTTTTAAAAATTCTTTTGAAAATTCCACTTTTACCTCCTTTGCTACATTTTGTTTTTATATAATCTCTATATCTAAATTTTATTATTTTCAGACTTTTCTTTGTACGTGCCTATTTCAAGAAAATGTGTATTATTTTATTTTTAATGCATTTAGTAATTAAAAATATACACACACATTTAAATATTCCACATTTTCTTCAATACCTCTCATTGTTAATTAATTGTATAAATTATAAGATTAACCCATATAACAACGGAAATGAGGTGGATATAATATGAATTTATTGATTGGAAACTGGTCTCCGGAAAAAGGTCGAAAAGGACTTTCCATATATGAATATAACTGGTCAAACGGAGAAATTTCATTTATCAAAAATATTGAATCTGATGTTGGCATTAGCTATTTAGTGGCCTCTTCATCAAAGGAGGTTTTTTACGCAACAAATGAAACTGATACTGTAGAGAACGGAATATTTTACAATCAAATACTTACTTTTAATTGTAATGAATCCATATCTGTTTTGAATCGTGTTTCTTCACTTGGACCTAATCCAACATGGATTTGTGAAGATGACAAAGGTAAATATATTCTGGTCAGTCATCACGGTGGATTTTCTCACACTTGTACTGTTGCCAAAAACATTAACGGTCGACTGGAAGAAAAACTGGTCTACGATGAACCTCACGTAATATTAATAAAACTAAATTCAGACGGTTCCTGTTGTGAAGCTACTGATGCTTTTCTTCCAAAAACAAATAAACCTAATGCTTCCGGTTTAATGTCAAGAACACACAGTATTAACAAAGCTATCGGTAAAAATATTTTCTTTGTATGCGACAAAGGGTTAGATGCTATTTTTTCTATATCAATCGATTATAAAAATAATAAAATAATTGAATTAGACAAAATATCTGTTGGTATAAATGAATCACCACGTTACGGTGTAGTTCATCCTGACAAGCCTATTGTTTACGTAAATATGGAAGGTAGTACAAATATATATGCATTAAATTATGATTCCAAGGGACATATGTCCATAAATCAGTGTTTAGACATTTGCTCTGATAAGAATACCAATATAATGCCATCTGACATTATTTTTAATAACTCTCATGACTATATTTATGTTGGCTTAAGAGGAATAAAATCAATTGCCATTATAAGACTTGATAATGCGGGATTAATGCATTTAGTAAAACTAGTGGAGAATCCTGACGGCAATCCTAATCAACTTCGTTTTTCACCCGATGGGAAATATTTATTTGTCACTAATATTTTTGAGGGTAAAATAACCCGTTTTACTGTAAAAGATAATTATGATCTAGTTTATGACGGCATTGTTGCTGAAGATAATTGTCCTGCTTCAATGCTATTTATATAATAAAACTATTAATTTCTTTCTCACTATTGTGTTAAAAAAAGAGGATATATGAAACTAATCATCATATATCCTTTTTGCTATTTTAATTTTCTATATTCACTTGGAGTTTTTCCAACAATCTGTTTAAACCTTTTGCTAAAATATCTTTGGTCTTGAAATCCCACAGCTACTGCAATTTCAAATATTGTCTTGTCTGTATCAAACAACATTTTCTTAGCAATTTCCATTCTATATTCAGTTATGTAATCAGTCATATTCTTTCCTGTTTGTTTCTTAAATAAATGCGAAAAGTAAACCGGACTTAAATTTACAACTTCTGCTAAAGTTTCCGCTGTTATCTGCTTATCATAGTTTTCTTTTATATATTTAATAGCTTTTCTTAATGGTCTAAAATTCTGTTTTTCTGCATCATCAGCAAGAATTTTAAACATCTGATCAAATTTTTGTTCTAAATTCTTCTGATAATCCTCCAGCGTTCTTGAATAATTTAAAATCTTTTTTATGTATTCTTTTTCCACTTCAACATTCATGTGTTCTACTAAAACTTTACCATTTATTTCAAAAAATGTATCTACAAAATTCATTAAATAATTTCGAGAATTGTACTCTGTCAAAACATAATCCGGTAATTCAAATAACTGCTTTATCATATTATGAAATTCATCAACATTTAGCGTATCTGCTGTAGATTTTAACTGTTCTACTATTCTCTCTAATTTTTGCTTATAACTTACATGTATATCAAATGTCTTTTTATAATATAAAACTTTACGTGTTCCCTGCTTCATTCTTGCCCATGCCGAACTATAAGCTTCCTCTCTTGAATTTGGAACTTTTGTATGATCCTCATATCCGTTTCCTACGCAAAGAGTCAGACTCATTCCATAGTGTCTTATTGCATATTCTTCTGAATCTCTTCTAATATCTTCAAATTTGCTTTTTATAATTTCATCATACTGCTTATCATAATTTATTATTGCCAATACTCCATTAAATCTAAAGTCAAAAATCATTTCATAGCAATACTCATAAATATAATTATTAGTATTCATTTTTATTTGTTGCTGAATATATGACAAGTCTGTATAAAACTGATTCTCCTTAAAATTAGGCATCTCCCCATGCATTTCATCTAATCTGAATAACAATGCTCTAAACATTCCTTTTTTAAATCCAGATTTCATTATGGAATTGAGAAAATTTAAATCTAATGCCATATCACTTTTTTCAAACATTAATTTCCAAAAATATAAAGACTGCATTGATAAGCTGGCATCATATTGTATTTGCTCAATATTTATTCTTCTTATATCTCTTGATATTCTTTCTAATTCATTGTTAATTTTTTCAATATCAATAGGTTTGGACACATAACCATATACCTGTATTTCTAATAATCTATACATAAAATCTGCATCATCTTTTCCACCGATAACAAGCACTTTACATTTCTTCTTTATTGAATAAATTCTTCTAATACATGTAATGGCATCCAGCCCATCCAAATCTTTATCAATTATTACAAGTCTTGGATTAATTTCTTCAAATCTTTGAAATATTTCTTCTCCTGATGTTACCCATGATAATACTTCCATTTTATTTTCATTAAATTTTGCCTGTGTCGTAATCTGCTTAATAAAACCTGAATCGTTTGATGCTAACATTACCTTTATTCTCATAAATAACCTCCGGTTTTGAACTTGTAACTATATTGTACATCATTATGTAAAATAAAGAAATCAGGCAGATAATATTGTATCTACCTAATTTCTTTATTTTTATAAATTATTTATTTCCCTTACTTTGCAACATGATACAAAATGTCCAGGTAAAACTTCTTCCAATATCTGAGGTTTATTACACTCTTCTGTTGCATATGGACATCTTGCTGCAAATCTGCATCCCGGTTTAGGATCAATTGGCGAAACTATCTCACCCTTTAAAGGTATTCTTTTCTTTTCAGCATGGATATCAACCGTTGGTATTGCAGAAAGCAAAGCTTTTGAATATGGATGAAGTGTATTTTCAAATAATTCATCTGACTTACATGTTTCAATCAGTTGTCCTAAATACATTACACATATATTATCAGAAATATGTTTTACTACTGACATATCGTGTGTTATGAACATATAAGTAAGTCCTTCCGACTCCTGTAGGTCCATTAGTAAATTAAGAACCTGAGCCTGTATGGAAACATCTAATGCGGATACCGGTTCATCACAAACTATAAATTTAGGATGTAGCGCCAATGCTCTTGCAATTCCAACTCTTTGACGTCTTCCACCGTCTAATTCTCTTGGATATGCTAAAGCCAATCTGTCTTCTATTCCAACCAGTTTCATCAATCTTTCCGTTTCCGCTTCCAATTCTTCACCTTTATACTTTCCTGACAGTTTTAAAGGTTCCTGAATTGTTTCTTTTATGGTCATTCTGGGATTTAAAGATGAATACGGATCCTGAAATATAATCTGCATATCATTTCTTAAATCTGCAAGCCCGTTTTTATCAACTTTTGTTACATCTTTTCCATCAAAGATTATCTGCCCATCTGTACTGTCCTGCAAATGAATTATTGTTCGTCCTAATGTTGATTTGCCACATCCTGACTCTCCAACAACTCCCATTGTCTTTCCTTCTTCAATTTTAAATGTAACATCATCTACTGCATGTACCTTACCTTTTGGTGAATTAAAATATTTTTTGAGGTGTTTTACTTCAAGTAATGTTCCCATTTATTTTTCACCTCCTCTTATTTTGTCCAACTGACAACATTTGCAAATATGACTTCCACCTACATTTACTGTTTCAATATTACCATTTCTACATGCTTCCGTTGCATATTTACATCTTGGATTAAAGCTGCAACCCTTAGGTAAATCAGACGGATCCGGTGGTAATCCATTAATAGGTGATAATCTCTCTACATGTGAATTTATATCCGGAATTGCACCAAACAATCCCTTTGTATATGGATGTGTAGGGTTGTCAAATACTTCTTCTTTTGTTCCATATTCTATTATTTCTCCTGCATAAACAACCGCTACATCATCACATACTTCCGCAACTACTCCCAAATCATGAGTAATCATAATCATTGCCGTATTGTAATCTTCCTTTAGCTGATTTATCATATCCAAAACCTGTGCCTGTATTGTTACATCAAGGGCTGTTGTAGGCTCATCTGCTAAAAGTAAATCCGGATTGCATGCTAATGCCATCGCTATAACTACTCTTTGTTTCATTCCACCTGAAAACTGATGTGGGTACTCTCTTGCCCTGTTTTCCGCAATTCCTACCTTCCCTAACATCTTAATTGCTTCAGCTGTTGCCTCAGCCATACTCATTTTCTTGTTATGTGTTTTTATTACCTCTGCGATTTGGTCTACAACTTTTTTTACCGGATTCAGACTTGTCATTGGATCCTGGAATATCATAGATATTTTTCTTCCACGAAGTTTTCTCATTCCTCTTTCACTTCGCTTTAAAATATCTTCCCCTTCCAAATAAACTTCTCCATCTGAAATCTTACCTCCCGGATTTGGAAGGATTCTTAAAATTGCTTTTGCAATTGATGTTTTTCCTGCACCTGTTTCTCCTACCAATCCAACAGTTCTTCCTCTGTCCAGATGAAAAGTTACTCCATTTACTGCATGTACTATTTTCCCTTCGGAGGTATATTCTACTTTTAAATTTTTTACTTCAAGAAATTTTTTATCTTCGCTCATTTATATGCCTCCCTTAATGTTTAAGTGTTGGATCAAGTGCATCTCTTAGTGCATCTCCAAATAAGTTAAATCCCATTGTGAAAAGACAAATAAATACTCCTGGGAATAATACCATATGTGGAGATGTTGTTATAAAGTTTCTTCCAGCAGTTAACATTGCTCCCCATTCAGGGGTTGGTGGCTGAACTCCTAATCCAATATAACTTAAACCTGTTGCCATCAAAATATTTGATGATATCTGGTTAGCTGTTGTTACAATCATTGGAGATAAAGCATTTGGTATTACATGTTTCATAATTATTCTTGCATTTGAACACTTTATTGATTTTGCTGCTTCGATATATTCCATATCTCTTACAGACAATATATTTGCTCTCATCATTCTTGCCATTCCCGGTATGGATGCGACACTTAAAGCTACAATTGTCTGAACAAATCCTGCTCCTAATACTGCTGAAATAATAATTGCAAAAAGCATTGATGGCATAGACTGTATTACATCTAATATTCTCATTATGATATTATCAACCTGTCCGCCAAAGTAACCTGATATGGAGCCTATAAATATACCTATAATCAATGCTCCTGCCGTTGATGCCACGCCTAATAGTATTGAATATCTGCTTCCATAAAGTAATCTTGTAAATATATCTCTTCCTAAATCATCTGTTCCTGCAAAATGTTTTAAAGAAGGTGTTAAAAAAGCATCTGAAACCGTAACCTTTGTTGGTGAATACTGTGTAAGTATTGGTGCAAAAACTGCTGCAAAACAAAGTATAATTACAAGAAGTATTCCTACAATTGCCATTGGATTTTTAAAAATTCGGATAGCTACAGCTTTAGAAGCACTATTCTTTTTTATTTTTTCAGTACCTTTACTGCTCATGCTTTCTTCCTCCTTTTCTTTTGTCCTTCATATTGAGATTTAATTCTTGGATCAACAAAGGCATAAAGTAAATCAACTAATAACATACAAATACTAAATAAAACTGCAATAAAAATAACTGATCCCTGAACCGCATTGTAATCTCTGTTTGAAATAGCTGTTGTCATATACATTCCAATTCCCGGTATTGAGAAAACACTTTCAATTACCATTGTACCGCCAATCATAAATCCAAAGCATGAACCTGCAGAAGTTATAATTGGTATAAGTGCATTAGGCAATGCATGATTTAATATTACCTTTCTTTCTGATACACCCTTTGCTCTTGCTGTTGTTACATAATCAGATCTTATTACTTCCAGCATACTTGACCTTGCAAGTCTTGCGTTTGATGCAAAACCTCCTACACCATTTGCTATAATAGGTAGAATATAATACTGCGCACCACCTATTCCAAATGGTGGAAGCCAACCAAGCTTTAATGCAAATAAGATAACTAGCATTAATCCTAACCAGAAACTAGGCATTGATGCACCTACCAGTGAGATAATAAGAATTAATCTGTCTGCTATTGAATCCTGCTTAATTGCTGCCCATATTCCAAAAGGGACACCAACAACTACTCCAATAATAACCGTTCCAATTGCTATAATAAATGTTCTCGGAAATCTAGTAAGCAAATCTGACATTACAGATGTGCTATAAATATATGATGTTCCAAAATCTCCATGTAATAATGAACCTAAATATGATACAAGTCTTGATATGTATGGAGCATTCAAGCCATGTAATTCTCTATATTGTTCCAACTGTTCTGGTGTTGCTGAGCTTCCTAAAACTATTTGTGCAGTGTCACCTGGCACAAAGTACATCATTGTAAATACAAGTATTGCAACACAAATCAATATTGGAATCATCCATAATATTCTTTTTATAATATATCTGCCCATATTTTTCTCTCTTTCAACATTCGTGCCATATAATTTTTTTATTTTACACATCAATTATATGGCACTTTTATGTTTCTTATCTGTCTGTATGCATCTATTACAGGTTATATCTTTTTAATATTCACAACTTCCAGGAAGAATATATGTTCCTGAGAAGTATGCAAATTTACTTACTTTGCCTGATTTTGCAACTATGTAATTTGCTCTTGTAAATAAACCATATGCATACGCATTTTCATCTAAGTATGTTTCAAATTCATTTACTGAATCTTCATTATGTGTGTCTGTTGATAAGGATTTTTCCATTAATTCCTGTAATTTATCATCTTTAATAAAGTTAGCTGTCTGTCCATCAAAGCTTCTGTTATCAAATAATAAGCTCCATGGGAATGTACAATAATCATCTGTTCCCTTAATATCAAGAATTAAGTCAAACTGTTTTGAATCTGTCTTATATGTCTGATATAATGCATCTTCCACATTCACAATCTTTGAATTAATACCAATTTCCTGTAATGCCGCCTGAATAACTTCAGCTACTTTGTCAAGGTTAAATGCCGGCTGTGTTAAAATCTTTAATGTCTTTCCTGATACATCTACACCTGAATCTTTTAATTTCTGTTTTGCTGTTTCAATGTTGTAATTATAATAATCTCTATCTTTCCAGCTTTCAACATAGTCACCTGAAAGTGGGTTAGCCATGGCTGATAATGTTTCTCCATATCCACCACATGATGCTTTCAAACAGTCTTCTGCATTAATAGCATAATATATTGCTTCTCTTAACTCTTTACTTGTTGAAAGAATACTGTCTTTTGACATATTGGGAAGTACTGTAAACATCATATTTGAGTTAAGCTGTTCAACCTGATATCCATTTGTTGCTTTTCCATTAGCATAAAAAGGATCAATTGCTGTTGTATCCATATACTGAGCAACATCAATGTCGCCTGTCTGAATTGCTGTAGCCATCTGTGATGCCTCTGTTACTACCTTGTACACTATAGTGTCTACATTAGTTGTTGACACTGAACTTCTTTTTGAGTCATCTGTCTGCCAATAGTCTTTATTTTTTTCTAATGTAATTGTTGAACCTGCTATCATTTCTTTAACCTGATAAGCTGCTGTTGTAACAGGTTTTGTTGTCATTCCATCACCACTATCTTCATAAGCCTTTTTTGAAATAACAGGAACAATATTTAAAATATATTCAATTGTTCCTAAAGGATTATCTGATAATTTGATTTCTGCTGTATATGTGTCTTTTGCTGTAACAGAATCTAAATATGATGTTAGTTTTTCATAGTTACCTGCTTTTTTCATTTCTGTAGCTGACCATGCATAATCTTCTGCTGTAATTTCGTTTCCTGCCGCATCTTTAATGTTATCATAGAAAACTACATCATATGTTAAATCATCTACTTTATTTATTTCTTTGGCACATTCAAGTTCCATATCCTCTAATGAGCATCCAAAATCTTTTCTTACAGCTGCATATTCATAAAAATTGTACATAATCGCTGTTCTCATTGCACTCATTGTTCCAAATGGTGAAATATCGTTCCAGTTATCGTTAAGACCAATAGTAACTTTGTCGACTGTTCCTCCTGATGAACTGCCTGCTCCTTTGTCTGATGAAGATCCTCCTGAAGATCCACATCCTGATAATAATCCTACACTCATTGCAACAGTTAAGCCTATTGCCACAATCTTTCTAAATTTTTTCATAGTACTTATTCCTTTCCTTTTTTTGAGATTATTTAAAAACATCCTGCACTGTTTTCTTGTGATTTTATAATAACATAGCACTTTTTTGCCTTTAATATCTCAATTTCAAGATTATGTGTATTTTTTCAATGTGTTTGTTTAAAATGTAGACAATATTTATTCTTTTTACATTTTACTAGGTATTTTTTACCAAATCAATTTTCTTTTGCTGTATTTTGTTAGTTATTTTTCTATTATTTCATTACACATATCAATTATAACCGGAGTTATAATTTCCTCAGTGACGCCATCTTTAACTTTGGATGCATAGAAAGCAAACGTTCTTCTGTCATATCCTGATTTGTCAGGAAGATATCCAATTCTTTCTCCTGTATGTGTAACTATAAAGAATTTTTCAAAAGGAGCTTTTTCTTTTAATCTTAATCCTATTTCTGCTACAAGCTCTGCATTCATCCCTACAAAACCTATACCATTAATGGAAGATACTTTCAAATTTAGATACTGATCTTTATCATCAACAATTTTCAATAGCGGTGACTGATCTTTAGGTAATACCATTCCTTTAAATCCGTCAGGTTTAACCAAAGCCTGTCCGGGTAAAGCAACATTTTTTTCTATTGTTTTAAATACAAAGTCAGTGGAAAAATCTTTTTCTGTAAATTCACTCATTACTTTTAATACATCTACTGCATGCCTTTGTGCTAAAGCTTCACAGTAGTCCCATGCTTCATAGCCTGTATCTATATCCTTTGTAGTCTTGTCGTGATTATATTTTTTATATGTACAGAAATATATAGGATTAACATTGCCTGCTGCTCCGGAACACCACTGGAAAATTGCTCCCATATCTTCATATCGTTTTTCCATATATTCGCTATACATTCCCGGCAAATCACCTGACATTAAAAGCTTATCTCCTGCTTTGTTCTTTTTCAGAAAACAGCATGTTCCATGAACTCCATAATTAACTAATTGGTCTATTATATTATTGTCCATATCTCTTATTTGCATAATCAAAAATTCATGGTCACACGGGCCTGCAAAATCCATTCCCTGAGTCCATGTTCCATCCTCTAACTGTTCATCCCTGCAAACATTTATATAGCTCTTTCCTGTTTTAAAAGCTATTTTTGCAGGTTTCATTTTTTTAATAGCTTTCTCTACGGCTTTAACTGTCTGTTCAATAACAATATTCCCATATGCAATGACCCATTTCATTTTTACAGGGTCTCCCATATTTCCTTCATGTGTCTGATCAAATGTTGGTGCTTCATGAGAATGAGTCACTGCAAACATTACATTCTCACTTTTTATTCCAAATTTGTCATATAAAATATTTTTCAAGTCCTCTGTTCTGGCCATATCAGCCGCATCATAAGTTATTATCGCTATTTTTTCTTTTTCATTTTCCACAACTAATGCTCTCACAAACATATCCTTATACACGCCTTCAAAAGTAATTGGCATAAAAGATAATGCCGGATACATTGATTCCGGTGGATTTATGCATTCTTTAGCTGCACCTGCTTTAAAGTTACTCATATTTGCCTCCTGTTGCTGTACAATAATGTAATTAAATAATCTCTTTTATTTATCTGCTTTTTTTAATAGTTCTCTTAGTTTTATATCGTGATTTTTTTCCACTTTACATTTTTCATCAAAAATCATTGTATATATGTTATCTTTTTGCATTTTGTTCCATTCAGGCACACACCCTCCATTTGGATTTCCACTGTATGCCATGTTAACCCATGCCTGACACATTATATCTTCTAATTGGTCACTTATTCCAGGTTCAAAGCTTGCTTCTATAAATGAAACATTATGGAAAACAAATGGTATTTCCGAACAATGCCACGCCACTGTTCCTCCATTGAAGTCTGACTCTTTTTTAAATAGCCAATTCCATACATCTCCACCTATTTCAAGTCTTTTTTTCACTAAATTAAGCTGACCATCTCTTTCTTTATAATCCATAAACAATACGTCTGCAGGATTGTTATCCGGATATACTTTTTTAAATCCTTCTAGTATTGTTTCGTACTCATTACCCCATTTTTCCTTGCAGAAAGTCTGAATCTGCAAGTCACTCCAATGATTCTTATATCCGTCTCCAAGTTTATTATTTGGAATCAAATTAGAATTTGCTTCTCCAAAAACGTTTCCTATAATCATAGGTATTTTAGAAGTCTCTTTTCTAAATCCATTCTTTAACGTACTTCCAATAATGAATTCTCCATCTTCTATTGGCTCCCATCTCCATGAAAAATCCCTGCCTAATTCTTCTTTTAATTTTTCTTCTGCCTGATTAGCTGCTTCAACCAAATCCCAATATGGAATTTCTTCTATTTTTTTTATGGTTTGTTTGGAAAGTCCTAACTTTTCTACAGTTAATCTTGCAAGTTTTTGTGCAATCTGTTTCTTAGTGTAACCTTCCGGAATTATTTGTTCTTTTATTCCACCACTATCTATTGCAACTTTATGATATAGTCCATCACATTCCGGACATTGCATAGTATATAAAATTTTTGCCACACCACCAGATTGTCCAAACAACATTACATTTTCAGGATTTCCGCCAAAACAGCTAATATTTTCCTTTATCCATTTAAGGCACTCTATTATATCTCCCATTGCACAATAAGATGATTTCGCATATTCTTCACCATATTCTGACAAATCCAAGCTTCCTAACACATTATGTCTATGATTAAAGGATACTACTACAACATTTCCAAACTTAGACAGTTCTTCCCCGTCATATGCATATTGTTCCACACTTGAACCACTATTCCATCCTCCTCCATGCATCCAAACCATTACCGGTTTTTTTTCATTCCTGTCTAATGACTGTGTCCATATATTTAAATATTGGCAATTTTCATCCTGTGGCATATAATAATGTGGACAAACCTGTGCATCATATCCTATAGGAGTAGTTCTTTCAGGACATACATATCCATATGATACTGCCGGTTTTGAATTTTCCCATGGTCCAACTTTAGACGGCATATGAAATCTTTCTGCGTTAGCATATTTTATTCCTCTAAAAATATATGTACTACTCTTTTTTATACCTGCTATATTTCCATTTTTTGTTTTAGCCAAAGGATTATCACTTAAAACTATTGCTTTTTCCGTTAATTTATCACAAAACATATCTTTCTTATCCTTCCTTTATATGTGAAGTCTTGTGCCTCCACCATATAATCTTTCTGGTCCCTTATCGCCTGGTCCTAAAGCTCCTGCTTTTTCCACCAGTTCTATTAATTTATCGTCATAATTAATTTTTTCTTCAGTTTCTTTATCAAATATCATTGTAGGAATTACATCTTTCTCTGCTACATTCCACTTTGGTAGTCCCTTATGATTTGGGTTTCCCGTATAAGCAAATGAAACTAAAGCACCTGCCATTTCATCCTGTAACTTTTCTGAAATGCCGGGAATATATTCTGATTCAAAAAACTCTGCATGATGGAAAATATATGCCTCATCTGCGTTATGCCAAGGTGTTGTTCCTCCGTAACACGGCATATCTAAAGATAACATCCAATTGTATGTATCTGCACAGTTTTGTTCAACTCTCATTTTGCATAAATCTTTATGAGGTTTTCTCATAAAAACATCAACATATAAAGCTTTTGCCGGATCTTTTTTTGGATACGCTTTTCCAAATTCCCGTATAATGTCATCAGTATACTTCCCATATCTTTCAATAAGCTGATCTATTGTTTGTTTTGACTTCCATTGATTAATATCTCCTATACGCCCATTATGTTTTGCCGATGATACAAATTCTCCCAAAACACTACCCGTAATCATAGGGATACTTTTTGTTTCCTCCCTAAATTTCATTCCAGCCATTTGAGGATTTCCGAAATAATTTTTATAGTCTACAGGAGGTGTCCACTGTAATCTTTCTCCATGAAGCTTCATAAAATTGTCATATGCATAATTAATTGCCTTTGCCAGCTTGTAATATGGAATTGTCTCTATTTCTGAAATATTTTCTTTCTTTATATTAAGAAACTTAACTATATCTCTTGCAACTTCTTTGTTGTTTTCATGGGTAAATGTAGAATCTCTTCCTGTACCGCTATGTATAGACACTTTATGATACAAACCATCTGCTGCAGGCATTTGCATAAGTTCTATTATTTTAAATCCACCACCGGACTGTCCAAAAAGCATTACATTATCCGGATCTCCACCAAATTCTGAAATGTTTTCTTTAACCCATTTCAATGATGCTACCAGATCCATCATTCCTACATACCCTGACTCTTCATATTCCTTACCATATTCATATAAATCTAAATATCCTAAAGCATTTAATCTATGGTTAACAGAAACTACTACTACCTTTCCCCATGTTGCCAATTCCTCACCATCATAAGCTATTATTTCAATTGCTGAACCATGTTCCTGACCACCACCATGAATCCAAACCATAACCGGAAGTTTTTCATTTTTTTCTATGCTTGGTGTCCATATATTTAAATTTTGACAGAATTCACTTTGTGGATACCAAAAATGTGGTTCTGTAAAAGAGTCTCCCGGTATACGTGTACTTATTTCATCCGGTACAGGACCATATGCCACTGCATCCTTTATTCCTTCCCACTTATCCGGTTCTGTAGGCAAGTGAAATCTCTTCGCCTTCGCATATTCTATACCTTTAAAAACAAAACAATCATCTCTCCATGTTCCTCTTAATTTCCCATATTTCGTATTAACAACAGGATAATCCGGATTGCTAATAGCTTTATTTTTCAACTTTTTTATATACATTTTTCACTCCTAATTAAAAATCCAATTACTACTATCATCATATAATTTCTTAATTGTTTCCGGTTTATCTTTACCTGCCCATTGTTCTGAATACTTTAGTCCACCTTCATACAAATCTCTTCTTGCAGCCATATTAAAATTATTACTTCTATATTTTTCTAATTGTTCCTTTTTTATATAAAACGGTTCATCCCCAAAAACAGAATCCATTCTATCCTTTTCATATATTCCTTCCATGTATACAATTCCCCATACTCCATCCCGCTTTTCCACTCTGTAATGCATTCTGCTGTTGCATTGTATATCTACCCATTTTCCATCTAAGCAGGTTCTAAATGTTAATGTACAAATTATTTCAGCAATAGCTTTTTTGTCCTTCAACCATACAACTGTGTTATTAATTTTGTGTCCATGACTTTCTTTTTCATCCGGTTTATTTTCTCTTTTTGTAGGCTTTGCATTAAAGTAATCTGTAACTTTCCCCTTAAACCATGTGGTAAATATTTCTCCGTCCTTAAACCAACATTTTTCTCTCTGTTCCTTTAGTCCATAATCAGTACAATATCTTTCATACTCTACAAGTTCTCTTATTTTTTGTTTTTCAATTATTTCTTTATTTTCTATGTTCCCCATTGGCAATTCATAAAATTTCATGTTTTTCTCCTATAGTTCATTAATAATATTAACGGTTTCATTTACAATATCTTCCGCCTGTGGCACATGTCCCAGTCTATCAATAATTGCATGAGAAATTCCTCCATATCTGATACATTTAGCCTTGTTTCCTGCTTTTCTTAATTGCATCACATAAAATTCATCCTGCTGTCTCAATCCATCATACTCGCAACTAATCATTAGTGTATACGGCATATTGCTTTTATCCGGATCCATCATTGGACTATATATTGGGTTATATACATCCTGTGGATTTTTCATTGTCATTAGTTCTATAGGATCTTCTCCATATTTAACCATATGGCCTAAATTAATTAATTTCTTCTCCATATCTCCCTGTTCTTCTGAAAAATCATACACGTCTTCACTCCACACATATCCGTCCATTGTAGCATCGCATTTTACTGTGCAAGGATATGCCAAAACTAATGCCTTAATCCAATTTAATCCGGAATTTCTTGCTTTAATAGCTGTAGATAAAGCAAGATTTCCTCCTGCACTATCTCCTCCCACTGCTATTCTGTTTTTATCAATTCCATACTTTTCATAATTTTCATAAATATGTTTTAGGCAGTTAAAACAATCATTCTGAGCATTAGGGAATGGTTTTTCAGGTCCTTTGTTATACTCAATGCTGAAAACTACTGCATCGGCTCTTTCTGCCACTAATTTGCAATAGTTTTCTAATACACTTACAGATCCTCCTATCCATCCACCTCCATGAATCATTACTAATGCAGGTCTCTCTTTTTTTTCAGTTCTTCTTTTGTAATATCTCCATATTTCAACATTATTTTTCTCTAAAACTAAACTTTCGCACTTTGTAATAATTTCTGTCTCGTTAAGATTTAAATTAGGATATCCCATTGAGTCTCTCATTCTTTGGGCTAACTTTTCCAAACTGATTTCGTTGCATTTTTCTTCCCCAACATGTTCCTGTTGATTTTCTAACGCTTTTATTTCATACGGATCCATGTATCCTTTTCTTCCATCTACCGGACTTTCCTTAAAAATAACTTCCGTTCCATAGGATTGTATAATTTCTTTTTCTTCTCCTAATTTTTTTACTAACTCATCGCTATATCGTTTCATATACACTCTCCTCTTATTTGTATTTGTAATTCAATCCTCCTTTAAATTACACTAGTATCCGACCTTATCTGTATTTATACTATCATTTGGCTATTGTACTTTCTGTAGTTTATTTTTTGAATTTGTGTACTATTTAAATATTTATTGTCTATTTTTTACATTACAATGTGCAATATATTATTTTTTATTATGCTTTATTAATATAAACTGTTTTTTTTTACTACTTATATGATATAATATTTTAAATTATCAATTTTTCAGGAGGACTATATGAAGTATTCGATTCAAGGAGATACTCTTCCGGTTGTTGTTTGTGAACTTGACGCCAGAGAAAAAATTATAACAGAAGGTGGCGGCATGGCTTGGATGTCACCTAATATGAAAATGGAAACTACCGGTGGTGGTATTGGAAAAATGTTCGGAAGAGCCTTATCCGGTGATACTCTTTTTCAGAATATTTACACTGCAGAACGTACTAACGGAATGATTTCCATTGCTTCAAGCTTTCCAGGTTCTATTAAAGCTTTTGAAATCACTCCGGGGAATGAAATTATTCTTCAAAAATCTGCCTTTCTTGCTTCTGAAGCAGGTGTTGAATTATCAATGCATTTTAGAAAAAAACTTGGCTCAGGTCTTTTCGGTGGTGAAGGCTTTATTTTACAGAAGCTTTCAGGTAATGGTATTGCTTTTGCAGAATTTGATGGTCATGTCATTGAATACGAATTACAGCCTGGTCAGCAGATTATTATAGACACCGGACATCTTGCCGCTATGTCAGTAACATGCCAGATGGATATTCAAACTATACCCGGTATAAAAAACATGTTCCTCGGTGGTGAAGGATTGTTTAACACTGTTGTTACAGGTCCGGGCCATGTATGGTTACAGACAATGCCTATTTCCAATATGGCAGGAGCTCTTATCCCATACCTTCCAACTACTAATAAATAGCAAAACACCCCAACATAGTGAATCCATATCAAGTGATATGTAAACACTATGTTGGGGTATTATTTTTGCTTTTTAATATAACATTTTTTTATGTTTATCCATTTCTGATTTACATAACATAAAATACTACTCTGCCACTTCTTTTCCTGCTGTAAGCACTTTTATTCCCACAACTGTTCCTATCATAAGAACAATTCCAATTGGAAGTGCCAACCACCCAAGCCCTGCTGCCTTCTGCAACGCACCTGCGATAATGTATGTGATAAATGAAATAACTGCAACTGTTGCAGCGTAAGGTATCTGTGTTGATACGTGGTTTGTATGTTCGCACTGCGCTCCCGCTGATGACATAATTGTTGTATCTGAAATTGGTGAGCAGTGGTCACCGCATACTGCACCTGCCATACATGCTGAAATAGCAATAATCATCATTGCAGGATCAGTTTTCTGGAACGCCTGAACAACAATAGGAATAAGGATACCAAATGTTCCCCATGAAGTACCTGTTGCAAAAGCAAGTCCACAACCTACAACAAATATAACTGCAGGAAGGAATATTGCAAAACCTGTTGCACTATGTTTCATAATTCCACCAACATATTCTGCTGCACCAAGGCTGCTTGTCATATTCTTCAATGTCCATGCAAAAGTAAGAATAAGAATTGCAGGTACCATAGCCTTAAATCCTTCAGGCAAACAATCCATACACTTCTTGAAGCTTAAAATTCTTCTTACAACATAGAATACAATAGTAATCATTAATGCAAAAATACTTCCGATAGCAAGTCCAACTGAAGCATCACTTTCAGAAAATGCCTTAACAAAGCTTGTTCCTTTAAAGAATCCACCTGTATAAATCATACCAATAATACAACAAATAATAAGAGTAACTACAGGAACTACAAGGTCACAAACCTTGCCTCTCTTTTCTTCAACCTGTTCTTCCTCTTTGTAAGTCTTCTGACCTGTTGTAAACAAGTCTCCTTTTGCCGCATTGGCTTCATGCTTAGCCATTGAGCCAAAATCAACTTTTAACAATACTATTGAAATCATCATAACAATAGTAAGCAAAGCATAATAGTTGTATGGAATTGACTTAATAAATACTACAAATCCATCCTGTCCTTTTACAAAACCTGTTACTGCTGCAGCCCATGAAGAAATAGGTGCAATAATACAAACAGGTGCTGCTGTTGCATCAATAAGATATGCAAGTTTTGCTCTTGAAACATTATGCTTATCTGTTACAGGTCGCATGACACTACCAACTGTAAGGCAGTTAAAATAGTCATCTACGAAAATAAGACAACCAAGCGCAATAGTTGCAAGCTGAGCACCAATTCTTGTTTTGATATGTTTAGATGCCCAATCACCAAAAGCTGCTGAACCACCTGCTGTATTCATAAGTGCAACTATTGTTCCAAGAACAACAAGAAATACTAATATTCCCACATTATATGCGTCAGATAGTGAACCGATTATTCCGTCCTCTAATACATGTTCAATTGTTCCCTCAAATGAGCCTCCTGAATAAAAAATTCCACCAATTACAATTCCAATAAATAATGAACTGTAAACTTCCTTTGTAATAAGTGCTAATGCTATGGCTACCAGTGGTGGAACCAGTGCCCAAAATGTTCCAAACAACTGTGGAACATACTTAGCCTCTTCGTCGGCACCAAAAACTGTTGTTCCAATAAGAACAACAAACATTAAAGTAAGTACCACGATAATTCTTTTGTTTCCTCGTTTCATTTTTTCTCCCTTTCCTTATATTTAATTACAGTGTCTCAAAGTCTCATCCCACCTGTGCTTGCACAATGGTGGGATAGTGACTTTGAGACACGCCCCTATATGAGCATAAAAGTGGAGCGTAAGCTTCACGATATGCGAATATTGGGATAGGATTGTGAAAGTGCGAAGCACGTAACAATCCGTGTAATTATTTTTTTAGTTATAATTCAATCTGTGTAATTATTTTTCTCTAATCCTACTTTTCAAGAATAAACTTCTCGATAACGTGAGCTATTCCATCTTCATTATTAGATTTTGTAATGTAATCTGCGTTCTCCTTAACCACGTCTGTAGCATTGGCCATAGCAACACCAACGTGTGCGTACTTAATCATTGTAAGATCATTAAATCCGTCACCACAGGCAATGGTATTCTCTTTTGGAATTCCAAGATGATTAATAAGAACTTCTATTGAATGTGCTTTATCAATTCCCATTGGCAATGCTTCTATAAAGAATGGCTCTGAACGATATATGCTTATTCTTCCCTCAAACTTCTTTGAGAGAATCTTTTCATGTTCTGCTGCAATCTCGCCCGGTGCCGTTAACAGACATTTGTTAGGATTGTAATCAACATACTCAACAAGATTTTTCTCTTTAAGAGGCAACTTGTTAATAAATGATTCCAATTCAATATATTCATCTATTGGAGTTCCAACAACAATGCTATCGTCATCATAAGTAATAAGACCGATTTTGTTCTCTGTTGCATAATCAACTAATTCAGGAATATATTCTTTTGATAATGCGTTCTCATAAATAACTTCTTTTGTTTTCCAGTTGATTACTTTTCCTCCATTAAAAGAAAGAACATATCCACCGTACTTATCAAGCTCAAGTGTTTTTGCAACCTGTGCTACTCCCGGCGTTGGGCGTCCTGATGCAAGCGCCACAATATGTCCTTCTTCCATTATTTGCTTCAATGCCTTTAATGTTTTAGGTGTAACTTTTTTGTCATCATTTGTAAGAGTTCCATCTAAATCTAAAAATAGTACTTTTCTATCCATGCTTTATCTCCTGTTTTGTAAAATTTATTAAAGGTTTGGCCACCCATAATTTTACCATAAAAATTAAAACATACAAATAGTTTTATATAGTTAGTTTTTGGCATTAAAATATTTAATTTTTTTAGTTTATATTCCGTAATAATTATTTATATTAACAATAGTTAATTATCCCATATATTTATTTAATTTTCATTCACTGTATTCATTCAACATCCTTAGGTGTTGTATTTCTGTATATGTACATGACTGCTCCGAAATATCCCGGTATAACAGCTACGTAACCAATAATTACAGCCAATGTTATATAAGATATTTTACAAAAAATTTCCAATACAACACAAACTATTGTTGCCACAAGTATCCAAAACATAACACTTATAGCCATATATAAACTTTTTTTGTTTACCTTTGTTAAATTGTTTAGTTCTGAAGATATAAGCCACAATTTTTCATAAATTGTATGCATAAAATCAACCTTCTTTCTTTAATCTGCAATAAACCTAACTTAATTCTAGTCAATTGCATATTTATCTTTGTTCTGTGTATAAACCTGATAGAATTTACTTCCCGGATTTTTATCTATTTCACTGCTGTATGCATGAAGTCCAAGACTGTCATGGTCAATTTCCTCAACACATCCTGCAATGTTAGAACAATGGTCTGATATTCTTTCCAAAGAAGTAAGAATGTCTGTCATTATAAATCCCTGCTCAATTGTGCACTTACCATTTTTTAATCTGTCAATATGTCTCTTCTTCAACTGGTGTTTCAAATGGTCTATTACTTCTTCCAATGCCTCAACAGTTAATGAAGCATCCATATCATTATTTTCAAAAGCTGTCTGTGACTGATTCAAAATATCTTTTGCTGCATTAATTAAAACTTTTAATTCTTTTCTTGCATTTTCTGAGAAATGTAATTTTTTATCATGAATTTCTTCTGCTGACTTTGCTATTCCTACTGAGTGGTCTGAAATTCTTTCAATGTCTCCGATGATGTGTAATAACTCACTTACGCTCTTACTGTCACTTTCACTTAAGTCTCTTGTACTGATTCTTACAAGATAGGTTCCTATCTTATCCTCGTACTTGTCCACTTCTTCTTCGTACTCTTTAACCTTGTCTATTACTTTTGAATCGTACTCACTTAAAATGTCACAGGCACAGCTTACTCCTTCAATTGTTTTCTCAAACATTTCCATTACAACTTTTTTACATCTGTCAATTGCAATTGCAGGTGTTGTCATAAGACGTTCATCAAGTAACTGTAATGATTCTTTCTTTTCTGCATCCTTTATAATGATACATGCAAGTTTTTCCAACTGGTTTGCAAATGGGAATAATAATAATGTACATAAAATATTAAATGTTGTATGAACAATTGCTATTCCAAGCTGATTGGCTGAATCACTTATAAATGGAAACTGTATAATTGAATTTAATAAGCAAAATACTGCAAGCCATACCGTTGTTCCGATTATGTTAAATGACAAATGAACAATTGCTGTTCTTTTTGCGTTTTTGTTTGCTCCAAATGATGAAATAATTGCTGTTACACAAGTTCCGATATTCTGTCCCATAATGATAGGAATTGCACTTCCGTATGTTACTGCTCCTGTTGAAGCCAATGCCTGAAGTATACCTACTGAAGCTGATGAACTCTGGATTACTGCTGTTAAGAATGCACCTGCCAATACACCTAATACCGGATTGCTAAACATTACTAATATGTTTCTAAATTCAGGAACATCTCTTAATCCGCTAACAGAACCTGACATCTGTTCCATTCCAAACATTAAAACTGCAAATCCTAAAAGAATCATTCCTGTATCTGCACGTTTTGAGTTTTTCTTTGACATAATCATTATCAAACCAATCATTGCAAGAATTGGTGTAAATGATGTTGGCTTTAAAAGACTAACCCAAATGTTTGAGCTTTCAATCCCTGTTAAACTAAGAATCCAAGATGTAATGGTTGTTCCAACGTTTGCCCCCATAATAATTCCTATTGCCTGCTTAAGACTCATAATTCCTGAGTTAACAAAACCCACAACCATAACTGTTGTTGCTGAAGAACTCTGAATAATTGCTGTTACTCCTGCCCCAAGCAAAAATCCCTTAAATCTGTTAGATGTTAATTTTTCAAGAATGTTTTTCAACTGATTCCCAGCTCTTTTTTCAAGAGCATCACCCATAATATTCATTCCAAAAAGGAATAATGCTAAACCTCCAATAAGAGATAATACGTCAAAAATGTTCATTTTTTCCTCCTAAAACTTTTCTAAATGTCAAATATTGGGGTAAGATTGTGAGAGTGCGAAGCACGTAACAATCCGTGTAATTTCTTCCCTGTCTACATATTCATAGTATAGTGGGAGTGTAAATTGTAACTATTCTCTTTGTTAAATCTAAGTAAAATTTATTAAATATATTAAGTTTCTTAAATTTAGATTTAATAATTACCACAAGTCACTTATTTCTATTATCACAATTAAGCCGAGATTTTATAACCAACTCCACGGATAGTTTTTATAACATCTCCTGCCGTTCCAAGTTTCTGCCTAAGAGTTCTTACATGAACATCCACTGTTCTACTTTCTCCGTCAAAAGAGTATCCCCAAATCTTGTTAAGAAGCTGTTCTCTTGACAAAACAATACCTCTATTCTTTAAAAGAAGGCATAACATTTCATATTCTTTTAATGTTAAGACAACTTCCCTGTCGTCAACTTTTACAAGATGCTTTATTGGGCAAACATAAAGATTATTAATTGTATAATCCTTTTCTTCATGCTTGTACTCAGATCTTCTGATTAACGCTTTAACTCTTGCAACCATTTCCATCATGCTAAATGGTTTTGAAATATAATCATCTGCACCACTTTCAAGTCCGTTTATTCTGTCATACTCACTTGTTTTTGCTGTTTCCATAATTACCGGAAGCTTCTCAATTGCAGGATTGCTTCTTATTTTCTTTAAAACATCAATTCCACTTTCCTCAGGAAGCATTACATCAAGTATTACAAGACTTGGCTCTTCTTCCTCAACTGCCTTCCAAAATTCTGAAGGTTTCTCAAAGCCTTTTGCCTCAAGACCTGTACTGTTTAATGCATATATTACTAATTCTCTAATACTGCTATCGTCTTCTACCAAATAAATCATATATACCTCCAAATAATAAAATCCTTACTAACATATTATTAACCTTACTTTCCAGGTTAAATTAACTTTAGCCCCGGAAAGTAAGATTTATGTTAAATGCAGGTAAAAATTGGGAGATATTTGAATTTTTTACAATATATTTTTGAAAAGTTTTAGGTTTTATTTTGATTTACTCTGCGTGATAGCCTAGAATTGAATACTCAACCCATTCTGCAATATTAGTTGCATGGTCGCCTATTCTTTCAAGATATTTGGCAATCATAAGAATATCAATAAATTCTTCACCATCACTTTCTCCTGAAGAAATTATTCTTATTAACTCTTTCTTTATCTCTTCAAAATAGTTATCAACAACATCATCATAAACAATAACATTTCTTGCCATTTCAATATCTTTCTTTACAAAAGACTTAATGCTCTTTGTTACCATTTTTATAACTTCGTTTGCCATGTCACTTAAATGTGTTTTGTATTTTACGTCACTTTTTTTAATATACTGAGCCAATTCAACAATATCTGATGCCTGGTCGCCTATACGCTCCATATCTGATATCATCTTAAGTGCTGAGGAAATAACTCTTAAATCCCTTGCTACCGGCTGCTGTCTAAGCAAAAGTTTCATACAAATAGATTCAATATCTCTTTCTTTTTTGTCAATTTCGCTGTCTGTTTCCAATACTTCTCTTTTTAATTCTTCATGGTCATCTTCCATTGTAATTTTGATGGCTCCTGAAATAGCCTGCTCACAAAGTTTACCCATTTTAATTAATTCATTATTTAGATTGTCAAGCTGTTCATCAAACTTATTTCTCATATCATCAACCAAACCTTCCTGTAATATAATCCTCAGTTCTCTTGTCTCTAGGCATTGAGAACATTTGCTCTGTGTCACTATATTCAACAACCTCTCCCAACAAGAAGAAAGCTGTATTGTCTGATATTCTGGCTGCCTGCTGCATGTTATGAGTTACCATAACAATTGTGTAATCCTTCTTTAATTCTGTTGCCAAATCTTCAATCTTTGATGTAGAAATAGGATCAAGTGCTGATGTTGGTTCATCCATTAATAACACTTCTGGTTCAACTGCTAAAGCTCTTGCAATACAAAGTCTCTGCTGCTGGCCACCTGACATTGCAAGGGCATTTTTCTTTAATGAATCTTTTACTTCATCCCAAATTGCTGCCTGTTTTAATGTTCGCTCAACAATTTCGTCAAGTTTTGCCTTTGAACGGATACCGTGAGTTCTTGGTCCATATGCAATGTTATCGTATATGCTCATTGGAAAAAGATTAGCTTTCTGGAATACCATTCCCACTCTTTTTCTTAAGTCATTTACGTCCATGTCTTTATATATATCAACACCATCAAGTGTTATTTTTCCCTGTATTTTACAATCCACTACAAGATCATTCATTCTGTTAAGTGATTTAAGTACTGTTGACTTACCACATCCTGAAGGTCCTATAAATGCTGTAATCTGGTTCTTTGGAATTGATAAATTTACATCCTTTATGGCATGAAAATCTCCGTAAAAAAGGTCCATGTCCTTTATATCTATTTTTCCCATTTATTTATTTTCCTTTCCAATCTTGTTTGCAAGTATGCCCGATAAACCATTAATAATTAAAATAATTATCAAAAGTATTACCGCTGTTGCATAAGCCTGATTTGTGTAAAGTCCTTCTGACAATAAGCAGTACATATGAACTGCCAAAGTTCTTGTTGAAGATAAGAAAAACTTGCCCGAGCCCCAAGGCACTGCCGCCACTGAACCTGCCGTAAAAATAAGTGCTGCACTTTCACCAACAATTCTTCCTATTGCAAGAATAACCCCTGACAAAATTCCCGGAACTGCTGCCGGCAAAACAATAACAAATATTGTTCTAAGTTTTCCTGCACCTAAACCAAAACTGCCTTCTCTAAATGAGTCTGGCACAGCAATAAGCGCTTCCTCTGTTGTTCTTATAATTGTTGGCAAAACCATTATTGCCAGTGTTAAAACTCCGGCTATTAATGAATATCCCCAATGTAAGGCAAGAACAAATGCAAGGAAACCGAACAAACCGAAAACAATTGAAGGTATACCTGCCAATGTTTCAGTTGTAACTCTTATGATTTTTACAAGTTTTGAACCTCTCTTTGCATACTCAACAAGATAAATTGCTGCTGCCACTCCAATAGGTACTGAAATAATCAGTGTCATTGCAACTATTATAATTGTGTTAATAATAGCCGGTGTCATTGAAACATTATCTGAATTGTATTTCCATGCAAACAAGTCTGCATTAATATAGGGAACACCTCTTATAACTATGTAAGCAACAAGATAAACCATTATTCCAACTGTAATTGCCACTGCAAGCATTATAAGAATCAGCATAATAAGTGAGCCCGGTTTTCTTAAATATTCTTTTAACTTGCTGTTTGTTTTTACTATAGGAGCTTTTCTGCCTACTGCTTTTACTTCTTTTTCCATTATTCAGACCTCCTATTAATTATTGAAAAACATACATTTATAATTAATACAAATACAAACAATACTACTGCTGTAGCAATTAATGCTCTTCTATGTAATCCTGTGGCATAAGCCATTTCAAGTACGATATTGGCTGTAAGTGTTCTGACACCACTTGTAATGCTGTCCGGTATAATTGCCTGGTTTCCGGCAACCATTACAACTGCCATTGTTTCACCTATGGCTCTACCCATTCCAAGAATAATTCCTGACATAACACCTGACTTTGCCGCCGGTATTACTGTCTTAAAAATACTTCTTTCCTTTGTTGCACCAAGGGCAAGCGCTCCTTCATAATATGCTTCCGGTACTGCCACAATTGATGATTCTGCTGTGTTAATAATTGTTGGAAGTATCATCATTCCAAGAAGAATTGATGCTGCAAGTATACCGTCACCTGCTGTTCCAAACATTTCCTGAATAATTGGAATAATAACAACCAGTCCGAAGAATCCGTATATAATAGAAGGAATCCCTGCCATAAGGTTAATTATTGGTTTGATAAATTTATATAATTTTTTGGGACAGTATTTTGCAAGAAATACTGCTGTTAAAAGTCCGATTGGAACACCAATTATCATTGCCCCTGCTGTTACATAAATACTGCCTACAATCATTGGCCATATTCCAAAAAGATTCTGTGACACACGCCACTGTGTTCCAAAAAGGAACTTTGTTATTCCTATTTCTTTAATTGCCGGCACTCCATTTGCAAACATAAATAAACAAATTGTTATAACTGCTGCAATAGATATACATGCGCATACAAGAAATACTATTTTCATTAAAAAATCTAATACTTTATTCAAAATATTTTCTCCTTCATTCACTAAAAGCAGAGGAAATTTAATCCCTCTGCCTGTACCCTTATATGCAGATTTTATTACTGAACGTCAGCCCAGTCTGTTAAGTCACCTGTGTAGATTTTCTTAATCTGATCTGATGTAAGGTTTGTTACCTGATTTTCTGTGTTAACAATTACAGCGATACCATCTAATGCAATTTTCTGAACCTGTAATTCTTTTGCTTCTTCATCTTTTAATTCTCTTGATGACATACCGATTTCTGTTGCACCTTCGATTGCTGACTGAATACCTGCTGAAGAACCTGATTCCTGAATTTCAATTGAAGCGTCTGCGTTTAGTTTTACATATTCATCTTTTAACTTATCCATTAATGGCGCAACTGATGTTGAACCTGCTAAAGTGATTTTCCCTTTCTTACCACTTGCCTTGTATGATTCTGTTGCTTCAACTCCGATATAACCGTTGTCGTTTACAATCTGCTGTCCTTCTTTGCTCATAATGAATGAGATGAAGTCTTTGTCAATGTCTGATAACTTATCTTCTTTGTAACAAATGTTAAATGGTCTTGATACTTTGTAATCACCTGATTTAACGTTTTCTGCTGTTGCGTCAACACCGTCAACCTGAACTGCCTTAACGTCTGTTGATAAAGAACCAAGTGAAACATAACCGATTGCACTCTTTGTCTGTGCTACCTTCTGGAGCATTACTGATGTGCTATTTGTAATCTGTGCTGAACTTACTGTAATGTCATTTTCGTTTTCATCTACAACTCCAAGAAGTTCTACGAAAGCTCCTCTAGTTCCTGAACCTTCTTCTCTTGAAACTACTGTGATTGCCTGTGACTTAGCTCCTGAATCAGAACCATTGTCACTGCTTGCACTCTTGTTGCTACCGCATCCTGTGAATGCTAATGTTGTAATAACCAATGCAGATACTACTGCTAAAACTTTCTTTCTCATTTTCAATTTTCTCCTCGTTTTCAAGTAAATTTTTAATATTTTTTGAAGGAACTTATTTTTTGTTTCCTTCAGGGTACACATATATACTATTTAAATTTCGTTAAATGCAATAGCGCATTTATGTTAAATCTATTTAAAATATTCGGGAAAAATGTAAAAATGTCGAAAGTTGTATACAGTCAGAGATGGGAATGGCAAACAATAGGCAGATTTTCGAAATTTTGCGAGCATAGCGTAAAGCGTAAAAACTACTGTTTGAGCGTAGCGAGTTTAGTTTTTCGCTTTACAATAGGCGGCAGAGCAAAATAAGAAAATCAACGTGTTTGCCATTCCCATCTCCGACTGTATATAAAATCAAGAAGATTTTGGAGAATGTACCCCGAAATTTGGATGATTTAAAATATCGGGGTACATTTTTGCTGTATTTATATATTATGTTGTATTTTTAAGTAACTGATTTAATGAAATGTACCCCTATTTTGAGAGTTTTTTATATATCGGGGTACTTTTATTATTGATATATACAATATGTTATGTCTCAAGATGTGAAATTGCTAAATATGTACCCCAAAAATCAAGATAATTTCTACAGCGGGGTACAGCCAAGAAAAAATATCACTTATACGTGCTATGTTACATTTAAAATTGTAAAATTCGTACCCCGAAAATTAAGAAAACTTCTATATCGGGGTACGGGTGCAAAACACCCTCGCCACGATCAATAACGAACGCAGCAAAATAACAAAATCAATCTGTTTGTAGACATATATCCTTGCCTACACGCAAAAAAATAAAGAAGAAACACATGTCTTGCATTTCTTCTCATTTGTTTCTATTATTTACTGGCACATTTTTGCAACTATCTGGTTGATTACTTTGCCATCTGCTCTGCCTTTAAATGCAGGCATTACTGTTTTCATTATCTGGCCTTTGTTCTTTGTTGCAATTACGTCTGCAAATTTTTCTTTTAATTCTGCTTCAACTTCTTCTGCACTCATAAGCTTTGGTGCATATTCGTTGAACACATCATATCTTGCCTGGTATTCTTCTATTAAGTCTGTTCTGTCAGCAGGACATGAATCAATCTGTTCCTTTACAGTTTTTAATTCTTTAAGAATTACTTTGTTTACCATTTCTTCAGGAATATCATTTCTGCAGCCTGCATCAATTCCTGCTTTCTTTACTGCCTGAATCAATGCTGAAATTGATTCCTTTCTAGCTTTGTCTCTAGCTTTCATTGCAGCTATCATGTCTTTCTGTAATACTTTAATGTCCATTGTTTGCCTCCTATATTTTAATTATTAATTAACTATCTTCTACCTAACATAGTATACCACTCTAAATTTAGGATTCAAATAGAAACTTTAACGTCTCTTGCTAGATTTCCTGCCGGACTTTCCGTTATGCACATTACCGGATTGTACTTTACCATTACGTGAATTGCCGGATTGCACTTTGCCATTACGTGCGTTACCTGTCTGTCCCTTAGCGCCGCGGGCATTTTTGTCATTTGCAAAATTCTTACCACTGCGGATATTTTTATTATTTACTGAAATTTTTCCTCCGCGGTTATCTTTATCTGCGAAATTCTTACCACGACCATTCTTGTTATTTGAGGAATCTTTGCCTGCAAAATTCTTACCTCGCGCATCCTTACGTGAATCCTTAGACTTTCCGTTACCTTTTCCGCCGTTTCCACCATAGTTTTTCTCATATTTAAACTGTCTGGGTTTAATAAGGCATTCCTTGCCAAAACCTATAAGGTCTTCTCTTCCTGCTATATGAAGTGCTTCTTTAACTAAATCGTAATTTGCAGGATTTCTGTACTGCATAAGGGCTCTTTGCATTGCCTTTTCGTGCGGATTTTTTGGAACATACACCGGTTTCATTGTTCGCGGATCAACTCCCGTATAGTACATTACAGTTGACATTGTTGACGGTGTAGGGTAAAAATCCTGAACCTGCTGAGGATTGTAGCCAATATCTCTAAGGTACTCAGCCAACTTCACTGCCTCTGTCATATCAGAGCCCGGATGGGAACTCATAAGATATGGCACAACAAACTGGTTCTTTCCTTCTTTTTCGTTAAGTTTCTTATATTTAGTGATAAAACTTTCATAAACACAATTCTGAGGTTTTCCCATATAAGACAAAACCTTATCAGAAATATGCTCAGGAGCTACCTTAAGCTGTCCACTAATATGATATTTAACCAGCTCTTTAAAGAAAGTATCATCTTTATCTTCCATAATATAGTCAAATCTAATACCTGAACGGACAAATACTTTTTTGACCTTAGGCAATTCTCTTAACTTTCTAAGAAGACTTAAATAATCCTTGTGGTCAACATTCAGATTCTTACAAGGATGTGGGAAAAGACATTGCTTATGCTTACACACACCTGATTTTAACTGCTTCTTACATGACGGATGATAAAAGTTAGCTGTAGGGCCACCAACATCATGAATATATCCTTTAAAATTAGGCATATCAATAATTTTCTTTGCCTCATTTATGATTGATTCGTGGCTTCTTGACTGAATAATTCTTCCCTGATGGAATGTTATGGCACAGAAACTACATGCCCCAAAACAACCACGACAACTTGCCAATGAAAACTGAACTTCCTGAATGGCAGGTATCCCACCTAAAGCCTCGTAACTTGGATGATAAGTTCTCTCATATGGAAGGTCGTAAATATCATCCATTTCCTGTCTTGTTAAGGGCTCCTGGGGTGGATTCTGTACAACATAAACTCCGTTTGGATAAGGTTCCACCAAAGTTTTTCCATTAAAAGGATCAGTATTTTCAGACTGAACCCTAAAACTATTTGCATACTCTAATTTGTCTTCCTTCATGGCATCATAAGACGGAAGAATTATTGGATCATAAGCAAGTTCTATATTTTTAGTCTTAAAAACAGTTCCCGGAATATAAGTAATATCCGTAACATCCATACCACTTGCCAAGGCATCTGCAATCTGAACTATACACTTTTCACCCATTCCATAAGTTAAAAGATTTGCCTGACTATCCAATAAAATTGAACGTTTAAAACTATTGCTCCAATAATCATAATGTGCCATTCTTCTAAGACTTGCCTCAATACCACCTATTATAATCGGCTTTGTTTTGTTAGTTCTGCGAATAAGATTACAATAAGCAACTACTGCATGATCCGGTCTTTTTCCAATTACTCCGCCCGGAGTGTAGGCATCACTATCTCTTCTTTTCTTTGAAACATAGTAATGATTAACCATTGAATCCATATTTCCACCCATTACCAGAAATGCCAATCTTGGTTCTCCCAAAACATTAATGCTTTCATCGTCCTTCCAATCAGGCTGTGAAATAATACCAACTGTATATCCATTAGCTTCCAAAACTCTACTTATAATAGCATGTCCAAAAGATGGATGGTCTACATAAGCATCCCCTATTACAAACACAAAATCTAACTGCTCTATTCCTCTTTCCTTCATATCCTCTTTGGATATTGGTAAAAATGCCATATTTATTTTGTATGCCATATTAAGAAAATATGGTCATACGCTCCTTTCTCTTAACATTTACAAAACTTATCTTATGCTGCTTTCTGCATCTTCCAATGTTGCATATCCCTGTAAATGTGCTGTATTTTCTATAGTCATATATGCAAGATTTTTTCCCTCTCTTGCCAGATTTACAATAAATTGTGCATAAAGTTTCAACAATTCTTCTGAATATGTTAATAACTCACCCTTTAAATAAGTTTCATAAGAAGTGTTATCAATCTGATCAGCATCACTTGTTATATCCCTTGCATTAGATGCAAGCTTTGGATAACTCTTAGCAAAATCCTTCATCCAGTCTACCTGAATCTGTGCAATCTGATTTACAATTGCTATTGTTCTCTCCGATTTTTCAGGAAAATTATCTTTAATCTTCTCATATTCTTCAGGTGAAGTATGTTCCATCATTCTTCCATATTTCTCGGTAATCATATTCCAACCCTTAGCCTTGTTTTCTTCCCAAAGATTGCAAATGCACTCTAGCATTTCATCTGTCCAAGTCATATACTGACTCTTTCTCATAACATAAAAGAAAGGCCAATTATTCTGACAAGACACTCTTCCACCAACATTCTGCACTTTATCAAAAGCTTCAAATTCAAGTTTTACTATTTTATCTATTGTTTTTTCTCTGTCAAACATTTCAACTTTCCCTTCTGCCAAATCCATAATTGGTCTCACATAGCCATTTAAAAAGTTTGAATTTCTATTCTTTATTAGTTTTAGTTCCAATAATTTATCAATTATAATTTTTGCTATTTCTTCCATAATAATGGCTTTTTCATCTTTTTCATTAAACTTAGTATTGTCATACAAATAACCATCCCAAGCATTCTTCTGAGCAGGAAGCTGACTTAATTTTTCAAGCAATGAAACAATCTTCTCAGTTCCATCCAAACTACTAACTCCCTTAAAAAGCCATTTGTAGTACGGTGCAAACTTATTATTTAAAATGTACACACATTTCATTGTCTCTTTCATAAAATCAGAAATGCAAATCTGTGCCGTTACATAATCTTTCCTTGCCATTGCTCTTTCATAATTGCTCTGACCTGTCTGAGCCATTGCCCCAAGCTGTCTTGCAAGCTTAACAAGTCTTGCCTGAAAAGGCTGATTTTCAAATTTTCTTCTTATCTTAGAAAAATATCCTAAATCGTCCCTAAAAACTTCACCGTTAGTAACTGTTGCAATTTTATAATCTTCAAGATTAATCCATTGTTCTAATGTTAGATTTCCATCTCCAGAACCTGTATACTTTTTATAAAAATCTTCAACTACACAAACGCCCACTCTTCCTTCAGCCATAATGGTGTCAACTCTTGTAATGCCCTTATAACTTTTTGGAAGTTTGTTATATTCATCCTGAAGTTTTTCACCGATTTTCTCATAAACATCTTCCGTAATCCACATACAAAATCCCGGGCCGAAATCGTGGTCTCTTGAATAAACATCATCAAAGCCAAATCGCTCTGAACCTTCCCCAACGAATCCCACCACTATTTTGTCCTCATATTCAGAAAAATTATTATGAATCATATCCTTGCCGTACTCTTCATAAAAACTTTTTGCCAGCTCTATACCTGTAAGTTCTTTCTTTTCTTCTTTTATTTTGTCAAAAACCTTTGCCAGATTTTCTTTTGTAATATTATAAGCACTGCCACGTCCCATATTTGCTTCTATCTCCGGCAACGCCTTTTCGTATAACTTAGCTGCCTCTTCATACTGTTTTAAGCTACACTTAACACTTGCCATGGCACAAAGGGCTCCGCTGTAATGAAAGTTTTTCACTTCATCTCTGTCAAATATTTCCAAAGCCTTCTTAAGGTAGTCTTCCGCCTGACTTGCCTGATTAATTTCAATCAATGACGCCGCCAGATTTGTATAAGTTGTGGCAACTTCAATATCCATTCCTTCTATTTTTTCTATAATGGACAGTGCCTTTTTAAGATGTTGGACTGCCATAGGAAAATCATTCATCTCCTGATACAAAAGAGCAATGTTATTGTTAAGACTTGCCATTCTATAATCATCACTTGGAATATTCTCATTATATATAGAAAAAACTTCTTTATAAACTTCTAAAGATTCCGCAAGTTTTCCTGCCGCTCTGTAAGCGTTTGCCACATTTTGAAGGGAAGTAGCATAATCCACAGTTCCTTCAATCCCCATTTTCTTCATTAATTCTATGCAATCATTACATGCCTTAATAGACTTTTCAAACTGACTTGTATCCCTGAAAAATCCCATCATTTCATTAAGAATTGTAAACTGAGCTGCCAAGTCATTTTCTTTTTTTGCCTGTTCTATGCTTTCATTGAAAAATGGCTCGACATCGTTAATTCTTCTTTCCGTATACAAACTATCCAACTCTTCTATAAAACCGTTAATATCCATTTTTCCTCCTAACCTGTCACTGCCATAAATAAACATATTTTATGCATAATTATCTAATACTCTTTGACAACATCTTTTAACATAACACTATTATACCTGACTATTTTCTCTTTAGAAATGCCAAATTTCCAATAATGCAAAATATAATAAACATACACAAATTAGCAACAACAACGCTTGCTCCGGCAGGAATTGAAAAAGCGTATGAACAAAGCAAACCTGCCGTAAAATTTATTACCGCAAGAATTGCAGAACATATCGTTACACTTAAAAAGCTTTTAAAAACTCTCATTGAAGTAAGCGCCGGAAAAATAATAAGACTTGAAATCAACATTGCTCCCATCATTTTTATTCCAAGTACAACAGTTACCGCCGTAAAAATAGAAATAAGTGTATTGTACATTCCAACTTTCACACCTGTTGCTTTCGAAAAACTTTCATCGAAAGTCACTGCGAAAATTCTATTATAGCAAAATCCAAACATTATAAGTACAACAACAGACAGTACAACACTAAAAATAACATCATCTTTAGACATTGCCAAAATACTACCAAACATATAACTACACACATCTGTGCTAAGTCCTGTTGTTAACGATGTAACAATAACACCAATTGCCAATGATGAAGCTGACACCATAGCTATTGCCGCATCACTTTTCATCTTACCGTTTTCTGCCAATCTAAGTAAGAAAAAGGCTGCAATTATAACAATTGGTATTGAAAACTTAATTGGTGCAAATCCCAAAGCTATTGCTATGGACAATGCTCCAAATGAAACGTGTGACAAACCGTCACCTATCATTGAATATCTTTTTAAAACAAGGCTGACGCCTAAAAGAGCTGCGCAAAGTGATACCAATACTCCTCCGATAAAAGCCCTCTGTATAAATCCATGGGCAAACATTTCACTAATCATTTGCTGCACCTCCCAAAAACATATTTGAAACATTTGATTTCTTATATTCCTCAACTGTTCCAAAGAAATCATTTTCCTGTTCTAAATGCAAAATATGTGTTGCATAATTTAAAGCATTCTTTATATCATGACTAACCATAATAATTGTTACATTCTCTTTCTTGTTTAAATCCTTTATAGTTTCATAAAGCTCCATTGAAGCTGCCGGATCAAGCCCTGTTACAGGTTCATCCAAAATCAAAACGCTGTCTGTTGCACAAAGTGCCCTTGCGAGAAGAACTCTTTGCTGCTGTCCTCCTGACAACTCTCTATAGCAACGCTTTTTCAAATCCAAAATATTAAGCTTCTCCATATTTTTTTCAGCCTCTGCCTTGTCTTTCTTATTATAAAATGGACATCTATGATCGTTATTTAGCACCCCTGACAAAACTACTTCCCAAACACTTGCTGGAAAATCTTTCTGTGCCTGTGTCTGCTGTGGCAAATATCCTACTCCTTTGTGATTTTTTCCCTGCACATTGGCAATAACTTCGCCATTTAAAGGTTTAATCAACCCTAATAATGTCTTTATAAGTGTACTTTTTCCTGTACCATTTTCACCAACAACACAAAGATAATCTCCTTGGTCGATTTTAAAATTCAAATTTTTTGCAACTACTTTATTTTCGTAACCTAACGTTACGTCTTTACATTCAAAAATCATTATCATTCTCCTAATGCTATTTTTAAGTTATTAACATTTTCCTTCATTAAATCAACATAAGTTACTCCGCTGTCAAACTGTTTCTGCGTAATATTATGACAGGAATTAAACTGAAGCGGTTTTGCTCCTGTGTCAGTTTCAATTGCGTCCGCCACAATATGACTGCTTAATTCCAAATAAAATACAGCCTTAATATTGTCTTCCTTAATCTTGTCCACAAGGAACCCAATAGTTTTGGCACTAGGCTCCATATCACTTCCACATCCCGGAAAAGCTGCATAATACTTTAAGCCATATTCCTTTGCAAAATACTGTAACGGAAACTTGTCCGCAAAAATAATTTCGTTAATCTTAGCATTTTCGACAATAGTTCTAAATTCATTATCCAGCTCTTTTAACTGACTTATATAGCTTTCAGCATTCTTCTGAAAATTTTCTTTTTCTTCTGGCAAAGCCTTACTTAATGTTTCACAGATTTTCTCTGTCATAATTATTTCATTAACAGGTGAAGTCCATATATGTTCATCTGTTTCTTCGTGTCCCTCTTCTGAATCTTCATTATGAAACTCCGAATCATTTGAACTATCTTCACTGTGATTATCTTCCTTATGATTTTCCTCGCTATGACTATCCTCTTTATGATTTTCCTTGTTATGATTGTCTTCTTTATGACTGTGCTCATCATGGTCGTGTTCTTCGAATCTTGTATCCATTCCTTCCACAATCTCTTCATTAAGAACGTCAACATAATCCATCATTTTCATCTGAATCTGATTCTTATTATTTAAGGAATCAAGCAACGTATCAATCCATGTTTCAAGTGAACCACCATTATATATAAGCACATCCGCATTTTCCATCTGAATAACATCGCTAGGTGTTGGTTCAAAAGAATGACTGTCCTGTCCCGGTGTAACAGTCATCTTTAAATCAATTCCCTTAACATCCCCTATAACCGCTCTTGCCATATCATAATATGGAAAAAGAGAAGTCACTATTTTCAATCTATAGTTATCTTCTTTTTCAGTAGTTTTGCCGCAACCAGCCATTCCCAAAATCATAGATATGGTCACAATAAAAACTACTGATTTTCTTAAAAATTCTGTTTTCCTGCTAAATTTGTTTTCTCGAATAAATTCTTTTTTCAAAATTTTATTTTTCGAAAATACTTTTATAACTCTATTACTTTTCATAATTTAATAAACACTTTCATAAATCATTATTTTATTTATTTTTTTCTTCACACTTTCCGCATTTCGCGCATTTTCCATAGAATATAGTTTTCTTAGGATTAATACTAAAATGATGGTCTGCGTTCACGTGACTATATAACTCCGCCAAATGATGGCATTCCATCTTCGTCACTTCTCCGCACTCTTCACATTTAATATAGAAACAATCCTGATTTTCACCCTGTTCTATGTACTGAAAGCAAGCGCCCGGCTGACCTTCCACGCTAAACTTCGTTACAATGCCATCCTTTTCCATCTTCTCCAAATGTCTGTAAATAGTAGTAAGCCCTACCTGGCAATCATTTTCTTTCAAATAATTTTCTATATCCATAACAGTAACATAGCCATCTTTGTGCATTTCGAGACACTCCTTAATAGCTGACTGCTGTTTTGTTTTATACTTTCCTGCCACAGTAATTCCTCTCTATACTTTCTTATATATTTTGCACAAAATATCCTTTATTTTAGGCATTAGTGCAATTTCTTATCTCCTTTGACAATAATTCCAATTTGAAAATCCTTTTCATTTTATACTTCTTCTGCTAAATTGTCAATTAATTTGAAAACCTTTTTCATTTTTAATAAAAAAAGAGCCTCTACAAATTGCTGTAGAATGCCCTTTTACTCCGAATATATTTATGCCTCTTTCTGCCAATTATGCAACATAATAGTACACGTAATGTCCGTCGTCTCTTGACCTTCTTACATATACCATATCTCCTTCTTTAATATTATTAAAATCAGTCTTTCTATTTACAATAACATAATCCTGAATCAAAGCTTCATCAGCCTCACAAATAATAAAAAATTTCTGTTGTCTAATAACCGTCAAATCATCAACATAAAGCTTTGTTTTCACTTTCAGTTTAATAATTTGAGTCTTTTTGCTCTTATACTCAAGTCGCTCTTTTATCTTTAATATTACATAAGATAACAAATTAAATCCAACAAAAATTATTGTCGCCACAATATATATCTTCTCATAATATCCCGGATTAGAATGTAACCATGGCGAAATCCTATGCGCAATTATTTGAAAAATAATCCCAATTATAACTAAAACGACGGATACTCCTAAAAACTTCAACCATGCTCTTCTATTTTTAACTTTATAGCCTCTTCTAATTTCCATATCTTCATCTTCTGTTGCAATATGAAAATTCTGTTCTCTAATATATGCCTTATCCATAATTCATACTCCCTTATTTAGCTTAAAATATTAAATAATATAGCATATGAAAATATTTTTCACAACAATGGCGTAATTATTCCCAAAATGTCTGACAGACGGCAGTCCTTTACTTCACACCTTGAATGTTTATTAATAAAAAAAATAACCCCTGATGATCATCAGGGGCAAGTGTGCGTGACAGGATTCGAACCCACGACCTTCTGGTCCGTAGCCAGACGCTCTATCCAACTGAGCTACACGCACATAAGCACCTCTTTTGGAGATGCTTTCTTAATGCCGGCGACCGGAATCGAACCGGTACTGTGTTGCCACAACAGGATTTTAAGTCCTGCGCGTCTGCCAGTTCCGCCACGCCGGCATTGTACTGTTTAATTGTACAAGTGGGACCTACAGGGCTCGAACCTGTGACCCCCTGCTTGTAAGGCAGATGCTCTCCCAGCTGAGCTAAGATCCCTTACAGATTTAAACTGCTCTATTAATATATACGTTTAGGCAACATTTGTCAACAACTTTTTTTATTTTTTCAAACTTTTTTTAATTATCTTCTTTCACTTGATAATCTCCATCTTTTAGGAAGAAGAAATCCTCCACTCTATGTTTTTTATCAAATAAACCATTATACTGAACTTTTGAGTATTCATTTATGTATTTAGTATATTTTGACTTTTCATCTATATTTCTAAATTCTCCATCATCTCCCTGGTAGAACAATCCGGTAAGAACAGGTATCTTTTTCTGTAAGTCTAAAAGATACTTGTTATATCCTGTCATATCCGCTCCAATAAGGTTTAAAAGATATGAAGATAAATAGTTTGCACTCATATCCTCATTCTGCTTTTCTTCTATATCATAGTTAGCCCAGATTACGTATGGTGTTGAATACCACGTTGCAGTATCCTTAGCTGTAAAATTATCTATTTTCTTTCCAAAAATATTACTGTAAAAATCTGTGCTAAGAGGTGGCTGGTGATCTCCAAACATTACAATAATAGTTGGCTCATCCACTTTTTCAAAATATTTTGTCAACTCCTCGAAAGCTTCATCTGACTTCTTTGCCAATGTAACATACTGTTCTACTTCATCTGAGCTTAACATACTGTTTGTTACCTGAATGTCAGCATCTACAAAACCTCTATTTCCAACATAACCGCCGTGGTTCTGAACTGTAACATTAAACAAATAAAACGGATCAGATGACTTGCTTCTTGCCTTTTCATAATCTTTTGTAATCTGTTCCATATCTGTTTTGTCAGAAATAAAGTTTCTTATAAACTCAGGATTTTTGTAATATTCCATTGAATAGAAATGATTAAATCCTAAGCTGTTATATACATTCTCTCTGTTCCATCCGCTTCTCTTATATGGATGATATGAATTATTGCCCATATATCCCTGAGATACAAGAGTTCTTGTTAATGAAGGAACAACGCCCTTAACATAATTGTTATATGGTACTGCTCTTGGTGCAAAAAACGCCAATGAATTTCCTGTTAAGAATTCAAATTCTGAGTTAGCAGTATTTGCCCCTTCAATTGACACATAAAGTTTACCCTTAATTGTATTTTTTGTAAGACTATGAATAAATGGCAAATAATCCTCTGATGTTTCAAAAGGTCCATCCACATTTAAATCTGCCAATGATTCATTCATGATTGCAATTACATTAGGCATTTTCTTTGTTTTTGCAGAATTTTTGTCTGTTGAATCTGACTTAAAATTCTTTGCTATTTTTTCAACGTCGTCTGTTGAGTATTCATCAGGTTTATTATTCTTAATATATTTCCATGATGTTGTAAATGACAACACACTGCCATTCTGAGCATATGTTAACTGTGGTTTCCACTGACTGTCAATAATGCCAGCATTTACTACCCCACTTGAATTAATATAGAAATTATATCCACCGATAACAATAGCAATAATAACTGCTACTGATACCAAACGTTTCTTTAATTTTAATCCTTTATAGCTCTTTAAGCTAAACATTGCTCCTGAGAATGCCACTAAAAAGCTTACTGCCCAAAGAACATATATATCAAATGTATACTCAAAACTATCTGCCACATTTAAAGCTGTTCCAATTGATAAAACATCTGCCGCAAGCACAGGTATTCCTCTAAAGCCAAATACAAAATAGTTAGTTAACGCAAGAACAAACATTGCTATACACATTAAAATAGCTGAATACTGTGTCTTGTTCGTAATTGCAAAAAATACAAATAGCACAATATAATAAATAATAATATTTAACAATCCTCTTACTGTAAACAAAGACTCTAAAATAGGTCCTACAGTAAAAGATGACAAACTTTCAACCATAAAGTAGGCAACTATAGGAGATACCCAGAATAAAATTCTCGAAAGAATCTTATCAAGTGATATGTTCTTGTTAAACTTCTTATTAAACTTTTCTTCTATTACTCCAAAAGGTACTAAAACAAAAATAAGCGAAAGAATAAGCATTCCAAACATTATTCTTAAAGCACCTGTGTTATAAAACTGAAATTCCATGGAAATGGCTATTTTTTCTCCATCAGCCAACTTCTGCCCATCAATTGTTCCACTCTTTAAGTAACTGTTATTTTTGTCTGTTGTATATACACCGAATTTCTGTGGATTATAAGCATCTTCACACTGAATTATAAGTGTATAATATTCATTTCTTTTTAGTTTAGCAGGCTTCTCAAAAGTAAAATGAGTATACTTTCTTGTTTTCATTCCTGTTAACGGTTTTGAAGTAGTTGCAAGTTCATTTCCATCCTTGTCAACTACAGTAAGAATCATTGAACCCTTTGAACTTTCTCTTCCCTGATTGTCTATATAAATAGACATATCTTCCAAGGTTCCATCATAACCTTTAAATTCCTGTGTACATTTACTATCTGATTTTAAATAATAAACCTTGGCATCTTCGTACTTCTTGTGTCCTGTTCTAACAGTACTATATGCCAATCCGTTGTTTACTCCTATAAAAATAATGCCAGCCAATAAAAGAATTATGGAAATAATCCACTTAGTTCTGTCCCATTTTACTTTGTTATTCTTCTTTTTATTAAGATATGACTGAACCTCTTGTTTTTCCTGCTCATTGTTTTTCAACGCAGATTCAATTTCTTTACGAGTTGTGTCTACATCGCTTTTAATATTAAACTTCATCTTAACTTCTCCGTTCATTTTATCTTTTTGTCCATCAACTACTCTGCTTAAAAAAAGATAGATGGTCTTAATTTCGGCCATCTATCTTTTACAAAAACGTCCTGCCAAACATTAAAGTTTTTTTCTAACTAATTACGTATCAAATATTTAAGCAACGTTTTTATATTAACACAATATTTTCACATTTTAAAGTTTTTTATTTAAATTCATCAAACCATCCTTCATCATCTAATGTTGGAAGCCCATTAACATCTATCAAGCCATCACTTGTTCCGTCTGCATAACTAATCTTTAAATAAGCTTTTGCAACATAATCTCTTACATAGTTGCTTTCTGAAACCTTCAACAACATACTCTGAATTTATTCTAATTTAAGTAACTTTCTTTAAATTCTTTTAGGTTTACTTCATAAACCATAAACTTTTGTTTTTCCTGTTTTTCTGACTGCTCTTACTTTAATGTAATACTTTTTGTTCTTCTTTAACTTTTTCAATGTAAATGTTGTTAATTTTACATTTTTTGTTATTGTTGTTTTCTTTTTAAATTTCTTTGAAGTTGATATTTTTACAACATAACCTGTTGCACCTTTTACCTTCTTTAATGAAATTTTTGCTTTTGTACCTTTAGCTTTTCTTGCAACTTTTTTAACCTTAACTTTAGCTGGTGTTATTTTTACTGTAGGTCCAACAGTTGTTTCAGTTCCAATTTCTGTAGAAGCATTCTGAATATTTTTAGTTGTGGTGGCTGCTTCTGTTATTGGTGTTTCTGTTGTTGGCTTAGCCGTTGTTGGTGCTTCCGTTGTTGGCTCAGTAGTTGTAGGCGCTTCTGTCGTTGGTGCCTCTGTTGTTGCCTCGGCCGTTGTTGGTGCTTCCGTTGTTGGAGCCTCTGTTGTTGGCTCAGTAGTTGTAGGTGCTTCTGCCGTTGGTGCCTCTGCCGTTGGTGCCTCTGTTGTTACATCAACAGTTGTAGTTATTTCTGTTGTTGGAACTTCTTTAGCTTCCCATACTCCCATTTCATACATTGAATATCCGTAAGCGTCTAATCCTCTTCTTGTTCCATACATTCTTACGTATCTTGCGCTATATGTTTTATCCAATGTTATCTGAACTGTTTTCGCACTTGTTGCTTTTACTGCTGCAACTGTCTTCCAGTCTGTTGCATTATTGGAAATCTGTACATAATATCTTTTTGCGTATGCACCTTCCCATGAGAAACCTACTTTGTTGATGTTTTTTACGCTGCCAAGGTCAACATATAACCACTGTGGATCAACATTCCACTCTGATTCCCATCTTGTGCCAAGTTTTCCATCTGTAACATTTGCAGCCTTGTCATTTTTTTCTGATGATGCTACAACGCTGCAACCTTTTGCAATATTTTCGGTTGCTTCGAATATACTTCGGTCAACATCACTACCTGTTATTGGTTCTAATTCGTCAGGATTTACTTCTGCATCTGCATCAACATATTCTCCTGCGACAGATGTATAAATTGTATTTGCTTCAATTACTTCATTTACCTGATGTGCTCTTGTATATGAATACTGTGATATTTTATTTAGCTCATCATTGTCGTAAACTTCTGTATTACTTGCTCCTACATATGCAATGTTTTTGTGTATTAAATTTGTTACGTATGTATAGTCGTCTCCACTAAAAGTTTTCTGCGCTTCTTCCGGGAATATTGTATAGAATACACTTGTTGCCGAAACAAAAGTTCCAAGTGGCATTGGATGCTTGCCATCTGTGCAGTAGTAATCTTTTCCTTCTGTTTTATACATGTCGTAGAAAGCTTCTCCTGCCGGTGCCACACCATTACAATATTTTTTTGCTGCCTTTATGTAATAATATGTAAAATATGGAAGCTTACTGTTTTCTCCAAGAATTGAATCTTTAGTTGGCCATGGTTCATATGAATAAATCTTTGCATCAGGGCTGTACTGCTTAATCATTTCAGTAATAGTCTGAACACCTTCCATATGATTATCTGCATCAAAACTTCCAACTATGTCCTGAATAATTACCTTGTCATATCCACCTTTTTGTATTGCTGTTATTACATTATCGGCTTTTGCATTTCTGATAAGTGTATAGCCACCGTTTGTTGCTGCTGTACACTTAACTTTATGTCCGTAATGATTTGCAAGGCCTTCAACTACGCTGCAAAGCGTGTTGTAATATGTCATTGAATTTCCTATAAACAAAATATTCATTGTGTCATCCCCTTTGTCTGCTGCATTTGTTTCCATCCCTTTAAAAAAGGTTAATCCTGAAAAAACAAGGCAAACACTAAGTATCATTGCTAATATTTTCTTTAATTTCACGTTCATTTTTTACCTCCTAAATTCACTTTCTTTATCTAATTCAAATATAATTATTTTTCTTTGCTACGTAAAATACAAAAAAGGTTATATCATTATACCTTTAAAGATATATATATTCTTTAATATTAGTTGATTTATATATTTTTCTATACTATTATGGATATAAATTTATTATAGAGAGGCTGTTATTATGGAGTTACTTCAATTAAGATATTTTAAAGATGCTGCAGAACTGGAGAATTTTTCTATGGTCGCCAAGAAAAACATGGTTCCACAGCCATCTATTAGTAAAACAATTGGCAAATTAGAAGATGAGCTTGGAGTTTTACTTTTTGACAGACAGGGCAAAAGAATTGTTTTAAATGACAACGGGAAATTTTTCTACGAGAAAGTTTCTACTGCTCTTAATAATATTGACAGTGGCATTGAGCATTTTAAAGCCCCTGTACACAAAGATATTAAAATTTATACTCAGGCGGGAAGTCGTTTTGTTTCTCTTCTTACCGCTGATTTTCTATATTCCACAAGGGATATTTTTATTTCTTCTATTAATCAGTTGTCATTAGATAATAAAAACGGATATGACTTTACTTTTATGCAACCTCAAAAAGATATGAACGGATTAAAATATGAAAAGCTTATGGACGATCCTATTGTTGCTGTTATTTCAACAAAAAATCCTTTAAGCAGTTCTTCTCTTCTTAGCATTAAAGACCTTCGGGATGAACAGTTTGTTGCCTATTATCGTTCTATTAATTTAAGAGATTTTACAGATGATTTTTGTAAGAATGTTGGTGGATTTGTTCCTAATGTAGCTTTTGAGTCCCACGATTATTCTTCCATTCGTTATATGATTAGCAAAAATAAAGGGATAGGATTGATGCCTGAAAAATTCTTCAGACTTCAACCATATCCCAACATTAAAATCGTACCTTTAAAAGAACAGGTCTTTAGAACCTTAGTTATTGCCTGGGATGAAAACACTTCGCTTAGCAAACAGGCAATTGATTTTCTTCATTTCACAAAAAAATGGTTTGAAAATATTTAATTTTTATTTCTTCATGGAAAGTTGTATACGTTTTCTTTCTTTGTCTACACTAAGAACTCTTACGTCTACAACGTCTCCTACAGAAACAACATCTAACGGATGTTTTATAAACTTGTTACTCATTTCTGATATGTGTACAAGTCCGTCCTGATGTACACCAATATCCACAAAAGCACCAAAATCTATTACATTTCTTACTGTGCCTTTTAATTCCATTCCTTCTTTTAGGTCATCAAAATCTAAAACATCACTTTTCAAAACAGGCTTTGGCATTTCTTCTCTCGGATCTCTTCCCGGCTTTTCCAATTCTTTAATCATATCTCTTAATGTTATGGGATCAGTGCCTATTTCTTCGGCAACTTCCTTAACCTCTTTTATTTCGTCAGTTAAATGAATATTTCCACCAAGAATATCCTTAGTTGTAAATCCGTATTTTTTTAAAAGTTTCTTTGCTGATGAATAACTTTCAGGATGAACACTTGTATAATCAAGTGGTTCTTTTCCTTCTCTTATTCTCATAAATCCGGCACACTGTTCAAAAGCTTTAGGTCCAAGCTTTGCTACTGAAAGCAAATCTTTTCTGCTTTGAAACTGTCCGTTTTCTTCTCTATACTCAACTATGTTTTTTGCAATAGTCTTACTAATACCTGAAACATATTCAAGTAACGGTGCTGAGGCTGTATTCAAGTCAACGCCTACATTGTTAACGCAGTCTTCAACAATGTTAGATAATGCTTCATCCAGTTTCTTCTGGTTCATATCGTGCTGATACTGACCAACCCCTATTGCTTTCGGTTCTATTTTTACAAGTTCAGCCAATGGGTCCTGTAATCTTCTTGCCATTGATGTGGCACTTCTTTGTCCAACATCAAAATTAGGAAATTCTTCTGTTGCAAGCTTACTTGCTGAATATACGGAAGCTCCCGCTTCATTTACAATAATATATTCTACCTTTGTAGGGCATTCTTTTATAATGTCAACAATTACTGCTTCTGATTCCCTTGAAGCTGTACCGTTTCCAAGGGAAATAAGACTAACATTGTATTTCTTAATTATGTCAAGAACAATCTTCTTTGATTCAGCCACCTTATTCTGCGGTGCTGTAGGGAAAATTACCGTTGTATACAATACTTTTCCTGTGTTGTCTACAACTGCAAGCTTACATCCTGTTCTGAACGCCGGATCCCAGCCCAAAACATTTCTTCCGGCAATAGGAGGCTGCATAAGTAATTGTTTAAGATTCTGTCCAAATACAGTTATTGCTCCATCTTCAGCTTTTTCCGTAAGCTGACTTCTTATTTCTCTTTCAATTGCCGGTTTTATAAGACGTTTAAAGCCATCTTCAATCGCCTCTTTTAACAGCGGTTTAAATTGAGATTCGCCTTTTATAATAACTTTGTCTAAGGATGCAATTATATTTTCTTCCGGCATTTCTATTTTTACATTTAATACTTTCTCTTTCTCACCTCTGTTAATGGCAAGGATTCTATGCCCCGGAATTTTATTTACCCCTTCGCTATAATCATAATAGTTTTCATATGGTGTTTTTTCCTCAGGATTTTTAGTATTGGAAACAATTAAACCATGTTTAACAACTATATTTCTAATAGCCTTACGGAACTCATCATTATCTGATACCATTTCTGCAATTATGTCTTTTGCTCCCTGAATTGCTTCTGCAACATTGGCTACACCTTTTTCCTCGTTAACAAAAGCTTTCGCCTCTTCTTCCGGATTTTTGTTTTTTTCCTGTTTTAAGAAAATATCAGCTAAAGGTTCAAGTCCTTTAGCCTTTGCCTCTGTGGCTCTTGTTTTTCTTTTAGGTCTGAAAGGTCTGTAAATATCATCCACTGCAACAATTGTTTCTGCCATGGCAATTTTAGACATTATTTCGTCTGTCATCTTGCCCTGCTCTGTTATGGAATCCACAACTGTTTTCTTCTTTTCTTCCAAATTTCTAAGATATTTCAAACGCTCATCAAGTGTTCTTAACTGCTCATCATTTAATTCACCTGTTACCGGTTTTCTATATCTTGCAATAAACGGAATGGTGTTTCCTTCATCTATAAGTTTTATTGCTGCATCAACCTGCCAAAGCTTAACTGAAAGCTCATTTGCAATAATATGATTAATGTTCATTACTAATTTCTCCTTTTTCATTTTTGATGTTTTGTATCATTTCTTTTCTTATACGATTTATGTGTCAAAACACTCATTTTTAATTTTTTTATATTCATTGTAAATGTCTGCTTGTATTTTTTCACAAGGATGTTATACTTCTTTTTATGTGTTTCTAAAGATATGTATATGTTTTTTTCAAATTCTTTAGTATTATAACAGATTTTTAATAATTTGTTTTTATTTTATGATATTTTTCTATGTAAAATATTGTGGCAGTTACTCATTTAGTTTCTGCTATTTTCATACAATTTTAGAAGGTGAGTTATGAATAGAGTAAAAAAAGAACTTCCAAAGTACAAACACGCCTGGCCTTTATTGTATTTTTTTATATATTTGCCATGGTTTTTAATATTAGAGCAAAAAATAACTCCGGATTATGCCGGATTACATATTATACATTGTCCCCTTGATGACATGATTCCATTCTGTGAATGGTTTGTAATACCATATCTGATTTGGTTTCTGTACATACCTGCTGTTTTTCTTTTTTTGTTTTACCATTCAAAGAAAGAATTCTATAGAATGTGTGCCTATGAGTTTACAGGAATGACAATTGCACTTATTGTATACACAGTATTTCCTAACGGACTTAATTTAAGATTGACAGATATTGGTCGCAACAACATTCTAGTAACTATCGTTCAGTTCCTTTACGCTAGCGATACACCTACTAATGTTTGCCCAAGCATTCACGTTTTTGCCACAATTTCTGCTCATCTTTGTTTGGTTAAAAGTAAGCATATGCAGAAACTTAATTCAAGAAAACGCATTAAGAAAGTTTCATGGGTTCTTACGGTTCTCATTTGCCTTTCAACTGTTTTCCTGAAACAGCACTCAGTCATTGATTTAATCTGCGGAGCCATACTTTCAATCGGATTATATTTTGTAGTATTTAAGTGGTGGTTCGGCAAGGTTAAATTCCCTGCACCAAATGTAAAAGACCCACGAAAACATGAAGTATTGTACTTCTTGAATAAGAAAAAATAGATAAAAAATTACAAGGGGCCAAGAGACAATGTCATTAAGTTAATTTGTAAAAACTACCTATTACTTGCAGACATTCTATCTCTTGGCCCCTTTTTTGCGCCCTGTACCCAGATATAATTATTTTCTTGATTTTTGGGGTACGTAATCATCAATTTCCGCCTTCAGAATGTAATGTATTGTATATATTAGCAATTGAAATACCCCGACATATGATTTTTTTCTAAAATCGGGGTACGTTTTGAGAAAAATTCCATTGAGATATGCAACATAAAGTATTAACAATCAGTAAATATACCCCGATATATAAAACTTTTCGATTTTCTGGGTACACTCGACTATATTTCCATTGTTTTCACGCAACATATAGTTTGAGTTTGATATAAACGTACCCAGACATTTCAAATTTTTCATTTTTTGAGGTACATATGCTAATCAATCTCTTCCAAAAACACTTTATTCAATTCTTCCCACTGCACTTCCTTATTTTCTCCCACTGATTTTAACTTAAATTTTATTTCCTCAATTGATTCATTTAAGTATTCATTGATTTTGTCAACGCGTGGAATTTCTTTTATTTCCGGTGAGTTCATTTTCAAGTCCAGAAGTTTTTCCACCTCCGGCACTAGTTCTTTTGGAAGTTCACTTTCCATTAATTCTCTAAACAACATCGGTGGCGGTGTTCCCCTTTCAAGAATCCATCTGCATGTCAACACTGGTCTTAGTACGTAGAAATATTTCTTTGCCCTTACCATTTCAGTTTTTAGATATTCACGATAGTTTCCCTCTGCCATACTTATATAGTGATACAGGCTTTTCTTTGTAGAAAAATATTCTCCCATAATTTTTCTAAATCTGTCAGCAAAGTCTGTTTCTAAATATACTATTGGAGAAGAAAACCATTCAAACAATGTTGGATTTGATTTATAAAGCAGTCTAAGTGTTTTCTGCAAATCCCAACCATTAATATCTAACACATCATCAATTGGCAATTCTATAACGTCCCTAACATTTTCAAGACGAAGGTAATCTTCCTTTGGTCGTACATATATAAATCTTACATCATAATCGCTGTCAGGGGAAGCAAATCCCCAGGCTCTGCTTCCCGATTCAACTGCCAGCAATATTTTAACATTATTCTCTTTCTCAATTTCATGAAGCTTACTGCAAATCAGCTTTTCCATTTGATTCATCTCCTTCTTTTTTCCATGGTCTTTGATCCTCTGATGCCTTAAAATTAAATACCGGTTTTATTACTTCAATTATATCTACGGACTCATTAATTACATCAATTATATCATCTAAAGATTTATAAACCATAGGTGCCTCATCAATTGTATTTTCGTTTACTGATGTTGTATAAATACCTTTCATTGCCTCCCTATACTCATCCATATTTACTGTCTGCTTAGCCGTTGCTCTTGACATTACACGCCCTGCCCCATGAGGTGCCGAATAGTTCCATTCCGGGTTACCTTTCCCCATAGCAATAATTGAGCCATCACGCATATTAATTGGAATCAAAACTTTCTCACCCTTATGAGCTGCAATTGAACCCTTTCGAAGAATCATCTCGTCAACATCAATATAATTATGAATTGTATGGAACTGCTCCTTAGCCGTCATTCCTGTTCTTTCCAAAATAATCTCAGCCATTTTTTCTCTGCTTCTCTTGGCAAATCTTTGGCATATTTCCACATCATAAAGATAATCTTCCATAAAATTTCCATATAACCAGCAAAGATCCATAGGCACATCCGGTTCATTTGATGTATATTCTTTTTTAAGTTCTTTCAAAACATTCTGTATTTCTGCTCGTCGTCCTTCTGCTTTATATGTACTTATAATTTCATCTCTTTTTTTGAAATACTCCTCTTTTCCTGAATGAAGATCAATTGCAAGTTGCTGGTATATTTCTGCTACCTGTTTTCCCAAGTTTCTGCTTCCTGAATGAATTACAAGATAATACGTTCCATCAGATGACTTATCAATTTCTATAAAATGATTCCCCCCTCCAAGTGTTCCCAAAGAACGCTCAAGTCTTTTTGAATTTTTCAAAGCTCGGTAACAGCGAAGTTGTGTAAGGTCAAATCTTTCCATTCTTCCTTCCCACACTTTCATTCCTGATGGAATATAATGACACGCCTCATCTATTTTTTCAAAATCCAACGTTTTATCAGCCAACTTCACAGTGTACATTCCACAGCCAATATCAACTCCAACAATGTTAGGACAAACCTTATCCTTAACCGTCATTGTTGTTCCTATGGTACAACCCTTTCCCTGGTGCACATCAGGCATAATTCTGACTTTGCAGCCTTCTGTTAAATTATAATCACACATTCTTTGAATCTGGTCTATTGCCCCCTCATCTATAACTTTAGCATAACATATTGCTGTGTTTACTTTTCCTTTTATTTCCAACATAATACCACTCCCTCTTTCTTAATTGGTATGCCAAAAGTATTATCCACTTATTTTTTCTTATCGCTTACTTTTTGATTACACCGTTATTCTATAAAATTTTCATTTCTTTATCACGGAAAAAAAGTTGCGAACATAATGCTCACAACTTCTTTTGCTCAATTAATCTTTGTTTTATTAAAGCTATAAAATGCACAGGTGCCGTAACTTTAATCATTGGACCAAATGATAATATGCGGATTACTATCTCTGTTTCATCCTCTTTGTCATAATAAACTTTTATTGAATATAGATTTTCGCCTATTCGCTCGGCTGTCTTTTCAAAGTGTGCAAAATGCAAAAGAACACGTTCCATTGCATTCCTTTCATCTTTTAATTCAAATATTACACTTCTTGGTCTTGCCTTACTTCTTTTCTCAGGCACTCCTTCAAATGCCTTTTCTTCCCTCTTGCAACTAACAATTCTGCCAAGATTTATTGTGCTGCCAAATCGCTTTCCTGCACTGATTAATCTAAACTTATCATCTTTTTCTGAATACTCAAGATACTCAGGCAAAACAACCTGCCCTACTAAATTTCCTTTTCTATTTAAAGTTTCAATCTTTAACGGATGTTTGTTTTTTATTGCATCAAGGATTAGTCTAAAATTCGAAATATAATTTTCGTCTGTAAAATCATCACCGTCAGAATATTTGTCAAAAATAATATAATCCGTTGGTAAAAAAAGGGGTTCAACATCAGCATAGTCAAAATCAAAATCACCAAAAAGTTTTATTCTTGGATCACCCCCTATAGCTTTCAGCCATTGTTTTTGTAATAGTGTAATTGGCATGGAAGGTTTATTTTTAATCGGGGTTGTTCCATCAGGCAATATTAATTGCCATCTTTCTTCCTTTATGGCATCTGGAATTGCCCATATACTTTCAGAAAAAGCATATTTTTTTATAATTTCATTCATACATCGGTCAGTTAGGGGATGAGCAATGGCTTCCGTAAGAATTGCCGCAACTGTATTATAATATGCTCCATAAAGTTCACTGAAAATCATTTACTCATCACCTCCTATGCCATACAACCTGTTCATATCTTCAATATCTTTTTTAAACTGATTTTCCAATTCTTTATTTGAAAACTGAATATCCATAATTCTACAAATAAAAGTTCTAATCCACGGAATAACCTCACTTGAATCAAACACATCCACCGAAAATCTACTTGTGTTGTCATCAATGTGTTCAACTATTCCGCAACGCTTTTCTCTCTCCAAACGCCTTCTGATAAACTTTTCATCATCTGCATAATGAATTGTAAATTCCACATGCTCCATTCTTGAACCGGGACTCCCCTGAGTGCTTACTCCCCAAATATGTGGCTGCATCTTTTTTAATTGTTCCTGAAGTTCATCAAAACGTTCACATTTATCTTTAAGTTTAATAGAAACTATATTGTCTGTTCTAAATGATTTTATTCTCTTAATTCGTGGTGCATATGCCATAAGATACTGTCTGCCACTTTGCGCACTTATCATTACCTTAATTGGAATCACATTATCTTCAGTAATCAACATCTTCTTTTTGTTAACCGTTTCAAGTGTTACACTTTTCTTTTCTCTAATTGCATTAAAAATCAAATAAAGAATTTCGCTGTCCATTGTCCCAGTTATGTAATGATGTTTAAAAGCAAAATTACTCTCACTACTCTCCGTCTTATCAAGTAAATAGGAACCTATAACTCCACAGGGAAGCACCTCCGAAAAATAGTCAAGCATACTTTTGTCAGGCAAATCTACGCTTTCAGCTCTTTGGTAATACACTGTCTTTCCCTGTTTCTTTGACGACAAAATACCCAAGGACACGTATTTCTTAAGTTTCTTTCTAACTGTAGATTCATCAAACATTCTTGGATTAGAAAACTTAGATAAATATTCATCAATAGCATCTGTTATTTCTCCAAGTGCCATACTAATTCCCGGCTCTGACAATATATCCATAATAATAAAGTGTAAGGTAATATCTCCATCTGTAAAGCTTTTCGTTTTCCACGCTTTAAACAGTGGATTATGTTTAGTTAAACGACTGTCGATTGAGAGAAACATATTTTTGCCTTCTGCTGTCTGGCGAAACTGCATATAATCACCAAGCCAGCTTTCCAAACGGCGTCGTTCATCGTCATATGAACGTGCGCTCTTTTTGGTAAATTCATCTCGGCTTTTGAATCCGTAAACGTAAAATTCTCTCATATAATCACGTATTCGTTTGAAATTTTTAACCAACTCATTATATGCCATATTTTCACCTTCTTCTTTTGTTTATTTAATGCTGTTTTTAAAAAACCTGCATCAGCAAAGCCAATGCAGGTTAATATTTTTAATGTATTTATGTAAAGCGGACATTCGCAATCCGCTTCGCTACTTGCTCATGAACGCAGTC